>WNFP01004252.1_pt1 | contig 12157 bp, 9 predicted proteins | sample 5400201 | NCBI WGS metagenome assembly WNFP01 (sample SAMN13153355, study PRJNA577476) | soil metagenome | isolation source: 115 cm saprolite under Madrone tree | place: USA:California | collected 2016-06-14
TCGTCCGGGTAGCGCGGCTTTTGACCCTGCGCGGGGTCAGTGAAGTAGTACATCGAGGCTGTAGCGTGCAGCATCTGTTCGGCAAAGGAGCGTTGCGCCGGAGTGGGCTTGAAATCGTACTTATCTTCGGGAAAATCTTCCGCCATGGCAGTCAGCTTGCGCCCGATTTCATTCCATTGGGAAAGGACGACCTGCGACGGGCTTGGCGCGGGCGCCTTGCTCGCAGTTCGTGCGAGCACAAATGAGGCTCCGAGCAACACAGCTAGGGTGAGCCCTGCGCTTGCAATTACCTTCTTCATTTTGTCTCTCCTTGATCTTCGCTCGCGGGATTTTCTTGCCATGGTGTGAGCGCGCCCACACAGGCAGGCTGCTTCTTTCGACGCATCACTTGGCCAGACGGCTTTCCTTTGGAAGCGTTTCCGAAACTCTGTGCGTTCGATAGTACTCACGAATACTGCCGGCGGCAAACGAAGACCGATCAACAAGTTGAAGTGAACAGAGGGTTGGTTGCTGAATAGGGGCGCAGCGGTGCTGCGCCCCTACGAGGACTTGCGCGTTAGGCGACGGTGACTTCGGGGCTGAGATATACGTCTTGAATTGTGTTGAGGAGCTGGACGCCTTCCTTCATGGGACGCTGGAATGCTTTGCGGCCGGAGATGAGGCCGGTGCCGCCGGCGCGCTTGTTGATGACCGCGGTGGTCACGGCTTCCTCGAAATCATTGGCTCCAGAGGCGCCACCGCTATTGATGAGGCCGGAACGGCCCATGAAGCAGTTGGCGACTTGATAGCGGCAGAGATCGATCGGGTGATCGCTGGCGAGGTCGGTGTATATGCGCTTGTCGAATTTGCCGTAACTGGAATCGCCGATATTCAGCGCCTGGTAGCCGCCATTACTTTCGGGAAGCTTTTGCTTGATGATGTCGGCCTGGATGGTGACGCCGAGGTGATTGGCCTGGCCGGTGAGATCGGCGGAGAGGTGATAGTCCTTGTCTTTCTTGAAGGCGCTATTGCGCAGATAGCACCAGAGAACGGTGGCCATGCCAAGCTCGTGAGCTTCGGCGAAGCCGCGGCTGACCTCGACGATTTGCCGGTCGGCCTGATCGGAGCCGAAGTAGATCGTGGCTCCAACGGCGGCTGCGCCCATGTCCCAGGCCTCTCTTACAGTGCCGAAAAAGATCTGGTCGAACTTGTTGGGGAAGGTGAGCAGTTCGTTGTGATTAAGTTTTACGATAAAGGGAATTTTGTGCGCGTATTTGCGAGCGACCGAACCCAGCACGCCGAGTGTGGAGGCGACCGCGTTGCAGCCCCCTTCGACAGCTAGCTTGACGATATTTTCGCCGTCGAAATAGTCGGGATTTTTCGCGAAGCTGGCGCCCGCGGAATGCTCGATGCCCTGGTCGACCGGAAGAATCGAAAGATAGCCTGTGCCGTCGAGGCGTCCGTGACGGAACAGGCGCTGGAGATTCGCCAGCACGCGAACATTGCGGTCCGAGATCGTCCAGATGCGGTCAATGAAGTCGGGACCGGGGAGGTGGAGGCGCTCCTTGGGGATTTTGGGCGATTTGAAGCCGAGCAGGGAATCGGCCTTCGCGCCGAGATACGTTTCAATTTTGCTGCCTGTCACGCTTGTGGTTGCCATGGGGTTTCTCCTTGCGTTATTCGCGAATTCCTATAGAAAGCATGCCGCCGGCGACCGTGTCCACCAACCAGACTAGTTTGCCGTTCGGCGGCTGAATCAGTTGTGCCGGCAATTGGTCGGGCTCGTGCGGTCCTTCCAAAATGCCTTTCAGCGCCAGAGTCTTGTCCGCGCCGGTGACCATGAAAACCACGCGAGCGGCGCTATTGATGACCGGTGCGGTCAGCGTGATGCGGTTGGTGTACAGCTTGCCAACCCAGTTGCGCGCCGCGAGCCGCTTGGTTTCATGCAGCGCCTTGGTCCCCGGAAACAACGAGGCGGTGTGGCCTTCATTTCCGATTCCGAGAAACACGAGGTCAAAGCGCGGAAACTGACCATCGGCTATTTTAAAGGATGTGCGCAAGACTTGTTCGTATTCTTGCGCGGCTTTTTCCGTGTCCTTGTACTCGCCTTTAATACGAAAGACTTGCTCGGGCTTTATCGGAACCTTCGAGAGCATTGTCTCGGTGGCCATGCGGAAATTGCTGTCCGCATGATCGGGACCGACGCTGCGCTCGTCGCCGAAGTACATGTACATTTTATCCCAGGGGAGCTGCGAGCGCAGGGCGGCGTCAGTTGCTAAAAGGGAATAGAGAGCTTTTGGCGTGGAGCCGCCCGAGAGGGCTACCGTGAAGGAGCCTTTCTCCGAAACGGCTTGCGTCGCGGATTGAAGGAAATCCTGAGCGGCGCGCTTGGCGATCGCGTCGATGTTGATCAGAATTCGGACATCGGGTGGCACGGTCTCTCCGAAATGCCTTAGTCGGTGGCTGCTTGACGCCGGGCGGCAACCCGGTCTTCCTCTTCGTTGCAGCCACGATCGTGGTCGATATCTTCTTCGCCGATCGGGCGCCACGCTCGGCCGTCGCGTTCGAGTAGCTCTTCGGCTTCTACGGGTCCCCATGAGCCAGCGGCATAGTTGGGAAAGCCACGCGCGGGCAGGGCGTGCCAGACGTCGATCACCGGTTGGATCACGTTCCAACCGGCTTCGACCATATCGGCACGCTGGAAGAGTGTTGGATCGCCGGCCATGCAATCGCGCAGCAGCCGTTCGTAACCGGTGTTGTGTTCGGCGCCGAAATAGGTGCAGTAATCGAAATCCATGTTCACCAGGCCGAGCTTCATGACCGTGCCGGGAACTTTTGCGCCGAAGCTGAGAGAGATGCCCTCGTTGGGTTGGATGTGGATGACGAGGCGATTGGTCTCCAGGCTTTTTACCGTGGTGTTGCGGAAAAGGACGAACGGAGTGCGCCGGAAATGGACGACGATTTCGGTGGCGCGGTGCCTCAGGCGTTTTCCGGTGCGGAGATAGAAGGGAACGCCCGCCCAGCGCCAGTTGTCGATTTGCAGCTTCATGGCGACGAATGTTTCTGTGTTGGAGTCGGGGGCGACGTCCGGCTCGCTGCGATAGCCGACGACCGGCACGCCGTCGATCGCACCGGGGCCGTATTGCCCGCGCACCATGCAGGTGAGCACATCTTCAGGGCTCAGCGGCTGGATAGCGTGCAGGACTTCGGCCTGCTTGTTGCGGACTTCGTCGGCGTCGAAGGAGATGGGCGGCTCCATGGCGGTCATGGTGAGGAGTTGGAAGAGATGATTGGGCACCATGTCGCGCAGAGCGCCCGCGGTTTCGTAGAAGCCGCCGCGATGCTCGACGCCAACCGTTTCCGCGGCCGTGATTTGCACGTGGTCGACGTAGTTGCGATTCCAAAGGGGCTCGATGATGTTGTTGGAAAATCGGAAGACCATTACGTTCTGGACGGTCTCTTTCCCGAGGTAATGGTCGATTCGGTAGATCTGGTTCTCGTTGAGAACCTGTTTTAGCTCTTCGTTGAGTTGGCGCGCCGATTGCAGGTCGTGGCCGAACGGCTTTTCAATGATAACGCGCGCCCAGTGCCCGGCTTCTTCCTTGGTCAGGCCGACTTGGCCGAGTTGCTTCACGATGGAGGAGAAAAATCGCGGAGCAACGGCGAGATAAAAAAATCTATTCCCGCCTGTGTTGTGCTGCTTATCGACTTCCGCTATCTGCTGCGAAAGACGTTTGTAGGCATCGGGATCCTGGAAGTCGCCTTTGACGTAATAGATGCGTTCCGCGAACCAGGACCAGACCGCAGGGTCAATCCTGCTGGGGGAATACTTGGGGATTTCTTCGGCGAGAGTCTTGCGAAAACTTTCCGTGGTGAAGTCGTTTCCGGCGAACCCAATGATCGCGAATTGCTTGGAGAGCAGATTATCCGCGGCCAGATTGGAAAGCGCGGGGATGAGCTTGCGCTTGGTGAGGTCGCCGGTGGCGCCAAAGATGACCATGACGCAGGGCGAGGCGACGGGATTTGCGTTCGAGCGGTTCATGAGAGTTCCCTGTAATGAGTTCAACGCGCCGAGACTGCGATCAATTCCTGGTTCAGGCCTTCTTTTCCGCGTGACCGCCGAACTGAAAACGCATGGCCGACAACAGCTTGGCGGCGAATTCGCCTTCACCTCTAGACGAGAAACGTTCATAGAGCGCTTCGGTAAGCACGGAAGCGGGGGCGCCGGACTCGATGCCGGCGATAATCGTCCAGCGGCCTTCACCGGAATCCGACACTCGGCCAGAAAAACGCTCGAGGGAAGGCTGCTCGAGAAGCGAGATAGCGGTCAGGTCGAGCAGCCAGGAGGCAACGACGCTGCCGCGGCGCCAGACTTCCGTGACGTCGGCGAGATTGAAGTCGTATTGGTAGTGTTCGGGATTGCGCAGCGGCGTGGTTTCCGCGTCGGTTTCGTGATGTTGCTTGCCGACGTTGGCGTGCTTGAGGATGTTGAGGCCTTCGGCGTAGGCGGCCATCAAGCCATATTCGATTCCGTTGTGAACCATTTTGACGAAATGGCCAGCGCCTGATGGCCCGCAATGCAGGTAGCCCTCTTCGGCGGTGCCAGCAACCTTTTCGCGGCCGGGCGTGCGCGGTGCGTTGCCGCGACCGGGGGCGAGCGTCTTGAAGATGGGGTCGAGATGGCGGACGGTATTGTTTTCGCCGCCGATCATTTGGCAATAGCCGCGCTCGAGTCCCCAAACGCCGCCGCTCGTGCCGACATCCACATAGTGAATGCCTTTCGGCGAGAGTTCCTTGGCGCGGCGAATGTCGTCGATGTAGTAGGAGTTGCCGCCGTCGATGATGATGTCGCCGGACTCAAGCTTCGGAGTCAGGTCGTGCAGCGTGGCGTCGACGACGCCGGCGGGCACCATGAGCCAGATAGCGCGCGGCTTCGAGAGTTTCTTTACGAAATCGTCGAGCGAAGAAGAACCTATCGAACCTTCCGCGCTGAGTTGCTTCACGGAATCGGGGCTGCGGTCGAAGACAACGCATTGGTGACCATTTTTTTGCAGGCGGCGCACCATGTTGGCGCCCATCCTGCCGAGACCGATCATGCCGAGCTGCATTCGTTTGCTCCCTGTTGTGAAAGTAGATTGTGATTAAAAACTTTGCATTGCCAGGGCCTTCTTCGTTGCTTTGGCGAGCTTTGCCAGGTCTGCCTTTACATTTTTCCCGATATGAATGCGGAGGGCACGGCGCCCACGTTCTGAGAGGACCGCGAAATCGCCGCGAGCTTGCGCGGCTTTCACTACGCTGAACGTGTATTTTTGCCCGGGCACGGGCAGATCGATCTTATCGTCGCACGTAATCTGCAGGAAAACTCCGCTATTAGGTCCACCTTTGTAGGCTTGACCGGTGGAATGCAAGAAACGAGGACCAAAGCCGAGAACGGTGGCGGCTTTCTTGTCGTCGCGGACCTGGTGGCGGATTGCCTGAAGTGCGTCTTCGTTCTGCTGGTTCATGGTGATGTAGGCGAGAACTCCGAAGTAATCACGCGCGTTAATGCGATCGAGATGAAATTTCAGCGCGTCGGCCAGCGTCCTGGAATTCTTGAGTGCGGCGGTATTCTTCTCGTCGGCGTAGAGCTTGATTCCTTCGGTTTCCAGGAAGGGGGATTCGGGAGGAAGCTTGCCGGTTTTTTCGTATTCGCCGGTGAGTTTTCGCGTCTCGATCTTGCTGGCTTCCACGTCCGGTTGATTGAATGAATTGATGCCGATAATAGAGCCGGCGACGGCGGTGGCGATTTCCCAACGGAAAAATTCCTGGCCCAGGTTGTACGTGTTCTTCACGGAGATGCGCACGACGGGCAGGCCGTGTTTTTCGAGGGCTTTGACCGCGGCGTCTTGTTTCTTGTCCGGTTTGGTCTCGAGACGAAGATAGGCGAAAACGCGGTCGCTTCCGTAAGCTTCGGGCTTGGCCAGCTTCTCGCGATCTACCGGGATGATGCCCTTGCCCTGCTTTCCGGTCGATTCCGCGATGAGTTGCTCGAGCCAGGCGCCCAGATCGTGAATTCCCGGCGAAGAAATAATCGTGAGCTTGTCGAGACCTTCGTTGGCGGCGGTGCCGAGAATGACGCCCAGCTGCACGCCTGGATTTTTGTCCGCGGCGACGTTTGCGCCGCACGCCTTCACCATTTCTTGGGTGTTCTTCAGGAACTTCGCAATGTCCAGGCCCATGACGGCGCCGGGAATCATTCCGAAATTGGAAAGGGCGGAATAGCGTCCGCCAATGCTGGGAACACCGAAGAAGATGTGGCGGAATTTATCGGCTTCCGCGACTTGCTGCATCTTCGAGCCGGGATCGGTGATTGCGATAAAGCGATTGCCAACCTCTTTGGGGCCGACTTTCTTTGCGATCCGCTCGAAGAAATATTGCTTGTAGATGTTGGGTTCGAGCGTGCTACCGGACTTGCTGGAAACGATGCAGACCGTGCTTTTGAGATCGACCTTGGCCTCAATCGCTTTGATCTGCGCGGGATCCGTGGAATCGAGCACATGCAATTCGGGGAAGCCCTTGATTTTGCCGAAAGTCAGGCGCAGGACTTCGGGGCACAGACTGGAGCCGCCCATGCCCAGCAGCAGAGCGTGCTTGAATTTGGCTTTCTTTACGTCGGCGGCAACTCTTTTGAACTGGTCGAGCTGGGCAAGCTGCTGCTCGGTGATGTCCAGCCAGCCGAGCCACTGCGCTTCGTCGCTCCCGGTCCAGACGGAAGCATCGCGCTGCCAGAGTCGCCGGACCTTGTCGTTCTTTTTCCAGTCATCCAGCGAAGCGCTGACGAGAGCTTCCAGTTTTTCTGGCAGCACGTAGAGCTGGGAATTGAGGCTCACGCACGTACGCCCGCGGTCTTGCCGGTCGCCTCCAGTAGTTGCTTGAACGCATCGGCGAAGAGTTTTACTCCGTCGACGACGAGTTTCTCGGTGACTTCTTTCATGGAGACGCCGGCCTTCTCTAGCGAAGTCATTACTTTGGCGGCTTCGTCAACGCTCTCAGTAAGACTGGGACGGACGCGGCCATGGTCGCGGAAGGCGTCGAAAGTAGCCGGCGGGATCGTATCTACCGTGTCCGGGCCGATCAGCTCTTCCACATACATTACGTCGCGATACTTGGGATTTTTTGTGCTGGTGCTGGCCCAGAGCAGGCGCTGTGTTTGCGCGCCTTTGGCAGCGAGTGCTTTCCACCGCGCAGTGCCGTAGATTTCCTGGTACTTGCGATAGGTCAGCTTGGCGTTGGCGATGGCAACTTTACCTTGCACGCTGGTGAGCAGGGCGCGTTTGCCGGCGTCCGTCTCGGTTTTCAGCTTGGCGTCGATCTGGCTGTCGATCAGGCTATCGATGCGGCTGACGAAAAAACTGGCGACGCTGGCGATGTGGCTGATGTCCTGCCCTTTTTTCGCGCGGGCTTCCAGGGCAGCGATAAAAAGTTCCGCCACTTGCTCGTAGACGGACTGAGCGAACAAAAGCGTGATGTTGATATTGATGCCGTCTTCAAGAAGCTGGCGAATGGCCGGAAGGCCTTCCCTGGTTCCTGGGACCTTGATCATTACGTTCTCGCGGCTGACGCTTTTCCAGAGGCGGCGTGCTTCGTCGATCGTGCCTTGCGTGTCGTTGGCGAGCAACGGCGATACTTCCAGGCTGACATAACCGTCGCGGCGCTTGGTCTGCTGGTAGACGCCCCTGAAAATATCCGACGCGTCTTGCACGTCGCGAATAGCGATTGTTTCGTACACGCTCTTGGCGTCGAGTTTCTTTGCTTCGGGCGACTCCAGAATGTCCGCGTAATCCTTGCTGCCGGTGATGGCTTTTTCAAAAATCGTGGGATTCGAGGTCATTCCCATCAGGCCGTCTTCCTGAATCATTTTCTTCAGGCCTCCGCTGGTTAGCAAGTCTCTGCGGATGTAGTCCATCCAGGGGGATTGACCGAATTCCAGCAACGCCTTCAGGGGGTTCACTCCCTTGGCTCCCACATTCGGAAGCGTTGTCGTAGTTGTCATGATGTTCTCCTTTGTTGAGGACTCCCCAAACTACTATTGTACGCCGCAGGGGTGAGCCTTGCTGCTGGGCTAGGGGTGATTAGAAAATGCCGATCAAGCGTTCGCTACTTTTCCTCCGCCGCAATACTTGGCTTCGATCGCTTTTACTTTGCCGAGGCGACGTACGTGGCGCTCTTCGTGCGTGAATTTTGCCCCTAAGAAAGCTTTGACGAGGTCCTCCGCGAGCATGACGCCGACTACCCGGGAACCTAGCACGAGGATGTTAATGTCGTCGTGCTCTACCCCTTGATGCGCGGAATAGGTGTCGTGGCACATGCCTGCGCGGATTCCGGGAATTTTGTTGGCGGCGACGCTGGCTCCCACACCGCTTCCGCAGATGAGGACCCCACGCTCGGCTCTTTTGTCGACCACGGCGCGGCCCACAGCTTCGGCAAAGTCCGGATAGTCCGAGGGATTTTCGTTAAACGCGCCGACGTCCAGCACTTCATGTTCCAGCGAACGCAATAAATCGCCGATCGCGACTTTCAATTGAAAGCCGGCATGGTCGGAACCAATCACAAGTTTCATCGGTTGCTCACTTTCCCAGAACTTCTTTGGCGACGGCTACGACGCGCTCCGGCTGGAAGCCGAATTTCTTGAGCAAGTCTTTTAGAGGCGCGGAAGCGCCGAACGTGTGCATGCCGATCGCTTTGCCCTTTGGACCTACGTAGCGCTCCCAGCCGGCAGTCGCGGCCATTTCGACGGAGACGCGCGCCGTAACATTAGGAGGAAGCACGCTGTCGCGATACGCGGCGTCCTGTTTCTCGAAGAGTTCCCAGGAAGGCATGCTCACGACGCGGGCATTGATCCCCTCGCTCTTCAGCTTTTCATACGCTTCGACGCAGAGATGCACTTCGCTGCCGCTGGCCATGAGAATTACATCGGGCTTGCCGTTTGCCGCGTCGGCAAGAACATAGGCGCCCTTGGCTACCCCGGAAGCTGGCGCGTATTTGGTTCGGTCGAAGGTAGGGAGGGTCTGGCGAGTCAACACGAGAGAACCCGGACTATGCCGAAGCTGGATCAGCACCTTGTACGCTTCCACCACTTCGTTGGCATCGCCGGGACGCAGCACGATCATATTGGGCATGGCGCGCAGTCCGGCGAGTTGCTCGATGGGCTGATGCGTGGGGCCGTCTTCGCCGAGGCCGATGGAATCGTGAGTGAAGATGAAGATGGAGGGTGTTTCCATCAACGCGGCCAGGCGCATTGCGGGTTTCATGTAGTCGCTGAAATTGAAGAATGTGGCACTGTAGGCGCGCAAGCGAGAAACGCTCAGCCCGTTGACGGTGGCACCCATAGCGTGTTCGCGCACGCCGAAATGGAGATTACGGCCTTTGTACTGGTTGGCGTAGAAGTCGCCCGCGCCTTCAAAGGTGAGATTTGTCTTGTTGGAATGCGCGAGATCGGCCGAGCCGCCGAGCAGCCAGGGAATATTTTTGGCTAAGGCGTTCAGCACTTTGCCCGAAGACTCGCGGGTGGCCATGCCCTTGGGATCGGCGGGGAAGCTCGGCAGGTCCTTGTCCCAGGCATCAGGCAACTGAAAATTCTGAATGCGCGCGAGCTGATCCGCGAGCTCCGGAAACAGCTTTTTGTACTCGCCGAATTTGGCGTTCCACGTGGAACGAGCTTCGGCTCCGCGCTTACCGATACCATTCTTGAAGTGATCGTAGACGCCGTCAGGAATGAGGAACTTGGCGTCCTCCGGCCAGCCGTAATTTCGCTTCACGAGTTTGACTTCCGCTTCGCCGAGCGGCTCACCGTGCGAATCCGACGAGTCTTGCTTATTCGGCGAACCGTAGCCGATGTGGCTATCGACCACGATCAGGGTGGGCCGGTCGGTCGTTTTCAGGAAACTTTGATACGCGCGGTCCAGCATATCGAGGTCATTAGCGTCCGCGACGCGCGTGACATTCCACCCCAAACCAACGAAACGCGTCATTACATCTTCGCTGAAAGACCAGTCTGCGGGACCGTCGAGCGTGACGTGATTGTGGTCGTAAATCCAGCAGAGATTCGACAATCCGAGATGCCCAGCAAGAGACGCCGCTTCGCAGGCCACGCCCTCCATCATGTCGCCGTCGCCGCACATCGTGTAGACGTTGAAATTGAAGATCTCGAAGCCGGGGCGATTGTAATTCGCGCCCAGCCACTTGCTGGCAATAGCCATGCCAACGCTATTTCCGCAGCCTTGGCCGAGTGGTCCGGTGGTCGTTTCGACGCCTGCGGTAATGTGCGATTCCGGATGACCGGGAGTCTTGCTGTCGAGCTGGCGAAAACGCTTGATCTCTTCCATCGGGAGCGAAGGTTTGTCGAGGACTTTGCCGTCGGGAGAGACATCGCGGACGCCGGTGAGGTGCAGCATCGCGTACAGCAGCATCGAAGCGTGGCCGTTGGAGAGAACGAAACGATCGCGATTGGGCCAAAGCGGATCGGCGGGATCATAGCGAAGGAATCGCTGCCACAACTCGTACGCGACCGGCGCAAGGCCCATCGGAGCGCCCGGATGACCGGAGTTGGCCTGCTGCACGGCATCGATAGCTAAGGTGCGAATGGTATTGATGCTGAGTTGGTCCAGGTCTACTTGCGTTTTGGCCTGAGTCACGTTAGCTCCTGAGCGGGACGAGGACCCGCGGCGTTGCGACACGTCTTAGATGCGCCGCGTCACGCGGCGGGTGGGCGAATTCTGTTCTGGCACGACTTCTGTCAGATGCCAATACTCTGTGTACTCGAAAGCTTGGTGCCAGGCTGACGCGTTCTCCTTGGGACCAATCAGGACGACTCTAAGGGGTCAATATCAAGACACGCGATCGTCCCAATAGGGAGTTTCAAAAGCTACCGTTAGATCGGGTCATTGTCAATGAACGAGCGCAAGGAGTGCGATGAGCGGCTGTGCTAGACTGCGGCGCGTAAAGCGCGATAGAACAAGCGGGAGTCGATGCAAAAATGATGACGCGAATCCTCCTCATTTTTCTTCTTGGGCTTTGCTGGGATGCGCGGCTGCTCGCGCAAATGGGCGGCATGGCCGCTCCGACGTTTACAAAGGACGTTGCGCCGATCCTCCAAAAGAACTGCCAGACGTGTCATCGCCCGGGGGAGGCCGCGCCCTTTCCATTGCTGAGCTATGAACAAGCGCGCCCGTGGGCCTCGAGCATCAAGCTTGTGGTGCAACAGAAAATTATGCCGCCCTGGTACGCTGATCCGGCGTACGGGCATTTTGCGAACGATCGTGCGTTGACGGCCAAAGAGATCAGCACGTTGGTGGCGTGGGCGAATGCAGGCGCTCCGGAAGGCGATCCCAAGGATGCGCCGTCTCCCGTGAACTTCGTGGAAGGCTGGGGCATTCCCAAGCCGGACAAAATTTTCGAGTTGCCGAGGGCTTTTGCGGTGCCGGCATCGGGAATGGTGGAATATCAATACGTAATTTTCCCGACGGGATTCACGGAAGACAAATGGGTGCAGATGGCGGAGGCGCGGCCCTTTCTCGTCGGGTACGCGCCGGGTCAGCCTGCTGAGATATTGAGCCCGGGCCAGGCGAAATTGATCAAGGCAGGCTCTGATATTGTTCTGGAGGTGCACTACACGCCGACGGGAAAGGCCACGACCGACAGAACAAGAGTCGGAATCGTTTTCGCGAAGGAGCCGCCGAAAGATCGTGTGCTGACTTTGTCGGCGAGCAATGGAACATTCAAGATCCCGCCGGGTGATCCCAATCATCGTGTCGATGCCTCCTTCGAAGTGCGTCGGGACGTGAAGCTGGCGAGTCTTCATCCGCACATGCACATGCGCGGGAAAGATTTCGAGTACCGGCTGGTTTTTCCCAACGGAGAAACGCGCACGATTCTGCGCGTGCCTGCCTACAACTGGCGCTGGCAACTTTGGTACAACTTGGCCGAACCGATCGCGCTTCCGAAGGGCACAAAAATCGAATGCACCGCGCATTTCGATAACTCGCCGAACAATCCGGAAAATCCCGATCCGACCAAGACGATTATTTGGGGTCAGCAAAACTGGGACGAGATGATGGTGGGCTTCTTCAATTTAGTTTTCGACGCCAAGGTGCCGCGGCAAGCGCTGCTACCGCAGGACGAGGCCGCGGGAGCCAGGTAG
>WNFP01018593.1_pt1 | contig 12154 bp, 16 predicted proteins | sample 5400201 | NCBI WGS metagenome assembly WNFP01 (sample SAMN13153355, study PRJNA577476) | soil metagenome | isolation source: 115 cm saprolite under Madrone tree | place: USA:California | collected 2016-06-14
GCTCGTGGGCGCGCAAGCGCCGCAGGCCAAGGCCGGATCTCAGCGCCGTGGCGCGCGCTACGTCTTCACGTCGATAGTGCAGCAACGGGAGAGATGATTGGCAAGGAAGCGATCCAAACGCGCGTCGAAAGTCTCGGCCGCGCGAAGCAAGCGCAAAGGCAAGGCACGCGCGGCACCCCCGCAACGCAGCGCAGCGCCGAAGGGAGTGATCAACGCTTGGGAGGACGATCCCGGCGCCGGCAATCAACCGAGCGGAGGCCAGGTCATCCAAAGGCCGATCCCCGTTCTGCGAGATGAGCCCCTCCCGATCCGAATTGTTCATCCGGGGCGTGCTCCGGAGGCCAAGCCTCATGCGCCTGGTACTGCAGAGTTTCGGTACTGGACTGCTGCTGAAGCATTGCGGCGCGGCGCCGACTTCTGGGGCGCGTTGCTGCCGGGACAATCCTGGGAAGTAGGCTCCATGCTGCCGGTGGACCTCGATTTCGGGGACGACCTCAACGCCTTTTATGACCGCGTGGGCTTGAAGTTCTTCCATGGTACGGCCGCGGGACGGACGGTCTTTTCCGGCGAGAGCCCCGACGTCGTGTGCCACGAGCTCGGGCATGCGGTGCTCGATTCGTTCAAGCCGCAATTGTTCGATGCCAGCTCGGCTGGGCGATCCGTCAATCCGTTCCTTCCGCCGTCGAGCCTGATTGCTTGCGCAACGCGGTGAATACGTTCTTCTACCGGGATCCCGACACCCTTCCGACCACGGCACCGGCCACGTCGCTCAGCTCGGAGCCGCACTCCTTCTCGCGCGGCTTCACTGGCGCGTTTTTCGAAGGATTGGCCGGCATGCTGGCCACGACGAACACGAGAGACGAAGCCGCGCTGCTGCAAGTGAGCCAAGATATCGGTTCGATTCTGGTGCAAGGCATTCGCGCCGCGTCCGTTGTGCCGACTTTCTTCAGCCAAGTGGCCGCGAGCATGCTCGCTGTTGCGGCGGCCCGATTCTCTACGCAAGGCTATGAAGCGCCGCTGCGGAGCGGGTTCGTCCGCCACGGCATCCTGCCGCCTTCGATGGCGGTGGCCGCGACGCATGCGCCCGAGCGCATCGTGGCCTTCGCCGCAAGCGCGAACGAATCGAAGACGCTGCCGACGCTGCAACTTTCGGTCGCGGAGTATGGCCTCGGTGTGCCGTCCATAATCGTCTATGCCGCCGCCGAGCCGAAGCGCCTTGAGGTTGCCGGCGCGGCGCTTGCCTTCGGCGCGGCGCCCTCGCCGGGTGAGGATCAAGCCGCGAAATCCTTCTTCGAGGATTTGCTGCGGCGAGGTCGGCTCAAGCTCGCTCGCCCCGCCAAAGGCGCCGCCGAAGTCGTACGCGCCGCGGCGTCGCGCACCCACGAAACGCATACCCACGAATTGCGGCGGGAAGGAACACACGTGGTGCTGCGCCGGGTTCGTATCGACTGCGGGTTCGCTCACCGTTGAGTACGGGCGCTTGGCGCCTGTATGATGCGCGGTGGAATCCGTGGGCCAGGACATGGCTGACCAATGCCCCGCATCAACAAAAAGACGCTGACGACGGAGCTTGCGAAGCGCGGCTTCGAGTCGATCGCGGTCAAGCGTGAGCTGCCGGACGGACGCGTCGAGGTCGAGGCCAACAAGCTTCACCCGGTGCATGTCGAGGCCGGCGAGTCGATCTACGCGCCCGTCCCGCTGTCGATGTCAGTCGCGCTTGACGCGCGCGGGCGCGTCAAATCGATCGACGGCGATACTCCGAAGGCGGCCGCGGTCGCAGACGCCGCGCGCTATATCAAGACGCTGCGCGACAGTGGGCAACTGGCTGGCCCTGGAGAACGAGCGCCAGCGTCAGGTCTAACGCACCAGATCGAGCGCGACGAACAAGGCCGGCAAGTGCTGCGGCGCAGACGATTTTCGATGAGCTGAGGCTACAGCTGGACCAAGCATATCGCGCTCGCGACTTGCCCTGCTCGCGCAAGCGCGACCCGCATGAAGACAAAGTTGTCCGCTAGCTGGCGCCAGCTGTTCGATCCATGGGGATTGGCGAAGATCGGCAACCGTTTGTGGCTCTCGACCTGGCCGACCTGGGGCGGCTTTGCCGCGTTGTTCCTGATGCGGGAATGGGACAGCTGGACCGTCGATGGCTGGCGCGCGCCGGCAAGCCCGGTCAGGCAATGAGGGCACACATGCCGCGCCGGCGGCGCCCGTCCGACGAACCAGTCGTAGGGCGCAATAAGCGTAGCGCATTGCGCCATCGCGTCTGCGCCAGCTTGCTTCGAACATGTCCGCTCAGTGCAGGGAGGCGCGAGACAAGCGGCCTGCAGCCGCGTTATTCTCCTGACACACAGGTCCGATCGTGCCCAAGCAGTCATTGGAGCGCAGCGGCGAAAAGCTCGCCGAGAGCGCAGAAAAGATCAAACGCAGTACATACGGCGTTGAGGACAGCGCCGAACGCACGACTCAGCTCGCGGCCGACCGCACCGTCTTTGCCGCTGAGCGCACCTACGCGGCTTGGGTGCGCACCGGCCTCTTGGCTCTGGCGAGCGGCATTGGGGCGAAGGCGCTACTTTCGGAAGTTGTCTCCCAGTGGTTGATCATTGCCACTGGCACTGTCCTCGTCTTGTTCAGCGCATTCTGTTTTGGGGCGGCAGTATGGCGCCATCTCGAGCCGGGCGTGCCTCCACCGCGGGTCGATGTGTCACGCATCCCGACGTGGGTTTTGGTTGCCGTGAATGGGTTTCTTGCCCTCGTGGCACTTGCTGCGCTCGTAGGCATATGGTTTGGCCGGACTTCTGGCGTGTCACGTTAACCGAACGTCGTCCGGCACGCGGCGCGGTTCTCGTTTCAGAGTGCGCGCCGCCAGCTTTGGCTCTTTATCTCACGGCCCACGCACAAAGGCCGCCCGGGAGCTTTAGCCGGGCGGCCTGTGGGACGAACTGCCGGCGTGAGCCGGTTCCATTCATCGCCTGTCCAATAACAAATTAGGCCACGCAGCGGTTCCGGCGCTTTCCCCTACTTTTGCATCTTGAGCTGCTCGACGAGTGCAGCGAGATGCAAAAGTAGGGGCGTAGCGAGGCAGTCGTACTGGTCCCTCAGGCATTGCCCAATTGCCGAGAGCCCAACGAGCCTGTCGCGAGCCGAATTGTTGTTTTTGGTTTGAGCCGGATGGGTTCCACAATACAGCGGAACCGTGTGACGACGTATCCAGTAATCAAGCCGGTTGGCTGCGGCGTCAAAACGCCGGCGCTCCGCATCGCTGATCTTTCGCGCTGCTATCATTTTGTGCCCCTAGAGCGGTCAGGGCCATCATTGCCTGGTCTGCGTTAACGAATGAGGCGCGATTTCGTTTCAATCTCCCTGTTCGAATTGGGGAATTCTTCACGCTATTTAAAAGCCTTGGTTTGAAACCCGAAGCATCTCGTTTGCTTTGTGCCGATCGAATGAGCCCAACGGATGCTTTTCCCTGTGCTTGCCTTAGACCAGCGTTCCAATCAGGCGCAGCAGTTCTTGCTTCTCTGGTCCATTGCCAGCCGCGATGAGAAAGGCTCCGATCTCAATGTCGACGACCTGTCCCCCTGAGGGAAGGTTGGGTTCATGCCTAACGAACACTCGACCGGTATGAGGATCGCGGGCGAGCGACCACCGATCCCCGTTCGCACTGCGGTAAATCTCTCGGGTCCGAATGGCCACGCATTACTCCATGCTCCACCCCAACTCTATAGGAGCAGAGAGCGCAACGCGACACCCGCAGTCAAGCGCGGCCCATTTCAAGCTACCCCAAACCCTGCTTTTGCCACCGGGCTTACCGCGGCGGCGGAGGGGGCGAGCTCCGTAGATTTGATTGAGCCAAGGCCAGCAGAGCGCCATCGCGCAGTCGAGCGTAGTCACGCTCACCTTGCTTGGCAGCCTCAATAATATGTTTTGCGAGTATCGCCCGCACAGCTTCAGCCTTAGCCTGCGCGTAGACCACTCCGCTGGCTTGAATGGTTTCCCACGCCTTGTCGAAGGCAGCGATCAGAATGTGGACCTCATCAGGATCAAAGGCCCCCGAATGCTCCGCGAGAAAGTTGCGCATTTCACCGCCGCTCCTCTCTCCAGGCGAGAGGGCGATCGCTCTCTCAGCCACCGACGCCTGGGCAGAGCCGCCTTCAGCAATGGAAGTATACGATATGCCAAATTTTAGGACAGATGTTGTCACTGGTGTTAGAGAAAGCGTGTTGTTGAGCAGGCATAACCGTCGCACGTGAAACTAGCGGGAAGCTCGTCTATGTCTGCACCTCTCACATTCTTGGCTCCTGCGATCGATCTCATTGCTCGCAACAGCCGTCAGGGGCTAATTGTTCGAGTGAAATAGATACGACCCTCGGCAGGCATAAAATCGAAAGTACATCGATGCTCGCTCTCCGCTGCAAACGCGGCAAGCCTGGATCTTCCCGCCTCGTCCATCTCGCCGAAGGCGTACTGGTCATCCATCGTCGAGAACAAAGCCCGCACCTCTGACAGCGTGATCCATCCTCGTTCTCGATCGCGTAAGGCCTTGAGTGATGCTGACAACGCAGATTCGTTAGTTGCGCTGAGTCTCCGTGCGTCAGGCGGCGTAGATGTGCCGACAGCAAACGCTCCTTTAATTGCTTCCCATATTCCCATATGGAATGATCAAACCTCCTCCATCTCATTCGCCTCGCCGGTCAACGTTTCAAGGGTACCGGCGCGTTGCAAGTTAAGTTCCAGCAACCGGGCAAGCGCATCGTCCTCGGTGATGTCGGACGGCCAACGAAGCCACTATCCTCGTCTTTGGCTTAGTGGAGAAAGCCGAAAATCCAAAGCAAGAGGATGATTGGAATTGGGATTCCGATCAGCCAGAGCAATAGGCCTTTACCCATTGGAGTTCTCCGATTTTCAACCAGGTATCACGATCCTGACGGGGCCCGATCAATAAGAATTTCCGCCGCGGCCGCGACGACCAGCGTGACGAGCGGGTGTCTCGACGAGGTTGACCACCAAAAAACCTGCGATACAAACAAAAGTTCCATGGAGCAGGTTGTGAACACCTCGCGCCGTCACCGGAAAGAGGTAGGAAAGAGTCTCTATTTACGAAATCCAGAATCCTCACCAACGCGCTTCGGGCTGCGGTCTCGGCGACGACGTGAGACTTCTCGGTGCGCTCGGTGTCACCGGCTTTGGATGGGACCCCACACATCGGCCAGGTGGACAGCTGCGGAAGTCGTCGGTCGTAAACCTGGGATACGTAGTCAATGTGATCGAGAGCCCGACAGAGCGCCGGGATGCTCTTTCGCGCGCATGGTCGCTTGCCCAAAAGGCTCTCATCGTCAGCGCTCGTCTCACAATGGATGCACGCTCCCTCTGTGAATCCGAGGACTATTCTGACGGCTGCCTTACTGGGCGGGGCACTTTCCAGAAGTTCTTCGATCAAAACGAGCTTCGGAACTGGATCAATCAAACCCTCGGCGTCCTTTCAGTACCCGCCGCTCCTGGCATCTTCTACGTTTTTCGTGATGAGCAGGCACGTACAGCATTCGTCGCATCTCGCTATCGGCGGCGGCTGTCGGCACCGCGCCCCAACAAGTCTGGTGAATTGTTCAGAGAGCACGAGGGACTGCTTCAATCGCTTATCGATTTCGTCGCCGAGCGCGGTCGTCTACCCGGAGATGATGAGTTGCCGAATGCTGCCCAAATATGCGGCGTATTCGGTTCTGTCCGTCGCGCATTCCAAGTACTTTCAACCGTAACTGACAAAGAACGCTGGGCCGAAGTCACTAAAAAGCGAAAAGAGGATCTTCTGATCTACCTCGCACTTTCGCGGTTTGGAGGTCGTCCACACTTCGGCCGACTGTCTCGTACTCTCCAGGGCGATGTGAAAGGTCTGTTTGGAAATCATAAGCGAGCGTGCGACCAGGCCGATGCACTTCTTTATTCGCTGGGGAAGAGGGGTGTGCCCAGGCATACATCGGAAGGGTGGAGGATGCGAATGTCATCAAGCTCTATCGTAACGAGCCCAAGGTCTCCTATTTGAGTTATCCCGAATTTGAGAGCGACCCGCATCCGGCTTTAGCGTCCTCGCTCGCGATACATCTCCAGACGTTTCGGATAAGAGCCAGAGATTATCGAAATCACCGTGACGTCCCAATTTTGCATCGCAAGGAGCTCTTCATCTGCGCGGATCATCTTTTGCATCAAAAATTCGCCCGTTTAACGCGTATCGAAGATGCGAAAGGGCTTTACGAAGACACCCGGCAGATTGGTACGCGTGAAGGTTGGGATAAAATATTAGAATCAAAGGGCCTGCGATTAAGAGGTCACCGGCTCTTGTCGGGCGCGACAGACCGAAGCTGCTGATGGCGGAGCGGTCGTCCACCCGCGGCTGCTGATTTTACATATTTCGGGTCGTCGATTTCTACGGAATTCTCGAGCGAGGCCGGGCCAACATCCAGAGCATCCATTTTTCTCGCGCTGTCGTTCCGGAGGACTTTTGAAGACAAGCGACGCCGACCCGGTATAGGCAGCTGCACAGGAAGTCTTCAGAGTATTTCTTCCTCGGGCGCGGCCGGGTCAACGGTTCCCCCCCAGTCACGTGACTGCTGTGCGTCAAGCCCGACAGAAAGGGTTCGTGGAAGCCAACGAAGGACCGGCGTTTCCCTGGATCGGCCAACGGCAATGAGTCTTTCGAGGTCCGCGTCCTGGAAGGCCAGGCGGAGACGCTGCGGAAACGCGACCTGGATTGACTCTTCGGTGGGTAGCACGCCGCGGAACGCGCGCAGATCTACTTTCCAAGCTTCGCGCGGGCTTGAAAATCGGAAGCCTTCCCACTGGTCGAGACCCTGAGCCCGCATCCAACGCTTCATTCGGTCGCGCAACTCACCTCGCTCAGACTCAAAAACCATAACGTCATGATCCGCCGTTTCGTAGTGGTCCGTCAGACGCGCGGGATCTTGCGGATCCAAATCATAGGGCCGCGGCGATGCTTCGCACGATCTTGGCGCGCGCGGACTCCGGAACGACTGAGAAATTCGAATCTCGGCCGCAGACCGTAATCGCGCTTCTACAACAGGACCAAACTGCGACCGGAGCTCCGAAGTGAGACGGACAGTGAGATCAAAATAGCCGCCGGGATCCTTCACCAGCGCGAAATCTACGAGTGTGCCGAGGTCCGTTGAGTGCGTCGTTCGTGCATCTAGGGCGAATCTAGCAAATCGATGCACATTCTCCTGGATCATGAATTCTTTTACGGCGTCACGGATACTCGCGCGGATGGTTTGGGCACCCTTCAACAGAACAAGCAGTTCGAGATAGCGAGTTCTGATCGCACCCGGATCGTCTTCGAAAGGAGGCGGGGATTGGATTCTTCGAAGCCTGTCATGGATCCTGTAACACCACTCGGTGTCTGAAGCCGCGTACTCAAGTTGCGCTGACGAAAGGGGGCGGATGCCCCAATCGGCCTTCTGGAATGTCTTGTCCAACGCAACGTCGAAAAATTGCTTGACGAGCGCAGCGAGACTGAGGCTCCTCAGAGGAAGACGATAATAAGGGATCGAGCGCGCTAGCTCGTAGGTGCAGTTGAGGTTAGCAGCGCGGGTCTGTCCCAAGAATCTACGTTCAAACCGCGCGTAGTGCGCCCACTTCTCTACCAAGTCATTCGCCATCACCTCCGGAATAAACTCGTCGTCAAGGACTCGTCGCATCTGCACATCAAGAACGTCCACAACCCAAGTCCTACCGCTGGCATTTCGTACCTGTAGGAGCGAGACCCTCGGCGTGCTGGTGAACCAGTCGGCCACCTCAGTGTCCAGCCAGAGCTGGCGCTCGTGCCGCCACCCAGCAATAGCGGTTCGAAATTTTTCAGGCTGGAGAATTATCTCGGGCACGCCCATTCAAACCTCGGATATGCGCACGGCCCTGGTGCGGGACACTGTCAGCAGGCGGCGGAGTAACGCAAAGTGTTGGCGGGCGGGTCATCGCGCGATGAGCGCGTCGTAATCTGCGTGTGAACCAATCCAGAACCACAGCAGGCCGGCATCGACTTCAACAGCTAGAGCACGGTAGCGGGCGCCGACTCGGACTGACCAGACCCGGCCAACCTTCTTCAACTGCAAAGAAGGGTGCCGCGGATTGTCTTTTAGGAACGCGTAATTCTTGTCGGCCAGCGCTCGAATATTCTCTATGGAAGCTTTGCATACGCGTCGCAAAAGGACGGGCTGGCGAAATGTCTCACAGTTCGCGCGCGCGACCGGCGCGGAAATCCGCCAGCGCCTGCTCTGCGAGTTGGTCGAGCCTGCCCGCTTTGGCGTCGCGCTCGATCTTTTGGTCGAATCGAGCGGCCTCGAATTCCTCAAACCAAGCGCGGAATCGCGCGAGTTGATCCGCCGGCAATTCGGCCACCGCCTTTTCGATATCTTCGAGCGTTGTCATGGTCACCCGCGCAGGTTGGCGGAGAGGGAGGGATTCGAACCCCCGATACGGTTACCCGTATGCCGCATTTCGAGTGCGGTGCATTCAACCACTCTGCCACCTCTCCGTGGGCGCAAAACGCGCAAAAGCGCCGCTGCGCGGCTATGTATCCAACAAACGGTCATTGAGCGATGATGTTTGACGCATGGTCCGCCGCGGTGGGATGGCATGGCTTGGTTGGGTTCACAGCCAGGTGGCCGCATGCTATCTGATGGATCGGCCGATATTTTTAGGGAGCAATCATGGTCGGACTGACACGGCGGTCTTTTGTCGCTGCGGCGGCAGCTGCTGCCTCATATGGCGGCAGCGCGGCGGCCCAAAATGCGCCGCTCGCCGCCCAACGGATTGCGCTGAAAGGCTACGATCCGGTTTCCTATTTCACCGATGGCAAACCGGAAAAAGGCTCGAGCGAATTCACCTTCGCCTTTGACGATACGACCTACTGGTTCAAGAGCGCCGAGCATCATATTCCAGGAGCAGCCGGTCGCCATTGCCGAAAAAGCCAGAGAGAATTGGCCTAAGGTTCGCGCGACGCAGTGATGGCTCTCTCCGCTCATTCCCGCCCCCGCTTTCGCGGGGGCAAACTCAAGCGTGAATCCACGTCTTCGTGTCCCGGGCGCAGCGCAGCACGAAGTGGTGCGCTGCAGACCCGGGATCGTTACGGTCCGTGGCGGTCCCGGATCAGCGGCGCACCACTCGCTTCGCTCGCGCTGCACCGCATCCGGGACACGTAACGAGAGAGTGATTCAATTTGATCGGGACACGCTCGAGCTTACAGACCCGCCTTCTTGAGCGCGGCGCCAAGCTTCGTCCGCAATTCCGGCTTGCGTAACAGCGAGCCAAAGTCGGCGCTGTCGAAGCGCGGGTCTAATTCCCTCACCGACGCGGCCTGCCTGAGCGCATCGGCTTGCCGCCCGGCTTCCGCGTAGGCCGCAGCCAAGATCGCATTCGAGTAGACGTCGAGCTTAGTGCGCTCAAGCGCACGTTCGAGCGTGCGAACCGCGTCGGCGCTGCGGTCGGCGAGAAGATAGGCAGTACCGAGAGTGAACGCATCGTTCCTCGTGAATTCGAGGCCAAGCTTACTGGCGGTCTCCAAGGCTTTCACCGATCCCTCGACGTCACCGGACCAAAGAAGCGCCGCCCCGAGCCCGGCATAGGCATTCGGATCGCTATTGTTGAGTTCGAGCGCGCGCCGCATCTCGTCCAGCGCCCGATCGTAGTCGGCATAACGGATGTAGGTGCTGCCGAGCAGCGCGTGCGCCCCGGCGCTGGTCGCGTCGAGAGCGATGGCTTTCTGGCCGAGAGCCTCGGCGCGCTGCAATGCGGCTTCGGGATCCGCGGTCCATCCCTGCATGACGCCGTTGAGCTCGACTAGGCCGAGCCCGATATAAGCGGGCGCGTAGCCGGGATCGAGTTCTATGGCGCGCTCAAATAGTGCGCGCGCCTGCGAATTGGCCGAGCGGTTGACCCGACCGAACAGGTCACGCCCGCGCAGCACAAGGTCGTAGGCCTCCATGCTGCTTGGCGGCTTGGTATTGGCCTTTGTCAGCTCCAGATTGGTCAGTCGGCTGGCGAGCGTTCCGGCGATGCGGCGGGTGATGTCGTCCTGGACCGAGAAAATCTCGTTCGGCGCAACATCATAGTTTTCGGACCACAGCAGGACATTGCGTGCAGCGGCGGTGAGACGGACGGAGATTCGGACCCGTTCGGGGCTGCGGCGAATACTGCCATCGACAACGTAACGCACATCGAGATCGCGGCCTACCTCTTCGGGGCGTGGATTTTTGCCCTTGTAAGCGAACACGGCGTTATGCGAGCGCACGGTAAATTCGGAAAACCGCCCAAGCGCGGAAAGGATGTCTTCAGTCAGGCCATCGGCAAAGTAGTCGTCCTTCGTCCCCTCGGCGAGGGAGACAAGCGGCAGCACCGCTACCGTTGGCCGCAAATCCGTGCTTGAGGATGGCGGCGCAGCCGCGGTCCGAGACGCCGGAGGCGAATCACGCACGGCCCACCACGCGCCCGCGCCGGCAAGAATGAGGACGATGGCGAGCACGGCTGCCAAGGCTGCACGGTGACCCCGCTTAACCGGCGTGGCGCGGCCGGGGGACAATTCGCCCGTCTCGGCGATCACCTGCGGCGCAAGGCCGAACACGCGAACGGGCCTGGCGATGTTCTTGACCTGCTGCTCGCCGAGATCGGTAAAAGTCAGTGGCAGCTTGTCGCGGACCTGATCGCGCGCGATCTCCGAGATGCACAGGCCACCCGGTTCGCAGATCGACTCGAGCCGCGCCGCGATGTTCACGCCGTCGCCGAAAATATCATTACCGTCGACGATGATGTCGCCAACATTGATGCCGATGCGCAAGACGAGGCGTTTGTCTTCCGGAACAGCGGCGTTTCGCTCGAGCATCTTGCGCTGAATTGCGACGGCGCAGGCGACTGCGTCGACGACGCTGGCGAAATCCACCAGCAACCCATCGCCGGTCGTTTTGACGATGTGTCCACCATAGGCGGCGATCGTGGGATCGAGGTGGTCTCTGCGCAGGGTCTTGAGCGCGCGCAGGGTTCCGACCTCGTCGGCTCCCATCAGGCGACTGTAGCCGACGACGTCCGCGGCTAGAATCGCGGCAAGTTTGCGCTCAACGTGCTCGTGCTTTCCCAAGCGGAAGGCCTCATCGATAAGTCCTGGACCGAGGTTACCTTATCCAATGGGAACCCGCACGGTGCGCTTGCCGTAGGTTGGTGCAGGCCTCACCAACTGTGCGGACGAAAGCCCCAGCGTCCCCTCCCCCGCTTGCGGGGGAGGGACAGGGAGAGGGCGCACAATTAGATAGAGTGGACTCGCTCACCCTCTCCCCAACCCTCCCCCGCTTGCGGGGGAGGGAGCAGACCGAGCCCGTTGCTCGCACTGCACTCGTCGTCGACAACAGGACTTTCTTCACTCATCGGGACCGACCTCGGGTTCATTCAGGGGAGCGCGGTCACTCCCCCACTGGATGGACGATGGCTCGCGCCCCAGCGTCCCCTCCCCCGCTTGCGGGGGAGGGACAGGGAGAGGGCATGCAATATGAAAGAGCATTTTCAATCACCCTCTCCCCAACCCTCCCCCGCAAGCGGGGGAGGGGGCAGACCGAGTTTGCCGCTCGCGCTGATTCCAGTTCACCGCGATACATCTCCGAAGCCCGCTACCCCCGCATGGCTCCTGCTTGACCACGCCCGCCCGCGCAGGGATGACCCCCGCGGGCGGGAGTATTATCTTGTAACGCATCATCCGACGCGCCGTTGCCGGCGCATGAGGAGCGAGGCCCGGAATGGAGAGGCTCCGGCGCGAGTTGCGCGGCAGCGTCATTGCGCTCGCCATGGTGGCGGTCACCACCGTCGTGGTCTACGCGCTCACCCAATCGCTCGAGGTCCGCCGCGGCTCGGTCATCTATCTGCTTCCGGTGCTGCTCGCGGGCTGGCATCTCGGCCTCATTCCGGCGCTGGTCGCGGCGGTCGCCGGCGTGCTCTGGTCGGGATACTTTTTCTTTTCGCCGTACTACAGCTTCTATCTCTCGCGGCCGAACGAGATCCTCAACCTTCTGTTGTTCATGGTGGTGGCCGGGGTGACGAGCCACCTTGCGAACTCCATGAAGCAGCAAACCGAGCTCGCCAAGAAGCGCGAGAAGGAAATGGGCAATCTCTA
>WNFP01012108.1_pt1 | contig 12151 bp, 9 predicted proteins | sample 5400201 | NCBI WGS metagenome assembly WNFP01 (sample SAMN13153355, study PRJNA577476) | soil metagenome | isolation source: 115 cm saprolite under Madrone tree | place: USA:California | collected 2016-06-14
CGCTTGTGCACGGAGGCCCGCCTCGCTCGTGAGCGCCTCCAGCCGGAGCAGGGTCAGCGCCGCGACGGAATTTCCAGTGGGCTCCGCGCCGTCGTAGGACGGCTTCTCGCGCGCCAGCAGGGCTTCGTGCTCGGAGGGAGTCCGGAAGAACCCTCCCTCCGGATCGGCGAACCGCCGCGCGAGCGTCTGGTGAAGCGCGCGGGCGGTCTCCAGCCATCTCGTCTGGCCGGTCGCCTCGTACAGATCGACCATCGCCGCGGCGAGAAAGGCGTGGTCCTCGAGCATGCCGGGGTGGCGTCCGGTGCGGCGCAGGACACCGTCCTTGAAATGGGCGGCCAGGACCGCGTCCGCCGCCCGCACCGCGCGCTGCAGATAGTCGTCGCGGGCAAACGCCAGGCCGGCCCGCGCGAAGGCGGAGATCATCAGGCCGTTCCAGGAGGTGAGGATCTTGGTGTCCGTCAGCGGCGGCGGCCGCTTCGCGCGCGCCTGGTACAGCTTGGGCCGGATGGCGTCCAAGAATACCTGGTCGTCGGCGCCGGGCACGCTCTCCAGCGAGAGCACGTTGCTTCCCTCGAAATTGCCCTCTGCGGTGACGCGAAAGAGCCGAGCCGCTCGAGCTGCATCTTCCTCCCCGATCACCTCGCGGAGCTGCGCCGGCGTCCAGACGAAGAAGGTCCCTTCCTCGCCCTCGCTGTCCGCATCGGCGGCCGACCAGAACGCCCCCGAAGCGTCCGTCATCTCGCGCGCGACGTAGTCGAGGACTTCACTGGCGATCCGGCGGAAGAAAGGATTCGCCGTCGCCTGCCAGCCCTCGGTGTACGCGACCGCGAGCAGCGCGTTGTCGTAGAGCATCTTCTCGAAGTGGGGCACCAGCCACTGCGCGTCGGTCGAGTACCGGTGGAACCCTCCCCCGACCTGGTCGTAGATGCCCCCCAACGCCATCTTCTCCAGCGTCAGCCGCGCCATCCGCAGCGCCTCTTCGTCTCCCGTGCGCTTCCAGTAGCGAAGGAGGAAGCGCACGTTCATGCTGGAGGGGAACTTCGGCGAGCGGCGCACGCCTCCCTCGCGGGAGTCGAACACCTGCGCGTAGTGGCTCATCGCGCCGTGGAGCACGTGCAGTTCCGGCGCGCTCGTCGGCGGCTGCGCCGTCAGGCTCTGCTGCACCGCCCGCGCGATCTGCTCGGCCGAGTGCGACGCGCGGGCCCGGTCCTGGCTCCACATCCGATCGAGCTCCCGGAGGATGGTGGCGAATCCGTACCGCGCGCCCCGCTCTCCGTCGCGAGCCGGAAAGTACGTCCCGGCGAAGAACGGCTTCCCGTCCGGCGTGAGGAAGACGCTCATCGGCCAGCCGCCGTGCTGCGTGAGCATCTGCACCGCTTGCATGTAGATGGCATCCACGTCGGGCCGCTCTTCCCTGTCGACCTTCACCGGGACGAACCGCTCGTTGAGGACGCGTGCGATCTCCGGGTCCTCGAACGATTCCTCCTCCATCACGTGGCACCAATGGCAGGTCGCGTACCCGATGCTGAGGAAGACGGGCCGCTCCAGCGCGCGCGCCGCCGCGAACGCATCTTCCCCCCACGGCCTCCAGTCGACCGGATTGTGCGCATGCTGCAGGAGATAGGGCGACGTCTCCAGCGCCAGCCGGTTCGTCCACCGCGGCGCTCCATCCTCGCGCAGATGATGCGTCCGGAACTCCTTCCGACCCGCTACCGCCTCCGCCAGCTGCGTCTGCAGCTCCTGCGGAAGTGCCTGCGCTCCGGGGCCCGGCTCGATGATCACCCCGGCGTTCTACGGCGCACCTGCACCATATGCAATGCACGATGGGGGGGTTCGTGCGGCTTCCTGTATCGCACGCTGTGACGCCGGCGGTAAGCATGGCCGTGCCGCCACTTCGGACATGCAGAAACCGCGCGCAGCGGCGAATAGGACGTCGACGGCGGCGTCGCGGTTTCTGAACTTGTGGCGAGCCCAGCCATGCTTCCCGCCGGCTGCACGCGCGCGCGTACTGGGTCCACAAGCCCTCGTCGCGCGAGCGTGTTTCGAACGCATTACGCGGGTTCAGCCGCAACGCAATGTTTGCAAGGTGCAACGATGCTCGCGCGCCAGCGGGCCAGCGCACTCCGGAATGAGTCGCGCGATGAGCCGACGGCGCGTGGATGGGCCCTCGCGGCAAGTTCAGAAATCGCTCCGCCGCACAATGAAGTCGAGACCCGCGCCCGCGCGCGATTTCTGCATGTCCGAAGACGCGGGGCCCGTCCGCGCGCCGGCGGCGTCCTTCACGCACACGCAAACACGAAGTCTCTGGGGCCCGCGTGACTCCGCCAAGAGGACGTCGTATGCGTGCTCGCAGATGCGCGCCTACGACCTGATCCGGAAGAAGCGCGACGGCGCCACCCTCGCTCCGGAAGAGCTGCGCTTCCTGGTCCGGGGGGCCACGACTGGTGAGGTCGCGGACGAGCAGCTCGCCGCGTTCCTCATGGCCGTCTTCTTCCGCGGCCTGGACCTGCGCGCCGAGCTTCCGCACTGGCTGGACGCCATGCTGCGCTCGGGCCAGGTCCTCGACCTCTCGCGAATCGCCGGCCGCAAGGTGGACAAGCATTCCACCGGCGGCGTCGGCGACAAGATCTCCATTCCGCTGGCGCCGCTCGCCGCGGTCTGCGGCGTCCGGGTCCCGATGGTCTCCGGGCGCGGCCTGGGCCACACCGGCGGCACGCTCGACAAGCTGGAGAGCATTCCCGGCTTCCGCGTGGACCTGCCGGTGCCGCGCTTCGTCGAGCTGGTCGAACGCCTCGGAGTCTGCCTGATCGGGCAGACCGCGGAGATCGCGCCGGCCGACCGGAAGCTCTACGCGCTCCGGGACGCGACCGCCACCGTCGAGTCGGTGCCGCTGATCGCGTCCAGCATCTTGAGCAAGAAGCTGGCCGAGGGGATCGACGCGCTGGTGCTCGACGTCAAGGTCGGCCGCGGCGCGTTCATGAAGACGCCGGAGGATGCGGGTCTGCTCGCCCGCACCATGGTGGAGCTCTGCCGCTCGATGGGCCGCGACTGCATCGCGCTGCTCACCTCGATGGAGGAGCCGCTGGGAAGCGCGGTGGGCAACGCCGTCGAGATCCGCAAATCGATCGAGATCCTCCGCGGCCGCGGTCCAGAGGACGTCCGCGAGCTCACCGTGCGCCTCGGCGTCGAGATGCTGCTCCTGGGCGGAATGAAGGACGCCGCCTCGGCGCGGGCGCGCCTGGAGGCGGCGCTGGCGGACGGCAGCGCGCTCCGGCGATTCGCCGAAGTGATCGAGGCGCAGGGCGGCGACGCGAAAGTCACGGACGATCCGTCCCGCCTGCCGCAGCCGCGGTACCGCCGCGAAGTGCGCGCCGACCGTTCCGGCGTGCTCACCGCGATCGACGCGGGGGAAGTCGGTCTTGCCTCCGTCGAGCTCGGGGCGGGCCGGGCGCGAAAGGAGGACGCGGTGGATCCCGCCGCGGGACTGCTTCTGCGCAAGCGCGTGGGAGATGCGGTGCGGGCGGGCGAAGTGCTCGCCGAGCTGCATGCGGCGAGCGAGGCCAGGCTCGAGGCGGGAGAGGCCCGTTTCCGGGCCGCCCTGGCCATCGGACAAGCCGCCCCTCCTGAGCGGCCGCTGGTCCTGGAGCGCATCGCGTAGGAGACTCGCGGCATGCGCATCCTTTACGGCGTGGTGGGCGAGGGCATGGGGCACGCCATCCGCTCCCGCGTGATCCTGGACGAGCTGGTGCAGCGCCACGACGTGCAGGTGGTGGTCTCCGGCCGCGCGCACGACTACCTCGCCAAGCGCGCCAACGACCACCTCCAGGTGAAGAAGATCTGGGGCTTCACCATCGTCACCGAGGACAACGAAGTGCGGAACTTCCGCACGCTGCTGCAGAACGTCAAAGGCGCGCTGACCGGAGGCTGGCCGCGGAACATCCGCGCCTACTTCGAGATCGCCGACCGCTTCCGGCCCGACGTGGTGATCAGCGATTTCGAGAGCTGGAGCTACCTCTACGGCGTGAACCACTTCGTTCCGGTGGTCTCGGTCGACAACATGCAGATCGTCAACCGCTGCCGCCACGACAAGGACGTGATCGCCGGCCACGAGGCGGCGTTCCAGCTGGCCAAGAGCATCATCAAGGCGAAGGTGCCCGGCGCGTACCACTACCTGATCACGACCTTCTTCCGGCCCGAGATCCGCAAGAAGCGGACCTCGCTGCACCCGCCCGTCCTCCGCCCGGAGATCCTCTCCGCGAAGAGCGAGCCCGGCTCGCACCTGCTCGTCTACCAGACGTACACCACGAACGACGACCTCCCCGAGCTGTTGCGCCGCGCGGGAATCGAGTGCCGCGTCTACGGCCTGCGCCGGGACCTCAAAGAGGATCAGCGCGAGGGAAACCTGCTCTACCGGCCCTTCAGCGAGGAGCGCTTCGTCGACGATCTCCGCACTTGCCGCGCGGTCGTAGCCAGCGCCGGCTTCACGCTCATGGGCGAGGCGGTCTACCTGCACAAGCCCATGCTCGCCGAGCCCGTGGCGGGGCAGTTCGAGCAGATCCTCAACGCCCGCTATCTGCAGAAGGAAGGCTACGGGCTCGCCGCCGGCGGCATCACCGAGCCGGTGCTCGCGGAGTTCCTGGCCCGCACTCCCGAATTCGAGCGCAACCTCTCCCGCTACTCGCAGGACGGCAACAAGGATCTGCTTGCGAAGCTCGAGTCGGTGCTCGGCGCGGCGGTGGGAGGCCTGCCCGCCGAGGCGGACGCCTAGGGCGCTTCGGTAGCGATGGCGAGGCGCTGCACTCCGACGGCTTTCGCCGTCTCCATCACTTCCACCACGCGCCCGTGCGCCACGCCCTGGTCGGCCTGGATGATCACCTGGGCTTCCGGTGCCTCGAGGGCCAGCCTCTGGAAGCGCTCCTTGAGCGCGCCGAGATCGACGGCCTTGCCCTCGGCGACGACCGTGCCGTCCTTCAAGACCGCCACCGGGAAGTCGCGCGCCTGCGGCTGGAGCTCCTTGGCCGCGCCCTTGGGCAGATCGACGCGGACGCCGGTGCCGCCGCCCTGCGCCTGCTCCACCACGATGCTGCTGCCGACCATGAAGATGATGAGCAGCACCAGGAAGATGTCGGTCAGCGGCGTGATGTTGATCTCGCTGAAGACCGAGGGGCCGAACTCGTCGTCGTCCTGGTGGTGATGACGGCTGGGACCGGAGATGGCCACTTAAGCGTGTCCCTGCGCGATGGCCTGGCGCGTTTCGGTCTGTGCCGGCAGCGAGCGCGGCGCCTGCAGCGCCGCCGACACTTCGCTGGCGTGGTCGATCACCACTTCGGTCAGCTCGTCGGCCCGCAAGGTCAGGTCGAACGCCTCCCTCGAGATCCGGGCCTGGAAGACGTTGAACAGGATCACCGCTTCGACCGCCACCGCGATGCCGCCCGCGGTGGTGATCAGGGCTTCGGAGATGGCCGGGGCGACCACCGCGAACCCGCTCTGGCCCGTGATCCCGATCTGCCGGAACGAGCCGAGGATGCCGACCACGGTGCCGAACAGTCCGACGAACGGCATGACCGCGCCCAGCGTCGCCAGGACCCAGAGCGGAGCCCGCAGCGCCTGGATCACCTCGCGCCGGGCCCGATCCACCGCATCGGCGATGCGGTCCTGCCGGTTCGCCCGGTCGAAGGCCGCCCGGTAGAGGGCCACCGTCGCCACGTGGGAGCGGTCGGACTCGTGCAGCGCGATGGCCGCGTCGCCCCGCAGCAGCGCGCGGACGATCTGCTCGTGCAGCTCGCGCGCCTTCGCGGAAAACCCGCGCAGGAACAAGGCGCGCTCGATGGTGATGATCACCGCGGCGATGGACCCGCTCAGGATGATCAGCTTGGTGACGACCATCACCGGGCCGCCGGTCTTCAGCATCTCCAGCAGATCGTGCATGGGACGTGTTTAACACGCGGAATGTCGGCCGCCTTCCGGCGGTCGTGGTAGAGCAGCGCCGATGCCTTCCTGGACCGAGCTGGCCCTCGATTGCGCCAGGGTCGCACGGCAGGGACTGCGCCTGCCCGAAGGGGAGTCCCCGGTGGCGGTCATCCTCGGCTCCGGGTTGGGCGGGTTCGCCGATTCCCTCGAAGAAGCCAGGGGCATTTCCTTCTCCGAGCTGCCCGGCTTTCCCCGGCCGACCGTCCCTGGACACCGCGGAAGGCTGGTGTATGGAAAAATCGCACATGCGCCGGTGCTGGCGCTCCAGGGGCGGATCCACGGGTACGAAGGTCACGACGCCGCGACGGTCGCCTTCCCGGCCCGGGCATTGGGGGTGCTGGGGTCCCGTGCGCTGGCCGTGACGAACGCGGCAGGAGGGTGCAACCCGTCCTTCGCTCCCGGCGACTTGATGCGGATCACCGACCACATCAATTTCACCGGCCGCAACCCGCTGACCGGTCCCAACGAGGAGCGCCTGGGACCGCGCTTTCCGGATCTCACGCACGCCTACGACGCTCGTCTCGCCACCGCGCTGGAAGAGGCCGCGCGCGGCATCGGGCAGGCCCTCCGCGCCGGCGTCTACCTCCAGATGATCGGGCCCAGCTATGAGACGCCCGCCGAGGTCCGCATGGCCCGGATGCTGGGGGCCGACGCGGTGGGCATGAGCACGGTCCCCGAGGTGATCGCCGCCGCGCACATGGGCCTGCCGGTCGCCGGGATCTCCTGCATCACCAACCTCGCGGCCGGACTCTCGCAGCATCCGCTCACACACCAGGAAGTGGTGGAGGTGGCGCGCGCCGTGGAAGGGAAGTTCTCCGATCTGCTGCGGGCCTTCATTCCGCGCGCGTTCGCGGCGGTCCCGCCGCGCCCGACCCTGGCGTGAGCGTCGTCATGCCCCGGCGCCCGCGAGGACCACAGGCGCGGCTGGCCGCTCTCCTTCGGGCGGCGGCGACGCGTCTTCGCCGCCGGCAACCTCGAGAACAGCTCGTATCCACTCTCCGTCTGCGCGGAGCGCAACGCAGTGGCCATGGCGGTGGCTGCCGGGCAGCGCCACATCGAAGCCGCGGCCATCGTCGCGGGTGACGCTCGTCCTGCTCCGCCCTGCGGCGGGTGCCGGCAGGTGCTCGCCGAGTTCGCCGGCCCCGACGCCCCGGTCATCTATGCCTCGACGAACGGCCGGAGCGTCACGACCAGTGTCGGCGCGCTGCTCCCCGAATCCTTCGGCCGGGGCGACTTGAGTCGCGCTTCGGCGTCAGGGAAAGGCAAGTGGCGGTCCCGAGGCGGCATTCCCGTTTGACGTCACCGTGGCGCTCCTCTAAAGCAACGCCGATGCGCATCCAAGACGGCCTCGCTGCGTCGGCTGGGCGGCTGGGCGGGGGCGCCGTCGCGATCGGCAACTTCGACGGAGTCCACCTCGGACACCAGGCCTTGTTCACCGCGGCCCGGCGGGATGCGCAAGGGCCCGTCTGCGCGCTGACCTTCGAGCCCCATCCTGCCCGGGTCCTGGCGCCGCAATACGCGCCTCCGCTGATCTGCGAGCTTCCGCGCAAGCGCGAGCTCATCGCCGCCTGCGGCGTGACCGATCTGATCGAGCAGCGATTCGACGCGCAGCTCGCCGCCACGCCTCCGGAGAAGTTCGTCGAGATGGTGGTCGCGACCGGCGTCGCCGAGGTCGTGGTCGGCCACGACTTCACCTATGGAAAGGCGCGGGCCGGCACGGTGGAGACGCTGCGCGCTTCGCTCGAGCCCCGCGGCGTCCGCCTGCGCCTCGTGCCGCCCGTCTGCGTGAATGGCCTGGTGTGCTCCAGCACCAAGGTCCGGGAGTTCGTGCTCGAGGGGCGGGTGGAAGCGGCCAACATGCTGCTCGGACGGCCTTTCGATCTGGACGGAGAAGTGGTGAAGGGCGCCGGCCGCGGCCGCAAGCTGGGCTGGCCCACCGCGAACATCCGCACCACCAACGAGCTGCTCCCGGCCGTCGGGGTCTACGCGGTGCGCGCGCGGCTCCTCCCGGACGGTCCGCCCATCGCTGGAGCCGCGAACCTCGGCCTCAATCCCACCTTTCGTCCCGAGGTGGCGCTGGCCGGAGCGGCGGGGCAGCCGCCGCTGTCGTTGGAAGTGCACCTGCTCGACTTCCACCAGGACATCTATGGACGCAGGGTCCGGGTGGAGTTCGTCCACCGGCTGCGAGAAGAGCGCCGGTTCCCGAACATCGACGCGCTCAAGTCCCAGATCGCGCAGGATGTCGAGAGCGCGCGCCGCCTTCTCGGCATGTAGGATCGCCCCGCACTTCCTCCCGAAATTCCCCCAATGAGTACGCCCGCTTTCTCGCGTTGCCGAGGACTCTCGCCTAGACTCGAACCCCTCTACCTCCGGGGTGTACAAGCATGGCGGGACGTCTCGGCGAGCTCCTGGTCCGCGAAAATCTGATCTCGCTCCAGCAGCTCCAGAAGGCCCAGGACGAGCAGAAGAAGGCGGGTGGCCGGATCGGCTACCACCTGACCAAGCTCGGCTTCATCGAGGAGTCCGAGCTCACCAACTTCCTCTCCAAGCAGTACGGCGTCCCCTCCATCAACCTGAAGGAATTCGACATCGACGGCGAGGTGGTGAAGCTCGTCCCCAAGGAAGTCGCCGAGAAGCACCAGTGCATTCCGGTCAACCGCGCCGGCGCCTCGCTGATCCTGGCGATGAGCGACCCCTCCAACATCTACGCCATCGACGACATCAAGTTCCTCACCGGCTACAACGTCGAGGTCGTCGTCGCCAGCGAGCAGGCCATCAAGGAGGCGCTGGAGAAGTACTACACAGAGAAGGGACCCTCGTACGAAGAGGTGATGGAGGGGTTCGAGGAGGGCGACATCTCCGTCGAGCACAACGAGGGCGGCGTCACCGACCTCAGCGACCTGGAGAAGAGCGCCTCCGACGCGCCGGTGGTCAAGCTGGTCAACCTGATCCTGCTGGACGCGATCAAGAAGGGCGCCTCCGACATCCACGTCGAGCCCTATGAGAAGGACTTCCGCGTCCGCTACCGGGTGGACGGCGTGCTCTACGAGGTGATGAAGCCGCCCATCAAGCTGAAGCTGGCGATCATCTCCCGCCTCAAGATCATGGCGGAGCTGGACATCGCCGAGCGGCGCCTGCCGCAGGACGGACGCATCAAGCTCAAGCTGGGCAAGGGCCGCGAGATGGACTTCCGCGTCTCCGTCTGCCCGACGTTGTTCGGCGAGAAGGTCGTGCTCCGTCTGCTCGACAAATCGAACCTCCAGCTGGACATGACCAAGCTGGGCTTCGATCCCGATCCGCTGAAGGCCTTCAAGGAGGCCATCGACCGTCCCTACGGGATGGTGCTGGTCACCGGCCCCACCGGATCGGGGAAGACCACCACGCTCTACTCCGCGCTCTCCGAGCTGAACAAGACCACCGACAACATCAGCACCGCGGAGGACCCGGTGGAGTTCAACTTCGCCGGCATCAACCAGGTGCAGATGCACGAGGACATCGGCCTCAACTTCGCGGCCGCGCTGCGCAGCTTCCTCCGCCAGGACCCCGACATCATCATGGTGGGCGAGATCCGCGACTTCGAGACGGCCGAGATCGGCATCAAGGCCGCGCTCACCGGCCACCTGGTGCTCTCCACCCTCCACACCAACGACGCGCCGGGCACCGTCTCCCGACTCCTCAACATGGGCATCGAGCCCTTCCTGGTGACCAGCGCCGTCAACCTGATCCTGGCGCAGCGTCTCGCCCGCAAGCTCTGCCAGGAGTGCAAGAAGGCGGTGGACGTCCCGCAGCAGGCGCTCCTGGACATCGGCATCCAGCCGGACGAGGCCGGCAGCTTCCAGGTGTTCGAGCCCGGCGGCTGCCGCACCTGCAACGACCGCGGCTACAAGGGCCGCGTCGCGCTCTACGAAGTGATGCCGATGTGGGACAGCGTCAAGGAGTTGGTGATCAACGGCGCCTCCACGGCCGAGCTGAAGGGGGAGGCCATCCGCCTGGGCATGCAGACGCTGCGCATGGCCGGTCTCGCCAAGCTCAAGTCCGGCATGACCAGCATCGAGGAAGTGGTGGGGAACACCGCCGCCGACACCATGCGGTAACGAGGAAAACGCACTTGCCCAATCTGCATCAGCTGCTCAAAGCGATGGTGGAGAAGGGAGCTTCCGACCTCCACATCACCACCGGCTCGCCGCCGCAGCTCCGCATCGACGGCAGCCTGGTGCCGCTGAAGACGCCGCCGCTCACCCCGGTGGAGACCAAGCAGCTCTGCTACTCCATCCTCGCCGACGCGCAGAAGCACAAGTTCGAGGAAGAGAACGAGCTCGACCTCTCCTTCGGCGTCAAGGGCCTCTCCCGCTTCCGCGCAAACATCTTCATGCAGCGCGGGGCGGTGGCCGCGGCGTTCCGCACCATCCCCTTCAAGATCCTCACCTTCCAGGAGCTCGGGCTTCCGCCCATCGTCTCCGAGCTGGCGAAGAAGCCGCGCGGCCTGGTGCTGGTGACCGGCCCGACCGGCTCGGGGAAAAGCACCACGTTGGCGTCGATCATCGACAAGATCAACACCGAGCGGCACGAGCACATCGTCACCATCGAGGACCCGATCGAGTACCTGCACCCACACAAGAACTGCGTGGTGAACCAGCGGGAGGTGGGCGCCGACACGCACAGCTTCAAGAAGGCGCTCAAGTACATCCTCCGCCAGGACCCCGACGTGGTCCTGGTGGGCGAGATGCGCGACCTGGAGACCATCGAGGCCGCGCTGGTGATCAGCGAGACCGGCCACCTCGCCTTCGGCACGCTGCACACCAACTCCTGCGTGCAGACCATCAACCGCATCCTCGACGTCTTCCCGCCCTACCAGCAGCCGCAGATCCGCGCGCAGCTCTCCTTCGTGCTGGAGGGTGTGGTGACGCAGAACCTCCTGTCCAAGGCGAGCGGTCCCGGGCGGGTGCTGGCCATCGAAGTGATGGTCCCCAACGCCGCCATCCGGAACCTGATCCGCGAGGACAAGGTGCACCAGATCTACTCGCAGATGCAGGTGGGCCAGTCGAAGTTCGGGATGCAGACCTTCAACCAGTCGCTGGCTTCGCTGATCCAGCGCGGGATGATCACGCTCGAGGAAGGGATCGGGCGCAGCTCGGACGCCGAGGAGCTGCGCAACATCCTCGCTTCCGGCGTGAAGTCGAACGTGAACCGCCCGGTGCAGGCCCGGTAAGGGGAGAGGACCATGGCCACCGCACCCGCCACAGCGACGAAGACCGCGCCCAAGGCAGCCCCGAAGCTGCCGGTCTGGGTCTGGGAAGGGAAGACCAAGTCGGGCGAGGTGAAGAAGGGCGAGGTGGAAGCGGCGGACGAGGCGTCCGTCCAGCAGCGCCTGCGGGCGATGGCGCTCACCAACGTCAAGATCAAGAAGAAGCCCATCCAGATCTCGCTCAAGCTCCCCGGCTTCAGCGGGATCGGCCAGAAGGACATCGTCATCTTCACCCGGCAGTTCGCCACCATGATCGACGCCGGTCTGCCGCTGGTGCAGTGCCTGGACATCCTCTCCAGCCAGCTGGACAACATGAAGTTCCGCGAAGTGCTGGTGAAGGTGAAGACCAAGGTGGAGTCGGGCTCCACCCTGGCCGACGCCCTCGGCGATCACCCGAAGGTCTTCGACACCCTCTACGTGCAGCTCGTCGCGGCCGGCGAGATCGGCGGTATCCTCGACACCATCCTCAACCGGCTCGCCCAGTACATCGAGAAGAACGAGAAGCTGAAGAGCAAGGTCAAGAGCGCGATGGTCTACCCGAGCGTGGTGCTGGTGGTGGCCGTCGGCGTCACCGTGGTGCTGCTGCTCTTCGTCACCCCGACCTTCGAGAAGATGTTCAAGGACTTCGGCGGCGCGATGCCGATGCCCACCCAGATCGTCATCGATCTCTCCAAGTGGCTCCAGCGCAACATCGGGTACCTGATCATCACCATCATCGCGGCGGTGGTGGCGTTCCGCGCCTGGATCCAGTGGCCCAAGGGCCGCGTGCAGTGGGACTCGTTCGTCATCCGCACGCCGATCTTCGGACCCCTGGTGCGGAAGGTGGCGGTGGCCCGATTCACCCGCACGCTGGGCACGATGATCAGCTCCGGCGTGCCCATCCTCGACGCGCTCGAGGTGGTGGCGAAGACCGCTGGCAACGCGGTGGTGGAGAGG
>WNFP01012856.1_pt1 | contig 12151 bp, 9 predicted proteins | sample 5400201 | NCBI WGS metagenome assembly WNFP01 (sample SAMN13153355, study PRJNA577476) | soil metagenome | isolation source: 115 cm saprolite under Madrone tree | place: USA:California | collected 2016-06-14
GTCTCAATAAATCTGGTTCAAATGCGCGTGACAAGGACGATCTCGGCCCCCAGTCCGCGCCGAAGGTTTTTCATGAATGAAGAGCAACCAACTTTAAAAGTAGTCGATCGGCGCCCGTTCAATGCCGACGGTACGCCGCGAGAGCTTTCGCCGGAGGAAAAGGAAGCTTCAGAGCGCGCGGCCGCGGAGTTTTCGAAAGGTTCGGCGGCTGATAGCGCGCCGCCACGTCCTGCGTCGGCCCAACCGGCCGCCGCGGCGGAAGTCAAGGCTCAGCGCGAAGACACGCCGGCGGCGACCAAGCCAACACCCCGCGCGGAAAGGGAGCCCGGCCGCGATCCGCTGGATGATCCCGCTAGTTTCCTGAGTCTAATTATGTCTTTGGCATCGAATGCGGCAGCTTCTCTGGGAATGATGCCTCATCCGGTAACGGGTGAAACCGGTGTCGATCTCAAAACCGCAAAGCACTGGATTGATGTGCTGGGTATGCTTGAGGAAAAAACTCACGGCAATCTCGATCCGCAGGAAGCGCAGGTAATGGAAAGTCTCTTGGCGGATCTGCGCATGCAGTACGTCTCTTTTACCAATGCGCCCCAGGCGGCGCCTTCAAAGTTCAGTGCGAGCGATATCACCGGCGGAAAGTAGGGACCGGCTGCGAGCTGGAGTCATTTCCCATTTGTCATTTGACATCTCTTATTTGCCATTTCATGCGTGAGGGGTTCCCACTAGTTCCGCCTTACCAATGGAAAATGACAAATGAGAAATAGAAAATCCTCCTGAGGTCTGACCACCGACGAAATGAAACTAACCTTCCTCGGCACCGGCACATCAACCGGGGTTCCTTCGATCGCCTGCGACTGCGAAACCTGTATCTCCGACGACCCACGTGATAAGCGCTTGCGCGTGTCCGTCCTCATCGAACACGCGGGCCAAACCATAATCGTTGATACGTCGACTGATTTTCGCCAACAGGCTCTGCGTCAAGGTCTAAAACACCTCGACGCAGTGCTGGTGACGCATTGTCATGCCGATCACATTTTCGGTCTTGACGACATTCGCCCGCTGAATTTTCGGCACGGCGCGCTGGGTCTTTACGCGAACGAGCGGGCCTGGGTCGACATCCGCCGCATTTTTAAATACGTCTTTGAGCCTTCGCATTTTGGTGGCGGCCTGCCGCAGATCGTCCCGCACACGGTGGTGGCCGGCGCTCCATTTTGTTTGGGCCAAGACCTGGAGGTGACGCCTCTGGAAGTAATTCACGGGCGTTTGCCGGTGGTCGCGTATCGCTTCAATGATTTTGCGTATGCGACTGACCTCAGCGAAATTCCGCCGGACACGCTCGCCGGCCTGCGCGGTTTGAAAGTCCTGGTGCTCGACTGCCTGCGCATCAAACCACACAGCACGCACCTTTGGTTGGAACGCGCGCTCGAATATGTCGAGGAGTTAAAGCCCGCCCGCACCTACTTCACGCACATTACCCACGACATCAAGCACGCGCGCGATTCAGCCTTACTGCCGGAAAGCGTGGAGTGGGCTTACGATGGGCTGATCGTGACTGATACGTAAGTGGGCAAGCAATTCTAATTTTCCATTTGTCATTTGGCAGTTTCATTTGCGGTTATTCTTCTCGTCCGTTCGTGTGATTTCGTGGATCGTTCTCAATTGCTTAGGAAAGCAGTCGATCCACGAAATCACACGAAGCAGCACGAAATAATCAGTCCCGGGGCGGATGAAAAACTGCAAAGGATAAATGAAGCAAAAAAAGATCCGACTAAGACATAGCTGGACTACTGGATGAGACTCTTCCACGGTATCGACAACGCCAAAATCGCGCGCCCCACGGTCCTAACCCTGGGCGTGTTCGACGGCTTGCATCTCGGGCATCAGCTCATCATGAAAACGATTGTTGAGCGGGCTCGGGCGACGGGCGCCGTGCCAACGGTGATCACCTTCGATCCTCATCCGCGCGCTCTACTGCATCCCGAATCCGCGCCGCCGCTCCTGCAAACCTTCGATCAGAAGATCGAAGCGCTGGGCGTTCTGGGTATTGAGCAAACGATAGTCATTCGCTTTGATCAGAACTTCGCACAGATTCGCGCCGAAGATTTCCTGCGCGCTGTGATTGCTGATCGGCTCCACGCGAAAGAAGTTTATCTCGGCTGCGGCTTTGCCTTCGGCCATGGCCGCGAGGGTAATATCGGCCTTCTGCGAACTGTCAGTCAGAGTCTCGGCTTTTTTGCTGACGAGGTGCCGGAGCTGCGTTTGCGCGGACGACGCGTCAGCTCGAGTCGCATTCGCGAGCTATTGCAGCAGGGTCGAGTGAATCTGGCGCGGCGCATGCTCGGACGTCCCTATGGCGTCGAAGGGCGAGTCGTGCGCGGGGCCGAACGCGGCGCCAAGCTGGGATTTCCGACGGCCAATCTTCATCCACAGAATCGGGTGATACCTCGCAACGGGGTGTACGTCACAGCGACTTTGATCGACGGCCAGTGGCGGCGCAGCGTGACTAATATCGGAACTCGTCCGACGTTCGGCTCAGCCAACGAGAGTTCGGTCGAGACCTTCGTGATGAACTGGTCGGGCGATCTGTATGACGATGTGGTGCGAGTGCGCTTTCTGCATCGCTTGCGGGAAGAGAAGAAATTCAGCTCGGTCGATGAGTTGAAATTCCAAATCGAACGCGACGTGGCGCGCGCGCAAGACTACTTCGAGCGTGCCGGGGTTAAGAAGGAATTAGCGGTCGTGTGAGCCAAATCGGAGCGCGGACATCCTGTCCGCCCGCGCGCAGCGCGCAGCCTTTGATGGAGATTCCTGCGCGTGTCTGAGCGGGCTTCGCCCGCTGGCGGACAGGATGTCCGCGCTCCACCTCACTTCTTATCGCCGTTTGCCGGGGGCAGATTCATCTGATTGCGGAAGAGGTTCAGCAGCAGCAGTGTCCCGATGCCACCACCGCCGCCACCGTCGCCTCCGCCCCCCGACGCCATGATGTCGGGCGTAATGCGCACGCCTTTCTCGCCGATAACTTTCAACACTTCGACCAGCGCCACTCCCTGAGCTCCAAGCGCATTGACCTGTTCATGATAAGCAACGCCCTGCGCTTCGCCCATCAGGCGTGTTTTCTCGGCTTCGGCTCGACCCGTTTGCGAGATGTAATGCGCTTCGCCTTCACCCTCCGCCTTACGCTGCTCGGCGCGTTTGCCCGCGATTTCAACGCCGACGGTCGCGGCCATCAGATCGCGCTGATTATCGGCCTGAGACTTGGTCCGCTCCAGCTGAATGCGTTTCTCTTCGGCTTCGCGTTGTGCGTTGTACATGTTCTGGCGTTGCTCAGCCAGAATCTTTTCGGTCTGCGTCTTCATCAACTCTTCCGGCAGATGAATGTGGCAGATCAGCACGTTGACTACGTCAACGTGATACTTCAACAGATGCGCGCGCACGCGAGCTTCGGCACGTTCCTGTTCCTCGTGCCGGTTTTGCAGATAAGCCATCGCGGAAGACTCAGACGCCTGATTGCGAAAGATCGAATCAATCAGCGGATGCATGACGTTTTGAATTAAGCGGTCAATGCCGCCAATTTTTGCGACCATGAAGGGAGCGTCTTCGGGCTTGACACGAAACACCACCCGCACTTCCAATTGCATTGTAAAGCCGTCTTTCGAAATCACCTCGAAGGGGTTAAAGGTGTTAACCACTTCGCCCGAAGTCCATTCCACGGTTTGGTTCGTAGTGGGAATGACGATCGGCGTGATCGCCAGAGTGTTCACATAGTAGCGACCCGGTCCCACGACGGCTTCCTGAATGCCGCGGTAGCCTTCGGGCACGACATAGGCCTCGTGCGCGCCTTCGTCGAGCCGCCGATCGGCCGGATCGCCAGTCAGCATTTCACTCTTAATCATTTCGGCGTCGGCTGCGTCGAGATGGGCAGCCGATTGCGCGGCCTGCTCTTTTTCTTCGCGCTCCATGCGCTGGCGCACTTTCGCGGCCATTTGGCGGCGAATCTCGTCTGAAGGATCTTTGCCGGTGTTCGAGACGATGACGGCCACTTCGCCCGGCTTCACTTCCTTGGCGCTTTCCGGAATGACTTTGAAGAGCAGCGGGTTGATGTAGTAAGTGCCGGGCAGCAGGATGTCTTTCTGTGGACCACGCTGGCCCTTGCTGTCGATGAACTCGTGTCCATCCTGAAAGTTGTCATGACCTTCAATCGATTCGGCCACGTAATCGCCGGGGTTCAGAGTGGCGCCGTCCAGAGCCTCGACCAACCCAATCTGGTTTTCATCGATTACGGTGGCATCGTAAAGCCGAATGGTAAACAATCCGGGCTTAATCTCCGTGCCGCCTTCAAACGGCAACGACTGATTGAGAATGCGATACGTTCCGGGGGTGAGAATGTCTACCTGTGGGCCACGCTGTCCGCCGGCAGACACGAAGAGCTCTGCGTTCTGAAAACTGAGATGCCCGGCAACCGATTTACCGAGCAGGCGGCCGGGATCAAGCGAAGCACCGTCGGCGGCGATGATCACGCCGACCTTACCCTGGGGAATGACTGTGGTCTTGGCGACTGAAACACGGAACAGATACGGATGAATGGGCCACAAGCCGGGCGGCAGCGTTCGCAACTGAATGCCTTTGACGCCGCCTTGTTTGATGAACGCAATCGGATCCTGAAAATTGTTGTGCGCGTTCTGAGCACGATCGAGCGCGAAGATTCGTCCGGGCAACATCGGCTCGCCGTCAATCGCTTCGACGATGCCCAGCTCATCAGCTCCGATCTCGATCAAGGGAACCTTGCGCACCACCTTCTCAAACGGAAACCTGATCAAATGCAGTCCGGGCTTTAGCACTTCGGCCTGGATACCGACTTCGCCTTCGGTGGCCACCACGCGTCCCGGCGGCATGCGGCGTCCCAGATAGCGCCGTTCTTTGATCGCGATTTCGCGAGCGCCGACGTTCACAAAGATGCGCCGCAGAATGACCACCAAAACAATGAAGAGGACAAACGCGACGATCAGCACGGGGAGAATTGAAAAGATGTCGATGTTATTCATGAGTTACCTCTACTTCTTTGACAATGCAAAAGACTGGAAAGAGTTGGGTCATTGATTAGGTCGTTTATCGGCAGTTTCCGCCGCTTCCAGTTCGCGGCGCGCGCCGTCGAGGGTGCGCTTCAGGACAAAGCCTGCGCCCGAGCTTCTTGAGCGGGAAGAGAGTACCCAAAACTCTCCATCAAATAAAGCGCGCAGCTCAATTGCGGAAATATCAGGGAGCCCGGCCGCTCGCCACACCTGCAAGGCGGCTTCCACTGTGCCTCGATAGATGTCCGCGTCGTCGCTCAGAGCAGCAAAGTGCAGGGCCCTGGCAGTGCTCCCGCGATCCGGCGCGGCCCTCCAAGAGGCCAGCACAGCCTCCGCGAGGCTCCGGTTAACCGGCAATTCGTTTTGACTTATGAAAGACAGCAACGAGAGCAGCTTTGGATCTGAATCAGAGACTTGGACCAGTTCCGCGAGCACCCGATCATACAATTCCGGAGCGCCATTCCGATGCGCTTCCTCAAGCGCTGCGCGCTCACCGTGTCTCGCCCGTTTGATCAGCGCTTCACGCTGCCGAAAACTTGGGGCGTGGGGTTCAGTGTCATCCGCCTCTGGCGAAAATTCGGAGTCGAACAAACCACGCGGGTTGGGTGGCGGCGGCAGGACCCTGGCAGAGTTATCTTCCGCCGGCTTTTGCCAGAAGTAAATTCCGATTCCAAGCAGGACGAGAATTGCGGCGGCGGTAAAGAGAAGCGTGACCATTTCGGTCCCGATGGCAAAGCGGCGTTTCAGCTTTCGGACTCTGTCTATCGGTTGAGTGAATTATACGCCCAAGGGGTTTGAAAAGTTCAAGCGCGCGCCTGGAGCGCGGACATCCTGTCCGCCCGCGCGCAGCGCGCAGACCTTTGATGGAGATTCCCGCGCGAGTCTGAGCGGACTGCGCCCGCGGGCGGACAGGATGTCCGCGCTCCACTTTGTTACCACTCTTCGTGCGCGCGAAGCCAGGCACTGCTGAATGCCCAGTCTTCAGGTCGACGGCACAATCCGGCCTTCACCGGATTGTATTCAATGTAAGTGATCGCCGCGACAAGATGTCTATGGCTCCGGATGTAACGATCAAAATAGTCCGGCATCCAAAATGTTCCCTGTCGATCCAGCACCTTGTTAGCTTCGTTAGCTGTAAATGACTTCAGTGATTGCATGATGCCGGCGAGCGTATTCCCGGGGAGTGGCGTGGTTATCAGGTGAACATGGTTGGGCATCACGACCCATGCGGACAAGAGGTATTTTTCTTTGTCGAGAAACAGAATTGCGTCTTGAACAATCTTTGCGACCCGTGGCTGCTTCAAATAACAACTTCCATGTCCCTGGTCCAGATATGCGGCGACAAGCTTTCGGATCTCTTTATCCCCTAGATCCGACGATTGATGAGCGAGTTCATGTGACCACTCTTCCAAAACGGTTTTTGGAAGAGAGTCAAAAACACGAAAGGTAATTGACTGTGGGATCGATCCGCCGTCGAAATGAGGCAGGTAACCGCGACTGTGCCAGCCGTATCCTCTCGGTACCATCTTATGGAGCGCGGACATCCTGTCCGCCCGCGCGTAGCGCGCAGACTCTCGGAAAGCGATTCCTGCGCGAAGCTGAGCGGGCTGCGCCCGCTGGCGGACAGGATGTCCGCGCTCCGTGGATTCGTCAATCCACTTTGATGCGATCGCCGCCGAGCAGCCAGCCGGAAAGCAGAGGGTCTTTGTCTTTCGGATACCAGGCGATGATCTTCACTGGGAGCGCGGGCATCCTGCCCGCATCTGAGCCCTCCCTTACGGTCGGGCTACTGCCCCGCGTGCCTGCGATAATTTCAAATACCGGCGAATTCTCAGCCCAGGCGATCGATTCTTTCGGCATTCCCTTCGCAATTGGATCGGAAGTATCGAGTTTGATGCGCAGGATCGATCCCGGCACATAGAAATCCGTGCGCGGCAAACCATCGACTACATCGCGCACCGGCAACTTGAATTGCTCGATCGCAAAATCCGACGCGCGATTGAGACAAACGAGCGTGCCGCCCTGTTCGACAAACTCACGCAGAGCTTTCACACCTTCTGGTCCCAGCCCGCCGGTATATTCGGGAGGCATAGTGCCGGGCCGGTGGCCGTTGAGGATCGCGGCGCGTGGTTGATCGGGGATGATGACTGTGTGGTAGGAAGAGATTAGACGGCCAGCTTGAAGCTCTTTATCTTCCAGTGACTCATAGCCGACTTGCTTTTTCATCTTGGAGGATTCGAGCCACCAGCGTGTCCATCCTTCATCGATGCTTGCAACGTGTGATTTGTACAGGGCCACTGGCGCGCGCTCGCGTCCACCACGAATCATGACTCCGCTCGTGCGATAACAGGGAACGTCAGGATCGATGATGCCTACTCTGTTGTACTTGAAAGGCGCAGAAACGGGAATGACGTCTCTACCATATAACAGCGGCAGCGTGTGGGCGGTAACATCGTATGGCGGTATCGGACGTCCGGTCGGATCAAGGAGGTTCGGATATTTTTGCCGTTCCAAAAGAGTTCTCGCAAAGGCCCCATACGGTTGGTCCATGCGTGCGATCGTCCAACTCTTTCCGGAGTCTGGCATGCTAAAAGAACGGTCCATACCCTCGAACTCGAGGCCACCACGACGCAGCGTTTCAAGTAAACATACGTCTGCGACGACAAAGCCAAACAATTCACCTGGCTTGCGCGGCCGCACCGCTTCTTTCTCAATCTTATAAAACCTTTGCAACCAATGCTCGCGATTTTGCGCGGCATGCTTCAAGAGAAAGAACGCCGCGGAGGTCATGTGATTGGTGATGTCGCGCAGATGCCATTCGCCACCTTGCCACAGCGGTCCGAAGTTCGGCGCTTCTTTGCGCGGATCGTAACCTTCACCCGGACGCAGTTGTTCGAACTTGACTGTGATCGGTGTGGCGAGCCGGCATGATGCGGTCTCCGAAAGAATGCGCACGCCGCCGTGATAATGCGAATAGGCGCGCGAAGGCGACCAGGCATCGTAAGTTGAATCAGTGGTGATGCCTTTGAAGCCGGAGGCCCGCATTTCTTTCGCGATGTAATTGCCGAGTTCGGTATAGCCTTCGACGATTTGTTTCGGGACGTTCGGTTCGACGGGCTGCATGTAGGGCGGAAGGAAAAGACGCGAACCGAACGCGCCCTGCTGATGTATGTCGTGGACGATTTGCGGATGCCAGACGTTGAGAATCTTATCGACGACGAGTTGCGTCTCGACCTGGGTGAACGCGTACCAGTCGCGATTGTCATCGTGGCCCGTGTACTTGTGATAGAGCTCGGGCGGATCGGTTCCTTCGTAAGGCGTGCCCAGAGTCTTCTGATACCAGTTGTTGACGATGTCGACGCCGTCAGGATTCGTCGAAGGCACCAGCAGAATGATCGTGTTCTTCAGAATCTCCTGAACTTCAGGATCGTTTGACGAAGCCAGACGGTATGCGATCAGCATGCTGGAAAGATACGAGCCGACTTCCGTCGAATGAATGCCGCAGGTGATGGCAATGATCGTTTTGCCGCGCGCGATCAGCGACTGCGCTTTGCGATCAGCCAGCGCGGGATTCGCCGGGGAACCAAGCAAACGCGGGTCGGCAAGCTGTCGCTGAATCTCTTTGAACTCATCGAGCCGTTTGAGGTTCTCAGGCGCGCTGATCGTCGCATAGACAAACGGCGCGCCCATCGTCGACTTGCCAATCTCTTCAAACTTCACGCGATCGCTGGTGGCGGCGAGCTTTTGAAAGTACTGAACCACCTGGGCCCAGCTGGCGAGCTTGCGATCGTCGCCGGGACGAAAACCGAGTACAGCCTCAGGCGCGGGGATCGCTCTGTTTTGGGCAATCGCGACGCTGGAAGAAACGATTGCGTCGGATTGAATCGAGAGGGCGAGGAAGAAAAAAACAGCAAGCGTTAGCCGGGATCTCTTATGCATTTGAAATTTTCTCTGTGTCCTCTGTGGTTCGAAAGGCTCTTTTACCACAGAGGACACGGAGGATCACAGAGAAATCAGATCCCATGCAGCCGCAAGCGAAACTCATCATTGAAGGCCACGATCTCCGGCAGGCGATTCGAAAACGCTCGTGCGTCGCGCAAGAGCATGGGCAGTCCGCCGGTTGGCAGGGTCAATCCATAGGCGGGGTTGGTAAACATTGCGGCTATCTGAGGATTAAGTCTCTGAGGAACTCCGTAGCGAATAGCCTTTAAGGCCGTTGGCGCAAACCCCGCACTGCGACGCGGGTTGGCAATCTCGATGGCCCGGTCAAAAATATGAAGACGAGTCGTGACTTCACGCAGAGCCAGATCTCTATGGATCAAAGCGTTCGCGATCGCTTCCGCAACCGCACGCCGGTGGTAATTCGCGCGCGCCGGCACGGGCGTTTCCTCGGTGGGGTTATTACTAATTCGCGCCGGGCGCGTTTCCAATAAATCGACATAACGGGCTGTGAACCGTAGAGCTGATTCATAAATGGTCGCCAGGTTACCGCGCAATTCGACCCGCTCGACGACCGGCGCCTGAGAGTTGTCGCCACCAAATCTGGTCGCGATCAGTGCAGCCCGAGGCAGCAATTCCGCCACCCGTTCGTCGCGGCCAAATAACAGAAGGCTCGCCACCGTCGGCACAATCTCGTCGCGGCTGTTAGTAGCCAGCATCAGGTGTCGTTCCAAAATCTCTGCGGTTGGATAATCCCTGACGCGGGTTTCATCAAACGCGCCGCCTTCAAAGCCGCGCATAAAACTCCACAGATGCGCCTCGTCTATGTCGGCGAGCGTCGCTCGGAGCGCCGGAATGCTTTCGTAGAGTAGCGGTCGGGAATCATCCAGCAGCGTTGATAATTCTTCCGGTGACGCTTCGCGTTTCTCGGCGCCAATCCGAATGAAGAAGCGCCCGTCGCGCGTCCGATAAGGGCGGCGCTTGCCGTTTACATCAAGCGCCATGATGCGCCGCCCGTTGTCGAAAGCAATGCGATCAATGAAGGGAACGATCGACGGCACCACCTCTTCACGGCAGATGCGCACCAGTTCATCCTGAACATTCTCGCCGTCTTCGATCCCTTCGACGCGCAACTGATCGTTAACACCGAACACGATCACGCCGCCACCGGTGTTGGCCAGCGCGACGATCTCCTGGGCAATCTTCTCGGGATTGGAAAGCTTTACTTTGAGTTCAAGGAAGGTATCTTCACCGCCCCGCACCAGGCGCATCAGCTCAGTGCGGGAGGTCTGCGGCGCGGCGGTCGAGTAGAGGTACTCCTGGAAAGAGCGTTCGGTGACCGGCTCGTGCCTTTGAGTGCTGCGAAATCGTTTGCGAGCCATTTGTGTAATGACGGGGCCGGCGAGCCCGCCCGGATGCGAAGGCCTGGCAGTTCGCATCGCTGGAATTCAAAAGAGCTGAGGGGAACTTAACGCTTTACGATTCTCAGTGTAGCATAGGCGCGGATGGAGCGCCGATGGAGCGCGGACATCTTGTCCGCCTGAGCGCGTAGCCTTTGATGGATCGCTGGCGGAGAAGATGTCCGCGCTCCACAAAGTTGCGCCACAAATTTGATCGCATGTTCACACATCGTAACCACGTCAAAGCTTACATTAGTCTCGGCTCGAATCTGGGTGACCGCGGCGGGAATCTCCTGTTGGCCGTCCGCGGAATGATGGAAGCCTCGATTTGCGTGACTCGTCTGTCATCAATTTATGAAACTGAGCCGGTTGGAGAAGTCGACCAGACACCTTTCCTGAATATGGTTGCGGAAGCGGATAGCCCTCTGCCCGAACCTCAGCAGGTGATGGCACGACTGCTGCGAATCGAATGGCTGCTGGGCCGCACTCGCGAGGTCAAGGGCGGGCCACGCACAATCGATCTTGATCTATTGCTGTATGGCGAAGTGGAAAGCAAGACTGAATTTCTGATGCTGCCGCATCCGCGAATGCACGCGCGCCGGTTTGTGCTGGAGCCTTTGGTGGAGATTGCGCCGCACCTCGTGCACCCGACTTTGAAGTGCGCAGCGTCAGAGTTGTTGGAAAATTTGGATGATCCTTCTTCCGTGAAGCGCTGGTGCCCGTGATGGAGCGCGCGCATCCTTGCGTGCGGTTCGCGGGCATCCCGGCCCGTAATTCCATTAGTTAGGCGACCGACGCGCAGGCAAGGATGCCTGCGGTCCGCACGCAGGATGCGTGCGCTCCATCGGGGCGCTTCTTCATCCCAATTTCGCCGTCGGCAAAAACTGTGGGGCGCGGCGTGCCTTCGTTGCTTGTTCAAAGGAGTAGGCAAACTTGATCAGAGTCGGTTCGCTCCAGGCGCGGCCAAAGAAGGAAATTCCCACCGGCAATCCAAACACATAACCTGCGGGAACAGTGACGTGCGGATATCCGGCCAACGCGGACGCGGTCGAATACCCGCCGGTAAAGTGATCTCCGTTGATCCAATCAGTCGTCCAGGCAGGGCCGCCCGTCGGGGCGATCATGGCATCGAGTTTGTTCTTGTCCATTACAAAGTCGATGCCTTCCCTGCGTGACAAGCGCTGATCTTTCGCCAACGCATCGCGATAAGCTTTCTCGGTCAGCGGCCCTTTAGCCTGGGCCTTGATAAAAAGGTCCTGACCAAAGTAAGGCATCTCTCGATCGCGATACTGTTCGTTGAAGTCGATGATCTCTTTCAAGGATTTCACCGGGGCGCGGGGGCCGAGCGACGCAAGATACGAATTCAGGCCGGCTTTGAATTCGTAAAGCAGTACTTCCAATTCGGACTCGTCGAACTTGCCCTGCGTGGGAATGTCAGCCGGATCGACGATAATCGCGCCGCGCTTTTTCATGATGTCGATACAGTCGCCCATGAGTTTATCGACGGCATCATTGAAACCGAATGCTTTGCGGTGTACGCCGATTCGCGCGCCTTTTAAGCCGTCGGACTTGAGCTCGCGCGTGAAATCTAACGTAGCCAGTGTGTAGTTGCCACGAATGCGCGTGTCATACGAAGATGGGTCACGCGGGTCGTAACCTGCCAGCGCGCCGAGCAGAATCGCGGCGTCCGTGACGCTGCGGCACATTGGTCCGGCTGTATCCTGATTGTGCGAGATGGGAACG
>WNFP01006018.1_pt1 | contig 12150 bp, 8 predicted proteins | sample 5400201 | NCBI WGS metagenome assembly WNFP01 (sample SAMN13153355, study PRJNA577476) | soil metagenome | isolation source: 115 cm saprolite under Madrone tree | place: USA:California | collected 2016-06-14
CCATTTTGCCCAGAAGTTCGTTTGTGTTGCGAAGCATGTAATTGAGTCGATGCCCCGCTCGATCGAACGAAATCTGACGTTCCTTTTGCGACACATAAAAACGGAAGCTTGCCTTGTTCATTGCGTATCGAGTGAGACGCGCCATGTCTTCCGCTGTTGAGTACGGCACCGGCTTAACTTTGTAATCGATACCGTGGGGATTGACAAAACGCGTGCGCTCCATCTTCAACTGCTTTGCCAGTGCGTTCATCTGAGCGACGAACGCATCCACTGGCGTGAATTTCGAGCCAACGTCACTGGGCAGGAGTGAGCCCAACCGCGAACCTACGTGATGCGCGAGGGTGTAGGCCGCGACATTGTCCGATTGCACAAGCGCGGCGTAGAGAAGATCACGCAACGTGATGCTGTCACCGGGTTGAAAGCCGATGTTATTTTCAGTGATTCCAACAAACGCCTGCTGCGGAATGATGACGGTCTGGTTCAGGTCACCTGATTTCCGCTCCGCCCAATCGAGCACGACACTCGCCGTGGCGATCTTGGTCAGACTGCCCACTTGCAGTTTCTTTCTCGGCTCTTGTTCTTCCAAAATGTAGCCCGTTTGCGCATCGGCGATAACATACGCCTGTGCCGCGGCCGCAGAGCGAACAACGGACGCGCTTGTGAGCAAAGCCAGGAAAACGATGAGAAATCGACGTGAGAAATGCATAAACACCCTGCAACGGCAGCACCTTAATCAGCGCATCCTGATTCGCAAACGCTTCGGGCATTGCGGTGAGGTGGATCGGCTTCTCCCTTGGCACGCCGTAGCCTTGGCGAAGGCGGCGAAGACGATGACAAGAACAGTCGCCGAAGGCGCGAATATCCTCCGTCACAGTTGTGCGACGAAAGTTAGGCGGCAAAGCCGCACATGATTCGGCAACGCGTTGAGGACAACACGTTCCACCTCAGCCAATCTTTTGCAGTGTTCGGGCGCGACTAATTAGCAACCGCATAAGAAAATAAACAATTACTGCGGAAGGGATCGCGAGAAAGAGCGAACCAATGAACGCCGGCCAGAACGTTGGCCAAACGACGCGTGAAAATACATGCCAGTGCACGTAATCGTGCAGCCGGAAGTGGCGGAAATGCACGCGCTGGGCTGCAGGGCGATGGAGGACCCAGCAACCCAACTGGTATTCGGCGACATAGAGTGCGGGCATCGCCCAAATCATTACGTCGTGCAGCGTCACCGCAATAGCAGCGGCAATTTTATTGCAGCGGAGAACCCAGGCCACCGCAATCGACAACAATGTCTTGAGCGGATACAGCGGGGTGAAGCCAAAGAAAATTCCGATGGCCGACCCGAGCGCGATCGAGTGCGGCGTGTCGGCGATTGCCATCAACGTCATGTGATGCGCGACCAGCCAGCGCTTCATTCGCGCGAGTGGTTTTGGCAATCGCGACTCGTAAACTGGCTCGGTTGCGTGGTGCGACTCCTGCGGGCTTGATTTTGAATTATCCACTGCTTCATAAACAATCGCGCATCACACGCTATAAAGCGATGCGAGGACGTGTCGCACTCCAAAGCACTGCGTACAAAACTTACGAACACGACTGTCCGATTTTGTCCCGCAGATGCGGGACTTTGGGAGTGCGTGCGCGTCCTCGCGCCGCTTTCGGTCGTTTCACACGTGTACTTACCTGCGACGCGGTCTCTAAAACAACTCCAGCGTCTGCGCAGGTGTCCGGACGATTTGGCCTAGCGCTTTGCGCAACCGAAGGGCCGCGTGCGGCGCGTAATCGAGATTGTTATTATTGAAAACCACATGCAACTTGCGCGCCTCCTCTGCCAGCTTCTTGCTGCGCTTTGCGACCTCCGCGATTTCCTTATCGTCATAATTGTAATCGAAACGCGCAGCTACTGTCTTGCCGGTGACATAAGCTTTCGCGTTACGCCCATGCAGCCGCAGGTATGCGGCCTTCGGGTTCGTCACCTCCTCCACATCCGACGGCATCACAGTGAAATGATCCGATGCAGGAGTGTCTACGTTCACAAAAATCACACGATACCTGCGCACAAAATTTATTGTCGATTCCAGTTGATCGCCGATTGCCCAATTGCGGTTTCGAAACTCAATCGCAAGCTCGTAATCGCTTAACATTCCGATCAACGGCTCGAGCTCGCTTAATTGATGTTTCCGCGGAGAAAACGCAGGCGAAAGTTGCAGAAGTAAAACGCCAAGTTTTCCAGCATCGCGAAGAACCGATGTTGAGCGCAGAAAACTTTTGATCAACGCTTCCTGCAAGTCCGGTGTCGGCTTCACTTTGCCTTTCGCGTCCGTTTCTGCGCGCCTTTGCAAATCCGGCGGCAACAACTTTGCCGGTGTAGAGTGAAACGAAAAGAGTTGGTGCAACTTTACATCGAACGTGAAATCATCCGGCGTCGCTGCGCACCAGCGCTCGACCATGCGCGGTTTCGGAACGGAATAAAACGTCGAGTTTACCTCGACCAATTCGAAATGCTGTGCGTACCAACCGAGGCGGTCGCCCGCCGGCATCTTCTTCGGATACCACCGCTCGACAAAACCCGGGTCCGACCAGCTCGCAGTGCCAACAAGGATTTTTCCGCCCACGCGTCAACGAAGTCGCGGTGAAGACGAAATCAAACGCGATTCATCCGTCCGTGCGAATTTTTCGATTTGCGCAGCATCGGTCACGAAAGTATTCTAAGCGCGCGGGGTGGAGCAGCCTGGTAGCTCGTCAGGCTCATAACCTGAAGGTCGCTGGTTCAAATCCAGCCCCCGCAACCAAATCACCTCGTCGATTTGGAAACGACTTGCCGCTATTGATTCTGTGGACAAAGTGTATCCCCGCAATTCGGCGAAAAATTGTTCCAGCGTAGCTCAGTGGTAGAGCGGTCGGCTGTTAACCGATTGGTCGTAGGTTCGAATCCTACCGCTGGAGCCAACTTCGACTCGTCAAACTAGAATCGGCGAATACGCGCATGCGCGGTGTCAGCAACGATACTTTAAGTACAATGAAAGCGTTGTTTTCGATCATTCTCGCGTTCGCCGTTTGCGCTAGCAGTGTTCAGGCGGGGCCTGTCCGCACCGCAAGAAACGTGGCGAAGAGCACGGTGATTACAGCGAAGAACGTCGCGCACAGCACTGTGAAAGGCACAAGGCGAGCTGTGCACACGGTAGTCAATACGTTCACTCCGTAGGTCGAAGCAGTCTTTTAGGGCTTCTGATCTGTGTGCTGCGGCGCTCTTTTAGAATAGATGCGTCTCGACAGCGTGCGGATGCTTCACGTACCGACTCATAAGGGCCACTATTTGGTTTTCGGCCCTCAGTTCTCCGCGCCGATGAATTCGGCGTTTCATACGACTGCTGTCGACGCTGCGAGCGAATAGAAAGAACGCAGTTTCGAACATAAATCGTTGTAACCTGTCGAACAGAATCTCTGTCTTTTTCCTTTGACGAATGGCCATTCGATCTTTTTTGCGTTTCCTAAACTTTTCGACCCGCGCTAGCGAATTTATTCGCCCCATTCTCGTTGGACTTCTAATCGCAACGATTTTCCTCGGAGGCGTTCAGTTACGCCGCTGGATCGGCGACGCAACGAGGCACGTGCGTTATCAGCACGACATCGTGAACGGGTTTTACTGGGGCAGCGAAGTCCTAACGCAGGCACGGCGATTGTCGCTCGACGAAGCCTCTGCCAATTCATGGCCAGGATTTTTCCGGGGCTATCTCGCGCTTTACGATCGGGTGAAACATAAAGCGTACAAGAATGATTACGGTCTCGATTATCCACCGCTGCGACTTCTTGGAATGGCAATTTGGGCGAAGCAGGTGCGCAACACATTCCCCGAAGTCGATGACGGACACCCAAAGCTCGTCAATCCCCTGCTGAAGATCAACCTTGTGTGCGAACTGCTGTCCGCAATAGCGATCTTCCTTCTGGTTCGATTGTGCGTGCGACAGTCGTCACAGGCCACGCCGTCATTGTTGCTGCATAGGTTTCCGCAGCAGCATCGCGCGTCAGTTTGCGGTCTCGCCGCGGCGAGCGTCGCATGGCTCGAACCATCGATGATTCTCGACGCGCACGGCTGGCCACAATGGGACGTCTGGATCCTGCCCTTTTATCTGTTCGCCGCGCTCGCAGCGTTGAAAAATCGATGGTTTTGGTGCGGCTGCTTGCTGGCCGCAGGCGCAATGCTCAAAGGGCAACTGTTATTTGTAGCGCCTTTTTTTGTTCTCTGGCCATTGTGGCAAAAAAGATGGATTCCGGCGCTGAGTGTGCTCGTGGGACTTGTGGCGACGACAGCATTGATAGTTTCACCGTGGCTTTTTCGCACTCCGGCGGCTTGGATCGGGATCGCTACTGTCGCTGGCATTAGCTCGTTATTCGTCGTGCGATGCAGACCGCCGCATCCAGCCGTCTGGCTCGCAGGAATTATGGGATGCGCCGCATTCGTGATCGGCGCGTTCACCGGCGGCAGCTTCGCCTGGTTGCAGGTTGGTTTTATTTACGGGTCCGAACATTATCCGTACCTTTTTATCAGCTCGTGTTACAACCTTCCATCACTGCTCGCCAAGGTCGGCTGGTCATTGAAGGATTCCTTTTTGTCGGCTCATCTTGGATCTCTGCATTTGCATATCACGCTGCAATGGACCCTGCGCCTGCTTTACCTTTGCGCATTGGTGCTTTGCACGCGCGGATTGGCGCGACACGTCCGCGATCGTGATCCGCGGGTGCTAATTGCAATCGCCGCGCCGTGGTTACTGATGTTCGCACTGCTCGGTCAGATGCATGAGCGTTACCTGATGTGGGGAGCAGTGGTAAGTGCCGTGGCGCTGGGAGTTAGCGTCAGATTGAGCATCATTCATTTTATCATATCGATTGCCAGCACGGCCATGATCGTCCAGGTGATGCTGATCGATAAGAAGCTCGAGGCAACGCTTCCAGCCATCGACGTGCTCAAGCATCTTCGACCGTACGGCTCAATCGTGGTCCTGGGCTGCGTGGCTGTTTACCTGTGGGACACGATTTCGACACGCATTCCGCCTTTCCGACGTCGAGAGGTCACATCGCGCGCGACTCCTTCTCTCTCGCTCGCACCGGAGCCGGAGGAAGCCTGAGCCGCACGCGCTGGCGATTGCGAGGAAGTCCTTCGTTAGCTATCCCATTCGGCTTCGCACAAAAACGAATTACAACACCAGCACGATCGCGAGAACGTACGTGATCCAACTGATTTCGCGGCTGCGACCGCTGAATGCTTTGATAATCGCGTAGCTGATGAAGCCAAGTGCGAGGCCGTCGGCAATTGAATATGACAGTGGAATTCCAATGATAATCAGGAAAGCCGGGATCGATTCGGTGTAATCCTTCCATTCGATCTTCGTCATATTTTGCATCATCATTGCCTCGACAATCGTCAACGCCGCCGCAGTGATGGGCGGATAGCCGCCAATCATCGCAATCAGTGGACTGAAAAACAGCGCCAGTAAAAAAAGCGCAGCGACAACCAAGCCGGTCAGTCCCGTGCGCCCTTCTGCTTCCACGCCTGCAGCGCTCTCGACAAAACTGGTGACCGTACTCGTGCCCAGCGCCGCGCCTGCCACTGTCCCGATCGCATCGGAGACCATCGCCTGCTTCGCGCGAGGCAATTTGTTCTCGCGCATAAAACCGGCTTGCTCGCACACGCCAATTAATGTGCCGATGGCGTCGAACGTCAGCATGAACAGAAAAACAAAAACAAATGGGAGCATTTTCAGCGTCAGCGCATGCGCGACGTCCATTTTTAAAAATGTCGGCCCAAGGGACGGCGGCAGAGCAATTAACGCTTTCGCAAATTCGAACCGCTTGTTGAGCATCGACTCGCTCACGTCATGCGCCGCGGAGATGCCTGCGGGCATCTGCGGCAACGTAAGCTTGAGCAGACACGCCAATGCTGTGGCGACGACTATGCCCCAGAGAATCGAGCCTCGCACGCGGCGCGCATACAAGATGGCCGTCGTCAGCATACCGACGAAGAACACAATCAAATCGGGCGACGCGAAATGCGAGTTCAGCTTTACGGCGGTGCCCGGGTCTTTAACGATTACACCGGCCTGCTGCAATCCAATGAATGCGATGAAAAGGCCGATACCTGCAGCAATGCCATTCTTCAGGCTGGGGCTCACTGCGTTGAAAATCAGTTCGCGCAATCCGAAGAGCGACAAGATCAAAAAGAGAAAGCCCGAAACGAACACCACGCCCAGCGCGACCTGCCATCCGTTCGCAAAGCCCGCTGCGGTCGCTGCCGGAAGCGCGGAAAAAACAAAGAAGAAATTTTCACCCATCCCAGGAGCTTGAACGATCGGGTAACGCGCGTAGAGCGCCATGATCGTCGTTGCGAGCGCTGCTGAAAGACACGTTGCCGTTGTTACTGCGCCAAAGTCCATGCCCGTATCAATTCCGAACATTTTCCCGGAGAGCACCGCCGGCTGAACAAAGATGATGTAAGCCATCGTGAGAAACGTGGTCAGACCAGCGAGCGCTTCCGTGCGCGCGTCAGTTTTGTTCTGGGACAATCTGAAAAGGCGCTCGATCATGACCAGGGTTTCAGCGGCGCATCCTAGCTGTCGTCACAAATCTCTGTCCACATGGCAATGCGCGATACGGTTTGAAGGCAAGCATCGCAATTATGGCAAAATCCCGAATCTGACGGACTCGAGCGATTTCGTGAACGTTATAGCCACCGGTCTATGGCGGGTCCAGCTCTGCGCTGCTTTGTAATCAGGAGAGACGGACCGCAGGGCCGTGGCTACAGAGGTCCGCTCATTGCCGGGCCAGTCGCCGGAACAACAGCGCACCCAGCACAATGAAAAGAACATTAGGAAACCAGACCAGCAATTCGGGATGTGCCTGGGGGTTTCCGCGCAACGTATCGCCAATGATTACGAACAGAAAATATGTCGTGGCGACAATCAAACCCATGGCGAACCCAATCGAGGTCTCGCGGCGATGCGCCGTCACACCCAGAGGCACGCCGATAATTGCGAACGCCACGCACGCGAATGGAAACGAAAAGCGTTTGTTGATTTCGGTGCGGCTGGCGCTGCGTTCACGCTTGTTCTCGCTTTTCAATTGTTCCAGCAATTGTTCGATCGACAACGCGGAACGGCTTGGCCGCTTTTTCTCTTTCTCGTAAAGCTCTTCGAGGCTGATGGGCAGCGTGCCTTCGACCATGTTAATTCCGTCCCGAATCTTTCGCAGATTGGACGGGTCCTTCTCATCACGCTCCTGGTAACGCGCCTGATAGAGGTGCATGAGAATTTGCTTGTTTGCCAAATCGGCTTCGAGCATGCCTGTGCGCGCGTAAGTCACTTTTACCGGCAGCGAATTCTGATTCAGCTCGAACACCGTAATGTTCTCGAGCTTGTTGCCCTCTTTTTTGCCAACGTAGATTTTACGCCCGGGAAATTGATCGATTACTTGATCGCTTCCAAAGAGCGCCATCGGATTTCGCGTGGCGAGATCGAAAATCGTGCTGCGCAATTTTTCCTGCGCAGCCGGCGCGGCCTGCACGTTGAGCCAGCCACAGATCGCCGTGCAGAGCACCGCGATCGCGCCCAGCGGAACGCAGATGCGCGAAATGCTCACGCCATTGCAGCGCAACGCGATCAGTTCGTTGTCTGCGGAGAGCCGTCCAAACACGAGCAGGATCGCCGTCAACAATCCCCACGGAATCGTGAAAATGAGTGAGAACGGTAACACGTATGCAATGAACGTGATCAGGTATTCCATCGGCACATCGTGGTTCACCAGCAGCGGAAGCAGTTTCCGGAAGATATTTCCGACAACGAGAACCAGGCTCAGCACCGCGATCGCGAACAGTACGTTCACCAGTAACTCGCGGCTAATAAATCGATCGATCAGCTTCATCCTGTGGCCCAAACGTTAGCACAAATTGACAGACACGACGCGCTGTAGCGTTATATGCTTAACGCGAAAGGCGCGACATTCATGTCAAAGTCCGCCACAGGACGGATTCGCCGTGGCGAACCTGGGGCAGCGCCCCAGAATTAGAAAAATTCGAAACCACCAGCGCCGAAAGCGCGATTCACCTCCAGCGTGAGGTCGATGCAAGAATATCGCGAGTTGCCCAACAGCTTGCGGCGTTCGATTTTCGACGACCGTCTTCCTCGCATTGCAAAACCAGCCGCATGGCGCTGAATCGCGCTTTCAGCGCTGGCCGTCTGCCCGATTCCGAACTCCCTGGGGCCGCTGCCCTAGCTAGGGCTGAAATAACGCCTTTGGCGCCAAACATGAACCCGCGGCATCCCGTCGGGGACAGCGTGACGTACCTACCAAAATGGCGAGAATTTGCTAACATCAGCACACGATGAAGCTCGCTATGTATGATGTCGCAATCATCGGCGGAGGACCGGCTGGCAGCACTGCCGCGGCGCTGCTCGCGCGCGCCGGACGACGCGTGATTGTTTTCGAACGCGAAAAATTTCCACGTTTTCACATCGGCGAGTCGCTACTGCCGTTCAGCATGAAAGCGTTTACCCGACTAGGTCTGCACGAAAAATTCTTGCGCGCCGGGTTCATGAAAAAGTTCGGTGGTGAAATCCTTGGCGCGTGTTCGGAACCAGGAACCAAGTTTTACTTCAAGGACGGCTATCGTTCGCAAACCGATCACGCCTATCAGGTCACACGTGGTGATTTCGATAAGCTGCTATTGGATCACGCTGCCGAATGCGGCGCGGAAATCCACGAAGATACTTCGGTTGATCGAGTCGAATTCTCAAACGACGACGTCGAGCTGGCGATCGGATCCAACGGCTCGTCTCATTCGATTCGAGCGCGTTACATCATCGATGCGAGCGGGCGCACCTCGTTTCTCGGGAGACAATTCAAAATTAAGAAGACTTACAATCATCTTCAGAAGCTATCCATTTTCGCGCATTACGACGGCGTCTGGCGCGCCGAGGGAATCGACGGCACGCTGACAGTTTTGCTGCGTGCCATTGATCGCTGGTTCTGGTTGATTCCGCTCAGCGCCGAGCGCACCAGCGTCGGAGTGGTTCTCGACAGTGAAATCTTTCGCAAGTCCAGGCTCAGCGCTGAAGCATTTCTCGAGCAAACGCTGGCGGAACAGCCAATCATAGCCAAACGGATGACAAACGCCCGGCGCGTCTCGCAAGTTTATGTTGAAGCGGACTTCTCCTATCGCAGCGCAAGTTTGCATGGGGACCGCTGGTTGCTTGCAGGCGATGCTGCCGGTTTCATTGATCCAATTTTTAGCAGCGGGGTTTTCCTCGCCGTGTTCAGCGGCGAGCGATCCGCAGACGTTCTAAACGAAGTTCTTGATCACCCGCGAAAGGCGAAACGGCTCTTCGCAAGTTATGAGCGCGCGGTCAACCGGGCGATGGATATCTATCTTCGTTTTGTCAACGCGTGGTACACGAAGGAATTCATCGAAGTGTTTTTGGCGCCGCGCAATGTGCTCGGGCTCGCGCCAGCAGTGAACGCAGTGCTTGGCGGAAATGTCGGCAACAGTTTTCCAATTCGCTGGCGAATGTGGGTCTTTTATTTTCTGGTTTGGCTGCAACGTCATCATCCGATCGCGCCGAGACTCACGCTTGTACCTAAGCAAGAAACGTCGACGCCGATGGAAACCATTCGCACAGCACCATGAGGATAGAGGTAGGGGCGATTCACCGAATCGCCCGGGTGTTCTTGCCTTTTGTGTGGACGATTGAAAGCAATCGGGCAGACCAAAACTGGCCAGCTCATGTATCGCAGTCCGAAGACGACGCTGATTGGAGACGCACTCGTTCGCTTTTCTAAAACTGGCGACTTCGAATTAGCAGTGTCGAAAGGCCCAGGTGTAACGTTGCTGTCGCTCCGACAAGACGCGTCCTTTGCGGAAGTCAAAGGAGCATTCGCTCGCCAGGGCTGGTCTGGTGTTGTAGCGCAAGCTCCCCCACAGCTGCGCGGCTGGCTCGGATTGCGGGATCAATTTCTCCACGCGCCGGATCAGAAAACGCTGCGATACGTCAGCGGCAACGAGACGTTCTTATTCCGCTTTTGATAGCGTTTCTCCGCTGAGGACATCGGACGCTACAGCGTAAACGGGGCTGTAGTGTGCGCTGTCCTCAGCGCATCTTCAGAAGAATCCCGGGCGGCTCGGGATCGATCTACCCACCTCGCGCGTTCCCCGCTGCAGCATTGGCATGTTCGTGCCGATTCGTGTTGAATGGTGGCTTGCTCATGCGCACCAGCGATTTTATCGCCCGAACGATCACGCAGCGCCGCACGCTGGTTTGGTCCGGCGTGGCGGTGGTCACGATCGCTTGCATCGCAATCCTCGTCACATCGTTGCGACTTGATTCTGAGGTCTTCAACGTTTTGCCCGGCAGGTATTCATCCGTACAAGGACTCAAAATCTACGATCGTGATTTCGAGCAAACGCGCGAGCTGACGTTCGCGCTTGTCTCCAGTCCAAATGACGTTGATAAATTGGACGACTTCGCGCCGATATTCGCCGAACGGTTGCGGCAACAACCCTGGTGCGCGCGTGTGCTCGCGGGTTCGCCCATGGCCACGCCCGAAGGCATTCGCGATCTCCAATCGATGGCGGTGCCGCTACTGCTCAATCTGGAACCGGCGACTTTCGACCAAGCGATCTCGATCCTGCAACCGGAGAAAATTCGCGATCGTCTCCATCGTTTGCGGCAACAGATTGAGGCAGGCTCGCCGCGGCCCGAGTTCGAACTTTCATTCGATCCATTGGGTCTAATTGCGCCGGCGCTCAAGCCGTTTGCCCAAAGCACCATCATTGAACAGGAACAACCGCTGACGTCCCCGGATCGCACCATGCGAATTTTTCTGGTCGTGACGAACGAAACGTCCACCAGCGCGTTTGAATGTCAGCGTTTGATGCACCGGGTAAACGAGTTTCGTGCGACTGCAGTCGAAGGCTGGACTGGCGGCCCATTGGAAATTCTCGTGACCGGACGTCCAGCCTTTGTGTCGGAAATTTCCCTCAGCATGCGTTACGACGTCGTAGCGACGTTGCTGGGTTCAGTGTTGCTAGTAGGCGCGATTTTCTTTGCAGGTTTTCGCCGATGGCTGCCGCTCGTCGGCACGGCATTTTGCCTTCTCCTCTCTTGTTTGATTGCGCTGACAGCCGGCCAGTTTCTTTTCGGACGGCTCAGCATGGTCAGCGTCGGCTTCTGCGCCATTCTCGTCGGGCTCGGCGTCGATTTCGCAATTCTAACTATCGGGCGCTATCACCAGGCGCGCGCCGACGGAGAACCGCATCAGCAAGCGATCGCTACCTCCGTCGCAAAACTCGGACGCGCGGTTTTCTTCGGCGCGCTCACGACGGCAGTAGGTTTTCTCGCGTTGGTGCTCAGTGGCGCCATGAGTTTTTCGCAGCTTGGTGTGCTCATCGCGATCGGTATTTTCGTCGCCGGCCTGTTCATGTGCTCGATCTTGTTTCTGTTTGTTCGCAAACAACAGACGGTCGTTCGCAATGACTGGCTCTTCGAAATTGTGAGAAAGTATGTGCGCTGGACTGTGCGCAAACCCGCGCCCATGCTGATTTTCTCGGCGGCAATTTTGTTGCTGCTCACTGCGATTGGGTTTTCGCCAATTCCCGCGCTCCACTTTCAAGCCAGCACTCGTTCGTTGCAGCCAAAGAACATTCGCGCGAATCGCGCCCTTGAAGAAATCATGCACAAGATGCCGGTGCGTTGGGAACCGGTCCTGACGATTGTTCGCGCGACGAATCAGCAGGAACTGCACGATTACTGGCAAAAAATCTCCGCGCATTGGCGACACCTCCAGTCTGCCGGAAAAATCAAAGGCTTCTCCACGCCAGCGGCGCTTTGCATTTCACCAAATTGGATGCAGGCAAATCGACGGCACTTGAGCACGATTAATTTTCAAGCGGCGCGCGAAACGCTGGAGCAAACGCTGGATGTCGAAGGATTCACCCGCGATTCGTTCGCGCCGGCGTTCAAGTTGCTTGACGACTTACAGCGTGTTGCTGATCCGAACGCGCCCCTGCCAGACTGGCGGACGCAATTGCCGCAATCATCGAGCTGGTGGTTTTTGATAGATCGCTATTTCGGCCGGGATCCATTGCTAACGACAGGATTTGTTACG
>WNFP01004224.1_pt1 | contig 12149 bp, 13 predicted proteins | sample 5400201 | NCBI WGS metagenome assembly WNFP01 (sample SAMN13153355, study PRJNA577476) | soil metagenome | isolation source: 115 cm saprolite under Madrone tree | place: USA:California | collected 2016-06-14
GACGCTGCTTTGCGACGAATCGGCGACTACGCTATCTGCATTGCCTGTGTCACTCGCTTTGCGAAATAGATCGTGTCAAACAGGGACGGTTTCTTCTGCGAACGTCAACTGCACTTTGTCATTTGCATCGACATCGACGGTCACCCTGCCACCATTGGACAGGCGGCCGAACAGCAGCTCATCTGCAAGCGCGCTGCGAATGGTATCTTGTATCAGGCGTGCCATCGGACGTGCGCCCATGCGTGGATCGAAGCCCTGTTTTGCCAGATAATCTTTAAGCGAGCTGGTGAACAGCACTTCTACTTTCTTTTCATGCAGCTGCTCTTCCAGCTGTATCAGGAATTTATCCACCACACGCAAGATGACCTCATGATTCAGCGGGGCAAAAGAGATGATCGCATCCAGGCGGTTACGGAATTCAGGGGTAAAGGTGCGTTTGATGTCCGCCATTTCGTCGCCGATTGCGCTGTTATGGGTAAAGCCCATGTGGCTTTTGTTCAACGCTTCTGCACCGGCATTGGTGGTCATGATAACGACCACATTGCGGAAATCGGCTTTGCGTCCGTTGTTGTCAGTCAGGGTGCCGTGATCCATTACTTGCAACAGAATGTTGAAAATATCCGGATGCGCTTTTTCGATTTCATCAAGCAGCAGCACCGCGTGGGGTTGTTTACTGATTGCTTCGGTGAGTAAGCCGCCTTGATCAAAACCGACATAGCCGGGCGGCGCGCCGATCAAGCGTGACACAGCGTGGCGTTCCATATATTCGGACATATCAAAGCGATGCAATGGCATCCCCATCGCATAGGCGAGCTGGCGTGCCACTTCGGTTTTGCCCACCCCGGTCGGGCCAGAGAACAGGAAGCTGCCGATGGGTTTTTGCGGATTACCCAAGCCGCTGCGCGACATTTTGATCGCGGCAGCAAGGGCGTCTATTGCCTGATTTTGGCCGAACACAACCGCCTTCAAATCACGCTCCAGTGTTTTCAGCACATGGCGATCATCAGAAGAAACGCTGCGCGATGGAACACGGGCGATTTTGGAAATAATTTCCTCGATCTCGTGTTTACCAATAACTTTTTTCTGTTTTGATTTCGGTAGTATTCGTTGTGCTGCGCCGGCTTCGTCCAATACGTCTATTGCCTTGTCAGGCAGGTGGCGGTCATTGATGAAGCGTGCAGAAAGCTCCACTGCACTGACCAGTGAGGCCGAGCTGTATTTGACGCTGTGATGTTCTTCAAAACGGGTTTTTAAGCCGCGCAGGATCGCGATAGCCTGCTCAATGGATGGTTCTGGCACATCCACTTTCTGAAAACGGCGCGACAGAGCATGATCTTTTTCAAAGACACCACGATATTCCTGATAGGTAGTCGCGCCGATGCATTTCAATTGTCCGCTCGATAACGCCGGTTTCAGCAGGTTGGATGCGTCCATAGTGCCGCCTGAAGCTGCGCCTGCGCCAATCAGGGTATGAATTTCATCAATAAACAGAATTGCATTCGGCGCCTCGCCCAACTCCTTAAGCACGGCTTTCAGACGTTGTTCAAAGTCGCCGCGATACTTGGTGCCGGCCAGCAGTGCGCCCATGTCCAGCGAATAAACGCGGGCATCTTGTAAAATTGCAGGCACTTCGTCTTTGACAATACGATATGCCAACCCTTCTGCGATGGCAGTTTTGCCAACACCGGCTTCGCCGACCAGCAACGGATTATTTTTGCGGCGACGGCACAATGTTTGAATAACGCGTTCGAGTTCTATCTCTCGTCCGATCAGCGGGTCAATTTTGCCCGCAAGAGCTTGTGCATTCAGATCCAGGGTGTAATTTTTGAGGACCCCGTCATTGCCGAGTTGTTGTTCTGCTTCGGTTTCGACCGGTGTCGGCGTTGTGCCGCTTTGGCCGTCTTTACTGATCCCATGCACGATGTAGTTGACCACGTCGAGACGGTTGACACCGCGCTGGGTCAGAAAATGGACTGCATGAGAATCCTTTTCGCCAAACAGGGCTGCAAGGATGTTGGCGCCGGAAACTTCTTTTTTATTTGCGGATTGCACATGCAATATCGCGCGCTGAATGACGCGCTGAAAGCCAACCGTGGGCTGCGTGTCCACCGAGCTATCCCCCGGCACGACGGGCGTATGGGATGCAATGAATTCGCTGACTACTTTACGCAGGTCTTCAATTTCCACGCCGCAGGCACGCAATACTTGCACGGCGGAAGCATTGTCCAGCATGGACAGCAGCAGATGCTCTACGGTAATGAACTCATAGCGCTTTTGGCGTGCTTCGACAAATGCCTGATGTAAGCTGACTTCCAGTTCTTGGGCGATCATTTCAATTTTCCTCCATGCTGCATCGTAACGGATGCCCGTGCTGTTTTGCAAACTCTGTTATTTGCGTCACTTTGGTTTCAGCGATGTCGCGTGAAAAAATGCCGCACACCGCAGAACCCTCATTGTGCACTTTGAGCATGATTTGCAAGGCACGTTCATGATTCATCGTGAAAAAATGCTGTAACACCTCAACAACGAATTCCATTGTCGTGTAATCGTCGTTAAATAAAATCACTTTATACAGCCGCGGCAGCTTTGTCTTTGGGCGTTCTGGCGCGACTACCGCACTGCTCTGTTGTTTACTGGACATGGTTCATACGCCGATTTAATACTCCATCCGGCACATATATCTGGTGATTAGAGACCCTATTTTCAAGCCTAATTGAAAATAATGTATTATTTCTCTTGACGATACTGGACAAACCAGAGTAAAAAGCGCGCTGGTGTTTGACTCAAAGTATCTGCAGTACTGGTTTTGCCGTGTGCGATCTTGGATTCAAACAGTCTCGCGGGGGGTTTCCCCGTTTTTTTAGTAAGGAAGCAATCACATGGCAACTGGTACAGTTAAATGGTTCAACGACGCAAAGGGCTTTGGTTTTATTACGCCCGATGATGGTAGCGAAGATTTGTTCGCGCACTTTTCCGCAATCAACATGAGTGGTTTCAAGTCACTCAAAGAAGGCCAGAAGGTTACCTTTGAAGTAGTTCAAGGCCCTAAAGGCAAGCAAGCTTCCAACATCCAGGCTCCCTGATAGGTTGCTGAGTTGGTAAAAAGCCCGGTACGAGAGTGCCGGGCTTTTTTGCTGGGCTGCAATTACATGTGTTGAACAATGGCTGCGCCGAATGCCGAGCAAGACACTTGTTTTGCGCCGTCCATTAGCCGGGCAAAATCATAAGTAACCGTTTTTGCGTTAATCGCACCATTCATCCCTTTGATAATCAGATCGGCCGCTTCCAGCCAGCCCATGTGCCGCAACATCATTTCCGCCGATAAAATGAGCGAGCCGGGGTTGACGTAATCTTTGCCTGCATATTTGGGTGCAGTGCCATGCGTCGCTTCAAACATGGCTATTGAGTCGGACAGATTGGCCCCCGGGGCGATACCAATACCGCCCACTTCGGCAGCCAGCGCATCAGAAATGTAGTCGCCATTTAAATTCGGCGTGGCAATCACATCGTATTCGGCAGGCCGCAGCAGAATTTGTTGCAGGAAGGCATCGGCAATGACGTCCTTAATGACAATGCCGCCGTATTTCTCCGGCAGTTTCATCCACGACCCTGCATCAATCAGCGTCGCATCAAATTCGCGCGCAGCCAGTTCATACCCCCATTTCTTGAAACCGCCTTCGGTGTATTTCATGATATTGCCTTTGTGCACCAGCGTGACGGATTGGCGTTTGTTGTCTATGGCATATTGAATCGCCTTGCGAATCAGGCGTTCCGACCCTTCCACTGACATCGGCTTGATGCCAATGGCGGAGCTTTGCGGGAAACGGATTTTTTTGACGCCCAGTTCATTTTGTAAAAACTGAATAATCTTGATGGCTTCTGGTGAGCCAGCCTCCCACTCAATGCCTGCATAAATATCCTCGGTATTTTCACGGAAGATGACCATGTCAACTTTGTGTGGCTCCTTCACCGGGCTCGGCACGCCGGCAAACCAGCGCACTGGTCGCAGGCAAATGTATAAATCAAGTATCTGGCGTAACGCTACATTCAAAGAGCGCATTCCGCCGGAAGTCGGCGTGGTCAAAGGACCTTTAATTGACACTACGTATTCGCGTACTGCCTGCACGGTTTCATCCGGCAGCCAGGTGTCGTTGCCATAAACCGCAACCGCTTTTTCGCCGGCGAATACTTCCATCCAGGCGATTTGACGTTTACCGCCATAAGCCTTGGCTACCGCCGCATCCACTACGGCGCGCATCGGTGGGGTAATATCCACGCCGGTGCCATCGCCCTCGATAAAAGGGATGATGGGCTGCGTCGGTACGTTCAGCGTGTAGTCTTTGTTAACCGTAATTTTGTTGCCATTGGCTGGAATCTTGATGTGTTGGTACATGGTTTAACTTTCTTCAAGGAATGCAAAAATTTGTGCTGCCAGCTGCGTCAAACAGCTGTCGGGGATTTAAATGGGAAACATTTTGTTATTCAACAAACCGTATGGCGTAATTTGCCAGTTCAGTCGTGATGGCCCGCATCCGACACTGGCGGATTATATCGCGCTTCCCGGTTTTTATCCCGCCGGGCGCCTTGATACGGACAGTGAAGGTTTACTGGTGTTGACCGATGACGGCAAGTTGCAGCATCGCATCACCGACCCAAAACATAAATTGAGCAAAACGTATTGGGTGCAAGTAGAGGGAGAGCCGGATGAAGCCGCGTTAACAAAATTACGTGACGGTGTGCGCTTATCAGACTTCACTACCTTACCCGCTGATGCTCGTTTGATGAGCGAACCACCCAGTGTGTGGTCGCGTAATCCACCGATACGAGTACGAAAAAATATATCGACCAGTTGGATAGAACTTAGCATACATGAAGGCAAAAATCGTCAGGTGCGGCGTATGACGGCAGCGGTAGGTTTTCCTACCTTGCGTTTGATTCGTTACCGTGTAGGTGAGTGGACACTGGATAAGCTGGAGCAGGGCACATGGCGACGGCTTTAATTGATCTTTGTGCTCTGGCAGCAAGGCACAGGGTTAACGACCCCTGCGCGGGATAGGCTTGGGAGAAAACAGGGCAGGTTGGGGCATGGCCTGATGACGCGCCGCTTCGGATAAATGTTCCTGATTGGGAGTTTTTCCGGCTGACGCGGTTTGCCCAGCTGGTTTCCATTGCGAGCTTGCTGGTTTCGAAAATCAATGGGTCAGTCTGAGCCCATTAATTCCGCATTAAAATTGTTAAAGACCGTCAACAGTCTTATTTGCTGCATTTTTTAATTTATCTATTTGCGAATAGGGGGAATAACCAATTCCACATGTTTGAAGTTGACCTGGAATAACTGTGTTGGTATAGACAATAGTAAGGTTGTCGACCTTGCTTCCATACCATATTAGCGATGTAGGTGGGAAGGGTAGGTCTTTCTTTTTATAGAAACCCCTTCTGTATTTTTTGTTGATTTCTTGTCCCACTGAATCGCAATACTCCTGTTGACTATCTTTAATAAGCAAATCCACCGACTCTAATTTTCGGCCATGTCCAAATGAAAATTCAAGATTGAATACAACTTGGCCAACTGTGTAAGTTCCTTCTTTTATAAGGTTACCGGGATCCTTTGGATTGGGGTTAATTTCAAGCCTGTTTCCTGACGCTAAAATTACCTCCTCCGGGCTCATGCCCCACTTTGTGAATTGCCAGTCAGCGTGAGCGGAAAATGCAATTAGACAACCCAAAACGGATATTATGCTACGCATCATTTTCTCCTTTTTAAAAATCAACGACTCGGCAGAAATGGCAGTTTGATTCGCTGCTGCTTCTTGCCGAACCAGACAATTTTTGCTGGTAATTCAGTTCCGACAAAGTCAATCAAGTCTGGCCAGAGAGGATGTGGACGCCGAATCCAAGGCGTTTCGTAATCAGTGTGCCACCACCGATTTAATACCGCTACTGGTCGCTTGGGTGGGTTGATTTTTTCCTATTGTTCAGCGGGAATTGAAGGAAGAAAGTGTGTAGCCATTCTGCATAGTCCAAAGAAGCAGATGTTATTTTCTGTTTCTTTCCTGATGGCTCAGCAGTAGCAACCTCCCCGAGCCAGATTTTGGCATCACTAGTGATGTCAGGTAATTTGTGATGGTTCGCTAAACGCACCGCAAGATTCTTGCTTAGCCCGATGTATTGGAGCTTGCCAGTACCGCGTTCATGGCGTTGTTTTCCGATGCCCAAATACAAACCGCTGCTATAGCCATCATTCTTTGATGCGCGAATAGCTTCGGAAACTGAATATGGTCCGTACCAATCGATGATGATTGCGAAATGCCTCATATGATTGCGACGCCTCCGTAAACTATTTGTAATTTTTCAAGTTAGCTAATTGCCGCTGAATGAAATAAATTTCTTTTCCACAGCTGCGACAGAAGACCATAGTCATATGGCTACCCCTTTCCAATAGCTTGTAAGGAATGGTGATTATAGATTAAAAAAGTTGTCTAGCAACTATTTAAGTTGTTCAACATAAAATGCGTATTGGCGATTATTCGTACCGACTTTAAGGGGCGTGCGAATGACCAAAGAGAAAAAACCCTCTTCGCTTTTACCAGGATTACTGGGAAAGAATATCAAGGGACGGCGTAACCAGCTTGGATGGACACAAGCGACACTTGCCGAATTGGTAAGGGTGGATGTTGAAACAATTTCCAGAATTGAACGTGGTGCAATCGTGCCTTCCGTTCTTAAGCTGGAACAGGTTGCGAGTGTTCTTGGCCTGCCTCTGGCGGAATTGCTACGTTCCTCTTCAACACTTGCACAGGATCAGTCTCTAGAGATTTTGGATTGGATGCGGAACTTGTCGGAAGCCGACAGGTACTTCGTTTTGGAGGCAACGCGACAATTGTGCAGGTATCTTGCTAAGTGAGTTTAACCCGCATAGAGCGCATAGGAGCAAGCTACCTGTTATGGTTACATACCTTTAAGCTGTCCACCCAACGTCAGATTAAGTTGTCGGTCAACGACCGCGCCGGACTGGTTTTGGCGAGAACAACGCAGGTTGGGGCATGGCTTGATGACGTGCCGCTTCGGATAGATGCTCGGTAGTCTTTGGTGCTGGGCGTGGCTTGGCAGTATGTTGCCCGTGCTGTTGTTGATTACGCGGCTTTTGTTTTTGACCTTCACGCGGCGGTTGTTGCCGATTGCCGTTTGCTGTGTTGCGTGGGCTGCCATTTCGTCTTTGTCCGTGTGCTTGGCGTGGTGGGCGAGGTGTTTCAGCCGGAAGATGGGTGGGCGGCACGAAGCTGTCCACTGTAACCACCGGTATCTCGCGTTTGATCAATCGCTCGATGTCCCTGAGAAACTGCGACTCTTCTTTATCCACCAGTGAGATTGCTGCGCCGCTGCTGCCTGCGCGCCCGGTGCGACCGATGCGATGCACGTAATCTTCCGGCACATTCGGCAATTCAAAATTCACTACATGTGGCAGTTGATCGATGTCCAGCCCACGCGCGGCGATGTCGGTGGCGACCAGCACTGGCAAGGAGCCGTCCTTGAATTGTGCCAAAGCTTTGGTGCGTGCCGGCTGGCTTTTGTTACCGTGGATCGCGGCGGCGGGTATGCCGTCCGCAATCAGTTTTTCGGTCAGCCGGTTTGCGCCGTGTTTGGTGCGAGTAAATACCAAAACCTGTTTCCAATCGTGATGCTTGATCAGGTGCGACAGCAAATGGCTTTTGAGACGTTGTGGTACCAGATGTACGCTTTGTGTAATCAATTCTACTGTGGAGTTACGGCGTGCCACTTCGACATAGCCGGGGTTGTGCAGCAGCCCATCGGAAAGAGTCTTGATTTCGTCGGAGAAGGTCGCCGAAAACAACAGGTTTTGGCGCTGCTTGGGTAACAGCGCGAGGATTTTCCTGATATCGCGTATGAAGCCCATGTCCAGCATGCGGTCGGCCTCATCCAGCACCAAAATTTCAACTGCGGAGAGGTTAAGTGTCTTTTGTCCGATGTGGTCGAGCAGTCGTCCGGGCGTAGCTACCAGAATATCAACTTTGTCACGTAATGCTTTTATCTGCGGATTGATGTTCACTCCGCCAAACATCACCATGGACGTTAGGGGTAGATATTTGCCATAAGTCTGCACCGATTCTTCCACCTGCGCGGCAAGTTCGCGCGTCGGAGTGAGAATCAGGCAACGAGGGTGGCCTGGGCGCACGTCTTTGGCAGGCGTTGCGCTCAGACGATGCAAAATGGGCAGGGTAAAAGCAGCGGTCTTGCCCGTACCGGTCTGCGCGCCTGCCAACAAATCGCCGCCATTTAATATCAGCGGTATCGCTTGTGCCTGTACCGGGGTTGGGTCTGTGTAGCCTGCGTCGGCAATGGCGCGCATCAATGGTTGCGCCAGAGTTAAGCTGGTAAAGGTGATTTTATGATTTGGCAAAACAAGACTCCTGCGACGGCCTGCCGCTCAATCTGAGCAACACCAATCGGGGCAGACGAATAAATGACCGAAGAGGTCGGGAATGGGCGCTGAAACGCCAAGCTGATTGGATGGGCTTGGTCTGCGCACTATAACAGAGAGTAGCCTGGTGACCACTGCCTTAATGGTGACCGGGCTTACATGTGGGTGGTTGAATTTTGATTAATGCTATTGCCCGCAGATTAACCGGCAACGGCAAATGCATGGCAATTTTGGCCAGCCTGTTTGGCAGTAGCTAAAGCTTCACTGGTGACACGCATCAGATCTTCCGCACCTTCGATATGCATATTGTAGTTGTCAGGGTAAAAGGCAATTCCGATGTTAATCACTAATCGAACTGAATTTTGATTGTGATTAAAATGCGTTTCTCTACCCAGCACGGCCAGCATCCGTTCGCCTAGCGATATTGCATCACTTTTTTCAGAGATTCCCGGACATATCAGCATGAACTTATCGTCGGCATAACGGCCCGCAGTATCATACCTACGCACATATTGTGAAAACCGCATGGCCGAGGTGCGCAACACCTCTTCACTGGCGGCAGAGCCAAAGCTATCGGTAACGCCCTGTAGCCCCTCCATGCCGATCATTAACAGCGCGATGCGCCCGCCCTTGCGCAGCAATAAGGCGACCTCGCGTTCCACGGATTCTTCCAGTTGCCTGAGGTTATACAGCCCGGTTAACTGGTCGCGCAGTACTAAATTATTAAATTCCAATCTACACCCCATTCACTACAACGTATTAAAAATAGTGGCCTGTCTCTGGTTATTCGCAGTAAATAGAGAATTATTTTGGGACAATTTTACCCGCCCCCACAGCAACGATATACGCTAGACATTTTTCAAGCTCGCCTGTGCTAATTAGCTTAGTTCGGTAGTTTTCACGCAAAAATTCCTCCGCACCCCGAGAATGTTTTCTTGAGTTACATTCAAAACAAGCGGTGACAAGATTTTTGTAAGAATGATTCCCGCCGTCACTTTGAGAAATGATGTGATCAAGAGTGCTTTCTTCATTTGCCACTGACTTTAAGCAATAGCTGCACTTTCTTGCGTCTCGTTCAAAAATTCGCAATCTATTTTCACCAGCAGCAAAAAAATCAACAGTTTCTATATCGGCTTCCGCAGCTTCATTTGGCTGTCGAACAAGCCCGGGAATATCGCGTGGAAGCACGATTTGCACTCTCGTGCCACTCGTCGTTTTTCCTAATATCTTGATCGCACCTTTTTGTTCCAATGTGCGGAGCTTTCTTGGGATACTGTTTCGCGAAAGTTCAGAGGCGCCATCCCGGCCTTTTCCAATTTTTAAGCCAACAGAGCGTGCTGGCACGGTAATAGTGTCCATGCCTTCAAGAATAGTGTGCCTAAACACGTAGTGGTAGATCATTTGTTCCCAACCGTCCAACTTGGGAGCTAGATAATCTTGAATATCACGTAATGTTTGGCTAAGGCCGTCCATAAAACTCCAAACCGCCTAAATGTAATTTAGAAAAAATTTTCACAGGTTGGCAATGTCGCCGAATCTCGAGAGGTCTGTCAAGTGTTGGAAACTCTCCAGTATTTTTCATTACCTTATCTCAACTTATTGGCTCTGCCTTTAGGATGTGCGGTCAAAGATGGGCTCAGGTATAATGCGCGCCTTTGAAAATTACTCGGTAGGAGAAGACATGCCTATTTATGCTTACGCTTGTTCTGTTTGTGGTCTGCGCACAGATGTGATGCAAAAAATGAGCGACGCACCACTCACTGTTTGTCCCGAGTGTGGCAAAGAAAGCCTGATAAAACAATTGACGGCAGCCGGGTTTCAGTTGAAAGGCAATGGTTATTACGTGACCGATTTCAAAAGTGGCAGCCAAGCCAAACCTGCCAGCAGTGATTCCACCCCGCCCACCAGCACTGATCCCACTCCGGCTGCCGGTAGCCCAACTGGCCCAGTTGCCAGCAGTAGCGCAACCTGATCAATGAAGAAATATCTCATCACCGGCCTGTTAGTTTGGGTCCCGCTGGGTATTACCCTGTGGGTATTGAATCTGACCATCGGGACTATGGATCAGACACTGTTGCTGTTGCCGGCAGAATGGCAGCCAGACAGGGTATTGGGCATACATATTCCCGGCTTGGGCATCATACTGACATTCGTGGTGGTATTGCTGACCGGTTTGCTGATACGCAACGTCTTCGGTCAGCGTCTGTGGGCCTATTCTGAAAAAATGATGCTGCATGTTCCGTTTGCAGGCAGTATTTACAAAGGTGTTAAACAAGTCAGTGACACATTGTTGTCCGGTAATGGCAACTCTTTTCGCAAAGTATTGTTGGTGCGTTATCCCCATCCACAGGCCTGGTCGCTGGCATTTCAGACCAATGTGCCGGGAGAGGCAGTGGGCCATTTCGAACAGGAACACGTGGCGGTATTTATTCCCACTACGCCAAGTCCGGTGAATGGCTTTTATTTCTTCGTGCCTAAAGCCGATACCATAGAGCTGGATATGACAGTAGATGGGGCGCTCAGAACCATTGTTTCGATGGGCGTAGTGGCAGATTCTGAGGCCGTCAGGCAGCGTGCTATCAGTCAAAATTCGTAATCAAAAAAGCCCGCCCTTAAATCTCAAAAACCGAAACATGCGTACACATTATTGCGGATTACTTAATACCGACCAACTTGACCAAACTGTCAGCCTGTGTGGTTGGGCTCACCGCCGTCGAGATCATGGCGGTGTGATTTTCATCGATTTGCGCGATCGCGAAGGACTGGCGCAAGTTGTGTGCGATCCGGATCGTGCCGATATGTTCAAAATTGCTGAGTCAGTGCGTAATGAATTCGTGTTACGTATCACCGGTAAGGTTCGGCGTCGTCCCGAGGGCACGACCAATGCCAATATCACCAGCGGCGCAATCGAAATTCTGTGCCATGAGATTGAGATATTGAACGCTGCGCTGACGCCACCGTTTCAGCTTGATGACGAAAATTTGTCCGAGACGGTACGCCTGACGCATCGCGTGATCGACCTGCGTCGTCCACAAATGCAGCACAACATGATGCTGCGTTATAAGGTGGCGATGGCGTTCCGCCATTTTCTTGACAGCCGTGGCTTTATCGAACCGGAAGGTGCGCGTGACTATTTGGTGCCGTCACGCGTGCATCCCGGTGAGTTTTTTGCGTTGCCACAATCACCGCAGCTTTTCAAACAGTTGCTGATGGTGGCGGGCTTTGACCGCTATTACCAAATTACCAAATGTTTCCGGGACGAAGATCTGCGTGCTGACCGTCAACCGGAATTCACGCAAGTGGATATCGAGACTTCTTTCATGAACGAGGTGCAGATCACTGCGTTGATGGAGGAAATGATACGCACCATCTTCAAGGAAACGATGAATATCTCCCTGCCTGACCCGTTTCCGCGCATGACCTATGCAGAGGCGATGGCGCGTTTTGGTTCGGACAAGCCGGACCTGCGCGTCATGCTGGAACTGACCGCAGTCACCGATGCGGTCAAGGATGTCGCATTCAAGGTTTTCTCCAGTGTGGCCAATCAAGACAATGGCCGCGTGGCCGCGTTACGCGTACCGGGCGGTGCGATTTTTTCACGTGGCGAGATCGACGATTACACCAAGTTCGTCGGCATCTATGGCGCGAAGGGTCTGGCATACATTAAAGTCAATGACATCTCGCAGCTCAACGAGACCGGCTTGCAATC
>WNFP01016883.1_pt1 | contig 12149 bp, 14 predicted proteins | sample 5400201 | NCBI WGS metagenome assembly WNFP01 (sample SAMN13153355, study PRJNA577476) | soil metagenome | isolation source: 115 cm saprolite under Madrone tree | place: USA:California | collected 2016-06-14
GATGCGAGTCCCTTTTTTGGTTCACGATTTGGGCGCTCACCAATATGAAGAGGCCCTCCCCTGCCTGACCCATTTGAGAACCGTCGGTCTCCCGTACCTTCTTTTCAGATATTCGCCCACAATTCCAGAAGGTCGGCTGTTGAAAGTTGCCCAATACGCTGCCTGATCCCAGCAGCTCACCAGCGACGGCAGCCACATCCTCAATAACCGAATACCGGATCTTGCATTCGCGCAACTCGCTCTCAACTTCTTCGCTGCCAACACAGCCGGACATATAAGCCATTCGCCTGCTGCCAACCGTCTTGGCTACAGTGCTGAGTTGCTCCGGCTCCGGGAATCAGCTGATAAGTCTGTCGAATAGTTCGGAGTACTCTGCTTTCCAAGCAGAGAAAACCTCTGGACTGACGCCCATCATTTCGGTGACCTCGATCACCGGGACTCCTGATCCCACAAGCCGCAGTCCGGAAGCTATCTGCTCTCTAGACCAACTTCCCTCCATTTCTCTGGACACGAAGGACTCCTTCAATCTCCGCCAACCTAACTTGCTCGACCATCTATCGTGGAAATGTTTGACGAATAGTTGCCGGAGAAATCTAGCCAAAGCCGGCCGACAGGTCGTTCCACGCCTACACCCAGATTTCAGATAGGCTCGACACTAATCATATGGGCTTCTCGCCACCGAAGTAAACCGCACCGGGTGTGTCGGCTGGCCAAGTGACGAACTGCTTCGGACCGAGGAGTTGGTGTAAAGTACGGTAGATGTCATCTACAAAATACCCCGCCGTGCCGGAAAACTCCTCGAAAGCTATTGTTTCCAGCACACTGGCGACGATGAAGTGGTCCGTTTTGGATGGCTGCAGCAGCCGTCAGCATGCGATAAAGAGTCATTTGTTCAAGTCATTCGGCCCACCTGGCATACTGATCAGCAAAGGCCTGCTCGCCCGAATTTACCACCGCCTTCGTCTATCGAGGAACAATTTGGCGTGAAGCTTCTTTTCTATTCCCACTATTTTGCACCCAGCATCGGTGGAGTCGAGACCATCGTTCTCTCAATCGCCCGCGGTCTCGCAGAGGTACGCACACCGAGCGGTGCTACGGAATTTGACCTCACTCTCGTAACGGAGACACCTGCCGAAGACTTTGATGATCGCCTACTTCCATTTCGTGTTCTCCGCCAGCCCAATCTTTCCCAGTTGCTGCGGATGATCCGCTCCTCTGACGTGATTCACGTTGCTGGGCCGGCCCTAACTCCTCTTTTGCTCGGGCTGTTGGCCCGCAAATCTGTTGTTATTGAACATCATGGTTTTCAAACGATCTGCCCTACAGGCCAGCTCCTTATTGAGCCGAGTAGCGCCCCTTGTCCCGGTCATTTCATGGCTGGACGTCACCGCGAGTGTTTACGCTGCCGCTCCGACAACAACTGGCTGGCCTCCTGGAAGCTTTGGTTACTAACCTTTGTTCGGCGATTCCTTTGCTCGCGCGTTGCTGCAAACATCATGCCCACGGAATGGCTCAGCGGGCAAATTCACCTTCCGTACGCCATATCTATTCCTCACGGCATCGAAACGATGGCCCGCGACTCGGAGTCCCCGCATTCCTTCGGACCTCCTCGCATCATCTTCCAAGGGCGATTAGTAACTACCAAGGGCTTGCCCGTGTTGCTAGAAGCAGCGAGCATTCTTCGTTCAGAGAATCGAGCATTCGAGCTCCTGGTGATCGGCGATGGCCCAGAACGGATCGCCATTGAAGAGCTCGCCAGAAAGCGGCAGCTCTCTTCGCGCGTACACTTTGTGGGACGTATTGCCACCGCCGACATCGATTCCGCGTTTGCGGGAGCAAGCATTGTCGTGGTGCCGTCTCTCGGTGGTGAAGTCTTTGGCTTGGTCCTTGCTGAAAATATGTCGCGAGGTCTCCCGGTCGTTGCATCAAATATTGGGTGCTTCGCCGAAGTTCTGGGTGAGGCTGGTCTTACGTTCCGCGTGGGGGATGCCAAGGACCTTGCCCAGCAGATAGCGCGCCTTCTTGATGATTCGGCGCTGGCGTCTGCAATTGGAAGCCGCGCTCGAAGACGCATCTTCGAAAGCTTCCCACAGAGCCGCATGATAGAAGCGCACGCACAGCTTTACCGACGACTGCATGGCGCAAAGCAAACTTAGTGCTGGATACCATATGCAACTGAAACATTTTATCGTGATACGTCGTCTTCCTGGAAATCGTCCAATCTCTTTTGGATGCGGAACATTCTTTCATTTTCCTTGACCACCCACCTATACAGCAGAAGGATGATCAAGGGCACCAACAAAATTATCCCGAAGAGAAGCCCAAGGAGAATAGAAAGATAATGGATGCGCATAAATTTCCTTCACCCTGTAGGACGACCGATCGAAAACGGACCGCGGGTCATCTCGCCGTGGCCTGCGCCAACTGCGCGCGTTGCGACGCAATGATCTCTTCCAGGGTCGCGTCCAAGCCGCGCGTGATTTCCCAATTCGTTGATCACCGGATGTTAGATGATCTACTCGGGACAAGCTGTGCTTCCATCAATCCACGCCTTTACCTGCGCCACCGTACGACGCGGTAATGTTATAACCTTTTTGATAAGTCTGCAGCTCGACTGGGAGTTCAGGGACTCTTTTACCCCCTCGGTTACTCCCGCGAAATCGGCTAACCTGCGATGTGGTCCGCCTAGTCACTCTCACGATTGTGCCCGAATGACGGCGCACTCGTAAGTAAAAGGTATGCTTCCGATCACCAGCGCGTCCATGCCCGAGCTGAAGGATGTCTGTAGAGCAGTTGCATCCTTCGCCGAGCTGCCCGCGTGCGATTGTGAAACCCGCGAAAACGCTGCTGGGTGTCCTTCCCGAGGCGGCCAACCAAGCGCGTAATCACGCGCACGACGTCCCACAACAGCGTGTTGTCAGTTGGGTGATGAATGAAAAATGCAAAAAACGCTCGATTTGACAGGCTATTTTGCGTTTTGGACCAGAAACTAGTCTAGGCGGATGAGACGTCTCGCCTACACTGACGAGTTGAACCTGGACGCAGCTCCCAGATTCAATTTGGACGTTGTCAGGATTCTCGAAACTAAAATCAGCGGTAGCGAATGAAGACCCTGCTTTTATCGCACGGACAGCATAATGGCCAGCAGGTACTTTTATCTCAAACTCACCCTTGGAGTTTGTTGTCGCCGTGTAATGCCCGTTCGTTCCTCCTGCCTCGACATGCACATTAGAGACGGGGGCGGATAGCGCCTGTTGGCTAATCATACCGTGGATAACGCCACCGTCGTGGCTCGCATGAATAGCCGCGATTTGTTGCAATACTGCTTTTGCACGGATGACCGGTCCGGAATTTCCGCAGCCGTCGAGTTCCCACGCCTTGTCAGAATCTGAGTAAAAAAGGAACAGCAGGTACGCTCGCCCTATTTTCCAGTCGAAGGTCGCGCGACCGCTATCATTCCCTTCATGCACTATGAATACACGGTCGATATGACCTCGAATCATTTGATTCGCGTGCAAGTTGTACTCATATGCGGCCACACCCTCCGGGTCATCCTTGTCGTGGATGCTCCTGGTCTTTACGAGCGTGGCTTTGGTACCGACATCGACGGCGATTTAGCAGTTCAGTTGGCCCTGAGCAAGTCGGATCACCGTTTGGCATTTGTCCGGTAAGGCGACGACACAGCCAAGTGGACCACGAGGGCGCAATTTCCCAAGGGCGAACAGTGGTCCCGTGATCAGAACTTGCAGTACAGCCAGCACGCAATTCATAGGGCGTTGCATTGCGGTTCGGAAAAACAAGTCTGTACCTCCCCCTGTGGCGCCGCTAGTCTGCGATTGATCGCCGCATCCGTCAAGCGCATGAAGGAATACCTTGACTCAGCTGGTAACACCCTCGTATTCTTGGCTCTTTTCAAACCAACTCTGCGCCTGCCAACAATGACGGACACAAGAGACGCTCAGAACTTTTCTCGTCTTCTGCAGACTTTTCGGTCTCCTTGGATAGTAAGTTTAGTCGCGCTAGTCATTCGTTTAGCTTTCCTCTGGATTCCACCCAGCCGAACCCATGCTTTTAGTCTCGATTATCCGCCCCTTGGACTGGAGGCTTCGAATATCGCTTATTCCCTCGCGGCGCACCAAGGATTCGCTTCGCCATTCTTATGGATGTCCGGCCCGACAGGACCAACCGCGTGGCTCACGCCGGTCTTTCCTTGTATGCTGTCAGTTATTGTTCGAATCTTCGGAGCACATACGTACGCCTCTTTGCTAGCGATCCTCATCCTCAACGAGTTTTTTTCGGCTGCCACCTGTTTACCGCTCTTCTATCTAGCTACTTTTCGGCGCAAAAATGAGGCCCGAAGTGGCCGATTTGCCGAAGACTACCAGGTGATTTCAGGCCCAAACGTCACTTTTTCGCTTGACATTCCCAATAGTCTGCCTAACATGTATACATGAGTAAGCATCAGGCTTTGCCGCAACTTCGGCGCCGACTCCTCAAAGCCGCCGAGATCATGGTCCAGGGCGGGCTTTCGGAAACCACCCGCCGCTGTGGCAACCCGGGCTGCATCTGCCACCGAGATCCGTCCCAGCGTCATGGTCCTCATCTCTACCTCACCTATCAGAGCGAAGGGAAGAACCGTGCGTTGTATGTGCCGGCCAAGCATGCCGAGGACGCGCGCCAAGCGCACGCCGCGTGGAAAGAATTTTGGGAGCTGGCCTGTGCGATAGCCGCAGAGAACCGCGAGCAGTTGCATCGCAGGATGAAGGACAAAAAGCCGACGGCCACACTGAGGCGAGCCAATGGTTGAACTGCGATTCCGCCAACGGAAGATGTGGGAGGGATGGTTTCCCGAAGAAGCGTCGGGGTGGTGGGAAGATTGGATGAAGCAGGCCGACCAGGTGCTGGACGACGAGGAGTTGCTGGACTCCGTTTACGAAGCCCAGGGCCGACGACGGCCGAAGAGCCGTCGCCGTGGGCGGAAGCAAACGCCCGCCGAGGTTACGCTGCGACTGGCGGTGCTGAAGCACGTGCGGAACTGGAGCTTTGAGGAGACCGAGCGTGAGGTGCGGGCCAATGTCGTCTACCGGCAGTTTACGAGGATCGGAGCGGAGAAAGTTCCCGATGCCAAGACCCTGGGACGGCTGGTGCAAGCCCTCGGCCCGGAGGTGGTCCAACAGATTCATCAGCGACTGGTGGCCGTAGCCCAAGAGAAAAAAGTTGCGCGAGGGCGCAGGTTGCGGATGGATACGACAGTCGTGGAAAGAAACATTCACTACCCCACGGACAGCGGTCTGCTGGGCGATGGCGCACGAGTACTGACGCGCACGATGAAGAAGATCACGGAGCTGACGGGGAAGGCCGGGACGAAATTACGCAACCGGATGCGCAGCATCGGGCATCGGGTGATGGAGATTGCACGGGCCAGCCGCAGCAAGGGACCGCAAGCGCAGGAAAAGATGAAGCAAGGCTATAGAAAACTGCTGACGGCCACGCGCCGGGTGGTCAACCAGGCGAAGCGCTTCCGGGAGGAAATGGCCAGCGGCGTAAAGCGAGCTAAAGACCGCCAGCAGAAAGCGGTTCTGCAAATGCTGCGGAAAGATCTAGAAACGATGTTGCCGCGAGTGCGACAAGTGATCCGGCAAACCCGGGCTCGCGTAATGGGTGGAGATGTCCATGTGTCGAGGAAGCTGGTGAGCGTGTTTGAGCCGAGTACGGAAGTGATCCGCAAGGGGAAAGCCAGCAAGCCGACCGAGTTCGGGAAGATGGTCAAGATTCAAGAAGCGGAGAATCAGATCATCACCCATTACGAGGTGTTCGCCAAGCGGCCCAATGACGCCGACCTCCTGGTGCCGGCGGTGCAGAAACACGAAGAGCAATGAATCGCTCCACGAAGAGCCCCGAACGACGACGACATCAGAAGAAGCGCTCCTTCCGAAGAGGCCAGAAGTGGCGAACGGGAGTGGAAGGTCGCATTAGCGTGCTCAAACGACGCCATGGACTGAATCGTTGTCGCTATCGCGGGGATGCCGGGATGCAGCGTTGGGTGGGCTTGGGCGTGATCGCGGACAATCTGATCAATATCGGTCGGTTCCTGGCGACAAACGAAACGGGATAGAGGTTAAGATGTGGCGACGGCCCGGGCCAAAAAGAGAAGGAAGAAAAACGCGAGAACGGCCAGAGCCCGCGTGCTCGGTTCCGGATCTTGCTCATCTGCAGCAAGCATTTTTGCGCCGGAAAGTAGCTACTAAATGGGCGTAGTCAGATTTACCTTCTCTTTGCGGTCTTTATTCACTCTTTGCCGCCATTCATCACAATTCATATGACACTGGTATGACACCTCACATGTTGGCAGCTTCCAACTAAAGGGCAGCGTTGTTTCCGCGTAGCCCGTGACTTGGATTCGGCCGAACCGGTTCAGTGCGGCGGTAGGAGCCCGTAAACGTCAACCTCGCCTTTGGCACCCAGGTACACCTTCCCGTTCACGACGGAGGGAATGGCAAAGCGCAGGGCAATACCGGCGCGGTCGCGCTGGCTGTTTTGTTCTGTGCTGTAAATTTGGCGGCCCACGTCTGCGGCATCGTAGGCGTAGAGCACTGCCGGTCTGCCTGGCGGTTCGTTCCAATCCTTCGACGAGACCGCCCAGACGACACCGTCCTTCGAGCCGTTCGCAGAGACCGCGGGGGTGGCACCGGAATCGAGAAATTTGGTAGGTCCTGACGCTTTCAACTTCAATTGCCCGCGGTCAACGGCAAAGTCTTCCAAGCGTGTCTTGCTGCCGGCGAAGAATACATTTTGGTTCCAATAGGCCATCGCTCCGAAGGCTCCTTGTGACGCGGCAATCGTCTGGACAGCGTGACTGTCGTCGTTCGGTTGATACTTGCCCATATGATCTCGATCGATCAGGTATATCTTGCCTCCTTTCCCGGCGGTCACCAGCAAGTGCGGATGCGCACCTGGTTGATCCGCGAGCAGCACTGGGCCGCTGGACCCCAGATCGTTGTCACGCTCGTTGAGCTGTACTTGATTCGAGGGCGTGAAGTAGTCCAAAAGCTTGAGACGCTGCCCCTCGGAGCCCAATTTCAGAACGCTGTCTCCGAAGTCGCGGCCGTTTGTCGCGGCATCGAATTCCCCATTTCCGGTGACCACGAAGACATTGCCTTCCTTATCGGCGGCCGGACCGGCATCGCCTTGCCAGATGGCACTATCCGACGCATCGGGCGAGGTGTTGAAGACCGATTTCTGGGCAAGAGTAGTTGGGTCATAGGCCATCAGCCAACCGTGGTAGGGCACAACGTCGCATGATGAACCCCAAGCGAGATAGACGGAGTCGTTCGCGAGCAGCAAAGCAGCGCGAGGGTTTTCGGTTTGAGGATCGAAGGCAATCTGCCCGCCTGAGTGCCCGGCTCCAGTTCCTTTGACCGACGCTTTGATTTCGACAGGGCCGCCGAACTTTTCCACGCCGGTGGTTATTGCCAGAGCGTGGAGCCGCTGCTTATATACATCGGCGGTGAGGAACCCTTTGCGTTCCTTGGTTCGCGCCAGCACGTAGAGAGTTCCCGTCTTAAGATCGATAACCGGGGTAGACGTGATCCCCACCTGTGGCGAGATGAAGAAGCAACTGACATCCTGCTCGGATAGGGGCCTGACACCGTCGCTGGAATTGGCGAGGCTCACGTGCCAGAGCGAAGTCCTGGAAGCGCCATCAGCGTCAAAGGCGTAGACACTATCGTTTTCCGTAGCAACGAAGAGAACGTTGTGTTTGCCTTTCCCTGGGACATCGACGCCGGAAACGTAGAGCGGCTGCGCGTAGACGTCGCCGTCCACTTTGAGGGTGAACAGCCTGCCGAACTGCGCGGCGTTGACGTTTGCCGGCGTCAGCATTCTCTCGTTCAGATTCGTGCCGGTGCGCGCGTTGTCATACTGGGCTGTCAACACTTGTGCTGGAGTTGGGGAGGCAATGGTTTTCGCCGTCATGAGATCAAAACTGAGGATCGGGCTTCTGAGATTGGGTTCCGCGTCATTTGCTGCTCTGGGTGCTATTGCTGCTACCCCGGATCCCAGCTGCGAATTTCCTTCGCCAACGGCCAGGTCCGAAACAGCGGTTTGCAAGCCCCCGCGTACCGGCCTCGGCGCGCAAACCGGATCCCTCGCGCCGCCGGACAAACCCCGGACCGTGGCAGCTTTCCCTGCATCGATTGCCAAGAGAGAAAGGAATGCGATGAAGGTGCACGAAACCATGCTCCCCTGTAGCATTCTCGGAAGCGACAAAGATGCTGCAGGGAACGCGATGCGCTCCCACGCGAACAGCTCATGCGTTGAGCTGGGCCAGGACGAGAGAGTGGCGTCGCCAATCAACAATTTTTGAAGCCCGTACCGTACAATCCACTGTCGCACCAACGATAAGAGGCCATCGGCAAATAGCCTAAGGACGCCTTGCCGCTCCGAAACTTCGTCGAAGATCCACAGCATCTCGTTCGCGAACTGCGCTTCGAAGGAAGGTGGGTGCAGGCGGAGGAGGCAGCGGTAAAGAAAACGAGAGAGAGAACGAGCCATTATGTCCTCCTTGGTTTAAGGGCGCGCAAATGCCATCGCGCATCACGGAGCACGCCTTCCAGCCGTTCCACTTCCATCGAAAGCACATTGCGTCCCAACCCCTTGAGCCGGTAGTAGCGCCGTCTCGGGTCATCCGTCGAAGATCGCGGCGCGGTTTCCTCGATGAGGCCCTGAAGCATCAGTCTTTTCAGGTTGTCGTAAAGCGTGCCCGGTCCGAGCTTGTATTGCCCTTCCGATTGACGAGCAATCTCTTGCATGATTCCGTACCCATGAAGATCCTCGCGAGCAAGCGCGAGCAGAATATGCAAGGAGGCTGGCGATAGAGGGAGGAATTGGCTCTTGTCTTGTTTCATAGTCGGACTCCGATATATCTGATTCCGACTGTTTTGTCAAACCAATCTATGGAGCAACCAGTTTTTTGGAAGATCGGAAGTTTGAGAGCAGGTCGTTACGGCATCTGGACGCACAAAACGCTACTCGTAGGTGTGAAGCCGGCGAACCGAGCCAGACGTTTCATTGCGGGGAATGCGGTGCTGCGGGGCACTGCTCGCGCTCCGATCTCCTCGAACCCCGTTTGCGGACCGAAAGTAAGGATCTGCCTGGTCGAGAGGCGCAGCTCGGATTGCCACGCATTTCCTGGGCTGTGAGAAGGGCATGGCAGGGACAAGGGACCAACCCCTTGAGCCGGATTTATTCTCGAAGTCCTATAAATATAGTTGACAAACCTCATTGGGGCTCGCTAGAGTCCGCGTTGTATGGTATGACACTTCAAATCGTCGTTTCCGGCGCGTTTCGCGTGACATTTGTGTGACACCGGAACCCGTAATCAGTGCAGGATCGATGCCAAGCGCGGAGATCGCTTCCTACAAGCCGAACTTCCCAGTACTAATCCCGAGCCAGGACAGATTACTTCCGGGTTGCCGACGAACCTCCCCGAATCCAGTCACGAGGGAACGAATCTCCAAGTTGTGCGTCACGGCGAACTTTCTAGTGCGGAGAGCATCCTTTTCCGCCTTATCATACCGCCACAACTCAGGGTAGCCGTTATGCGCCATTTGATGCCGATCGTCACGCCGCGCTTGGTCTTGCGCCCGCCAACTCTTGGCGATTTGGATTCGATTCAGACGGCCAAAGAGGAGGCGTGGCCCGATTTGCAGCGTTGGATGGCCTGGGCCTTCGACAACCAACGGTCGCGGCAGGCGATGGAAAACTCTATTCGACGAACGATGGATTACCAGAGTCAAGCAGGAATCGCATTGGCCGGATTCCACAGGATCAACGGGGATTTCGTCGTCCGAACCGCGTTGGATGTTACCGGTGAGCCAGACATCTATGAGACCGGATACTGGATGGCGCCCAAATACGCCGGACAGGGGATGGCGACGGAGGCGGCAAACGCAGCTATTCGTTACGCGTTCGGCCACCTTGGTGCGAAGGCAATCAGCATCGGCTACTTCGACGGAAACGAGCCTAGCGGCCGCATCGTAGAGAAATTGGGATTCCAGAAACTAGGCGTTGCCCATGAAGCGGTGACACGGTGCCTCGACGGCACGAAGCTCGATCGTCATGAATACATCCTGACAAGCCCCGATGCACTTCCCGAACTTGAGGTCTCATGGGGTTGAACCATACGATTGGATAGAACACTGCCCATTGCTGATGTCGGTAGCCCTGGAAGTGATCCAACTTGACCAGAAGTCGTCATCTCGGAGATGTGCTCATCCGGATTGCTCCCGGATCAGGAGCAAACGTGAAGTAATCCCAAGGTAAGGTTTGCCGACGCAATTCGGGAGCTATCTCGTTTGTCAGCCCGACTTGAGATGCTAACGCCGTTCTACGGATACAATCTTTCGGGCGCGACTAATGCTTAGGGCTGCTGATCTCGGAGGGAAGGTAAGGGCGCTTGAAATTCCCCGGGAAGCCAAGAGAAGGCTGCATCAAGAAAAGGAATCTCGGCAGGGTGTCCCAATCCGATATCCACGGAGTAGCGCGTACTCGGTACGTTCAAGTGGGGTTCCGGCTCGCAAAAGGTAAGGCGTACGGTCCTGGTGACGGTCTGTGCCGAAGGTGGGAAGACCTTCCATCCCTGTTCTGTTTGGAGATAAAGAATATCCCCTGCGGCAGGTTTAGGCAGGTCAATCGTCTCGCGGACGGGACGCGACATCACGATGAAAAATCGTAGGGTTCCTGGAGGGGGCGGTGGATAGTCGTTACCACTGTGGCCCCATGTTTGAAGTATCCCCGTCACACCAGAGGCGCGAAGATGCTGGATTTCGAGGTCCGTCAGGGAGTGAGGAGGGGGACCAAATTTACCTATTCGTTCTTCCCGAACGTCGCCTTCCGCCGGCGTCCATTTTACAAAATAAAGTTGAAGCTGTGGATCGTTAATGGAATGAATTTTGTGTCGCTGATATTCGGCGTGGCCCCAGTTAGCGGAGAAGAGGAGGACCCAGGCGCCGGCAATCATCCAATGCCTCAAAAGTATTGGGGAGGTTTGCGGGGACTCGCTGCAAACGTGCGGAAGCAAAAAGAAACCATAGACGGCACCCAAGAGGCCAGCGAAAAACATCGTGAAGAAAATGGATCCTATATCGTGGATAAGCGCAGGAGAGAAGAAGAGAATCACGCGCCCGGAGCAGAGCAGGGAAATCACAGCCAGAACAATGCGACGAGCGAACGTAGGGGATGAGGTTCTTGCAAGCAGCAAGGCGGCGACATATAAAAGCACGGCGACGAAGACCCAGCTTAATATTTGTGGAACAACGAAACCCCAGACGACGACGCTCGGCAAGTAGACTATAAGCGCGTAGAAGTACATGAAACCCGCAACGAAGGCCGCGCGGAAGCCGGGATGAACGAACTCGGGGTTAAACGACCAGAGGATTCCCACGCCGCGCGCAAGGATAACTAGAATCGCCGTGCCGCCCATCACGAAGACGACATATTCCAGCACAGTTCGAAGGGCACCAAATAATCGAACTCGAATCACATGCGTCTCCCGTATTGCCCCCTGCCAGGGCTGCTTCTTACTTATCTCATGAACAGCGAAAATAGTGAGCCGAGGTGAGGACATCTGTTTTCTGGTCAGCAAGAGGCAGCCCGGTTGCCGTTAGCGAGTAACGGGCTAACAGGAACTTACTCAGGGCGCGCCACCTTGCTCCTTGACCACACTTCGAGGATTCTTATCCTCGCGCAAGCCGACAAACTTCGAATGTCGGTTTCGACGGGTCACCGGCCTCGCAATAGAAGATCCTAAGGCCATCTCTTTTTCGCAAAGTTGCCTTTCCCGTTTTTCGAGCTGATGAAGTTGAACCGTTTCAAAATCGAAAGTCAGATTTGTTGAATGCAAGTATCCGCAAACACTCAAGCCTCTTTTGCTTTTGCCGCCGCGGTAAATGCGGCCGCATTCTTTCGGACAAACTCCTGCACGCTCAGCGGCCGTTGCCCGGTCAGCGCGAGCACGTCGTCCGACAGCCGGTCGAAACGCCCCGCGCGATGCAGATCGCCCATCGCCGCCAGGTGGTTCACCACGTGAACCGGCCAGCCCCGCTTGAGCAGCTCGTCCCGCCACGGTTCGACGGGAATGTCCTGAAAGG
>WNFP01003803.1_pt1 | contig 12147 bp, 11 predicted proteins | sample 5400201 | NCBI WGS metagenome assembly WNFP01 (sample SAMN13153355, study PRJNA577476) | soil metagenome | isolation source: 115 cm saprolite under Madrone tree | place: USA:California | collected 2016-06-14
AGGACTGTCGATAACCACATTTTGAAGTTGCGCAAAAAACTAGAAACAGAGCCTGCCCGTCCCAGGCACTTTCATACGGTCCACAGCTCTGGTTACAAGTTCCAACCGTAGGACCAGTATCCGACGGTCTCGAGAGGCGGGCGTGTCACCACCGGCGAATACCTTCGTCAGCGGAGGAGTGCCGGCAAGGATCGCAACGGGTTTGCCCCGAAGTTCCGGCTCAAGGCGAACGACGGCCTGCACGGGAAAATCCGGAACGAATAGACATACGAAAGGCAACGTGCGTCCCCTGAACTTGGTAGAGGAAAGGGAAACAAACCGGACCTTCTAGCGGCTTATGGCGTGCGCGTCTGCCATCGAGCGGAATCGGCGGGTTGGGACAACACTCGTGAACGTGTCCCTTCTCCCTGAACTTCAAACCCCTCCAACGTCGGAATCCAGGTTTCAACACTGGCCGCGGCACGGCTCCAGTTGTCCGCTCCTCGCTGGCACCGGAGAACCAGCGAAGCGCAGCTTTTTGCGCAGGACTCTTCTCCAAGCAAAAGCAGGATCGTCGGTGTGTTCTCAATCGCACGTCGAAAACGAAACCAGGTGCTCAACTCGATGCGACGCGCATCTACCCAAGATATTCCACCGAGATCGATGACCACCACGCCCCATCCGCCGCCGTGCAGCAGAAGGTCGGTTGTCTTCAGCGCTTGTTCGAGCCCCTTCCACGGCTTCCCGCTTCTTCCAACGCTTCGCACTTGGGGCGGCGGATTGGACTCGCGAAGTGACGGCAAAGATCGTGGAGGCCGAAAACCTCGTCGCGGAAGTTCTCGGTCTCGTTCGACTTGCTCTCCCGCGCAACGCGCGACGACGTGGATTTGTGCTGGCTTCGCAGATGCGGTTTGGCTTCCTACTAGAGAAGGAATGGCCTTATCGACGCCGCGCATCAATTCACGCGGATGCCGCCAACCATGTACTGGCATTGGCTTCTTACCAGCGGGATCGAGGCCGCGAGTTTTTCTTACATCTTTGTCCGCAGATGCAAAGTACGAAGATGTCTTGAGGTCTGGTCCTTGGTCCCCGGTTTCTCCGCATCGAACCCAAAGCAATCGCGGAAGTTCCACTCCCGCAGCCGCTAAAGAAACCGGATCGAGCGAATCCGAAACATCGACGAACGCACAGGCCTCCTGTCGTTCCGTGGCTTGCGCCAGCAAAGAGAAAGCGAGGCTCGTCCGCCCGGAGGAGGCAGGCCCGCATAATTCAACCAGCGACCCACGCGGAAAACCTCCACCGAGCACCGCATCGAGTTCCGTGACTCCGCTCGGCTGGAGCTCCACGGAGGCTCGGTTCTGGAATCCTTCCAGCCCCCTTCCGATGAGACCTGTATCGAGTTTTCCGGGCTTCCGAGAGAGGGCAATCATAGCCGTTTCTATATTCGTCTTTTGTTCGCCTACCCTAATTCTCATCCGCAGAGGGAAAGTTGTCAAGGGATCAGGCGGAAGTAGCTGGTCAGTTTCCTGTTAGCCCGTAATCAGGAGGTTACCGAAGAAAACGAGCGCGTCCACACATCATCTCTTCAAAACTAGAATATAAAGATGCGATTCGGCGGCTGTCGATTTCAAATCCTAACCTTGATAGTGATGGCGCTCGTTGCGAAACCGACGCTGGCGTGCGAGCCCGTTGTTCCATTTATGCAGGTCATGGTGCCAGCACTCGCTCTGTCCGGCTCGCTCCTTGTACTGCTAGCGGCCGTGGTACTGAAATCTGTGCTGTTTGCCTTTTTCGAGCGACGGCTTTCTCGCCTGCGCGCCGCCTGGCGAATGTTACTCGGCAACGTGTTCACGAGCTTTGTTGGCCTGCTCGTTGCTGTGATGATCGCAAGTTCGCCTGTTAGCTGGCTCTTTGGAGCCCCACTAGTAATTCTCCTCTGCTGGTTGCCGGCGCGACGGCTTGTCAAGGCAGCTCCGTTAAGCTGGCTGGCTCGAAGATCGCCTGCGGCGCTCGCTGCGGGCATGACCGGTGCGATGATCGTGAGCTGCATTCTATTCATGGTTGGCCAGGGAGTGCTTGAGACCCATCACCATGCGCTTTACTGGACCTTTAAACTCGCCGCAATCCTTACCGCTCTGCTGGCAAGTATCACGTTGACCGCTATCTGGGAAGAATGGGTCATTTGGAGGCTGAGTTCGCGCCCTGAGGGCATGGAGTTCTTCGCGACCGTTCTTCGCGCGAACCTGTATGTGTTGCTGCTGGTTATGGTCGTTCCTGCCGTGCTGATCCTTCCCAAAAGGCTGCACTCACCTGATTTCCTTGCCCATCGGCACAACGCGGCGGTGACTCAAACAACTTCCTCGGCTCGCTGAGAGCGGATGGGTTGCCCCCAGACGGTCGCACTTGGTACTGCGGCGAACATGCACAATCACACGCTGCGGTCGCCTGGAAAAGGACTCACTAGAGAGGAACGCGAATGAAATTACTTCGGATAGCCATGCCATTCATATACGTGCTTCCAGCAGTCGTCACTTTCGGCCAGCAGACTACCGACAAGCAACGTCCAGTTCTCTGCCGATTCGATTCACTGCCACCCGTAATCCAGCGTCACCTCATGGAAGAGTACAGCTCTTGGAAGGTTCAGGAAGCCGACAATCTCAACCCGCGAGCTCGCGAGAGGTGGAAATCAGAGAAGCCCTTGGAGTGCCCGGGCATCGCTGTCGGGTACTTTGAGAATGCGCAAACGCCATCTTATGCCCTCTTGCTCGTCCCAACGCGGAACGCCGATGCGGGATATAGGTTCGTTGTATTTACCCAGAGGCCAGGGCAATCCGACTACGAAGCCAGAATACTTGACCAGTTGGACGAAAGCGGCGCGGCGAACTATTTCCTTCGCGCGACGCCAATCGGCAAATTCTTCGATGAAGCGTCGAAGAAGAGATTCCACGCGCATACGGCAGATGTCATTTTGCTCTTTGACTCAGCCGAGAAGGAATACGAAGTCGATGTCTACTATTGGTCTGAGGGTCGCTACAGACACGACCCTGTAGACTACTAATCCCTCCTAATGTTGAAACTGGCGCTGTTTGCGTCTTTCTGGCTTCCGGGTGATTGGATTCCACCCTGGATCCCGATAAATATCTAATCGCAAGCCGACCCCTCCTGGAGAAGACCGACCCTGCTAGAACAGTTTCGCTTGGGTGGGAGTGTCTAACGTCACAGGCGATGCGGACTCCGCATCGTCAATTCTCGAATTGTTAAGTTTCCTGCTGACGGGATACCGGCGCATCAGGTTCGCGTCGTAGGGTTTGAGAATGTCACGAATCGCTTCGAAGTCAGTGCCGTCGGGATCGAGCCACACCTCGTACTTGTCCGGCGGCACAATGACTGGCATACGGTCGTGCATATCCTCGACAAGAGAATTAGGACTCGTTGTCAGGATTGTGCAACTTTCAACAATCCGCCCCTCGGGACTTGTCCATTGATCCCATAGACCGGCGAGCGCAAATACTTCGCCTTCCCCAACCTCAAAGCAGTAAGGCTGCTTCAATGATCCCATCTTTCGCCATTCGTAGAATCCATCGGCGGGGATAAGGCAGCGCTTCGTTCGGATTGGCTCTCGAAATGCCGGTTTCGTTGCGACTGTCTCCGACCGGGCATTGAGCGTCTGGGTTCCGATGCTCATGTCCTTTGCCCAGGACGGAATCAGGCCCCAGCGCATGGTTGTGAACTTGCGAGTTTTCTTTCCTTCTTCTTTGCGGATGGTGACGACTTGCTGGGTCGGCGCGATGTTGTAGCGCGGACGCTCTTCACTTTCATCAACCGACGCTTGAAAGCGTTCAGCGAGATACTGCTTCGAGTGTGTCAGTCGGTATCGGTTACACACGAGTTCATTCTCGCAAAATGGCTGGGCTTATTGCGGAGAGAAGACGATGTCAGCGTAGGAACGTCGGCGCGACTACGACCGCAAGAAATACGCTGCCATGCTCCGCGAAGCCTTTGAACCGTTTTCGTATTGATGTCTTCATCTTTTCTCCGCCTTGCCTATATTCCGTCCTCATACCAATATCAACCCATTCCTTATCGAGGTATCTTAGGCTGCTGAACCACGGAGGTCAGGGAACGCGAAGAGTCTTGAGCGATCCCTACGCTTTCGGGGACTCGTTCACACGTGGGAGCCGGTTCCATGCTGCGAGACTCAGCGTCAGAGTGGCCAGAGCCCCAAGTACGAGCAGAACCCAGGAGGATCTCGCAAAAGAGGAAACGGACAATCCACGAATTCCGAGAGCTAACGCGGCTGAGACAGGTAAAAGACATGTCGATACAAAAGTCGCGACTTTTGCGTACTTTGAAGAATAAACTCCGATCCATGCCACGTCCCAACCGGGGTCATTCGGACGGAGTTTCGGCGACAGCTCACGAAGATGAATCCAGAAATAAATTTGCACACCGATGATTACCAGTATTCCCCAGCGAGTAGTATTCTCTGCGGGGAATTTGATGCCCAAAATCTCAAACGACTCACCCGTGCGTTTCTCTTCCCCTGCGAGTACCTTTTCAATGGTGATGAGGTCCAACGCTTCATAATCCTTTGTGATATTGCTCAGCTGCCTGAATGCATAGTCAAAATCACCGTGTTTCCAATTTTGAGGCTTTTTTGCATGAGCGATCAGGACCGACTGCCCATCGAACTGTACTGCGCGATCCGAGGCGACGGGGATTAAGAGTTCAGCTTGGCCGCTGGCTCCACCATCAGGCCCGATCCACTGAAATAAGGTTTGGTACAGGAATGCACCGGTCGCCAAATCTCCTAAATCACGAAGCTGCGCTGGCGGGTAAATAGAAAACTGCCCAACCCAGTGGTCCGTTCCGGCCCAGTAGTTCTTTCCCCGAAAAAGCTCTACTGTTTGCTGCTTTCCGGTTGTTATCAACTTAAGCTTCACGGGTCGGCGGATGAAATCGTCCCTTCGGTCCGCTCGGAGATGGCCAGTCGCATCAATTGTGCTGACGGACCCAACTGCTCGGAAGTAGCCGGTCGTGTTAATTGACATTGGTACTTCTATGCGAAGAGCAGGGTCGCCTAGAAGATTCCACAGGGTGCGAAATTGCCTCAGAGTTTGAGGAGGGTAGAGGGTAGCTTGAGTGTTAAGAACCTTCGCATGTAGCAAGTCAGCTGGAGTCTTAAAAGTTCTTTCTTTGTTGTCCTGTTCGTAAGAAATAAGAGTGAGGACATATCGCTCTGGCCGGAACGAGACGCGAACCAGTGAGCCGCTGTCTACATTGAACTCGAGAGTACTTGCGACCCCCTGGGAGACTTCGAACGTCCCAGCTCGTGGACCTGTCAGTGACTGCGCATTCTCCGCAGCGGGTTCTCCAGAAGAGCCGACAAGTGTTCGAGATTCTCCGACGCTAGGGCCCGTCGGCGCATTTCTTGCGGCATCGGTGATTGGAGCGTCAAACCAAGAAGGATCGTACCCGTGAACTAGCTCACCGATTTCCCGTATCTGATCGTGCGCAATTTGCACTTCGGTTTGGCTGCGCGATGTAGATAGCAAGATCAGTGCGAAGCAGACGGTGATCAATGTAAAATGGACCGTCCGAAGGTGCTCAACAAAGTCCTTCGACCAATGCTTCGGTCCGTGGAGTGCAGGCGGGTTCCTCAACTCGTCCCCCGGTTTGCGCGAACTGTACACCGGATTATCCGACTATTCAATTCTATAAGCCTGCAGCGTCTAACTTCTTTTTTTGGCGCCCCGCGTTTTGTCACGTCATTAAGCCAAACTGCTAAGTTTCCTGCCACGAATCCCAGGCCCGAAACCCCGCCCTTCCTGCTGAAAACCTGCGCCTGGACCGCCCGCTTCTTCTGTCAAGGGTCTCCCGCTTCGCTTCGATAAACGCAAACTGCGCGCCCTTGACAGCGCGGACGGCCAGGCGCCTCGTCCCGCCAGGAAGGGCACTGCTTTTAATGCACCGCTCTCTGCGGTGCCTCTAAGAAGCAAAAAACGAAACCAACGAAAGGAGTTCTTCCAATGCAACAACTCAGCAAACAACCTGCTTTCGAACTCGGCCAGATCGTCGCAACGCCGGGCGCTTTGGCCGCGCTTAAGAAGGTGGGACAACAGCCGGGCGAGTTCCTCACGCGCCATGTCAACCGCGAGTGGGGCGATTTGTCCGACGAGGACCGCAAGGAAAACGACTACGGGCTAGAGCGCGGTTTCCGGCTCTTGAGCGCCTACCGCACGCACACAGGCGACAAGTTGTGGATTATCACGGAATCGGACCGCTCCGTAACCACGCTCTTGTTGCCCGAAGAATATTCTTTTGCTTCGCAATGAGTATAGCGAATCGCGTGATGGTCCCGACGGCTATAGCACATAGTTAGTGAATATGCGCTTCTACTCATGGAGTTCACGCACAATCCTGCGGTGTATACTAGCGCGGATAACGAGAAGAGAGGTTACTTCGTTCCTATGACGAGACGACAGTTGGCCTCTAGGGACACGCGCAAGGAACAGGCTGGGTTTGCGAGCGAGCTTATCGCCATTCGCCAGAGGTTCGGTCTGTCACAGAGTGCGGCGGCCAATCTCCTGGGCGTACCTTCAAGCGCAGTTGCCAGAATTGAGCAAGGGATCATGGCGCCATCAGCAGAAACCGCCCGCGCCCTAAAGATTCTTCCAACCCTCGCCGAAGGAAAGGCCCCGTCCCCTTGCGCAATTGGAAGCAGTATTGGCCTGGATGAGCCTGATGAACTGAAGCTCACACTTTGACGTGTGATACCTGCCAGGCATATTTCGAATGGATGCTTAGGTGGTCTCTATTAGACCGGTTCGAGTTTTCCCGACGCGAGCAAACAACCGTTACGTGATGACCACTATCACCCATTCGAGGCGCCACTTGCAAGATGGGTTTCGGCTTTTGGTGGTCGCGTAACCTTCTTGTCGGCTGCAAAACGGCCTGCCAATCTCCTCAGCTCAAAAAAAGCGCCCGAGACAGCGTGCTTCATCGCCAGTGACGATTCAATCCCGCACGTGCACCCCGGGCATTCACGCCGAAGCATGGCTTCACTTTGGAGCCTGTATTCTTCCGACGCCAAAATATTTTCGAGTTTGTCTCGCAGGATGTTCCCTACGGGTTTCAGGGGATAACAGCCAGTCATGACATCACCGTTGGAAAGCACGAAAACTTGCAAATAACCGAGCACGCAGGGAGGCTCGGAAATCTCCTGCTGCCGGTAATATCGCGAGATGTAGTCAACCTCGTACGCCGGCCTTTTCAAGGTCTCGCGGAGGAATCTCATAATCTCCTCGACTTCGCCCTGTTGCGGCCACATCGCCGCCATGTCCGCGTCCTTCAGGAAAGGCAGGCTTTCGCTCAAAATATTGTATTGGACCGACGCTCCGGCTTCTTTCGCCACCGCGGCCAGTCTTTCCAGTTCTTTGGCGGACATGCGATTCAGCGTCACGGATAAAACCACTTTTTTGCCTTGCAGCAGCCGGATACCCTCAAGCCCCAAATCAAAATAGCCTCGGATTCCCCGGATGAGGTCATTCGTTTCTTTTAAACCGTCGATGGATACCGCCACATCGGTTATAGGAGATGCGTTGACTTCATTGTGGAGCTTTTTTAACAAAAGCCCGTTCGTTTGCACGATGATTTGTTTGAATGATTGGGTCTCCGCTTGCCGCAGGATGTCGAAGAAGTCTGTGCGCAACAACGGTTCTCCACCGGTGAACCTTAGAGAGTGTATCCCCGCAGCTGCTATTTCGTTGATCAGTGAGATGGCGCGGTTCGTAGTGATTCCATCTTCCCATCGAGTCTGCCAGTAATTACAGCTAATGCATTTCGCCTGACAGTTTTCCGTCAATTTCACGTGGGCGGACAGTGGCCGGCTCTTTGTCGGCAGGAATCTTTGCGAGATCTGGCTTCCCAACCAGACTCTCGGCAAGTACGACATTTCAGAAATCATTTCCGCCATCACAGTTCAACCGCATTCCCTCCAATATTTCTTCCACGCGAGCATCTCTGGCCCTTCTCGATACGTCCTTTGATTTTCCCTGTCTCGGTTTGGATTGCAATCTACTTTTTCGTCATATTTCACGAAGCTAGGGAGCCGGTGAGAGTTCGCCAAGGTTCTCAGTGCATCCCACGAGCTTCGGAAGGCCGCGGGAGCTGCGTGCCAAATTCTTGCGTCTCGGAGTTTCGCAAATACTACTCTTGCGGCCATTTGAACAGCCCGTTCGAATTCGATGATCTTTACAGTGCAACGATTAGTTTGCTCTCCCGTATCACCGCTTCGAGTTGCCGCGTCCCGGCGCGTAAATCCTCACGCCACCGGTCTCCACTAGCATCTTTCGCGCCACGACAGTCTGTGTCACTCAAGCGTGCGACCCGTTCTGACCTGGACGCGCCAATTTCTTCGCTCCTGTCCCCTCTTTCGCGTCCTCGCTCCCTCGCTATGGGGTGAAGGGAGCAAGGACTCCCCGAAACAGGAGGACAACCATGAAAGTCGAGCAAGCAAAACAAATAGCCAGCAAGGCCATCGAACAGCTCAGTGAGGCTCTGGAAAGGGACCACAGTGAGACGTTGAGAAATTATCTCGCAGCGATGGCGAGGTTCCATCACTATTCGTTGCATAACCTGATTCTCATCGTATCGCAAAGGCCGGACGCGACTCGCGTAGCTGGATTCCATACTTGGAAGCAGCTTGGCAGAAACGTCAGGAAGGGCGCGAAGGGAATCATGATCCTTGCGCCAGTGGTGCTTCGCAAAAGCGAGGGAGAAACCACTTCCGAAGAAGATCGGAGCAAGGCCGCTGTCTGCTTTCGTGCGGTTTATGTTTTCGATCAGACGGACACTGAAGGAAAACCGCTTTCGGAGCTTGGCTCTGCGCAGGGTGACCCGGCTGGGTACACGGAAAAGCTGAAGCAGTTCATCGCGGAGCGTGGCATTCAACTCGAATACTCAGACACCATCTACCCCGCGCAGGGGCAGTGCTGGCCTGGAAAGATCGTCCTCGTGCCCGGCCAGTCCGCGGCGGAAGAGTACGCCACCTTGGCCCACGAAGCGGGTCACAGCCTTTTACACATGCAGGAGCGCCGCGCTGAGACAACGAAGCGCGTCCGCGAGACCGAGGCGGAGGCCGTCGCTTTCGTCGTTTGCGAAGCTATCGGCCTTAAGGCACAGAATTCCGCCGATTACATTCAGCTCTATTCTGGCGACAAAGAAACATTGGCGGAATCATTGGAGCATGTGCAGCGCGCCAGCTCCGAGATTCTCGCGGCGATCATGCCAATCGATTAAATATTTTCGCGGGAGGTCTGTCAGGACAGGCCTCCCGGTGAGCCGAAGGAACTATTGCCTCTACGGGAATTCGTCCATTCGCACGTCTGTTTGGCCGATCTTGCTGGTGCTAGTATTTGGAGCGAGGGTCGTTGGACTTCAAGCAGATGGGCCGGGCGCTGATTTATCGCGAATCCGTAGCGGGTTCGGGAACTTGGCAATGAAATCTCAGGGCGCAAGGGATTCAAGCTGCCGCAACATGGCCAAGGTGCAAGATGCCGCATAAGAAGAAAGAGGCGGCGTCATCGTTTCCAGTCGATACTCCCATCTGAGTTTCGAGGCCACGCGCTGTCTATATCCTCTTCCAGTGTTCGCATTCCCTGAGTTACGCGCACAGCACGCGCCCATTGGTTATTGTCATCTTTTTTGAGCATCATTTCTTCGGAGTACAAACCATTTCTCGTGGAGATCTCTGCTGTGAAATGTTGTTGGATGCTATCAGATGGTGGCAGCCAAGGAGCGTTGTCTGTACTCGCAGTGTGTGCCGCCAACTCGTAAGGTCCATAGGTGCGCACAATCTCGCCAGTCTTATCGTCGCGCAATCCTATCCTCGCAACATAAGCTGGATAATCCGAGGGATTCACGACGACGAACCTAGTAACTCTTGGCAGACTAATGATTGCAACAAACGGCGGATGTTCTGAATCTCCAAGTATATTCTTGGTCTGCCCTTCTCCGCTCTCAGATGCACGCCAAGCAAGCCATCCAGTAGCTCCAACTCCGATCAAACCAACGACAATAAAAGCAGTTATCCAGTACTTATGCGCTTTGGGGCAAGGGGGTCTTAGTGCCACATACACCCCATAACACCAAGCACAAACTGAGTGAAACCAATGAACGAAGTGAGCCAAAAATCCATAACAAATCACCTCTCGGCAAGTAGTGTGGCAAATTACACCACCTTGCGTCACGGTTATAATCCAGGACAAAAGCGCCTTCGTCCAATAGTCACCGTCGCCTGAATTTATCGCTGCGCAGGCAATGCGAGCGTCCGTCCCCCTACGCTTCCTCCCATCGGTTGCACAAATGCCCCCGCTGCCTGACTCTCTCCCTTCTGAGGCTCCTATTTCCGCAGGCACCGATAGGACTCGTTGCCGCTTTTTGTCTCCATTCCCGCCCTTTCCATTGGGCACGGCTTCGAGGGAATTCCTGCGCCCTACGGCTTCGCGTCTTCTGCTTTTCCGTTTCCTCCCAAAAAATCTTCGGGAACAGCGCTGAAGTTTTTGTGACTTGAACCATCGGTTGGCCATTTCGGAAGCATCGGTTGGCCGTTCATCCGCCTGTAAGTCCTGTAAATCCGAACTCCGTTAGAGTGCCCCTTCGGATGTTTGGAGCATCGGTTGGCCAGAAGAGCAGAGTCGGAAGGATCCCCCTCAAAGACTGGAACCTCAACCCACAAGACTGTTGACAGGTAAGTTCTTGAGGCCCATCACGTTCGCGGTTCCCTGGATCGTACGGCTTTTTGATGATTTTGACAGCCAGCACCGCTAGAATCGCATCGTGAGGGATGAAAGGTGTCTCTCTCATGCGAGTCGCTGCAATCTACGATATTCACGGTAACCTCCCCGCTCTGGAGGCTGTGCTCCAGGAGATTCGCCAGGCAGAAATAGACCATGTAGTGGTCGGCGGCGATGTGCTTCCGGGTCCGATGCCACGTGAAACACTCGCGTATTTGGTGGATCTAGAGATGCCTGTCCAATACATCTTTGGCAATGGCGAGGTTGCGCTGTTGGAACAGATGGCAGCCAAGGAACCAGCCGCCGTCCCTGAACCGTATCGGCCCATCATCCGCTGGACGGCAAAGCAGCTCAATCCTGAACACGAGCGGTTGTTATCAGCTTGGCCGAGAACACTTCGCGTCGAAATTGACGGGCTCGGCATGGTGCTGTTTTGCCACGCGACGCCGCGAAACGAGAATGAATGCTTCACTCGATTGACGCCGGAAGAGCCGCTCTTGCAAATCTTTGATGGACTCGATGCGCCACTGGTCGTCTGCGGCCATACGCACATGCAATTTGACCGAATGATTGGGGCGACCCGAGTTGTAAATGCTGGCAGCGTAGGGATGCCGTTTGGTGAACCAGGAGCCGATTGGCTCTTGCTCGGACCCGACGTTCAGCTTCGGCATACGGCTTACGATCTTACCAAGGCCGCTGAACGAATTCGAGGCACGCATTATCCACAAGCGCAAGAATTTGCGGCACGCAATGTCCTCCAGCCTCCATCAGAGACGGAAATGCTTGCAGTGTTCACCCGCGTTGAATTGAGGTAGAAGTGTTTCTATGCTGCTGTCAGCAGAATTGGAGCGCCCTCTGTAATCATCAGGGTATGTTCGTAGTGGGCGGATATACTGCGATCTGCCGTCCTGACGGTCCAGCCATCCCGTGCTAGGACAGCTCTGCCGGAGCCAACTGCGATGATTGGCTCAACCGTGATCACCAAGCCTTCGGTAAGGATGTGCCTTGCTGTCGGGTCTGCAAAGTTCGGGACGCGAGGCTCTTCGTGAATCGTGCGCCCGATACCGTGCCCACCGAGGTCACGGATCACGGAGAATCCGGCGCTTCGAACCTCTTGCTCGATCACTCGGCCTATCTCGGAAACGCGGACACCAGCGCGCGCTACCAGCATGGCCTCGTTAAAGGCCCTCTCGGCACAGGCGATGAGTCGTTGGCTATCGCGCCGCACCGCTCCGACGGCAACGGTGACGGCGGCATCTGCCATGAATCCATCCTTCTCGACTGTGACGTCCAGTTTTACGACATCGCCCTCGCGGAGTTGCCGTGAACTTGGAATGCCGTGGACTGCCTCGTCGTTGAGACTTATGCAGTT
>WNFP01003805.1_pt1 | contig 12145 bp, 15 predicted proteins | sample 5400201 | NCBI WGS metagenome assembly WNFP01 (sample SAMN13153355, study PRJNA577476) | soil metagenome | isolation source: 115 cm saprolite under Madrone tree | place: USA:California | collected 2016-06-14
TTTTCGCGAACCGGGCGAGAATGCCGTCAATGGTAAGCGGCCGCGGATGTCAATCCAGTTGGTGCATTTCTCGCCGGAAGGAGTCTTCTTGGTTATTGAAGTCCCGGTCGTGGCCGGCAGGGAAAACCCGGTGGTCAAGACTTTGTGGGAGCATATTCCTGCCCCGGGTGAAGAAAACAAGGTGAAGGGTGTAAAGATCAACCCCACGGACCTGCTGCCCGCCGATCGCAGCTTTTACAGGTTTCCTGGATCGCTTACAACTCCGATCTGCAATGAGGTGGCGACCTGGTACGTGATGAGAAACCCGATCGAGCTGTCAGAGGACCAGATAGCCGAATACACCCAGCATTATCACAACACTGCCCGGCCACTTCAGCCATTAAGTGACAGACCGGTGAGTGAGCGTCAATGACGGTTGCAATGGCCGGGGGCTGGCCCACCCCTCCCGCGCCTTCCTCCAACCCTCATAAATGTGACTGCCCCACCCTTCGCGCTTTTCGAAGGGTGGGAAGCACGGCGGATCGGTACTCGAATCAGACCCTATAACGCTGAACCAGTAGACAAGACGCGCCGGATTGAGTTCGGTCGGATTGCCGAACAAAACCGGGAACGAAGAGGGGAAGGTAAGCCGGAAACGTTCGACTTTCTAGGCTTCACACACATCAGCGGGAAGAACGGATTAGGGCGATTCATGGTGCGGCGCACCACGATCCGCAAGCGCATGCGAGCCAAGCTGCGATAGGCGGCGAAGCGAGCGCACGTGAACAGGCATTAAGATTAGCTTGGATTGGGTGACGTAAGTGTTCTGACGAGCAACTCGGAAGTCTTCTTGCGCCAGACATTTGCCTCGGCCGAGCTAGGATCAACAGCCAGTCACGCTCGGATTTCTGCCGTGCCGCCGTGAGAAGTTTCTTCAGTTCGTCAGTCGTCAAATGCTGCATAGCGATCGCCTGGCAAGTTTTCTACGGCACAAACGAGACCCCCCGGGTATCCCCCTCCTGACCACCCCGTGCAAATTCGCGGGAATGGTCGTCTAGAATTTTTTCCCTATGCGCACGGCTCTGGAAAAAAGAGTTATGCCTCAAGGATGTGAGTACTCGGTATCCGTCCTTCACAATGAAAATTGCAAACACGAGAGCGGCACCCATGATCGTAAGCCACCGGTCATGGGTTCGAACGGACACCTTAAATGTCACCCAGGGCGATCTCCAGCGTGAGTCAAGCCACAGTTGGTCTTCCATTAGCTGGTTATGTCTCCTTAATGATGTCTACAGTTCAGTGATCTCCTTCAGAACGTCGCCCTTCTCACCCTCCTCCATAAGGATGCCGCCGATGCCAATCACCCATCCAATTACGTATAGGCCATAAAATATCCATGTCCAGATTTCAAACCACCACTCATCCTTTTTCCGTTCGATTCCTGCGTTCTGCAGAATCGTGAAGCTTAATTTATTCGTCGCTTCGGAGATCGCAGAGATTTGGAGAATATGATCGCCAATTTGTTTGTTGAGTCCATTTATTTCTTGGACGTGCTCTTTGGCCGAGGGCTGTAGCTTCCAGCCCCTCGCCTGAATGTCGCGCATTTCGACCGCGAACTTATCATTCTCTTTATCGTTGGCCTCGAGTTCCTTCTTCCCCGCCCCATCTGGCAATTTATCCGATAGCCGGATGACGTTGTCGAGCAATTCATTGTTGGCAGTTTGTTCCTCATTCGCTGTGTTGAAAGCTTCCCAATCTATCTCACCATCGCCCACGAGATTAAAGGACTCATCGCCACTACCACCGCCGGAACGAATGACCGGCGTGGTAGGGTGTTTTCTAAACTCAGCAAACTCTTTTTCAAATCGCTTGAATTCATCATAATTCCTGCGATCTTCCGTCCTGATGAGGTAGGTGTTCTCCGCTGCGACGATGGAATCAACGAGTTCTTTTAGATTGTCCCGCTTCACGTCCTTCACGAGGAAAGTTCCGAGGATAACTGTTGCGCCGAGAATCGCCCACACTCGCTTGCGATTTGTGGGATCTTTTATACGATTAAGGAAAGCCCCCAACCATCTCCCTGTAGATGCCAAAGGAACACCTCCGCTCACTCGTAAAGACCCTCTACAAATCGCGCGACGGCGCGGCGCTTTTGCTCAGCGGCGGCCAACTTGAAATCTTCGAAGCAATCGTTACGCGCAGCGATCCATTTTGGCACGTCATGACTCACACGCAATACGGAAAACCCGAGACCGCCGGCATTGCTGCGCTTACCGTTGTTTCGAACTATGCGGAGAAGTTTGCGATCATCGTAAGAAAGACAAGGCGCAGTAGGCTTGATCGATCATTAGCTCTTTCCGGGATGGCAGTATACCAGCTTCGGAGGACCCACCGAGCCGCTGTTTGTCGCGACACCCACCGCTCGCGCACTCGATGCCGAGCCTGCACGTCAAGCTGGTCTTCGGTCTTGATGGGTACGAAACGCATGTTTTCGCGCTCGACTGCTTCGGCAATGGCCTCCGCATCCCGGTAGTCGTTCTTGTTTGACTTCACGAACGGTCGCACAAACTGCGCCGGCATTAGCCGCACGTCATGGCCTTGTTCGCGCAGGGCTCGGCCCAGAAAGTGGTTGGTCAATCTGTTTCTCAGTCGGCGGAAACTGCTGCTGAGGATAAACGCATAAACGCAGGCGAGCCGCTGTTCGCCTTGAGGTTGGCGACGGCGAAGCCGAGAAATCCGAGTCGAGTGAGTTCAACACCACTCGGAGAGTTGCGCCAGGATCCAGCATTTCCAGACAGACGAAACTTACTCGATCAGAAAACTTACTTATTCAGAGAGTCCTTAGACATCGTATCCTGTAGTCCGGACGATCTGCGATGGTCGAGTATTCCCACTATGCGCCTGCGGTACCTACGAGGCCAACATTCCCGATTCACCTCTATGCGGACTGATACGAGGTCGTGTCAATCCTTCGAAGGGGGCTCTGGGGCTCTTATGCTCTTATGCGTTTGCACGTTGCAATGAACATCTGTCTTCGCAATGCGAGTTGAGTTCCTGGCTACAAGCAGTTGCTGGAAGACAAGGGAATTGACCCCGTAGAACTGCTGGGCAGCGTGCGCGATCTGTCTAAGCAACCGAAACAAGCGGTCTGCCTGTTAGAATTAGTCATATGCATAATTTCACCTCGGTACTAAAGCAACTGGAACAAGAACGCAGCCGTCTCTCATCTCAACTTGAAAGTCTCGCCAACGCACTCACGGCCCTGAACGGAAAAAGTAGTAAGCAAACCGGCAGGACCATCTCCGCCGCTGGTCGTGCACGTATCGCTGCCGCTCAACGGGCACGCTGGGCGAGAGTCAAGGGCCGGAAGGGTGTTGCGATCGCTGGACACAAAGAACGCACGATGTCAGCCTCGGCACGCCGGAAGATCGCGGCGGCGCAAAGATTGCGATGGGCGAAATGGAAGAGGCAACAGAAGGTGGCGTGACCCTATTGGTCCGCTACAGAATTACCCCGTGCAGAAAGAGGAACCCGCACCGGGTGGGGTCGGCGCTTGGGAAAGCCGACAAGGGACCGGCACGGGGGTTAACGTCTCGGTTAAACGGAAATGCTACTTCACGACTGGCAGCGCTTAAATACGAGCAAGCCTGTAGATAGACGGGATTTGTTGCGGTCTAATTCTAGGAGGGCCGCGGCGTAAAGCTCTTGCCACGTAGTTCCAACTGCTTCAGGGGTGTTTTGCGACATCATGGACCTCTGGGGAGTGTGTTATGGAATCACTCCGGGGGCTGTCAGTCTGTGTGAAAGCATACAGTATTTCCTGTACTTTTTGAAAGGGGAAGCCTGTAGTTGCCCCAAGCTGATCACCCTAGCTATGAAACTACGAGAAGTGCTGTATTTCTGTATTTCGACCCTATCATTTTGTGTGACATCCTGCCGCCATGCCACGCGACTTCCCACTAAGCTTCTCTCCCGCCGGTCCAGAGTCGCAGAATGTGCGATTAGAAGCCTTAAGAACGGAAAGAATACCATCAAGCCTCGTAAACTCCGAAAACTGACAAGGGCGATCCATGATCTGCAAAACCAAAAATCAGGAAATTTGTGACTACGGGTCAATGAGTGATGGGATATTACGCCAAGTACGGGGAGATTCCCCGGGACTGACGACCACTCGTCCTGAAGTTTGCCACACTAGATTCTGCATTGATCTCTCGTGCCGCTTTGATTCCAGATGTGATCGCGCCCTGCATCCAGCCGAACCACGGAGAGGCGTGTTCGCCGGCAAACCACACCCTTCCTTCGTGCCTACATATCTCTGGGTACCACTCTTGCTGACCGACGTGATATACGACGTATCCGCCCCGTTGCCAGGGATCGTTTCCCCAAGATTTCGTAACTACGGTCTCCAGGTGCCGTCGCAAGCCCGGATGCACCTCGTCCATGTCGCTGATCACCTGCTCGACTCTGTCGGGCTCACGCAGGTGGTCCAGCTGGCGTGCGTAATCCTCGTAGACGTACGCCTGCAACAGACCGCGCCTGCCCGGTTTACCGTATGTGGGATGCCATACCTCAAAGTTCTTGTCCGATGATCCAAACCCGTTCAACCCTTCCACCTCCCAGTAGCGACGACTGACCTGGTAGGTCGTCCGCTGAACCGGCCCGTAATAGAGACCATCGATCACTTTGCGTTTGCTCGGTGACCACTCGGGCGTGACCGAAATATTTCGCAAGACGCTATAGGGGATGGTGCAGATAACGGCTTCAGCTTCCAGGTGTTCTAACACGCCTGCGTGCCGATAGGCGATGCGGGCGTGGTTTTCGTCGCGCTCCATGTGTTCCACGGCGCACCCATAACGGATCTCGTCGCTCAGTTTTGCTGCGAACGCCCGCGGGAGATGATCGTTGCCCCCCTTGATTTTTGACAACGTCCCTGTGTGGTGATTTGAGTTATCGCGTATGTAGTCCAGCGCTGCCTCGTCTTCAAAGCCCAATAACAAGTACCGAATTGCGTCCTCTGACGCACCTCGCCGCCGTAAGAACTCGCCCATGGTGATGTCCGCAAGTGGCGCGATCTCCGACGGCCAAACCTCGCGGACTGCGCCGCCGATTTTCCTCATCATTGCGCCGTAATAATATTCGTCGAGACTGGACAATCCGACTCTTCGCTCGTCTGGTGTGAGGTCGAGCGGCACCTGTGACATGTCCATTTGCTCCCCGACGGGAGTCTTGACCCGCTTGCCTTTCAACAGGGCAACATCCGACATACCTTCAGGGAAGAACGGCTCCAACTCCAGCCCAAAGTGTTTCACCCACTCCATCGTGATGCTGTGGTCGGGGGGAATGCGTCCGGCTCCAGCTTCAGCATACAGATCATCGGAGAGTCCCTCCCGAATCGTGTGTACCCGTCCGCCAGGATGAAGCTGTGCCTCAAGAATGGTGACTTCGTGACCGGCATGCTTCAATTCCCAACCCGCTGCTAGCCCAGCCAGTCCCGCACCAAGAATCGCAACACGCTTGCCACTCCCCGGCCGCTGCACTACTTGCTGGGGCAGCGCCCAGCTCAGATCAGAAGGAAGAGATAGTCCACCAACTGCAAACCCCGATAGCTTCACGAACTCTCGTCGGCTAAGCTTCATGTGGCCGCCATGTTACCGGCCTGCCTTTGTCGTGGCAACTGCAAGGACAGCTTGTAGTTTCCGAACAGCGTCAACTGTTGTAATCAGGCCATCAGAACCCCTCAATGTGTTACGCGATAGTAATTGTTTAGCGCATAGGGGCGGTTAAATCCAGTACCGTGGGTTGAGAGGAACAAATCAGAATCTGAAGAAGAGAGGAGGCACATCGGAGTTGCTGGCGACAGGTTTGCAGAATGCTGACCAAGATGCCTTGGGTGCGTGCTCCTTGAGTGGTGCGATTCCCACCCCATACCTTGCGGGTCACGACCATGGGACGGATGGCCTGTTCGGCGCGCCAGTTCGTGGCCTCCAGCCCGGGGCAGTTCAGGAAAGTAAATAGGGCGTCGCGCTCGCGAATGAGATGATTAGCCAAGCGCCGATTCCGGGGCGGGCGGTAGCTACGTTGCAAGCTCCGATCTAACCTTGCTTCCAGTCGGCCGCGGGCCCCGGCCACTCCTCGCTCGCTAATCTGACTGTTGCACAGGAACGGTGTGGTAGGCCGCGATATATCCGGGATGTTGAGTCGGGCGGGGCGAGGGGCAGTCCGGCCTTGCGGAGACCACTGGGACGGTCGGGATGGGAAACCACGCCAGTGACGCGAAAGGAGGCAACTGGGTGTACAATGCCGACTGCTTGGGAGTCCAAAAAGGAAATACCGGTCAATAGGCCCAAGGTCTGCAGCATTTACAAACCAGACCTTTGGAGGGACAACATGCTGGTCCGAAGACCTGGAAAGCGAAACATGCAAGAAGTTCAGTGACGCGATGGGCCCTTTGAACTATCAGCTCCGATGCGCCTATGAGGACGAAATCGCGATGGGGGCTGGAAATTCAGAGACAGGGCCCATGCGGAACTGCAGTTGGTAGATAGCGCTGAGGCGCGAGGGGACCTATGGCGGAGAACAAAGACACAGACGGCCTCCCTTCCCAGATTTCTGGCCTGTTGGCTCTGTACGTAGTTTACGTATTTCTTTCCGGATGGGCATTTCTCGATTACTACTTCAGATTTTTTGGGATCGATCCCAAAACGCTTGATATCAGCTTGTACGACACTCTTGCGAAGGGCTTCACGGTCCTATTTACAGGCGGGGCATGGCTATGGATAGTCTACATTGCGTTAGTTCTTTTGCCGATATTGCTAAATACGATTTTGAAAGGCAAAGAGCTTCCCCGGGCTTTCGTGCTCGCTTTCGTTCTCATTGTTCTTCTTGTTTCCGTTTACTTTATCTCTCGGAGCGCTGGAGTAGCACAGGCAAAGATTGACAAGGGAAAACAAAGCACACTCCCTGACATTACATTCGAAACGAAAGCCGGCGACTTTCACGGGAAATTGGTCTTTTTAAAGTCTGACAGATATTTTATCCATGGCGTCGCCAAAATAGGAGAGAACCCGCCCAGTGAGCTGGAGCTTTCTGTATATCGCCCTGAAGAGATCAGCCAGGTGAAGATCGCCGAGCACGAATAGGAGGCTCGCTCATGCCCCGGGAGAACTCGCTCTCGGTCACTCTTTCTCTGGCCATCATCTTCATTTTATTTGTAGGTGTGTTACCTGCTTTAGGCGATAGGCTGTACAAAGGGAGACGCGTAACTGCAGTAGGCTATGGGAATGAGAAGGCTGGCTCCATCTCATGGGCAGATTGTTCGCGAAAAGCTTTAGGCCCCTTCAAGAAACCACCGTACTGGTTCTCTCAAGGAGATGATTGCAAAATCCATGCACGCTTTTTCGGCCTCGGCGTAGAGAATGGTACGTACGTCGCACTGAACCTGGAGACGCTGCGGGAGTTCTTTCCTGAGGCCAGCAACAAGGACAAGTATTCTTTTGAAGAGAAAAAAGACGGGACAATAGTAATCAGTCAGAACGGAAAGACGCTCACATTTCCGCCTGAGTTAACCTCTGCACTTGTGCTCGTGGAAGCAATTGCTGCAAATTCGGAAGGTCTATTTACCGGACCGACTCCACAATTGCAAACAGAATTCTTGGATGCACAAAGCGCTCAGGGGCCAGAGGCGTTAAAAGCCATCCTGCTCTCCAAGGTACGGCTTCCTGAACGAACTTTTCGCGATGGTGCGCTGCTGGGCTTCGCTCTGGAGGACTACGAGTCTGCCACGCAACTCATAGGCGAAGGATTGCGATCGTCTCCAAAGAACAAGCACCTTCTCTTGGCTCGGGGATTGGTTGACTACGCGCGCGGACTATATTCCACGGCTTTTCAAGATTTTTCTGACGTGTCCGCAGAAGCCACGACCGATACTAGATTATCGGCGGCCCTTCAGGCAAACAGAGCGCTAACGATCCTTCGGACTGGACAAACTCAAAGTGCAGAACATTCCCTGAAAGAATCTGCGGATCTTTTCCAGCAGGTCGGAGCGACAGATGAAGCTGTGTATTTGACTGCTTTGGTTGCGGATGTTTTACGTGACCGCGGGCGGCTTCAAGAAGCCGAGGGGGTACTAGAGCGCACGCTGAAGTTGGCAAAAGATCTCGGCCCTACCGAGGAAGCTCGACTCCTTCGTCAAAGGGCGCAGCTTGTTTTCTTGCGCGGTAATACGCGGGAGGCAGAATCTCTCGTCCAAATGGCCAGCACGATCCATAGCCGCGTTGGTAGTATCTTGGACCTCGGCGAGGATTTGGAACTGGCCGCAGAAATTAAGGCCGAATTGCACTCTTTCCCAGAAGCCCTAGAGCCTTTAGAAAAGGCGCAGAAAGCCTTCCTGGACGCTCGCTATCTGAGAGGACAAGGGAACAACCGACTTATGATGGGAGAGGTCTTGATGGGTCGCGGAGATTATGAGCAGGCCCGCAGCATGGTCCAGCAGGCAGCCGATCTTTTCGAGAAACTCCAGGATACCCGAGGCGCAGGTGAGGTCGAAGTTGCCAGAGGCACTTTGATCCTTCGAGAACTGTCCGGGAAAAGGCCTCCGCCGGAGGAAATCCAAGACTCATTAATACAGGCACTCAAGCACTTCCAAAATGCTTTGGATACATTTGAAAAGATAGGCTATAAGCGAGGGATTGCAGATGCGCACAAAGGGATTTGCGTTCACCTGATGCTCACCGCGCCTGAGCAGCAGTTGCCCGAAGCTGAAAGCCATTGTGAAAAAGCTATGACCGAATATAAGGAAATAGATTTTCGGCGAGGCGTTGGCGATGCCTATGGGAATCTCGGAATCATTTCCAGACTTCGCAAGGATTGGGATACCTCTTTAAAACAACTCGAATCTGCCCTTCAGATACACAGAGAAATTGGTTTCAAGCTCGGAATAGGCAGGCAACTCGCCAATATCGGCAGAACCCACCTGGAAATGGGAGAGCGTAAGCAGGCGGCAGAATACTTTCGTTCGGCGAAGCAAATTTTTGAGGAAACAGATGCCTCGTACGAGCGCTCTTTGGCTGAACAGTTCCTTGAACAAGCGTCGAACTAGCTAGAGGTCACAAGTTCTGAATGGCAATGGCCCTTCTCTGACAGCGCGACCGGCAACTGATCTGCTCCCCCCCCCAAATTAGTCCATGTGAAATGTGACTTCTCCATTTAGTGGCCCGCCAGGGCCAGAGGAGGAGTGGAGGAGTCGTGCGAAAGTTGGATCAGCGTGAGAGGCAGCAAGCGTCTGAAGCAGAGACTGAACGCGTCTAGGAGACCAACTCCTTAACGATGGTGGGCATACTGTATAGCATTAGGGGTTGTTGCACTTTACATCTATAACTCTGTAACATATACTTCAAAACAGAGTTTATCTCGATAGGTTTTCTCCCAAAATCCAGTTGTTCCCCCAACCCAAGTCCTTTAACAAGCTATAAATCTCCCATTTACAGCCCCTGTGCATAAATACATGTGCGCCGAGAGCTGTAACTAGGCACTCCCAGAACCCCGATGCACAAAGGGGCGAGAGGTGGGTCCGGTAGGAGGACAGCAATGGCAAAGAAAGATTCCATAGACATGACATCAACAAGCTGCATACGCCTAGTCCTGACAGCGCTCGTATGCATCATCATCTGGCAACTCCCTGTGCAGGCAAGCGACCTTCCAGTCAAGGTCGACTACTCGAGGACCGTAGAACAGATGGTCGCTGATGGTAAGTATGACTGGTCACACCCCGACATCACCGCCAAGAACTTTCGCATCCATAGCCAACGCAAGGTCGAACTTACAATCAAGCTCATTAACTTCAACCGCAACATGACTTCGAAGGAAGTTCTGCGAGAACTCGATAAGCAAGGCCTACGCCCTTCCACGTTACCGGAACTTCTCGCCTTTGGCGCCAAGTACCCCGATCAGCAGCGGGAGTTTCCGATCGTCGCCCTCGGCTCGGTCTGGCGTAGCTTCGGCGGCCGCCGCGACGTTCCGTATCTCTGGAGCCGCTCCTCGGGGCGAGGCCTGGGCCTCAGCTGGCTTGACCGCAGGTGGAGCAGCCTCTGCCGTTTCGCCGCCGTTCGCAAGTAGGATCTGGGAAACTTGAATCCTTGAAACTCCCAGAATTCTTGGTTCCTTGAATCGTTGGAAAGCTTTAAACCCCTGGGTGGAATTGTCCACGCAGGGGTCTTTGTATTTGTACTCCCGCTATTACCTCCTTGCTTCGCTAACTCGGAACCTCTAAAAATGAAAATCCATTTCCCCCAAGCACAACTATCTTGTCAGGATGCTGGTTGAAAGTAAACGTCAGAGCAAGTACACGGTTGGCGAATGATGGCGGGCATGGGTGAGACGAGGGGTTATGGGTGTTGGTTGGCCCAGGCCGAGGGAGTGAGTTCAGGGAGTCGTTGGATCGGGCGATGAGCGAGTCCTGGGAGAATCGCGGCCAGATAGTCGCGCACTGGGAGTTTCAATCTCCGGCAGCTTTCCACGACCGAAAGGATCGCCGCGATCTTCGGTCCTGCCTGTGGGCTGCCGACGTGGATCCATACGCTGGGCGTTGCAGAACAAAAACAAGTAGCCGCTCAGAGGCTCACACAACAATCTGTCGCGCACTAGACCGTATAGGCCATCGAAGCCCTTGCGCATGTCCGTAGCTCCGGCCGCCAGGTAGATCCGTGTAGCTGGGCCCAATCCAAACACGGCTTACACCCGCTCCAGCGCACTCACCAACCTCTCGAGAGTGGGCGCATCAAAATCACGTTGCACTTCGATCCGACGCCCGCCCGACAACACTACGGCCAGCCCGCAACTCGGATCGTGCTCCGCCAGCGATATCGAGGTGACCAATTCGACTGGCACCAACTGGCCGTCCGCGGGAGCGCTCCTCCACAACGGCGAAAATAATCAGAATGATTCGGGTTTGAACGTCCAACCACTTCGGATACGCGGCAGGGTCTAGGTGCCCGGCGGAAACTGTCAATGGAAGGCCTTCTAAACAGAGCCGAGGTTAGATCAACCGTGGCTCTGGCTGCGGATTACGGGCTAGCAGTCGCACAGAGCAATGGCGCGTGCTCCTTAAATCCACCTCAACCCCAGCTCATCTCTTATGGGCGCCCAAGATTTTGTGTAGCAATGTGTGATGGTTGTACCGTCAGAATGGGTGCCGGACGCGGGACGTTTCAGTGAGTCGTGTGCCTAGAAGCGTCCCCCACTCCCGAACAGACCTGGGATTCGCCTGGTATGGTAGCTAGCCGAGGAACGAAGCTAGGGCCTCCGAGCTGCTCCATTATTGCCAACTTGGTTCCCTTCGGGAAAAAGAAGATACCCAAGGATGGCAGCAGCGAGCAGCAGCGTACCGACTAGTCGGCCGTACGGTACCAAATCGCTCATACCCAAGTACAGGGTCACGGCTCCTGCCCAACAGAGTAGCGCCGGCAGCAGGCTCCGCGGCGTATTCCGGGTCCTCACAATCTGTAGAAGCAACAAGCCTACACATGCAACGATCAAAAACGCCTTAATTGACCTTCCACCAACCCGCGCTACCTCGATTGCCGCCAGTAGCACCACAATCCCGCTCGTCCTCCCAACTGTAGTCGTCAAAAGCTTTCGATTGAAAACTCCTCGGACGTTGATCTGGGGATCCGCGCGCATAGTCCCAATCAGCTCTTCCGCGAGGATCGCGACCAGCGAAACGATGAGAATCGTCGCTAGTTGCGAGACAACGCCCAGATAGCTGATTGAGAACAGACACACTGTGCACCATCCGACAAACACTAAAGCGGATAGATATCCAAGTGCCGTTTTGTGCCGACGTTTATCCATCGCTAGCAACATCCAGGTTTGCTCTTACAGTTCGCATTCCAGCATTGGGACACGGCGAACAGGCAAATAGCGAACCCTGTTGGCGTTGGGTTTTTCTGCGCACACACGATGAAGCCAATATTACACACACGATCTGTGGCGTCGTACGCAGCCTGATTGCACTGTGGCTTCGAAGGGTTGGGCTTCCCAGGGGGCCCTGGAGGTCCTGGAGGTCCCGGAGGTCCTGGAGGTCCTGGAGGTCCTGGAGGTCCCGGAGGGCCTGGACGCCCGGGAGGCTTCGGTGTCGGCTTCGGCTTCGGCTTATATCGTTTTTTCAATC
>WNFP01015480.1_pt1 | contig 12144 bp, 7 predicted proteins | sample 5400201 | NCBI WGS metagenome assembly WNFP01 (sample SAMN13153355, study PRJNA577476) | soil metagenome | isolation source: 115 cm saprolite under Madrone tree | place: USA:California | collected 2016-06-14
TAGTTTGCGCCAACGTCTTCTGTACCCTGGCTGTTCCGGTTGTTTGTTTTCAAAGAGCTGGACTTCACGCCGCCTCGTTGAATAGAGGGATGGTCAGGAAGGTTACGCAGCCAGAAACTCCAGGGCTGCTCGTGGATCTGGCGTTTCGCGGGATTGCGGTGCTGGTTCAGGGCTTCCAGATAGCGGAAGACGCGTGTGAGCTTTTCGCGGCTGACGCGGAGTTTTTCGGCATCCATGGTTCGCTGCCTCGTTTGGAGACACTTCTAGGGGCTGAGGGTGGCTGGTGGAGAGTTCAGAGTATCAATCTCTGCTGGACAACCTCAATAGTACGCCACTAGTACCGCCGCATGATACCTAGTCGCCTTGAATGTATTCGTGGGGCGCCCACAAAAACAGAAGGGCGGTCATTTGGCCGCCCTTCGTTCTCGGACAATAATCGGGTTTAATTGGTCAGCGGAGAGTCGGGGCGGCGCTTTAGAGTCGGGCGATCGTCGTCGGTGGAATTGGGATCGTTGCCGGTCTGACCTTTTTGCGATTGTTCGGTTTTGGTGCGCAGCGTGGGTTTGCCGGGGGCGTTGTCCTGCACCTTGCGCGCGAACATGATGTTGCGCAGGCGGCCCTTCACGGAATCAAACTCGGACGTTGTGACAATGTATTCCGGCTTATGACGAAGGCATTGGGATCGTACCCAGCTTTGTACATGTACTGCAAGCCCAGGAAGTCGGCTTCGCGCTCGGAGTCGCGGTTAAATTTCAAATACGTCAGCGGGATAGCGAAGTTCATACCTTCGTAGATGGCATAGCCGGCCAAGCTGTAAGGGATAAAAATGGAGGCTGGAATCGCAGCCAATTGCATCAGCTCGCCCTTGGTGGCGTTCTTGGTGCCGTGGCGCGCGGTGACGTGCGAGATTTCGTGGGCCATTACGCCGGCAAGCTCGGACTCTTCCTGAGCGCGCAGGATCAAGCCGCTGTTTACGTAGAAGAATCCGCCCGGCAGCGCGAAGGCGTTCACTTCATCGGAGTCGATGACCTTGATGGTGAAGGGTACGCGCGCGTCGGAATTGCGAACCAGGTTTTGGCCGACACGATTCACGTATTCGGTGACCACCGGGTCGTCGATCAGCTTAGAGGAACGCTCAACTTCCTGGGCCAGGCCCTTGCCGAGAGCGATTTCCTTCTCAAGGGAGTAAAAGTTAATGCCTTTGCCGACGTTGCGGTTGCCAATGGCGTCGACGTCTTCCTTGGAATTTCTCGGATTGACCGTATCCTGCTGCTGCACAGGGTTGCTCTGCGCGGCCTGCGGCTTTTCCGACTGCGGTTGCGCTTTTGCGGGATCGGGTGCCGGCGGAGGACTCTGCGCCAACACTGTGCCACAGGCCAAAGTGGCTAGAAGCCCGAGTCTCAGCGCCTTGCCTAGAGTTTCTTTCATGGTGTCCGCCTCCCGCTGCGCCTGTATGCACAGTATACACCCGCTGGCCGCGGGTTGGACATACTTCTGTCCTGGTGAGTACGATGTAAAGGCTGGTAAGAAGGTTTCCTCGGCCCATCGTCGTTGGTCACTTGTGAAGCGCCTCGGTCCCATTGGCCGTGCACGGGGCAGGCTAGCCTACAGCGGCTCATACCGTGTGGTCTCTGAGCAACAACCGACAGGGGCAAGTTGACACCCGCGGTCCACGCCCACTACAGTCAAGCCTGAGTATGGGCGTCTCGAAAATCCAGATTGGCCAGCTTTGGAAGAAAGACGGCACCCGCGACATTTACCTGGTCACCCGCCTGTACACGGAAGCCCTTAGCACCATGGTAGTTATGCGCAAGTCCGGGTCGGAGGGCGAGGCCCTGATTCGGGTGAGGGCCGAGCGCAATTCCGGCGGCCACAGTATTCCGGGTTTCTCTCCCGCCCAAGAAGAAGAGAAGTTGTAGGCTTGACCGGAGTCCCGCACCGATGGCAGAGCAGCCAGGAATGATGGTTCCACACAAGATCTAGATCGACCGTACAGGCATCGCCACGACGTCCTCAACCTGCATCAATTCTTTGATCAGGAACGGCTCGCCATACTTCACGCCGATCATCTGGCCATAGTGGCGCGCCAGTTGGTTCATCTCGTCTTCCAGGCGGTCGATGGCTAAAAAGACGTTGCCCTTCGTCTCGCCTTTGACTGGCCGAAACTGCGAGGCAAAGGCCAGTATGGCCTTTCCACGCCGCTCGAATTCCTTCGTGATATCCACCACAAAAGTCGGCCGTACTTCCGCGAAAGAAGTGGCATACAAAATCTTGAAAGGGCGATACGCATCACCCTCAATGGGCAGCGTCTTCAATCCCGCCAGAAAGCAGCCTTCATAGCCGAGCGCCGAAGCGTGGTAGTGGTCCGGGTGGCGCGCCTCCCAGTAGGGAAGAATCACCGTTTTTGGGCGAAGCTCGCGGATCACGCCGGCCAAACTTAACTTGTGCTGACGCGCCGGCTGTACGTCGGAATCCGGCACACCTAAAGTGCTACGCCAGGCAACGCCCAGCAACCTTGCGGCCTTGGCCGCTTCTCTGGCGCGTGTTTCCGGAGCGCCGCGCGAACCCATCTCCCCCGCCGTGAGGTCCAGAATGCCGGTCTTGTGGCCGCGCCGCGCCATCTTGATCAGCGTGCCGCCGCAAGTCAGTTCCACGTCATCGGGATGCGCGGCAATCGCCAGCAAATCGAGTTTCATCGATGGTCCTCCACGGCGCGCTGATTCTAGCAGGTCCATTTGAAACCGGCGGTCTCGCCGCCGCTTTCAAGGGCGCAAGCTGGCGACCACCCGGCAGGGCAGCGCAGAGCGTCGCGCCCATCCGCTGGAACGGAGTTTTGTTCTTGACAACGCGCCGCAACCCAATATAGCTTCGTGCCAATAAATCAGAGTTTGTCGAATTATAGTAAGGTTCGCATTCGGCGCATTCTGGGGGTGGGGATGTCCGCACTCATTTTTTCTACCCGACGAGTACACGGTCGTTTGCGAATCGGCCAATCCTGTACGTCCACATGCAAAGTTGGAAGTGATTTCGCGGACGGCGAGTATCGTCACGGCCGTGGCGTCAAAGGCGTGTTACCTGGCGTCAATTTTTTGAGCAACTCTCATCTCGTCCCAAGGTGAAAGCGAGGGTGCAAATTATGAGAACGAAAAAAGCGCAGAGTACGAAAGGCGCGTCTGGAGCGGCGCGACTTTTTTGCGGAGCATCGTGCGTCCCCTTGCGTGTCTCGCCCGCGTGCGGTCGGCCCGCTTCCTGGATTCTGTGCAGGATGGCCGTGGCGCTTCTCGCGCTTCTGGTGGCCGGCAGCTCCGCTTGGGGGCAAGCCACCACGTCGGTGAGAGGGACGGTCGTGGATCCCAGCGGCAAGGCCGTGGCCGGGGCCAGCGTGGTCTTGGCCAACTCCGAGTCCAAGACGGAGCGCACCTCAACCACCGGCGACCAAGGGGAGTATCAGTTTTTGCTCGTTCCTCCGGGAAAGTACACGCTCACGGTAACCGCAACGGGATTTCGCCGCTACGAACAGACGGACTTGAAACTGCTGGTCAATACGCCGGCAACGGCGAACGCCGAGCTGAGAGTCGGCGGGACCAGCGAGACGGTCACGGTCACCTCGGAAGCGCCGGCCATCAATTTGGTTGACGCCTCAATCGGCAATTCCTTTGACGAAGTGCAGGTGAAGCAGCTCCCACTCGAGGGTCGCAACGTCCCCGACCTGCTCAGCCTGCAGGCTGGAGTGGCCTACACGGGCAATCGTATCGGCGACAAGGATCAGGACTCTCGCAATGGTGCTGTGAACGGCGCGCGCAGCGATCAGAGCAACGTCACGCTGGACGGCGTGGACGTGAACGACCAGTCCAACGGTTACGCGTTCACCTCCGTATTGCCGGTCACGCAGGATTCCGTTGAGGAGTTTCGTGTAACCACCACCAACTACGGGGCCGACCAGGGGCAGGGCTCAGGAGCGCAGGTGACGCTGGTGACCAAGGGCGGCACGAACTCCTTCCACGGCTCGGCCTATGAATATATCCGCAACACCATCACGAGCGCCAACGATTACCTGGTGAAGCAATCAGAGCTGAATATAGGCGATCCGAACAAACCTCTTCAACTGAATCGCAATATTTTCGGCGCTTCGGTGGGCGGGCCACTTCGCAAGGACCGCCTGTTTTTCTTTGCCAATTACGAAGGAACACGCGAGCGGGAGCAGCAGCGCGCGGAACGCGTTATTCCAACGCCCACAATGTGCCAGGGAATCTTCCGGTATCTGGACTTGAACGGCAATTTAGTCACACTTCAGCCCGCGGACCTCAAGAATCTCGACCCACGGGGCATAGGGATTGATCCCGCGATGCTGGATCTGACCAATCGCACCGGTTATCTCGATAAGACGTTCTGCACAAGCAAGACCGCAACCAACGATTTTGCCGCCGGTGATGGTTTCAACTATGCCGGCTTCGTATTCCGCGCACCTACCAAGCTGGACAACGATGTGTTCATCGCTCGCGTTGATTATCGACTCACCTCCAACGGCCGGCACCTGTTGTTCTGGCGCGGCGCCCTGCAGGATTTGCGCAATCCGGGCGCTCCGTTCCTGCCGGGCGATGCTCCCGAACAAACGAACGTCGATCACAGCAAAGGGTTTGCCCTGGGATATACGGCCGTGCTCAACAGCAATCTCACGAATTCTTTTGTGTGGGGATTCACGCGGCAGAGCTTTGGTGTCATCGGCGATACCAACCAGCCGTGGAACACCTTTCTGGGGCTGGATCAAGGCATCGTGTATAGCCACAATTTCCAGGTAAGCTTGCACAATTTGAAGGATGATCTGTCGTGGACCAAGAAGACGCATGCCTTCCAGTTTGGGGCTGCGATCGGCCTGGCGCGTGATCCGCGAACCAGTTTTTTGCACTCCAACAATCTGGGCCTGGGGACAACCAACTGGACGTCGCCGATAGGCTTCTCTTATACGTCGAGCAGCCTGGATCCCGCGAATACGAATCCGAGTCCATTCGGACACCCGGCCATAAGTCTGCCGGAACCTTTGTCTTCGAGTGCGTACGACCGCCCGCTGCTGGCTTTATACGGAATGATCTCCGACGTCGTCGCGAACTATAACCTGGACCGCGGCGGCACTGTGCAGCCGGAGGGCGCCCCAGTGAAACGCAACTATGGGCTGAACTCCTACGAGTTTTATGGACAGGACACTTGGCGCATCAAGCCGAACCTTACGCTGACTTACGGATTGCGCTGGTCTTTCTTCCCTCCGCCTTGGGAGACCAACGGTTTGCAGACCTCTCCGACCTTCGGTCTGGGAACGCAGTTCGCGACGAATGTTAAGAACATGCAGCAAGGATTGGGCTATACGTCGGAACCAGCGATGGCTTTCACACTCGGTGGTCCAGTGAACAATGGGCCCGGCTTCTACCCTTTTGAGAAGACAGATTGGTCGCCGAGAGTCTCTATCGCCTATTCGCCCCGTTTTGGCGGCAGCCTGCTCAAAAAGATTTTCGGCGAAAACGACAAGACCGTCATACGCGCCGGCTTTAGCCGGGTTTACGACCGGGCGGGTTTCGCGCTCCTGAACAGCTTCGACCAAATCGGTTCGGCGGGTCTGACCACCACCTTGCAGAATGCTTGTTGTACGTTCAATCAGACGGGAGCCGAGGACCTGCCGCGGATCACCGGCATCAACACGATTCCTACGGTTAACAATCCGCCACCTGGGTTTTGTCCTCCACCGCCGGGAGGCACTCAGATCTGCCCTGCCCAATTCCTGCAACCGCCGCCGACGGGAGGCTTTCCACAGGTCCCCGGCACCGCTGCTCAGGCCAACTTGTGGGGCGTCGACGACACGCTAAAGACTCCGCATGCCTATGCCGTCGACTTTTCCATCGGCCGCGAGCTTCCTAAGCGCTTCTCGCTGCAGGTGTCTTACGTAGGCCGCTTCGGCCGCGATTTGCTGACACAGCGCGACCTGACTCAGCCCCTGGATATCGTGGACCCCAAGACAGGAATTGACTACTACACGGCCGCCTCGGCCCTGTCGAACTTGGCGAGGAAGTTTGCCGCAGCCAACCTGGCCCTGCCCGCGCCCAACTCCTGTGGGACCGCCAACTTCTATTCGGCTTGCATCACACAGGCGCAGATTTCCAGCGTGACGGCGTCGATGCTGGGGCCGACCGCGCAATACTGGGTAGACATGCTCCCGGCGCTTCGACCGGGCGCCTCCCGGTATGTGGATTCCTTTACCACAACGCCTACCTCGACAACCAACGTTACGGACAGTCTCCTTCAAAGCGTCTTTGATCTCTATTACAACCCGGCCCTCTCCGTCGTTGGCGACGAGATCGTTGGGATCGCGGACATCGACGCGTACGGTGGGTTGGGCGACAACGTCGGCTCGGGCAGCTATTTCTTCAACGGACCTCCGGGACTCAACGGAGGCGCCGGCAAATTCCTCAATGACCAGGCATTCTCCATGTACGGATGGAGTTCCATCGGCAGTTCGAACTACCACGCCCTGCAAGCGAGCCTCTCAAAATCCACTGATATCACTTCCGCGGCGTCGCGCGTGGGGTTCTCTGTTTACGGCTACCAAAACATCGGCCTTGTCGGAAGCCGCTTGGCAAATGCCTTCTCACCGAACCTGGCCCGCGCCGTCTCCGACTACGACCTCACCCACCAGGTGAACCTCAACTGGATTGCGGATGTCCCGATCGGCAAAGGCCGGGCGTTGGCTCACAACGCCAACGGACTTCTGGACGCTTTCATCGGCGGCTGGCAGCTTTCCGGCCTGGCTCGCTGGACCAGCGGATTCCCCTACAGCGTGGATGGCGGCCAGCGGTGGCCCACGGACTGGTTCCTGACTGCTATCACCCAGATGACCGCCAAGCCGCAGACGGGCATTTTCCACCTCACGATTCCCGATCCCGTGACGGGAAAACCCGATTCGTTCGTCAGCCCGTTTGCCAACCCTACCGCAGCCCAGAATGACTTCACTCTGCCCCTCCCGGGCGGGGTTGGGTCGCGCAACGTCCTGCGTGGCGACGGCTTCGCTAGTTGGGACATGAGCCTGGCGAAACGCTGGAAGATGCCCTACCGGGAGACCCACACTCTGCAATTCCGGTGGGAAGTGTTCAACGTGCCGAACCTGACGCGCTTCAACGCCCAGGGTGTGGGGGCATCACTGCTCACTTCTCTGACGCAGTCGCCAGCCAGCTTCGGCGCCTACACCAGCCTGTTGACCCAGCCGCGCGTCATGCAATTCGCGCTGCGGTACGAATTCTGAGCTCTGACTGAGTCCCCGCAGGAAAACACGCTCAGTCGTCCTTCAAGGAGGACTAAAATGGCTCGCACTCCACTACTCACTAAATTTCAGCGATTGTTTGAAGACTTCTCGGAAGCCGAGTCTAGGGGACGGACGGTTGGCGAGATCCAACAGGAACGCCTCCATCGCGGACCGACCCGCCGCGAGGTATTAAAGTTTGGCGGAGGCGCGCTCGCCGCCGCCACCGTGCTTGGTCCAGCTCGGCTTTTCGGCGCAACCGCGCCGAGAATTGCAATCGTCGGAGGCGGAATCGCCGGGCTCAACGCGGCGCTGTCGCTCCAGGACGCCGGCTATGGCTCCACGATCTACGAGGCTTCCAGCCGCGTGGGTGGGCGCATGCATTCGGACACTACCTCCTGGGCCGATGGCCAAGTGAGTGAGCACTGTGGAGAACTAATCGACAGCAGGCATAAGGTCATCCTGGGGCTAGCCAAGCGCTTTGGTATCCCCGTGGACGATCTTCTTAGCGCACAGCCGCCACAATCAGAGGAAACGTATTTCTTCTTTGGGGATTACTACACCCGCGATCAGGCTAACATCGACTTCAATGCGGTCTATAATGCAGTGAAGAAGGACCTTACCGCAGCCAGCTTCCCAACGCTCTATAACCAATACAATCAGGCCGGTTATGATCTCGATCACCTGAGTGTGTACGACTGGATCGAGACGCGTGTCCCCGGCGGCCATCGCTCCCCCATGGGCCAACTTCTAGACGTAGCCTACAACATTGAATACGGTGCGGAATCTCCCATCCAGAGCTCGCTGAACCTCATCTACCTGCTGGCTTACCAACCCATTCCGGGCAACTTTCGCATATTTGGGCGTTCCGACGAGCACTATCACTTGCGGGGCGGGAATGAGGGCTTGCCGAAAGCGATGGCGGCAGCTCTGCAATCCGGAAACCCCGCTGTAACGATTCAACTCAACACGTCGTTGACGGCCATCGCGAAAGATAACGACGGAACTTACATGCTCAGTTTCACCTCCGGCCGGACCAAGTTCTCGGTCACCGCAGACCGGGTCATCATGGCCATTCCTTTCTCGATTTTGCGAAACCTGGACCATTCTCGGGCCGGTTTCAATCAGGTCAAGGTCACGGGCATTCAACAACTCGGCTACGGAACCAATAGCAAGCTTCATCTGCAATTCAATAGCCGGATGTGGAACCAGGCTGGCCCGTGGGGCATAAGCACGGGCACAACTTACGCGGATACCGGCTATCAGAACACGTGGGACGTCAGCCGCGCGCAGGGCGGCGAGTCTGGGATCCTGGTGGACTACACCGGGGGCATCATCGGAGCATCTTTCAGCGGAAACCCGAACAACCCAGCCGTCGTTCGCGCTTACGCCCAGGCGTTCTTGAGTCAAATGGAGCCTTTGTTCCCCGGAATCACGCAACAGTGGAACGGGAGAGCCACGCTCGACTTTCCCGCCGGGAACCCCTATCTGCTCGGCTCTTACTCCTACTGGAAGGTCGGGCAATACACGCAATTCAGCGGGTCCGAACGGGAGCGCTCCGGCAAATGCCACTTCGCCGGCGAACACTGCTCGATCAACTATCAGGGTTACATGGAAGGCGGGGCGGAAGAGGGAGCCCGCGCCGTAAACGGGCCAAACGAAATCCTTAGCGACTACAAGGCCGGCATCTTTCCGTAGTCTCCTGCTGCTTCGTCGATGCCGATGCTGCTGTATCTGGCTGTCTGATTGAATGACTCCTCAACTGCCGAGCATGCTGCCGCGAAGGGCGGCGGACGCCTTTCGGGATTGTGCTACCGTACCTAACTTCAGACATGGCGCAATCTGTGAACCCAAACAAAGAGCCGCTGCAAGGGGGAGTCGCGCTGGTCACCGGCGCCGCCAAGCGCATTGGCCGCGCCGTGGCCATGCGCCTGGCCATGGAAGGCGCCGACGTCGTAATCCACTACAACCGGTCAAAGCCCGAAGCGCAGGCCGCCGTAGCCGAAATCGAAAAGCTGGGACGAAAAGCCGCTGCCTTGCAGGCCGATTTTTGCAGCCTCGCCGACATCAAGCACCTGTTTCAGCAAACCGCGGAGCGATTCGGCCGCCTCGATATCCTCGTCAATAGCGCCGCCAACTTTCTTCCCGCGCACCTCGCGGATACGACGGAAAAAATGTGGGATGCCGCGCTCGATACCAATCTAAAAGCGCCCTTCTTTTGCGCGCAAGCCGCCGCTCCGCTGTTGAAGCAGTCGCACGGAGTCATCATCAATTTCGCCGACATCGGCGGCATCCTTCCCTGGCCCGGCTACATTCCGCACTGCGCGTCCAAAGCCGGTGTCATCATGCTGACGAAGTGCCTCGCCAAAGCCCTCGCGCCGGAAGTCCGCGTCAACGCCGTCGCGCCTGGCACGATAACAATGTCCGGCGATCCCAGCGAATGGGAAGCCGACTTCATCCGCCGTGCCCCGTTGCATCGCACCGGCACACCAGACGACGTAGCCGACGCCGTCTCCTTCCTCGTCCATTCGACTTTCATCACCGGGCAGGTTTTGGTCCTCGACGGCGGCCGCACGCTCTAGTTCTTGGAGTGCGGCGGTCTTGCCGCCGCTTTCACAGCTGGTGAGACATCGCAAAGTTCAAGCGGCGACATCGTCTCCACCTGCCCGCTTAGAACTCGTGCACACTTTCTCTCCGCGGTGTATTCTATTGTACTAATGAGCGGAATAAATTTTGGCGCACCTCTCGCTGCCACGCCAAGGTTGATGTAATGAATGGGGACCAGTCGGACGTTATGAATAACGATACAACTACGGTGAATCACGGGACTACTGCGAACAACGGCACCACTGCCGATAATGATGCGCGCATTCCCGTGCCTCACGGATTGGACGATTTGGAAGTGCAGGAGTGGCTCGAATCCCTTGATTCCGTACTGGAATCCAGCGGACCGGAAGTCGCCACCGAGATTCTGGAGCGCCTCCGCGCACACGCCACCGTCTCCGGCATCGATCTTCCGTTTAGCGCCAACACGCCCTACGCCAACACCATTCCCGCGCGCCTCGAGCCGCTTTTCCCCGGCGACCAGGAACTCGAGCGTCGCATCAAGAGCCTGATTCGCTGGAACGCGCTGGCCATGGTCGTGCGCGCCAACCGCGTCGAGCACAATATCGGCGGCCACATCTCCACCTACGCCAGCGCCGCCACGCTGTATGAAGTCGGCTTCAACCATTTCTTCCGTGCTCGCACGCCCGAATTCGAAGGTGACACCGTCTACTTCCAGGGGCACGCCTCGCCCGGCATCTACGCCCGCGCGTTTCTCGAGGGCCGCATTTCCGCGCAAAAACTGGAGAATTTTCGTCGCGAACTAAAACCCGGCGGCGGCCTCTCGTCCTATCCGCATCCGTGGCTGATGCCGGACTTTTGGGAATTTCCGACAGTTTCGATGGGCCTCAGCCCGCTGATGTCCATTTATCAGGCGCGCTTCAATCGCTACCTCGAAGACCGCGGCCTCAAGCCGGCAACCGACGCCAAAGTTTGGGCCTTCCTGGGCGACGGCGAAACCGATGAGCCGGAATCCCTCGGCGCGATCACGCTCGCCTCGCGCGAAAAGCTCGACAATTTGATTTTCGTCGTGAACTGCAACCTGCAGCGCCTCGACGGTCCCGTGCGCGGCAACGGCCAAATTATTCAGGAGCTCGAGTCCGCCTTCCGTGGCGCGGGCTGGAACGTCATCAAAGTTTTGTGGGGCAGCGAGTGGGATCCCATTCTCGAGCGCGATACCGAAGGCCTGCTGGTCAAGCGCATGGGCGAGCTCGTCGACGGCGAATACCAGAAGCTTGTCGTCGAATCCGGCGCCTACGTGCGCCAGCATTTCTTCGGCAGCGATCCGCGCTTACTGCAATTAGTCGAGCCGCTTCCCGACGAAGCGCTGCGCCGCTTGCGCCTCGGCGGCCACGATCCCCGTAAGGTCTACGCCGCCTACAAAGCTGCCGTCGAACACAAGGGTCGCCCGACGGTCATCCTCGCCCGCACTATCAAAGGTTACGGCCTCGGCGAAGCTGGCGAAGGCAAGAACGTCACCCATCAGCAGAAAAAGCTAAACGAAGAAGAGCTCCAGGTTTTTCGGTCACGCTTCGGCATTCCCCTGAACGACCAGGACTGCATCGAGGTCCCGTTCTATCGTCCCGCGGAGGACAGCATCGAAATCCAATATCTGCGCGCGCGTCGCGAAGCCCTCGGCGGCTACGTCCCCAAGCGCAGCGTGCGCTCGCAGCCGCTCGTCGCCAATCACGACGAACTTTTCAAGGAATTTCACGAAGGCAGCGAGGGCAGGGAAGTCTCCACCACGATGGCGTACGTCGGCATGTTGCGCAAAATGCTGCGCGATCCGGAAATCGGCAAGCTCATCGTGCCCATCGTCCCGGACGAAGCGCGCACCTTCGGCATGGAGTCGCTCTTCCGCACCGCCGGCATTTATTCCAGCGTGGGTCAGCGCTACCAGCCGGTCGACGTCAACACCTTGATGTACTACAAAGAAGCGAAAGACGGCCAGATCCTCGAAGAAGGTATCACCGAGGCTGGCTCCATGGCGTCGTTCATCGCCGCGGGTTCGGCGTACGCAACGCACGGCATCAACACCATTCCGTTTTTCATTTATTACTCGATGTTCGGTTTCCAACGCATCGCGGACTTCATTTGGGCGGCGGCCGACATGCGCACGCGCGGCTTTCTGCTTGGCGGCACCGCCGGCCGCACGACGCTATCCGGAGAGGGTTTGCAACACCAGGACGGCAACAGCCACGTCCTTGCGTTGCCCGTGCCCAATCTACGCGCCTACGATCCCGCGTTCGCCTACGAAA
>WNFP01003808.1_pt1 | contig 12141 bp, 10 predicted proteins | sample 5400201 | NCBI WGS metagenome assembly WNFP01 (sample SAMN13153355, study PRJNA577476) | soil metagenome | isolation source: 115 cm saprolite under Madrone tree | place: USA:California | collected 2016-06-14
GCGGCCGCCCATTGGTATCGCCAAGCTGCCGAATCCGGTGACTCGCAGGCGCAGTACAATCTCGCCGATCTTTACCTCCACAACGAAGGCGTTCCACAAGATGACGCGGCTGCTTTCGTCTGGTTCCAGAAGGCTGCTGCGCAGGGACACGCGGGAGCGCGCATCATGCTCGGGTCGATGTATGCTGCCGGCCGCGGCACGGCGAAGGGCCTGCCCGCCGCGTACCTTTGGATCTCGGCGGCAGTGCTACAGGGGGATACTCGCGGAAACGCGATGCTTCTGTCACTGGAGCGGCAACTCGCTCCCGCTCAACTTGCGCAAGCTAAGCTAAACGCTCAATCGCTCGTTTATGCGTCCGGACCTTCTCGCGACGTCGCCTCGCTGCACTGAGGCAGAAGGAGCGGAGCAGGGAATGGCTCCCGATTCTGCCGGGTCGGGGGCCGACCGCGCTGAACTTACTATTTTGAATCTCTTGACGGAGTGCTGGCCAGGGCGAGAGCACTTCCACACAGGGCCAGGATTTCGAAGCCGCTGGTCCACGGGCGCGGATCGTGCAGATTCGCCAGGATACGAGGAATGTGAAGGAACAGAAAAAATAGAAAAAGAATCGTTCCAACAAAAGTAGCCGCGAGTCGCGCATGTTTCCCGATGACAATCGCCGCGCCTGCGACAACCAGGGCGGTGCCGGTGAGATACGCCCAGAGGGGCCGTCCCGGAAACCACGGCGGGCCGACCCGAACGGTAAGTTTCTCGTTGAGGAAATGCTGAACGCCGAACGCCACGATGGCCAGGGCGAAAAAGTATCGCCCGACTCTGAAGAACGGAAACGGTGTTTCGCGCTTGCCTTCCAATGAAGTAGCGCCGGCAAGAATCCAGGCGCCCCCACACATGGCCAGCGCCACAAATCCACTGGTCCACTCATTTCCATCCCGCGAGTGGGCGGCAATTCTCGGGATATGAAGCGTCACAACGAAAAGAAAGAACAGTATTCCCAGCAGAATCCCCGCAGGCCGCGTCATTCTTGGGACGACGGCTCCGATTGCGGCTGCGACGAACGCGACGCCTACAAAGTACGCCCAGAACAGCCGCCCCGGCACCCACGCAGGCACCAGCGTCGCCACGAAATTGGCATACAGGAAATGTTGAATCCCGAAAACTACCAGGGAAATAGCGATGAAAATCCGTCCGGGTGAGATGATTCTGTCCACGTGCGCTAAGCCTTTCTTTTCAGAGTGCGTGCTGCGCGATTGCCTATCTCGCGGCGTCTGCGAACTTGCCGCTGATTTCACGCAGGAAGCTGGTGCCGTGGGGAATTGCGGTGCCGAAATTCTCGGCAATCGTCTGTCCCATATCCGCCAGCGTGTCCCGGACGCCGAGGTTCACACCAGCACCAGTTGCGGCCGAATAAGCCAGAATCGGCACGTACTCACGGGAATGGTCGGTGGTGGGCCAGCGCGGATCGGGATCGCAGCCGTGGTCCGCGGTAATCATCAGCAAATCGGAGAGGCTGAGCAGCGGCAAAAAATCGCCGAGCATGCGATCAAATTCTTCCAGGGACTTGGCGAAACCCTCGACATCCTTGCGGTGGCCGTAGAGCATATCGAAATCGACGAGATTTGCGAAAACGAGGCCACTCTTGCGGTCGCTGACTGCCGCGGTCAATTTTTCCATGCCGTCGGCATTGCCTTTGGTGGTGACGTATTCTTCGACGCCGCGGCCGTTGTAAATGTCATGGATCTTGCCGATGCCGAAGACGCGGACTTTGCGTTCGGCCAGAACGTCCATGAGCATGGGCTTGGGCGGATCCACGGCATAGTCGTGGCGGCGCGTGGTGCGCACGAAGTTACCCGGAGTTCCCGTGAACGGCCGCGCGATGACGCGGCCGACGCGATGCGGCCCAACCAGCAATTTCCGGGCGATCTCGCACATGCGGTAGAGCTCGCCGATCGGAATAATGTCCTCGTGGGCGGCAATTTGAAACACGCTGTCGCCCGACGTGTAAACGATGAGCTTACCCGTGCGAACGTGTTCTTCACCAAGTTCCTTTATGATTTCCGTGCCGGAGGCGGGCTTGTTTCCGATGGTTTTCCTGCCGATCTGCCTCTCAAATTCCTGGATCAACTCGGGCGGGAATCCATTCTTGTAAACAGGGAACGCCTGGTCCAGCCATACGCCCGCCATTTCCCAGTGCCCCGTGGTCGTATCTTTTCCCGGAGAGTGCGTGGCACCCTTTCCGTACGCCCCAAGAGGCGCTGCTGCCGGCGTTTGGTGTTTGAGCGGCGCGATATTTGCGAGTCCGAGCCGCACCAGATTTGGGATTTGCAGCGCGCGCGACTCCGCTATGTGCCCGAGAGTGCTTCTGCCGACGTCATCGTAGTCCGCGGCATCGGGAAGTTCGCCGATTCCCACGCTATCGAGCACGATCCAGAAAATTCTCTCGAAATCCCTCACCGACAACCCTCGCGGACCTGGCTATGGCGAACTTTAGCACAACGGCGTATGGGAGTGCGGCAACAACGTGCCCTTGGCCTGCCTCGATGGCTGCGTGTAGGACGAAGGCGATTGCGCTATGCTTTTGGTAGTTTGAGGCGGGCGCCTGAACTTTTTTTGAATCTCGCGCGTAGTAACAGGTAGCGGAGGTGTGCCATGGCCCAGGACGGAAGTCCGAGAAGAACGTCCTTGGTGTTTCCCATAGTGTTGATCGGATTTGGGGTGCTATTTCTGCTTCGGAGATGGAACCCCGCGTTTGAGCCCTGGTCGATTCTCCGGACGTACTGGCCGCTCATCCTGATCTTCATCGGGATCGGCAAAATTTGGGACAACGTCCAGAGGAGCCGCAACCCCAACGCGCCGCCCGGCATTTCGCTCGGCGCCACGTTTGGCGCCGTGGCGTTTGTGCTGGTTATCGGCATGCTAATCTGGCATGGCCGCGGATATTCGCGCGGGCGAGGCGGAGTTTTTGGCACAAAACACACAACAAAAATTGTCGAGCCACAACGAGCTAAATCGGCACGTGCGAAATTGGAGATGGGCGCTGGGCAGCTCACCATCAATGGCGGTTCGGCGAATCTGCTGGAGGCTGATTTTAGTTTCAGCGATTCGTACGACGAGCCTCGCGTGGAGTACAACGTGGCGGAGGGCGTGGGTCAGCTCACTGTCTCGCAGGATTCGCGGTCCGTGCACATCGGCCACTCGGAAAACGATTGGAGCCTGCATTTCAGCAAGGACATTCCACTGGAGCTCAAGATCGACATGGGCGCGGGGCAGGGGAATTTGCATTTGCGAGATGTGCCGCTCACGCGCCTGGATCTGAACATTGGTGCAGGGCAGGTGGACGTCGACCTGACCGGTGACCGCAAGACGGATTTAACGGCCGATATCGAGGGAGGCGTGGGCCAGGCGAACATCCGTTTGCCGAAAAACGTTGGCGTGATTGTGCACGCTTCAGGTGGAATCGGGAGCATTGATGCTCACGGGCTGAAACATGAAGACGATTCCTACACAAACGACGCATATGGAAAAACTCCTGTCACGATCCGTCTGAAGGTGGAAGGCGGGATCGGCGAAATCGTACTTAGCCAGGAACTCTAGGAACTCCCGCGAGGCGTGCGTCCCCAGGTTGCATCGAAATTGGGCCAACGAGCACAGACAGATGCTTTACCGCCGCTCTGGCGAAGAGCCCTGGGCAAGCCCTGCTGTGTTCAAGCGAGCTCAGAGCTTCAAGAAGATATTCCGTTTGTACAGCCAATAGCACAGGTACCACATGACGAAGAGGACCGTGCATGCCTGGGCCACGGGAGCGAGTGTCCCAATGAAATTGTAGTGAAAGGTGAAAACTCCGACGGCGTGATCCAGCCACTCCGGCAGAATCATGCTTAAGGAATAAATGAAAATTGAATTCATGCCCACGACGACAAGCGGAAAGGTCCATCTGCCGTAGCCGCGCACCTCAATGAGCCAATAGAACCCGATGAACATGAAGAGAACCCAACCGAGGCTATACAAGACGAAGGACGCCGTGCCGACCTGTTTGATGAAGGGAATCCATGGATGTAAAGCGAAGGCCAGAGCAAAGGAGACAACCATACCTGCCGCGAGCTTGGTCAGATTCTCTCGATGGGATTTATTGCTCATGAGCAAGCGGCCCACCCAAGCGCCCGCCAGGGTCCACACGGTGCTGGTGAGAAAATTCAGTGTGGAGTACGCGGGGTCGTAATCGTAGCGAAAAATGGCGCGGTCGACTCGAAGCCCAATGTGATCCCGGTGAGAGAACGGGCCGTCGGGACCGGGGAAAGCGAAGAGCAACGCGGTCCATCCTGCGAGCAGCACAAAAGCCGCGAGGGCCTGATATCGCCACGGCCATCGTATGATGAGATAGGTAAGGACGTACGTGAAGGCGATCTGAGAGAGAACGTTGATCAACTGCGGCTTGATCTGTCCGGCGGAAACCCAGATGAGGATCTGGCTCAGGATGATCAGATGGACAAAGCGCGTCAGCACGTGGCGAAAATTCTCTCGAGGTGTGGCGCCCAGTTCCGTGCGACGGGCAAGGGCGAGCGGCATGGCCACACCGACCATAAACATAAAAGAAGGCTGAATCATGTCCCAGAACACGCCGCCTTCCCAGGGCACGTGGTGGAACCAGCTCGCCACGCGGCCCCAGGTGGGATCACCCTTTAGAGCGGAGAACCCAAATCCCTCCGCGGCGAGGGTGAGCATGATGAAGCCGCGAAAGGCGTCGAGGGCCAGATAGCGCTTCGTTGCCGGCTGGGCCGCAGACGAAGTGGATGACGGCAAAACGCCTTTTTCAGAAGTCGCGAGAGTTGTGGCCATGGTTGTACCTCGTGGACCACGATGGATGCAGCGAACTTTACACGAATCTCCTGAATATGGGCAAACGATTCGGAAATCTGCCGGTCACACCGTTGCGACACGATCGGGCGTTTTTGCGGCGCGGTAGATGGCTTCGATGAGGGCGAGGCTGCGGCGGCCTTCGATGCCGTCGCAAGCGGGGGCGCGATTCTGCTGGATGGCTTGGAGAAAATCCTCGAGGACGGACTGGTGGCCGCGAAAATCGCTGACGGTGGCGGTGGAAGAGCTCAGATTTTCGTCGAGGGGAGCAGATTCGATGGCCGCCGCTGCGTTTCGGAGATTGGCGGCGATGATGCGGTCATGCTCGAGGATGACGGTGCCCTCGGTGCCGGTAATTTCGACGCGGCGAGGATAGCCGGGATAGGCGGCGGTGGTGGCGTGGAAAACGCCCAAAGCACCGCTGGCGAATTCGAGGATGGCGGCGGCGGTGTCTTCGGCTTCGATCTTGTGGAGCTGGGTGGCGGTGCGGGCTTGCACGCGAACGACATCGCCGAGCAGCCAGAGGAGCAAATCCACGGTGTGAACGCCCTGATTGATCAACGCGCCGCCGCCGTCGAGAGCGAGCGTGCCGCGCCAGCGCGAGCCGGCGTAGTACTCGGGAGGGCGATACCACTTCACACGGGCGTCGACGAATAGGATCTTGCCGAGCAGGCCTTGATCGATCCACTTCTTGAGTTGGCAAATGTGTGGCTTCCTGCGGTCCTGAAAAATCACGCCGAGCTGAACCTTGGATTGTTTTGCGGCTTCGATGAGGGCGTCGGCACGCGCGATGCTGATTTCGATGGGTTTTTCCGTAAGGACGTGCAGGCCATGACGCGCGGCGGCGATGCCTTGGGCAGCGTGCAGGCCGGAAGGACTGCCGATAATGACGAGCTCCATGGGGCGATGTCGCAAGAAGGCGTCGAAGTCTTGATAGGGAGTGCCGCCGTGTTCGCGGCAGAGACGGGCGATTTTTTCGGCGTTGGTTCCGTGGATGGCCGAGATTTCGGCGCCGGGGATGGCGTGCGCGGCGCGGGCGTGGGTTTCCGTGATGTTGCCGCCGCCGATGAGACCGATATGGGTAGTCATAAAGAGTTTTTAGTTGCTGGCTATCAGCTTTAAGTAAGGAAGAAGAATAGTCGGGAATGCGGTTTTTTCCAAACCATGTCGACGTGAATTGTCGTCATGCGGCTCGGCGAATCAGTGATAGGCGGCGACGAAGTCCTTGTAGGCGGCTTCGGTGGCATCGGAGATGGCGATGGCCGAAGAGATCAGGATGCGGTAGCGAAATGTGGCGCTGGCACCGGGGGCTAGAGAAAAATTCAGGGCTTGTTTGCCTTCGCTGAAAATTTTCTGGCCGAGCGGATTGGCGGCGAAAAGGCCGTAGCCGCGGGCGTGCCAATAGGTGGGAAAGCCGGGATTGGCAGGGTGATCGAGAATAGTGATGGTGACGGGCTCGTCGCCAACGAGACCGCTGAGATTGCACCATCGGCCGCGCGTGCCCCAGGCGGCGTCGCCCTTTTTACCTTCACTGGTGAGGTAGGTGCCGTTGACGCCGGTGTTGTCCAGCTTTGCGACGCTGGTGGGGCGGCCGCTGGCGTCGGTGTAGACCTCGAGCTTGTCCGAAGGGATCTCGAGAGCACGGACGACGCGAAGGCCCAGGACGCCGTCTTTCTCATCCTTGAAATCGACTTTCTTGTCGAGAGCGCGCAGGGTGGTGATGCGGTCCACGCTGCGGAAGCCGGGCCCGCCGCGAAAGACGAAGTGACTATGTTCCTTGAGCAAAACTGTTTTGTCGAACGTGATCCAATCGGTTTCGACGTCGAGCTCGCCCTGCTGCGAACCGCTTTTCGCGGAGACAATGGAGCGATGGAGAATGGTGCCCATCTTTGGAGCGTTTTCCGGTTTGATGGCGTCGGAATTGTTCCAGAAATCGATGCCGTTGACGCTTTCATAGTTGAACCAAAGGCCGGCGTGGTGCGGGTGATCGATGCGTTCGCCGGGGCGCTGCTCGAGCGGAAAGCCGCGAGTAACAATCGTGCCCTTGGCGGTTCGCAGGGGATAGAGAACGGGTTTTTTGAGCGTCGTGGGCCAAATGTAGGAAGTGAAAGGCTGTCCATCGATGGAGACGTCGACGCGATGGTCCTTTTCGTTGACGGCGACGGTGACGCGGTCGGGGGGATGAGGGCCGGCAGAGACAAAAGACGTTAGAGCGGCAGCCACAACTACGAGGATGAAAAATGCACCGGCAATAGGAATGCGCATGGCTAGCTGTGTCCTTCCCTGGAAACTCGCCGCCTGGCGTCGCGGCCATTGTCAACTCTCTCGCGAAACCGCTCCTCCCATGAAGTGCCGACGTTTGTGATGTGTGGGAGCTGCATGTGTTTTGACGTTGAATGGCTCAAATCTCTTCCGACACAATATAGGGTGCGCGATAGGTTCCGCGGAGGAGGCGATTGGCTTCGTCATCGCCAATGACCTGCTCCTTCGCGGGATCGAAGCGCAGCGTGCGCCCCAGGCGGTACGAGGCATTTGCTAAATGCACGAGTGTCGTCGAGATGTGGGCTTCCTCGATCGGCGAATGAATATCCTGGGCACGGCGGCTGCGGATGCAAGCAGTAAAGTTCGCGTAGTGGTCACCAGACGACTTGCCGGACGGCCCTGGTGCGACTTCATCTGTTAGCCACGTCTTGTAAGCGTCGTAGCCGTCGATGGCGAGATAGCCATTCGACCCGTAGAAAATGTTTCCGACGGTGTTGGTCTTTGCGTCCTTTGGCCCCAGGGACTGTTTGCTGTCAGGGTTTTTCTTCGTATCGGCGGTGAGTCCCGCGGGGGGCACGCCACTGGCCCCATAAGCACCAGTGCCAATCTCCACCTCGTGATTGGTGATCCAGTGGCGGACTTCGAGTTCCATCATCTTGCGCTTGCCACCGGGAGCATCGAAACAAAACGTGGCGTTCAGGGTGTTGGGCGTCTCCTGGTCGTCCTCGAACATAAAGTGTCCACCCATGGCGGACACCGATGTGGGGAAACCCACACCCAATCCCGCACGTGCAATATCAATTTCGTGGATGGCCTGGTTGCCGACCTCACCGTTACCGGTGTCCCAGATCCAATGCCAATTGTAGTGAAAGCGGTTGCGTGTAAACGGTTTCAGCGGTGCCGGTCCGGTCCACAGGTCATAGTTCACGCCTGCAGGAACGGGTTCCTCGGAAGCGTGCCCGATGGATGCCCGCCACTTGTAGCAAAGCGCACGGGCCATGTAGACATCACCGATCGTGCCGTCACGCATATGCTTCATGGCTTCCAGCATGCCTGGGTTGGATCGCCACTGGCTTCCATGTTGGCAAATTCGGTTGTACTTTTTCACGGCACGCACCAGCTGCCGTCCTTCAAACCAGTTATGCGAACACGGCTTTTCCACATAGACGTCTTTCGCCGCCTGGCAGGCCCAGATGGCCATCAGCGAGTGCCAATGATTGGGCGTAGCGATGGAGATTGCGTCAATGTCTTTGTCCTCGAGCAGCTTGCGGACATCGACGTAGGACTTGGGCTTTGGCAATCCCAGCTTATCGATGTCCCCGAGGCGACGGTTTAACACGCTCTCATCCACATCACAGAGCGCGGCAATTTCTGTCCCTGGGACACGCGAAAAGCCGTGGATGTGATCGTTGCCGCGACCTCGCACTCCGCAGATTGCCACTCGGACACGGTCATTTGCGCCCATGATTCTTGCGTAGCTGGATGCCGAAACACCCAGAGCAGTGCTGGCGACGCCGGCGCCAGTGATTTTCAAAAAGTCCCGCCGCGAAGCTCTTTGTGCAGACATATAACCTCCATCAAATGCGATGAGAATGCGCCGACTAGAGGCGACAGTTCCTTGGCATGTGACCGGAACCGGTAACCTTACGTTCCGTTGCCAGGAATCTCCGAGCGAACTAATAGTAAGCCAAGTCAGGAAATTGGGGTGTTGAGACTTTCTAAAGGAATCGTTTAGGTATTTTCCCCGCAGCATCAAGTCTCGACCAGGGTGGTCCGGAGAAAGCCGGCGATGGATTCCGTCAGCTTTCGAGGACACTCGGTATTTGCCATCGCGAGTGCCAAACTCCGCGTCAGACGATGACCTTCGACGCGAAACTTTTGAAGGAACTGCGACCGCCCCCTCACAGCATGCTCGGGAAGTATCGAGTAGCCGAAACCAGATTCCACCAGGCGTTTGATGGCTTCCGTGTCATCCGCCTCCATCAGCACACGCGGCGTCACACCGAGCTCCTTGAAAAACCGGTCGATGACGAGCCGCACATTGCTTCGCTTCGGGTAGAGCAGAAATGGTACGTCGGTTAGTTCCGAAGCGCGCAGGGAGCTGACATGTCCGCTCCCCCCCTTGTTTGCCGAAGGGCGCACAATGAGCAGCTCTTCGTCAAAAAGCGGAATGAGCCGGAGGCCGGACTCAGAAACCGGTAGCGAGATGAGCGCCAAGTCGAAGCGGCGATCGAGCAAGCCGGAAACCATTTCCTCCGTTACGCCTACGGTCACGCGGATTTCCGCGTTGGGATAGCGCTTTCGCAGCTGTCTCAGCGGGCCCCCCAACTGGTAGATCAGGGTGGTGACGCCCGTCGCGAAATGGAAAGGGCGAATATCTTTCGAAAGATCGTTTTCAAACTCCTGCTGGATGTGGCCCATCATCTTAACGACTTCCTTGGCCCGCTCGGCAAGGCGCAAGGCCGCCGGAGTCGGAATCAACCGCTTTCCACGCCGTACGAAGAGTTCCGTGTGAAGTTCGTCAGCAAGGTTATGGAGCTGGAGACTAACGGCGCCCGGCGACAGGTGAATCTTTTCCGCCGCGCGCGTCATGCTAGGGGAGTCCATGACGGCTAGGAACAGTTCGAGTTGGTGAATATCCATTTGCCTGCTCCAATTTGCCCCGGCGCGAACACAGGCGGGACGCGCCGGAGTCTTCCATCCTTGTTTTTCGCATCCGTGAGAAGGCGCACCGCATTCTACACTGCCGACAAGTGCTTGCGGCAAGTTCCACTCTCATGTACCCTCCCACCTTTGTGAATGCCTACTTGCGGAATGGTACGCCGCGGACCCGCAAGCCCTGGTGCGACGCAAAGAAAAAGGAAGGAGTGCTTCCGGAATGGCTGGAATCGACTGGCTCATTCTGAGCCTCTACATCGTCTTTGTCGTGGGCATCGGCTTCGCCCTGAAAAGCTCGATGAAGACAAGCACGGACTTTTTCCTCGCAGGCCGCGCCATTCCCGCCTGGGTCTGCGGGCTGGCATTTATTTCCGCGAACCTCGGCGCGCAGGAAGTCATCGGCATGGGCGCTTCCGGCGCGAAGTACGGCATCGCCACTTCGCACTTCTATTGGGTCGGCGCCATCCCCGCGATGGTGTTCGTCGGCATCTTCATGATGCCTTTTTATTATGGTTCGCGCGCGCGCTCCGTACCCGAGTATCTGCGATTGCGCTTCGACGAAAAAACGAGGGGGCTGAACGCCATCTCGTTCGCTATAATGACGGTTTTTTCTTCGGGCATTTCGATGTACGCGATCGCCAAGCTTGTTCAGACCTTGCATGTCCTGGATGGCCCATTTCAGCGGTTTGGAATCAGCAGCTCTCGAATATTCGATTTTGCGATCCTGATTTCCGCGGTGATTGTGCTCGCGTACACCTTTCTTGGCGGCCTATCGAGCGCCATTTATAATGAAGTGGTGCAGTTTTTTCTGATCGTTGCGGGATTCCTGCCGCTCACCTGGATTGGCTTGAAAAACGTGGGAGGCTGGACGGGGTTGAAGGCCAGGCTCGACCCGAGTTTCACGCACTCGTGGGTCGGACTCGGCCATGCGCACACCAACCGGCTCGGCGTCGAATGGTTTGGGTTGGTGATGGGATTGGGTTTTGTCCTTTCGTTTGGCTACTGGTGCACGGATTTTCTCGTGGTACAGCGAGCGATGGCGGCGAAGTCCATGAGCGCAGCGCGGCGCACGCCGTTGATCGGCGCCGTCCCGAAAATGTTGTTTCCCGCTCTGGTCATCCTGCCGGGATTGATCGCCATCGCGCTGCCGACGCAACCTGCGGTTCCGAACGCGAACCTTGCCGTGATGGCGCAACCGCAAGGGCAAGGCATCATTCCTTACAAGGTGGACGCAAACAGCGGAAAGCCGGCCCTCGACAAGGACGGTAAGCCGCAACTTGACTACGATCTTGCGGTGCCCAACATGCTGCTGCACTATTTTCCGCCGGGGATGCTGGGACTCGGCCTCACCGCGCTGCTCGCGAGCTTCATGTCCGGCATGGCGGGAAACGTCACGGCGTTCAATACCGTTTGGACGTACGACATCTATCAGTCTTATATTCGGCCTAACGCCACCGACGAGCACTACCTCTGGATGGGCCGGGTTGCCACCGTTTTTGGGATCACATTTTCCATCGCGGCGGCGTACATGGCAAACCGCTTCAACAACATCATGGACATGCTGCAGCTTGTGTTCGCGTTCGTGAACGCGCCACTCTTCGCGACGTTTTTGCTCGGAATGTTCTGGAAGAGGGCCACAGGGCATGGAGCATTTTCAGGTTTGCTTTCGGGGACGGCCGCGGCGGCCGTGCATCACGGGCTGACACTACCGGCGGGAGCGGCGGCGGGAATCAAGGGCGGGTGGCTGGGGCTGGTGCACACGTATCCGAGCGAGATGGCGCAGAATTTCTGGACGGCGATTTATGCGTGGACGACGTGCTTCCTGGTCACGATCTTCGTGAGCCTTCTCACGCGAGCACCGGAAGAGGGCAAACTCGTTGGGTTGGTATACTCACTTACCGCGCGGCCCGAAGAGGAGCCGCTGGCCTGGTATGCACGCCCGGCGCCGCTGGCGATCATAGTCCTGAGCGCAACAGTTTTGCTGAACATCATTTTTTGGTAGGAACTTTCATGAACCTGGACATTCGTCTGCCGATTGGAATTTTATTTTCGCTGCTTGGGGGCATCCTGGCTGGGTACGGTTTGCTCGGGGATGCCTCGCGTAACGAACAGTCGCTCGGAGTGAACCTCAACGTAGGGTGGGGATTTGTTCTTCTAGTGTTCGGCTTGGTGATGTTTGTCTTCGGCAGACGCGCCATGCGTGAAGCGGGGAGGAAAACGGCGCCGCGTTCCTAGGAACCATCTTGTGCTGGAGTTCGGACGACCCGGAGCCCGGCCTTTTCATTTCGATTGAATTTCCCCGGGACGAAGGTCTATGAGAGGGTCCACGTCCATCGCCGAACAGTTTCGCGCAAAATTTGGCGCGAATCC
>WNFP01003809.1_pt1 | contig 12141 bp, 8 predicted proteins | sample 5400201 | NCBI WGS metagenome assembly WNFP01 (sample SAMN13153355, study PRJNA577476) | soil metagenome | isolation source: 115 cm saprolite under Madrone tree | place: USA:California | collected 2016-06-14
CAATCTGGTCCGGTGGGAGGTAGGACACGCGCTTGCATTCCGTGAGGCCGTACATCGAGTACAACTTGACATGTGGGAAAACCTTGCGCAGTTGTCGGATGTGCTGGGTGGGCAAAGCGGCCGCAGTATTGGTAACGTATCGGAGACTGGGAAAGTCATACCCTTTCAAGTCCAACTGCAAGAGGATGGCCGAAATTGTTGGAACGAGAGGGAAGCCGGTCACCTTCTCTTGGACCAATTTCTCGATCACAGCGTAGGGATAGGTGAAGGAGCGCTCCAGGATGATAGTCCCGCCGATCTTAAATGCCATCAATACCTGGTAGAGCCCATAATCAAAAGAAAGAGGAAGAACGTTCAGGATGATGTCGTCGGGCACATTTTCGAGATAAGTGGTAATGGAAGTGGCAGCGGAGACGATGTTCAGGTGCGTCAGCATGACCCCTTTTGGCTTTCCCGTCGAACCGGATGTATAGACCAAGGCAGCCAAATCGATATCAATGCACTTCTTGACGGGAGGCAGGTTAGGTAAATCGGCTCGACTAAGAGTGTTCTCGAGGGAAACCAACTGTGCCTCGGTATCTCTGAGGCTGGCCGAACCCATTCCAGCGACAAAGATGCTCTTCAGATGAGGAAGCTGCGGCCTGCGACTATCGAGGCCAGCCAGGTTTCGAATATCCGTGATAAGAGCCACTGCTCTACAGTTGTTCAATATGTAGGTGAGCTTGTCCACCTTGGTTGTTGGATTGACTACCAGAAAGACAGCCCCCGCCTTCAGAACAGCAAAGATGGATAGAACTGCTTCTACGGAGTTTTCCAAATAAATCGCAACCCTTGCTCCTCGTTGCACGCCTTCGGCGATCAGCGCATGAGTCAAGCGGTTGCATTGTTCTTCGACCTCGCGGTAAGTCAGCCGACGATCTCGGCAAACCAACGCTGTTTTTTCCGGAGATCGCCCGGCGCTCAGTTCAAGGAATTCTTCAACTTGCATGAGTTCTAGCCCTCAGGAGGTGTGTTGCAGCTTCCGTTCGAGGAACCCCACCAGATTGTTGATGGAATCGAGGTTGTCTGGAACCAGCTCCCGGTCCTGAATCTTGATCCGGTACGTCTCTTCCAAAAAGACCACGAGTTCCAGAACCCCGGTGGAGTCGATGATCCCCTTGTCTAGGAAGGAGTCGCTGCTGGACAAATGACCGTTGGGTTGGCCAAAAAGGAAATTGTCAACGACAAACTGACGCAGTTCCTGCTCGATGTTCTGCATAGAAGGGTCTATCTCCAAAGTTTCTGACAAATTGTTCCACGACAAGCTGAGTCGAAAGAATGCCAACCAACGCCATGTTGTCGCGCACTCCGATGGCGCGTCCCTGGCGGAACTTCTGGACGAGGCTCTTTACGGCTAGAGAATCAAAGAGTCCATCCTGTTGAATGCGATCGGAGGACAGCAGCACGTCCACGTATTCAGGTTGCGATCCATGAAAGAAGCTTTTTCCGTCTGGCGCCCTGTACGGCTGCTTGGGCCTTTTCATGACGCTGGGAGGTACCAAACCGTTCGCGCAGCGCTTCAAGAGGTACTTTTCGTTGAGGACTTTCATCTTCAGATGAGGCGGAATCCCAGCAGCAAACTCAACGACGCGGTAGTCCAAAAAAGGAAACCTGCCTTCGACTGAGTGAGCCATGGCTACACGATCACCCTGGGAAGAAAGGATGTAGCCGGGAAGGAGGTACGCAGCTTCCAAATACTGTGCTCGGCAGAAGGCATCCCACGATGAATAGCCTGGCGGCAAGGTGCAGCGCAAATCCGCGTATCCATCGTGCGAACGAACTTGCGATTTGATGTCTTCCGAGAAAAGCATTTTTAGTTTTGAAGTTAGCTCCCATCTCGGGAGGTGAGAAAAGAATTCGCTTTTTAACTCATGCGGCCGGACATGGAAGAAAGCTCTCAGGTAGGCATCCGACTGCCCTTGCAGGTATGGCTGGTAGGGATAGAGCCTTCTAAAGAGCAGCGGTCTGATCGTGGATTGAGGGTGAGCGGCGCAAAACCTTCGAATCTTGGCTTCCTTAAAAATGTCATATCCGCCGAACATCTCGTCCGCCCCCTCCCCCGTGAGGACTACCTTGTAGCCATGCGCTCGAACTAGTTCAGACAGAATATAAAGAGGTGCGGGAGCCGTTCGGAGGATAGGCCTTTCCGTGTGCCAGATGACGGCGGGGAAAACGCTACCGATGTCTTCGCAGCTGCAACGCACCTCCTGATGGTCCGTCTCGAGGAAGTGGGTGACTTCATTCTGGTAACTGCCTTCATCGAACTCTGCGTCGTCAAACGTTACTGAAAATGTTCTCAAAGGGGTGTCGGTAAATTTCTTGACGAGGGCGGTAACGAATGAGGAGTCCAGTCCGCCGCTGACATAAGCGCCGACCGGCACATCCGAGCGGAGGCGGATGCGAGTGGCGTCAACCAGTAGGTCCAACAACTCTCCTACGTACTGTTCTTCATGAGCTGCCGCACTCCCTACATTCTTCGAACCTTCAGCGTAGTCGAGGCGCCAGTACTGCTCAGCCGCGATTTGTTTGCGATGGACAGTCAAGGAATGGCCGGGGGGGAGCTCCAAGATGTTCTTGAAGATCGTCCGCGGCGGAATCGAAACCCAAAACGTAAAAATCTGATCAAGGGCGATCGGGTCAATCTCCCTAGAAACATTGGGGAGAGCAAAGATGGACTTGATCTCGGATCCAAAGACGAATGCATCTTCCGTGACCGTGTAAAAAAGTGGCCGGACCCCAAGCCTGTCGCGGGAGAGAAAGAGTCTTTCCCTTTTGCTGTCCCAAATCGCAAAAGCCCACTGACCGTTGAGATCTTGAACGCATTGCTCTCCCTTCTCCTCGTAGAGCCGAAGAATGACCTCAGTGTCCGATCGCGTGCGGAAGGTGCGCCCCTTTCTGACCAGATCTTTCCTCAATTCGATGTAGTTGAAAATTTCTCCGTTAAAGATGATGGAAAGAGACTTGTCTTCGTTGTGCATGGGCTGCTGGCCGGCCCCCAAATCTATGATGCTGAGCCGTGTATGCGCGAGGCCCGCCCGTTTATCCGTGTAAATGCCGAAATCATCCGGGCCACGATGCCTGATCCGTTCGACCATCCGCACGAGAAGAACGGGGTCTGCACGTTTTTCGCTGAAATTTAGGATTCCTGCAATGCCGCACATAAGTCAGCCAATTCGAAATAACCGAATATTACGTCTCGGTGCACGTGTTGAGCTCTTAGTTGTTTGCGGCTTGTAGCAACTGGGCTTTGGTGCGTCCCGCATGACGCTGATCGATGCTGGCTCAAATGGTTCGAAAGAAGGGCAACGGCGAGCGGCTCGAGGGCATTTCACAAGATTTCTCTGGCCACCGCGATGACACGGTCGAGATCTGCCAGGCCGAGATCCTGATGACAAGGCAACTCCAGCACCGTTCGACGCAACTCGTCGGTTTCAGGGAAAGGATCTTTCGGGCCCGCGGGATGATTCGGGAACCACATGTTTACCGCCTCGACCCCGCGTGCGAGGAATTTCTCGACCACTGCAGGCTTGTCTTCGACAAGAAGTGGATACGAAAGCGGGCACACTCCCTGTGGAAGCCCTTCAAAGACGGGCGGCGCGAGACCCCGCAGACGCTCAAGCATGTACGAAAAGTTCTTTCTACGTTTTTCGACAATAGCTGAAAAATTCTGCGATGCAAGCACCCAGTGAGACAGTCGGCTCATTCCAACCTCTGCATGCAGCGGATTGAAATGATTGGTGCCCGCCTGGGCGGAATTGGCATCCACGCTTCGGCCCGTCTTCTTGGCCGCGTTGCGCATCATTTTAAGAAGCTTCCGCTGCCAGTTCTTATTGTGGTTTGACAAATAGCGGTCCAGGGAACGTGCGGCAGAGGAGAACGAGTGTCTCCATGGCGGTGGAGCGTGCTGCCGAAATGCGGAAAGCCCTCCGCGTCGCAGGACAAGAGCCCCTCCATTCGGGACAGGGAGGGATTTATACAAACAATAAATGGCGGCATCTCCCCAAGAGCCCAATAGCCTCTCCTCATGGCGGGACAAGAGCGCCAGGGCGCAATCTTCGATCAACAAAAGATTGCGATGACGGCACAGTTCAGAGAGTTCTCTGACCGGTCCTGGGAAGCCCAGATAATGAATCAAGTAGACCACCCGAGTCCGATCGCGGATGAGCGATACCACCTCGTCCAAATTGACGCGCATTCCCTGTCGAACCGGGTAGAAGCGGACGTGAACTCCAGCGGCAAGCAGAGCTTCAAGCTCAACTCCATGAAAGTAGGAAGGAAAGAGGACTTCCTTTCCAGCCAGGTTCCAGTGGCGCGCCAGGGCATAGATGGCATTCCGCGCGAAATAAAAGTACCGGGCGGAAGAATGGTTGAAGGGAAAAGGCAACTCTGGATGTTTTCTCCTCGGCCAAACCATGCTCGGGCACAAAACTGGATAGGCCGTAGCAAGGAGTTCGTTCCCGCGTTCAGGAAGCTGGACACCTGTGTTCGCTGCGCTGTCCAGACTCCTAATGTCTTCCATCTTTGCCGGTTCGATTGATGAAGTCCTATATGGAGTTGAGGACATGCGATGGTCGATCGAGGATTGTATTCCGAGCATGCTTCATTGCCGACACCAAGACATCGAGAGCGCGCCCCTTTCGAGTTTTATTAAAGACACACCAATCATTTTGGACGCGAGCCTTGGAAGTCCAATCCCTCTTCCAATTGTCGAAAGCGCCCAAGAAATCAAATTCGGTGCATCCTCGCTTCACGCAATCCGCCAAGACCGCGCGCACGAGCAGTTGGCCGGGCGAATATTGTGAGTACGCTTCGTCATAGGCGGTCTTGAGGAGAAAGTAGCGGCTTCCGTAACGAAGACCAAACTGAGCGGCCACATCGCGGCCGTTCGATTCAAGTATGTAAATGGAAAGATAGTTGAATTGCTCCGCGGCCCGGGCGATTTGATCATAGAATTGTTGCGTATGTGGGTCCAGGGTGATCGCGCTTCTAGAACGACCCTTCCACCCAGACCGCTCCAATTCGTAGAACCGCTGAAGCATCTGCGGGGCCGCTTTGTCAAATCGTTGCAAAGCCAGCGTCCCCTGTGCGGAGAGGTTGCGCCACCTTCGACACAAATTGGCTCGGAATTTTGAGTCTGTCCCTTGGAGCGACGATTCTCCGGTCGTATTGCCACCGAGGATCGGAATATACGGTGAACGCCAGGATTCCCTTCGTGCAATCGGAAAACCATTCGCACTTGCGGTCGAAACCAAATCTTCCAGGGGCGCGCCGGCCAGCACATGTTCCATCTCGAAAAGGTCCCACGCGACGGAATCCCTAAGAAACTCCCAGATGGCTTGCGTTGCCAGTTGGCCTTCTGGTCCAGCACTCCGGATTAGATCGAATCGCAGGCAATGCACGTTAGCAGCACTACGGAGTCTTCTTACCGGGAACCCCCAGAACCAGGCCTGCTCTTCCACAAGCGGGAGAACGGCCCTCAATCGCCCATCTACCCGCGCCGTAATTAAAAGCGTTGGCTTACGGGGTGCGAAGGCGCGGAGGTAAGTGCCGACCCACTCCGGGCGAAAGAACGGTTGGTCGTTGTGCGCCTCCGCACAAAGCTGACGCCACTCACCGGCAATAGACTCCACGACTTCAACGCCACCGCGGTGTCCTTCAACGGTCAGCAAGGGCTTGGGGATAGTTTCCTTGACGGAAATCACATTCTGACGTGGAATTACGAGCTGTCCCGGCATGCTTGGACTCCACTCAATTCCCATAAAGAGGTTGCCCGTTGGTTCCCTGGCGTTTGGAGGCAAGAGGCTGCTGCGCCTGGGGTGTCTTTATGGCTACGCTGAATTCCAAATGCATAAATCGCTGTGGCCCTCTCGGTCAATTCGACTGCACGAACCCCGTGATTCCTCAACAGATGGACAGTGAGAACGAGAATCCATGGCAGTCAGCGGTTTCTGGAGGCGGATGATCCGCTTATGGAAGCGGTCAAAGCAGAAGTTGCGGAGACTCTGACAGGGAGGCCGGTGGATTCTCCCTGGCCGAGGCGAAACTTCAGTTTCATAGCGTCCACGAAATCAAGTACGGACTGCAATTCCAGCTCTAGTTCCCATAAGCTCGTGTAGAATTTTTTGCGGAATAGATGAGATTGGGGTTTCTCGGTCCAGGAGAAATCTTCTCCACCGAAAGAAGAAACATAGTGGGAGTAGGTGGAGGCCGCCAAGTGCATCGCCTCCAGGGACATGTTTTCTCGCTTTCCATAAGGGAATGCGAACAGTTCCACAGGCTTTCCAAGCTGGGTTTCCAGATCATTCTTGGAACCAGCGATCTCCGACTGCAGGTTTGCCCGATCAACAGTGCCGCAGTTCAGGTGCGTACGGGTGTGGCTGCCGAACTCGGTTCCCCGAGCGCTCCAGTATCTGATTTGATCCCATGTCAAGGGCAGGAAACCCTTTGTGCCATTCACCAGGTCATGCTCAAATTCCTGGCCAGTTTCCACGGGGCGAGTGGTAACGAACAAAGTGGCTGAGATTCCCGTCTCAGTAGCCACTGCTCGCAGGTTCAAGAAATTGTCTGCATAACCGTCATCGAAAGTAAGAACGACGGTGGGGACTCGTACTTCGCCCGAACGCAAGAGTTCAACAGCTTCGGAAAGATTCACGATGCGATAATGTGTTCGCAGGAAGAGGACTTGGCGCAAAAAAGCTTCGGTAGGTACTCCCATCGTGTGTGGGCGATCCGATACCAGGTGATGGGCCAGAATGAGCACCGGATATTGCCTCCGCCAGCGGCGGAACCAGTTCCGCCCGACAATCCACGGAGAGCAAAGAAGAAGCGTATCCATGCAGAGTTTCCATGTGGAACGGCAGCGCTTGCGGTTAGGCCAACTTTGCACACCATGGGAGACGGTCTGGTCCAATTGCGTGAGGCATGGGGAGAGAACTCTGTCGACCCACTGAGTCACTTGTTTGGATGCGCTTGTAGCGCTTCCAGCTGACAGGCTCGCTGCTGTTTGCAACAGCAAATCGTCCGCTATCAAATCAGTCTTAAGCGCAAATCCGAACGGTCCGTCGTAAGGCTGCCAGGGGAGGGTCAGTGAAGCAATAGTGTGCGGGCTTTCCGAATCTTTCGTGAAGTGTTGGACGCAGATCAGGGCGCCATTGTTGGTCAGCCTGGAGTCACTCTTATTCATACTAGAGCCGGTGCGGATCAAACCACTCGGTGGGCTTGCCGGTAGCCTCGGGATCGAAGGAAACTCTCCGATCAATATGACCAGATCGAGATCGGTACGGCCGATGGAGTTCAAAACTTCCGTATCTTTGCCGTCGGGTGAGATGAAAAATGGCCATCCCGCTTGAGTACATTCTTCAGCTAACCTCTCGATTGTGAATTCCTTCGGATTGCTCAGATGGCGGGGGCAACCGTGTGCGAACCAGAGGAACCATCGCGCCAGTATTTCTGCAATGGAAGAGAGCCAAAGGTGGAGTCTCGACCGCCGACCAGGTAAGGCAGGATTCCCTCGTGCCCCGCCTGCCCAGACCAGTTGTTGCACTCGAGGAAGCTCTTGAATAGGCCGCTGGACTATGCCACAAATTTCCGCGCCTGGAACCTCATGCGCAAGCCGGTTTGCAAATCTCCAGCTGCGTGATGGCCGGGCGTTGGAGAGAATCAAAATGTGAAGAGAGTTCATTTCGGTCACGCCGTACCCCGGGAGTGAGGAAAGTCCTTACCTGCGGAAAGAAGAGCGTTTTGAGTTCGACGGGTTCTAGTATGCATTCCTATTTCTGTATTTCGGAAAGAGAGTAAGGAAGATGATCCGCAAATCGAAGGCAAAACTCCAGTTTTGAAGATAGTACAAGTCGTGTTCGACACGCTTTCGGATGGATGTGTCGCCGCGCCATCCGTTGACCTGGGCCCAGCCAGTGATGCCCACCTTTAGTCGATGGCGATTGTTGTATCGAGCCACTTCATTGAGGAACTTCTCAACAAAACGTGGGCGCTCGGGCCGAGGCCCAACGACGCTCATATCGCCCCTCAAAACGTTGAAGAACTGGGGTAACTCGTCCAGACTGGTCCTGCGTAGAAAGACTCCGATTGCGGTACGACGCGGGTCACGTGCGGTCGTCCAGCGCTCATCACTTTCGGACGGGTCGCTTACGCGCATCGTTCGAAACTTGTACATACGAAATATTCTGCCGTTGAGCCCTACGCGGTCCTGAACAAATAGAACAGGGCCGGGAGAGCTGAGGCGGACAGCAACAGCAATGGCAGCCATAAGCGGCGCAGTAAACAGAATGGCTATGGTTGAAAATGTGAAATCGAAAGCGCGTTTCAGTAAAGAATAGCGGATGGAATCGGCAGGAGTCGCGGTCAGGTCGAGGATTTGCAAGCGGCCAAACTGGAATAGTCTCTCACGAATCAGCATGTGATCACCGAAATCGATAACCGCTCGTACGGGCAGGCAAAAACGCTCGACGGCCTTCATAATGTCCGGGATCTCAGAGAATCGGACGGGCGGAAGCGCAAGTAGGATTTCATCTACATCATCGCTCCGGTTGACCCGCTCTGTTATCTGCTGAAAAGAATAAACGGGCGCATCATCGACAGCTACTGTCTGGCCAGGGAGGCTTACATAGCCAATGACTCGACAGAAAGAGAGCGGTCCGCGGATTAGCCTGTGTGTCGCCCGGCGGGCAAATCGGTCCGCCCCAACGACCAAGATGCGGTTGGGTTTTCTGAGCCCCGAATGGCTGTGGACGAGAATCCTAAACGCAGCGCGCATCGTCAGGGTCATCAAAAGCAAAATTATTGCGCTAAGAGCAAGGAAGGCGCGGGAGAGGTTCGTGTACCGATGGAAGAAAAAGAGCATACCGAGGACCATGGCGTAGGTAGCCATACAGGCCGGAAAAGCAGCTTTGATTCCCGTGCGCTCACGGAAAAGTTCCTGGACGCTCGAGACTCCGTAGAACTCGGTAATGATTGCCCAGACGACAGTGGTGAACAGCAGCAGATTAAAGTAGCCGTACGGGTCGATTCCAGTATTCGAGTGTCCTGACAAGAAGCGAACGTATCCCGCAGCTCCAAAAGAGAAGGAGGGTAAACAGTAGGCTACAATTCTTAGATAAAAATGGTAATAGTTTACGAGACGTCTCATGGTTAGCGAGCTCTAGCCAGGTTCTTGGTTAGCAGGGAAGCGGCCCTGCTTTTCTCTTCGTTTCAAACGCAATCAACGCGGTACTCGTGTCGACTGCAATCTCACCGAATCTCTGGGGTTCAGTCTTAGCTGAAGCAACAAATTTTTTCGAAGATGAATATGCTGCGGTATGGACTGACTCCGCTGGTTTGAGGCTGCTTCCATGCGCCTAGTGGTCATCCAGCCGTCTCAGGCCGCGTTGTGCGCGGCGTAGAATTCCATGTGAGCTTCTGTTGCCCGCTCAGGTATCTGAGGAACCCGAGGAGCATGGCGAGATTCATCAAACAAAAATGGAGAGGTGCGGAGAGCAGCCGCGCCGGCTTCCCCTGCTTCTTGCGCCAATATCCGAAGGAGGCGCTCAAATAGAATGCGCACTGTGCGATAAACAGAATGGCAAAATCGAGCCGCCTGATCATCACCATACTGCAGATAAAACCAACGAGAAGAAGCAAGGGAGCGAGCCATCGGAGGACTCTATGCGAGAAGAAACAGAACGCCAGCAAGCCCTTTAGCGGATTGAGGCATTCAAGGTTGGCAAACAGTGTTTGGTAATTGCCGGCACCGATGCGAACCCTGCGGGCAAACTGGGCAGAAAGAGTTGGGGCAATTTCCTCGATCGCAACCGCCTCCGGATCATAAATGACGCGGTAACCCTTAAATCGGATTTCAAGGGGGATTTGGAAGTCTTCAATGATGGAGTGCTTTTGGGGATGGAAGAGAGAGCGGCGCACGGCCAGGACGCTGCCGTTTCCTCCAAGCGTACAGTTCAGTCGATTTTCGAGAAGTTTTAAGGCTGATTCATAACGCCAGTAAAGAGACTCCGCGGCTGGGTCCGAGCCTGGAGCCGCCACGCGGCTCTCCTCGCCGCTTACCGCGCCGACCCGCGGATCTGCGAAGTGACGAACAAGGTTGCGAATACAGCTGCGTTCGAGTTTCGTATTTGCGTCGGTAATCACGATGATTTGGGCCGACGTTTGTTCTGCAAGAGAGCAGAGGACCGGCAATTTCCCCCGGCGGTTATGAAAATGGAAGACGCGAAGCTGTCTGGATTGCATTTCATTCAGAAGCTCGGGGGTGGAGTCCGAGGGTGCATCGAGTCCGAGGAGGAACTCTAGGTGGTCCGGTGAATAGTCCGTATCGAAGGTGTTTTTCACCTTCGCCTGAATGACGGCTTCCTCATTATGGACCGACATCAAAACGGCAACTCGTGGGTTGTAGTGGGCGGGCTGTGGACAACGGCGACCGCCTCGGCGAATCAGAAAGAAGAAATCTGATTTTGCCTGTGCGAGTACCGACAAGACAAAAAGCATCAGCGGGTAGCCAGCATAATTGTAAACGACGGCGCACATACAGATCCAAAAGATCGCTTCTGCGGCAGGCATATTCATGCGCTCCAATCCACCACGGGAGTCTGCGGTATGGAAGTCAATTGATCGGTCGCGGCTGCGGGAACCGCCGGAAGTGTAGTAGCAATGTGCTGGATGCCCGCGCCGATGGCCACCGGATAGAAGAGGAAATACTCATAAGCAATGTGAGCGAAAAATGCTCCGAACACGAAGGACAATAAGCTGACCAGCGTTGCACGCGCCATCAGCTTCAGCTCCAAACTTTCTGGGCCGTTGACAATTTTCTTACCCAGCCTTTTCATGCTGCGTGACGTGGTCCAGAGAAGGGCGACAAATAGTACGAGCGCCGGAAGTCCAGCTTCCGAAGAAATCTGTGCAAAGGTGTTATGGGCTCCGATCCATGCATCGGGGCGGCCAAGCTCCGTGCCACTGGCGACCTCTAAATTCCCCAGGCCCAGCCCAAAAAGCGGGTTCTGGAGCGTGTACTGAATCGATCGATTCAAGACAGCCAAGCGGTCCGACTCGGACGCTCTGGCGGATGATGCTGTCTCGCTCGGGGAAACGTCGGAATCGCTCCACACCGTCCGCATCCTCTGCCAAAAAACTTCCGGGGCAAGGCTAATGGCAAGAATTAGGAGCAGGGCGATTCCGACCCCCATGAACCTTCCACGAGAACTACCGCGCAGGACAAGCAATGACGTAAGCGCAATCGAGAATATGACGTTCAGTACGCCGCTGCGAGATGCCGTCAGCACCAACATCCACATTAGCGAAAGAACGGAAGCAATCAGCAGGCTTGTCTTAAGAAACGATGGCTGGGTAACATATATCGCCCCAATGTAAGGAATGGCAAGGGCCGCGGCAATCCCCAAGAAATTCCATCCCAAGATCCCCAGGTTTACTCCGAGCATTCGGTCCCCCACCCAGATGGCGCTGGAAGGGTGAACGATTGCAAAAGTACAGACGAAGAGTTCACTGAGGATGATCGCCCAGAGCAGCTTGCGGACGCGTTCGAGAGTCACCACCGTCTGAGTCAATAGGAAGAATATGAAGAGCGTCTTGGACCACACTTGTATTAGCATTTGGAAGCTTCCGCCCCTCCAATAAGCAAATGGCACGCCCGCGGCATACCAACACGTAAGCAATAGGACGATTCGAAGCTCCTTCGGCCACAATAAAGAAACTTTTCCCAACAGAAAAGATCCGAGGTAGGCCAAGCCGGCGCAAAGACCCAAGGCAAAGGTGACGTGAAATTGACCGAGAGACGAAACAATATCCTCTGGCCGCGCGTAAATGGCGACGGTGAAGAGCCAGACGAAAAAGAAACTCAACTCGGCTTTATAACCGTGGGCCTGCGAAGGAACGAAGTCCCGCTCAGCGGTTGCCTCGTTTACAGGTGGCAGCGTCACTTCATTCAAGGATTCACCATCAAGGGATAACTTGCCACGGTACGGGTGGTCGCCCGCTTGTCATGCGATGCCACTCGCTCCAGAACCTCTTCGACCCTGGTTACTACTTCTTCCCAGCTATGATTGCTGACTACTTCTTGGCGCGCAGCCTTACCGATCACGT
>WNFP01003810.1_pt1 | contig 12139 bp, 16 predicted proteins | sample 5400201 | NCBI WGS metagenome assembly WNFP01 (sample SAMN13153355, study PRJNA577476) | soil metagenome | isolation source: 115 cm saprolite under Madrone tree | place: USA:California | collected 2016-06-14
AAAGCGCGACGGCACCATGACGCTGGTGGGCGCGCCGGAAAACCCTCCGGTGGTGGAACCATTCAGCTTGATCTTTAAACGGAGACAGCTGGCCGGATCACTGATTGGCGGCCTGCCGGAAACGCAGGAAATGCTCGACTACTGCGCCGAGCGCGGCATTACGTCCGACGTGGAAATCATTTCCATGGCCCAGATCAATGAAGCCTATGAGCGCATGCTGCGCAGCGACGTGAAATACCGCTTTGTCATTGACATGGCAACGCTTTAAATACTTTCGCCAGACCCGCCGAAGCGAAAGACCAGTCGAAGCGGATTAGCCCGGCGGCGATTGCAGAAGCCTGACCACTTCCCGCTCCACGGTGGAAAAATCGGTTGTCCCGATGAATTTGCCGTGGATGCGCTGGTCCCTGCCGATCAAAAACGTGGTGGGCAGGCCGAGTACGCCGCCGAAAGCGTCAGAGATCTTTAGATCGCCGGCCGCCACGGGATAGTTCATCTGGTGTTTGCGATAAAACTGGAGCAGCGCCCTGGGATCGTCTTCCACTGAAACGCCGACAATCTGCAGGCCCTGGTCCTGGTATTTCTTCTGCAACGCAATGAACTGCGGCACTTCTTCAGCGCAAGGGCCGCACCATGCCGCCCAGAAATTTACCAGCACCACTTTGCCTTTATAGTTGGCCGTCTGCAGTGTGCCGCCCTGTATGTCTGTGGCTGAAATGCAGGAGCCATGGGCCAGGAAGAAACAGCGGAGTTCGCGGGGTGAGGGCCGGCACGATGCTGGGCGAGATATATGCCGGTTGCCAGTCCGGCGATCACGATCAACAAAACCGCTTTGCGCATTTTGGTCTCTGGCCTATTCGCCTTTGGCCACGGGAAGGCCTTTTTCCACCCAGTTCGTGCCAAAGCTGGTTGCCAGATACAGTGCCCGCGTCCGGGTAAAGCCCATTTTCCTCAGCTCGGCAAACGCCGGGCGGATGTTCGGGCAATGGTCCCACGGGCAGCATCCGCAATAAATCACCACGGCACCGTCTTTGGGCAGAGACGCAGCCCGCGCACGCAGCTTTTCCAGGCCTTCCGGCTTGCCTGTCGCGCCAATATATTCCGCGCCAGGAATGTGCGCTTGAACATAGAACACCTTCGGCCCCACATAGAGGACGACCGGCTTCTGCGCTCCACCGGCCTTCATGGCCGCAACCAGCTCGTCTGGCTGGATCACATGCGGCCCGGATGGTGGAAGATCATCGGCCTGGCTGGCGCGACTTTGTGTTGAGGAAAAAAGCATTGCGGTGAAAGGTATTGCCGTAAAAGTCACAGCCATCGCCACGGCATTAAGCATGGAAAGACGCAGGATTAAGTTGCGCAATGACCGCGATCCGGTGTTCATAAAGGGCAGACAGTCCTTGTGTTCAAGTGTTCAGAGTGCGACCAAATCTTAATCGCCATGGAAGCACAGCGTCAAAAAAGCTGCTGGCTGGCGCTATTCGCGCATTTCGCGTTCATTCGCGGCCAAATCTTTTTTCTGGGTCTGCCATGCTCCAGTTTCTGTTTGAAGCGCGGCACCCTGAACGTTCTCTAATCCAAGGTCAATGCCATCACCTCTGCGAATTAGCGCATCATTGTTATAAGAAGAAAGCTCCAAGGAGAAAACATGAAACCGGTTGGGGTCCTCTACTCCACGCGGGCAGGTCAGACGCAAAAGATCGCGCAGTTCGTGGTGGGTAAACTGCGTGCTCTTGGCCTGGAGTCTGAACTCAGAATCGTCACCAAACGGGCAGCGTCAATCGATCTGGGGCGGTACAGCGGCGTCATTCTTGCGGCCTCTGTCCACGCCGGAAATCATGAGCACGAAATGGTGCGGTTTGTGGGCGCGCATCTGTCTCAGCTGTCCGCGATGCGGGCAGCATTTCTTTCTGTCTCGCTGAGCCAGGCAGGTGCGGAACGGGCGGGCGAAAGCCCGGAGCGCCACAGGCAATTTGTGGCTGATGTAGACAAGATGGTCTCCACGTTTATCACCCAAACAAGCTGGCATCCACAGGTAGTCATGCCCGTGGCCGGCGCGTTTCTCTACCGGGGCTACAATCCCCTGGTCCGCTGGATCATGAAAATCATTGCCCGGAAAGCCGGAGGCTACACCGATGTATCGCACAACTACGAATACACTGATTGGGCAGCGCTGGAGCGCTTTGTGGAAGAATGGGCCGTAACGAACGCCAAGGTCATGGCTGGGCCTCAGGCCGCCTAAGTCCACCCGGAATTTCGCCTGAATTATTACAAAATATAAAACTGTATTTATAAATGATGACGTAAGTTTCGCTTCGCCTGTGTTTTGCGGTTGAAACCCCGCGCAGATGGGTTCACAATCACATTCATCAGTTAATAAATCCGGCTCTTGAGACCGGACATGGGGACTTGTGGACTATTATCGCGGAACTGAAACCATTCTCCTGGTGGATGACGAAGAGTCACTCCGTGGGGTAGTCGTAGATTTTCTCGGACAGCTCGGTTATCGGATGCTCTCTGCCGCAAACGGCACGGAGGCCCTGCAGGTCGCACATGCGTATCCGGCCAAGATCGATTTGCTCCTGACTGACGTAGTCATGGGAGACCTCCCCGGTCCCGAATTGGCACAACGGCTGGCAGACAGCCGCCCTGACATGAAGGTGGTCTTCATCTCCGGGTTTGCCGATGGTTCACTGGCCCCCGGTGGAGTGCTCACGCCTGGTACTGTTCTGGTACAGAAACCATTCACCATAAAGACGCTTTCCGCCAGAATTCGCCAGGTATTGGAAGCGGCTTAGCACTCGCTGGTCTCTGTCCTCTGTGTTTGCTCGTGTTGGCGGAAAGACACATCGACTGCGTGGCGCTTGACACATCACGCCAATACGCCCGACGCAAGATGCTCGTTTTAAAGGGAATTCGCTGTGGCTTCACGCTTGCACTTCATCCAGCCGTCCGGCCCAGGGAGGGATTGGCAATATGAACGCAAATGTGGATTCGGTGGAAGCGAAAAACTTTTTGATCTGGATAGCATTTTGGATTGTATCGTTAATGGCGCTCCTGCCGGCGCTTTCCGGCAACTAGGCACAAGCTGATCATCGAAATTGGAATTTGTTTTCGGACTGCTCTCATTTTTTTCGAGATTTTCATGGAGCCAGTCCAGAATAAGCTGCATCTATTAAATAGCAAGTCACAACCCGAATGAGTTTTTGAAGGAGGTAAAAACTGAATGCTTTCTAAATGTGCGAATCCAGCCTGTTCCACTCCGCTCGTCTACCTCCGCGAAGGCAAGATTTTCATGGTTGAATCATCTGAACTGCCGCGTGCAGCCTCCGCGCCGGCACTCCCGAAAAAGCCCCACCGGGTCGAACACTTCTGGCTCTGCGGGAACTGCTCGGCGGACATGACTTTGGCGTATGATCGCGAAGCAGGCGTGCGTATTGTGCCTAAAACACAGCTACCGCAAAAAGCCCTCCGCGCTTCTGCATCTTGAATCAGAAGAACGAAGTTTCTAACGCCGGATACGGTTATTTTGGCGTGCTGCTGCTTTTTTTGAATGACCCGGCAGATCGCAAGGCGATCTAACTGTGTTGGGTTATTTTGAGGTTGATCGATAGCCGCCCGTGACCGAGTACCAGCGGACCTTAAGCGTATCCAGCCCCATATAGAAACCATCTCGCCAGGGATGCAGTTTGGACCGTTCATCGTGGCCCCAGGCGACTGGAACTTCCACCAGTTTCATCTTCATGCTATGGGCCAGATACAGAATTTCCGAGTCGAAGCCCCAGCGCCTGATCCGCTGCCGGGGGAAAATTTTCTCGGCCGCGGCGCGGGTAAACGCTTTGAATCCGCACTGGGTGTCACGATAAGGAAGCGCCAGCACCACCCGCATAAAAATATTGTAGGCGCGGGACATGAGTTGCCGCTTAAAAGACTGCCGCTGAAATTGCAGTGACGGATCAAGCCATCGCGAGCCGATGGCCACGTCCGCTCCCTCTTCCAGGGCGGCAAAAAGCCGGTTTGCTTCAGAGATCGGTGAAGAAAGATCGGCGTCAGTAAACAGCAGGATTTTTCCGCGGGCATTCAACATGCCATTGCGCACGGCATAGCCCTTGCCCTGATTGCCGGGGTTTTCCAGCAAACGGACTTGCGGATGGTCTTGGGCAAAATGCCTTACAAACTCCACCGTGTCATCGCGTGAGCCGTCATTGACTACCAGGATTTCTGCGTTCCAATTCTGCCGGCGCAGATGCTCGATAATATTTTCGAGCGTGACGCCAATACGCGCCCGCTCATTATAAGCAGGCACAACAATGCTGTATTGCGGCTGGGCGGTTTGCGGTCCTGACCTGTACGACGACGCCTCGGTCGCCAAATTCATGCCGCCTGTTCCTTATTTTTGAGCATGGTGAAGAATGCCGGCACAAGATTCGGGTCCCACAATCCTCTGTTGGCTTCGTCCATCATGGTACGCTCCGCTTCTTCATGCGTGAGGGCCGGCTTATAAGGACGCGCCGTGCGCAAGGCGTCATAGACGTCCACCACCTGCATCGCGCGCGCCAGAAGAGGGATACTGTATCCGGAAAGCTGATCGGGGTACCCGCTGCCGTCCCAGTGCTCGTGATGATGGCGGATGATAGGCAGCACGTTGCGAAATGACTTAAGAGGCCGGCAGATGGATTCTCCAATGGCCGGATGCTGTTTCATGACCTCCCATTCTTCCGCCGTCAGACGGGTGCCTTTTTTCAAGATGTCATCCGGGATAGAGACCTTGCCCAGATCATGCAGATAACCGCCCCTCTTGAGGGCAATAATGCTGTCACCATCCAAACCGATGTGGTGCCCCAGCTCGGCGGCATAGTGTGCCAGCCGCTCGCAGTGATTGCCCGTATAGGGATCGCGCGACTCAATGCCCAAAGCCAGCGCCACCAGCACCGCTTCCGCATTTTCCAGCTCATCCGTAAACTCTTTGAGCTTCAGCAGAGACTTGACGCGGGCAAAAAGCTCTTCCGGATAAAGCGGCTTGCTGAGAAAGTCATCGGCCCCTGCCTCAATGCCGCGCACCCGGTCATCGCGGTCAGAAAGCCCGGTGATCATCACCACGGGAATAAGACGGGTAACGGGATCATCCTTGAGCTCGCGACAGAGTTCGTAGCCGGATTTGCCCGGCATCACCACATCCAGAAGGACCAGTTCCGGACGCTGCTCATGAACAATCTGTTTGGCTTCTTCCGCTTCCGTGGCGGTAATGATCTCGTATTTTCTTGTAGAAAGCAGCTCACGCAGCAAAAGCAGGGTTTCCAGTTTATCGTCTACCACCAGGATCCTGGGCGCCCGCTGCTTATGCCGCTCATATTCTTCCTTTGCCCGCTCCGATATGGGTGCCATTGCTGGGTGAGAAGGTAAAGTCAGTTCGAGGGTTGTATCCGTCAACTCACGAATCTGTTTTGGATCGTCTTTGAAATGCACTGAAGAACCCCGGGCCGCCTCTTAAAGTATCTGCACGATTTTCATAATCGTTACGTTATTGGGGAGTTTCTTAATGATAAGTGGTTTTCCCGCCGATGGAAAGAACCAAGTAAACCTGGTGAATTTTTATAAATATATTGGCCTGATTTGCAAATCATTAATAAACCCATTACAGGAATGGCATTAATATAGAAAACATAAACAGCTCGCTAAAAATTGTCTTCTCACGCAACGCACGTGATTTGTGGAACCATTCGGCGGCGGGAACAGAGTCATATAATTGCGGTACGTACATGCGAACCGCAATTTTCTGCTCCGGCCTTCTAATTTGCGCGCTCAGTGGCCACGCCGCACCGCGCACACACACCACCGTGTTGGGCCGATGGCATCAAGTGGAAATTCGCACTGAAACCGGCACCACGCAATCCATAAAAGTCCGCAGGCTTATCATTGACGGGCACACCCGCGAATACACCACCGGGCCAGCGCATGAGATCACGGAACGGCTTTTCGTGGTCCGGCGCGCTTACCGGATCAATGACGCTTTGCCGGAAGAATTCAGGAAGCTTCCCACTTGGGTCTGGCGGCTTGACGGATGGATGAGCGTGGACCGCCAGACCGGCCACATCAGCCAGTTGCCCCTGCCTTCATTTGACGGAGAAGTTTCCGAGGCCAGCTGGTATCGTGACTATGTTGCGTATTGCGGCACGTCCGATGACGGGACCCGGAGCTACATGATGGTGGCGCAACTGGGCAAGCGGAAGGCCATTCTGAAGAAAGAATTTTCCGGTCCCGCCTGCGAGGCGCCCAGGTGGGAACGCGGGCCCATGCGCGTGACCTTCATCAACGGCGCGGAGAAGACCGGGTTCATTGTGCGTGCGCGAGGAGTGGACCTGCAACCGGAGAACACGGAAGAAGAGGGCCCTTAACATGAAGACTCTCGAGGAATATCTTGACGATGCCGCGGTGGCGCACGGCCATCTTTGCGCCGGCCAGGTGCTGGGCGTCCGCATGGCCATGCTTGGCTTGCGTAAGCTGGGGCTGGAAGAGCCACAGGGAAAAGACCGTAAACGCATCGTGACGTTTGTGGAAATTGATCGCTGTGCCACCGATGCGGTCATGGTGGTCACCGGGTGCCGCCTGGGCAAACGCGCCCTTAAGTTTCGCGACTGGGGCAAAGTTGCCGCGACCTTTGTCGATATAGAGACGGGAAAAGCCGTGCGCATCGCCGCAAAAGAATCTTCCAAAGCAGCCGCCAAAAACCTGCATCCGGAGATCGTGGACAAAAATCAGCAACAGATGCTGGCCTATCGTGAGATGCCGGACGAGCTGTTGTTCCAGTCACAATGGGTGCATGTGGAACTTCCGCCGGAAGAGTTTCCCGGATACAAAGGCGAGAGGATTGTATGCGCGGACTGTGGTGAAGGCATCAATTTCCGGCGCGAGGTAAAAGTTGGGGCCAGGGTGCTGTGCCGCGCCTGTGCGGGCGAGCGCTACTACCAGCCAATCGTCTAAGCTGCGTCGGGGCTTCCCCGTCCGGCTGCAGATATAACGTTCCATTCGGGACTGCGGCGTAAGACGCGAAAAGGCCGGAACTTTTACCCCGGCGCCGGCGTATATAAAACCAGAGGCCAGGTTCCGCCATCAGGAGGATTTCATGCGCCGTGCTTTACTCCCAGCTTTTATAGCGGCTTTCAGCATTCTCATGCTTACCGGATGCTCCATCACCACGCATGATCATGACAAGGACCATGCGGGAAAGAATGACGTTGATATCCGGACGCCGTTTGGCTCGCTCAGCGTGCAGGAGGGCGGCACCAATGTGCGCGACACTGGCTTGACCCTCTATCCTGGAGCGCGGGCCAAGAACGACGGGGACGACAAGCACCATAGCGCCAACGTGAACATCTCCAGTTCCCTGTTTGGGTTGAAAGTGGTGGCCGCCAAGTTCCAGTCCGACGATGCCTCCGACAAGGTCCTGATTTTCTATCGCAAGGAAATGGGCAAGTATGGCAAGGTGGTGGATTGCACGGGCAGTTTTAACATGAATTTCCGCCATCGCGACAAGGACGCTGAAGTCACATGCAGCGACCGTACTGGCTCTGATCACGAATACAAAGAGGAACTTAAGGTAGGCACGGAAAACAATCAGCGCATTGTGGCCGTCAAGCCAAGCGGCAGCGGATCTGAATTCGTCCTGGTGTATGTGCGCGCCTGGGAGCATAAAGACCCGAGCTGATCGCCGACTTCCTCATCCGCCATGAACCTGTGAATAAATCTCACCACTGATCTACACGGATTTCACTGATCAGAAGAGATTGGCGACATCTCTTTTTGAAATCAGCGTCCTTGGGTGCTCAGTGGTAAGTTTTTCGCGTTTCTAAAGCCGCCCCAGGCTTCAAGCCATGACTGCTGGAGCATCTACAAATGTGCCCGCCGGTGGTTGCCGTTTTGGGTGTGGCTCCTATAACTTGGTATGAATGCCACAGAACTGCCACCGGTGCGGACAACTTGTTACTGACAGGACAGTTTTTTGTCCCTCATGCAATGCACCCCAGATCAGGGTGTCTGTACCGCAAACGGAATTTGTATCGCAAAAGAAGGAAGATGAGGGCAGCCTGCCCAACGACAATCCCGCGGTTTCTTTGGAGCCTTCCGCGGTGGCTCTTCCCGCATCCGCAACGGATCTTCCCAGTGGTATTCATCTTAGCGGTGTTCAATGGAACCTGTTTTTTCGGATTGCATCGCCGCTTGCGGCTTTGGCTGGTTGCTTAAGCCTGGTTCTACTGCCGGTGGGTCTTTTTGTCCTTCTTCCTTACGCCATTGTGCGCGCCATCAAGCGGTATCGGACACATCACCCCGGCCCGCTGCAAGGCAAACATGGCGCACGGCTCGGGGCTTTTGCCGCCCTGCTTAGCTTTTTGTCTTTTGTTCTGTTTTTTTTAGCAACCATCTCGGTGAAGCGGCCTGAAATCATCAGCAGGTTTGAGGAGATGGCCAAGCAGAGCCCGGATCCTCAGGCCCAGCAGGCAATCTATTGGTTTACCACCAATCAGGGCTTCACCGCGATCATGGGCATTACGCTGGTCATTTTTCTTGTGATTTTTCTGGTGGTAGGCGTAGTCAGCGGCATTCTGGCCGCCACTTCAAAGTCACAGACCAAGCTTTAGGGGGATGACTTGGCGTGTCGCGCCGCCATCGGATATCATTCGTGTGACATGAATCCTGCTGCTTCTCGCCTACCTAACCTGCACGTTAAAGGTCGTTTGATGTCCGGCTCAGAAATTGAGCGTACCCTGGTCCGCCTGGCCCACCAGATCGTGGAAAAGAACAATGGCGTGGAAAACCTGGTGCTCGTGGGCATCAAAAGACGCGGCGTGCCGCTGGCCAATCGCCTGGGCGCGCTCATTGAACAAATTGAAAAAACGCCGGTGCCGGTGGGTACTCTGGACATCACTCTTTATCGTGACGACCTCTCCACCGTGGGAGCTGCCCCAGTGATTAAAAAAGCCACTCCGCTGGGCACCGATATTGTGGACAAAAACGTAATCCTGCTGGATGACGTTCTGTACACCGGGCGCACCGTCCGGGCCGCCATGGACGCCCTTTTTGACCACGGACGCCCGCGCCGCGTACAGCTTTGCGTGCTGATCGACCGCGGTCACCGCGAGCTGCCCATTGAAGCTGCCTTCATCGGGCGGACCGTGCAGACCACCGACCAGGAAATTATCGAAGTGAAGCTTTCGGAGATTGATCACGAAGAACAGGTCCTGCTGGTGGAGCGCACAGACTAGCAATGGCGCGCAAAGGCTCGTTACTCGAACTCGAGCACCTTTCCGCCGACGAAATCTCCTCTTTCCTTAAGCTGGCCCGGCGCATGCAATCCGGCAATCCCCGGCCTTTGTTGCGCGGGAAACGCATCGCTCTTCTTTTCTATGAACCGTCCACGCGAACGCGCGTTTCTTTTGAGTTCGCGGCCAAGCTGCTGGGCACGCACACCTCGGTTATTAACACCACGTCCTCAAGTATCGAAAAGGGCGAGTCGCTGGTGGATACCGGCAAGACGTTGCAGGCCCTGGGCGCGGATTGCATCGTGGTACGGCATCCCTCTTCCGGCGCGCCCCATGTGCTCGCCCGTGCTCTACAAATTCCGGTCATCAATGCCGGTGACGGCATGCATGAACATCCATCCCAGGGATTGCTGGATGCCTACACCATCCTGCGCCATAAAAAATCGCTCAAAGGCCTGCGCATCACCATGATTGGCGACATACAGCACAGCCGTGTGGTGCGCTCCAATGTTCATCTGCTGTCGAAATTCGGCGCACAGATCATTTTGTGCGGGCCGCCCGAACTGCTGCCCGAATACGCCACAACCCTGGCTCCCGGCGTGAAAGTGACCCGGCACATCGAAGAAGCCGCGCGCAAGACTGACGTGCTGATGATGCTGCGCATCCAGAAGGAACGCCTGGCCGGCCTAAAGCTGGACGCAGACAACTACATTGCCCATTACCAGCTCACTCCGGAGCGGCTGAAGCTGGCCAGCCGCGATGCCATCGTCATGCACCCCGGGCCCATGGTCCGCGGGATGGAAATCCAGAGCGAGGTCGCCGACGGCCCCCAGTCCGTGATTGAAGAACAGGTACACAACGGCGTCTATGTGCGCATGGCCATTCTGGCGATTTGCCTGGGAGTGCAATAAAAAATGCATTCGCCGCAGATAAGCGCAGATGAACGCAGATACAAATATTCAGAATTGACCGAACAGATCATTGGCATTTTTTATGAGGTCTACAACGAACTGGGCTTTGGTTTTCTCGAAAGAGTGTATGAAGGGGCGATGGTAGTCATTCTCAAAGAACGCGGAATCCAGTTTCATCAGCAGCTCTCTCTTCCGGTCTGGTTCCACGGACAAACCATCGGATCGTATGATGCCGATATAGTGGTCAACGGAGTCGTTCTTCTGGAACTCAAAGCATGTAAAACGCTCGAGGCCTCTCATGAAGCTCAGCTTCTCCATTACTTGCGCTCCACTGAGATTGAAGTAGGACTCCTCTTGAACTTCGGCCCCAGACCGCAAGTGAAGCGACTGGCCTTTGAAAATGAAAGAAAAAAGATCAGCGTTCATCTGCGCAAATCTGCGGCGAAAGGCCCTTCATGAAGTCTGGCAGTCTGGCAATTCGCAACGGCCTTCTGATCGATCCATCTTCGCGTCTCGAAGGCAAATACGATGTGCTGCTCCAGGACGGCCGCGTGGTTGAAGTCGCGCCGCAGGGCAAGCTGCGCGGCAAAGCGGACGAAAGCCTGAATGCGCGCGGGCTGATTGTCTCGCCCGGGTTTATTGACATCCATGTGCATCTGCGCGAGCCGGGACAATCGCACAAAGAGACCATCGCCAGCGGCACCATGGCCGCCGCCGCCGGAGGCTTTACCTCCGTCTGCGCCATGCCCAATACCAGCCCGGTGAATGACTCCGCCGAAATTACCCGCTGGATGCTTGATCCTGCCCGCGGTGCGCACGTAAATGTCTTTCCTGTAGGCGCTGCGACGGTCGGCAGCCGGGGCGAGCAGCTCACAGACTTTGCCGCGCTCAAGCGCGCCGGCGCAGTGGCGTTCAGCGACGATGGCAAGCCCATACTGGAAGACGAAATCATGCGCCAGGCTCTGATGGCCGCCGCCGCGTTGAACATGCCCGTTGTGCAGCATGCCGAAGACTGCCGCATGACCGCAGGCTCCGTGATGAACGCCGGGCCCGCGGCCTTCCGGCTGGGGCTGCGCGGATGGCCGGGCGAAGCCGAAAGCTCCATTGTGGAACGCGATATACGGCTGGCAGCCGAGACCAAAGGCCGCTACCACGTCGCTCATCTTTCCACCGCCGCCGCGCTCGGTGCCGTCCGCAAAGCCAAGCATGAGCGCCTGCGCGTGACCTGTGAGATCACGCCGCACCATTTCACCCTGCTGGATGAACAGATCGGCGAATACAATACCAACTACAAAATGAACCCGCCGCTGCGCTCCAGCGACGACCGCGATGCGCTTCTGTCCGGACTGGCCGACGGCGCAGTGGACTGCGTGGCCACCGACCACGCTCCGCATGCCGCGCATGAAAAGAACCAGGAGTTTGACCGCGCGCCCTTCGGCATCACCGGCCTGGAAACCGCGCTCGGCCTGTGCGTGTCCGTCCTGCATTACCGCCACAAAATTTCATTGGGCCGCATTGTCGAACTGCTCTCCGCCAACCCGGCACGCATCATGGGCCTGCAAGGCCGCGGCACCCTGGCCGTGGGCGCTCACGCCGACGTAACAATTTTTGATCCGGCCAAGAAGTGGATTTACCGCGCCGCGCAGTCGTATTCAAAATCAAAGAACTCACCTTTCGATGGAAGACAGATGCAGGGCAAGGTGGTGGCGACGGTCGTGGGTGGGGTTGTCACATTCCGAGCGTAGCGAGGAATCCCTCTCACTGCAAATAAACGCATAGGCATCGATAGGGATCCCTCGCTACGCTCGGGATTTTTTTTAAACTATCCCCATCCTGGTCCCCTCCCTCTTCAGTACCTCCAGCGCTTTGGTCAACTGGTTTTGCGTGTGCGTGGCAGTCATGATGGTGCGCAGACGGGCCTTGCCTTCGGCAACCGTGGGAAACGCAATGCCCGGCGTAAAAACGCCTTCA
>WNFP01004072.1_pt1 | contig 12139 bp, 10 predicted proteins | sample 5400201 | NCBI WGS metagenome assembly WNFP01 (sample SAMN13153355, study PRJNA577476) | soil metagenome | isolation source: 115 cm saprolite under Madrone tree | place: USA:California | collected 2016-06-14
AGCTCCATCGCCAGCGAGGTCCGGGTCACAAGGAATGAGGTTGTCTTTCGCGAAGGTGACGTCTCCTATGCGATGTACGTCGTCGTGAAAGGCCGGGTGCGTCTGGACAAGGAAGACAGGGAAGTCATGACGGTGGGCGACTGCCAGAGCTTCGGTACGTGGGCTTTATTCGACAACCAGCCGCGGCTGATGACCGCCACGGCTGTCGAAGACTTGCATCTTTTGAAGATCCGCAGCGAGGATTTCTACGACCTGCTCGCCGATCACGACGAAATCACTCCAGCGATGTTCAAAGCTGTTATCGAAAGAGTGAAAAGCCTCGTTACGGACTAGTGTCCTGAGTCGGAAATTCGTTCACAAATTCGATGCCATGCACGCGGGCTTTCCGACTGTAGCGGCGGTCTATGACCGCCGGTTTTATGGCATGTTGCAAGGAAAAACCGGCGGGCATAGACCGCCGCTACAGTCGGAAAGCCCGCGTGCATGGCATCGAAATTGTGAACGAATTTCCGACTCAGGACACTAGTCCGTAACGACAGGTTTAAAAGGAGTGCCGCATATGCCAGACAATCGTACAACTCCAACGATCATGCTTGTCGATGATGACGAAATGGTGCTCGATTCCATCAAGGCTTTTTTCTCCATCGAGAGTGACTACAACCTCCTGACCTACACTTCGGCCGCGGCGGCACTGGAGACTCTTGACCACAAGCATCAAAACATCGATCTCGTCATCAGCGACTACCTGATGCCGGGAATGGATGGGATCACCTTCCTCGCGCACGTGAAGGAGCGGATGCCGATGGTGCCGCGGATCCTGCTTACCGGCTACGCCGACAAAGAGAATGCGATAAAGGCGATCAACAACGTCGGCCTGTATCAGTACATCGAGAAACCGTGGGACAACAATGATCTCAAGCTGATCATCAGAAACGGTCTCGAGAAGACTGTCTTACTCAAGCAACTCGAAGAGAAAATTCGTGAAGTCGAGCGTGCACATCGTGAATTGAGTGAGGTGCACAAAGATATCCTCCGGGTCTTCGCATAATGGAACCGGCGTTCTCTTCTGTGTCGTCCAAAATCCACCTAAGTGTCGGGAGTAGTATGACGGCGATAACGGAACTCCGCCTGCAAAGCGATTGGAGAGAGACGTCTGTTCACCATGAGGCTGCTCAGATCACTTCCAATCGTTCTGGTCATTACATTACTCGCCGGGCATTCATTGCCCATATCCGCTCAGGATGATCCCCCGAATACGGAGCGCATCGTCGATGGGCCCCCGAAGTTGTACACCTTCAAGCGCGCGATTCATCCGCTGACCTGGGTCGAGTGGGTGACCGAGCCGTTTTTCCGTTCCGCTGATGGCGGCTTCATCAGCAAGATCGCGGCACGAAAGCCGCATCACAGCCAAAAAACATCCGGCTTCAGGTTTGGATTGGATAGAACCGTGCCCGGTTCGGGCTATGGCCCGGAGCTCACCTTGTTTAATAAGGACGTGCTCGGGCGCGGTATCGACGTCGAAGTTCCGCTGCTCTACACGTACTCCGGTTACCAGAGGTATGCCTTCACAGCAAAGGTACCCCTGGACTCTGAGACGCCCGACCATCGGCTGAGCTTCGACGTGGGCGGTCTGTATGGTTCTCGTGCGGCCGACAATTTCTTTGGCGTCGGCAGCGACAGCCGGCTCGAGCAGGAGTCGGACGTCCGCACAGTGACTCGACAACTCAGTACGGGTCTGTCTGCCCGGATCACCAACGCGTGGACATCCGGTTTTCATGTCGCTTATCGCAACGTGGGTGTGACCAAATCTCGCAGTGGAATTTCCGCACAGAGCCATTTCAGCGAGAGCGACGCTCCGGGTCTGTTCACTGGAGCGGTTCTGGGTTCAGCCGAGATGTCTTTCGATCACGACACGCGAGACAAGGAACACATGCGGGGCGCAGGCGGACTCGAACACTTTGCGGTACGCCTGAACGAAGGCATTCGCAAGGGCGACTTTGCGTACTGGAAATATCATTTCGATTTCGTTCGATTTTTCCCATTGAGCCGCGACAAGCGCACGGTGATTGCTTTTCGAGGCATGGCCGAGACGAACCAGGAAAAAGGCGGCAGTCATGTTCCTTTCTTCGATATGCCCATGATCGGAGGCTGGGACACAGTGCGCGGTCTCGACGATTTTCGCTTTCTTGACAAGAGTGCGATTAGTTTCGGAGCCGAGTATCGCTTCCGTGTATGGACGCACATGGATTGGGGCTTTTTCGTGGACGAGGGACAAGTAGCGCCTCAGCCCGGCGACTTCGGCTGGAGCCGATTCCATACCGGTTACGGTGTTCGTTCTGTCTTCCTGCCAAAGCCGAATTATCCGGTCTCCATTGATCTCGGCCACAGCCGGGAAAAGTGGATCTTGTCTTTCAACCTCAACAGGAACTTTTAGTCGAGTATTTGAATGCACTTTCGCGCCAGATCATCTTTACTTCTCATTGCAACCACACTGGCTGCCCTCGTTTCCTACGCGCAAGTCCGGCCGGCTGCGAAGCTTCTCTGGCTCGACTTCGACATGAAAAATATACCGGAACCGAAGGAACGTCCTTCGAGCGTCTACGATTACTTCTTCAAAAACCAGGTCGTTGAACAGACAAAACAAAATTTGGATCTTCCACGTTATCTTCGCGCCGCGGTGGGACATCCGAAGCCGGCAGCAAACGTCAACGCGGTGGACGAGGTGCCCGATTCGAGCTGGTACACGAACCGTCATCATCTTCACAGGATGACGATTGACGATCTCATGCGCGGGCCGAATCAGCGTGGCAACCCGGACTTCGCAGGGGCTGTTATAACAAAAGCCAAGACAAAGGGAGTTACTCCCGGTCTTCAGCTCAAAGACAGCCAGGGCGACTCCTACATCATCAAGTTTGATAACAAAAAGTATCCGGAACTCCAATCGGGCGCCGAGATGATTTCCACAAAGATCCTCTACGCAGCCGGTTACAACGTCCCGGAAAACCATCTTGCATACCTTGATGCAAAGCTGCTGCGGATCGGAGAAGACGTCAAGATCAAAGATGAAAACGGGAAAATCCGCTCATTAACGCGAGAGGATCTGGACGAGACATTAACCCGTGTCGCGAGAATGCCCGACGGCCGTATCCGAGTCCTCGCCAGCAAGCTTATTCCCGGCAAGCCCAAAGGGCCATTTCCCCAAATCGGATTGCGCCGCGACGACCCGAATGATTGGATACCTCACGAGCACCGGCGCGAACTTCGAGGACTCCGGGTGATCGCATCGTGGATCAATCATTGGGACATGAAGGAAGACAACGGACTCGACACCTATGTGGAGGAGAATGGCCGCAAATTTCTCCGGCATTACTTGATTGATTTCGGATCGACTCTTGGCGCCGGGAAGGATCCAGCCGAGTACTTTCATGGCCGGGCGTACCTCATCGACACGAAGAGCATCCTGAAAGAGCTGTTCACGCTCGGTTTGTACGAATCCCCTTACGAAAAAGAAGGGACCGTGATTTCTCCCGCGGTCGGTATGTTTACATCGGACGATTTTCATCCGGAGGGTTGGGTATCGACCTACCCGGTGCTGCCATTCGACAACATGACGGATCAAGACGCGTACTGGGCTATGCGAATTGTATTGTCATTTACCGAGCCCGAGCTTCGCGGCGTTGTCGAGACGGCGTCGTACAGCGATCAGAAGGATACGGACTATGTCCTGAGAACTCTTCTGGAAAGAAGATCCATTTTGGCCCGCCACTGGCTGCCGAAGGTGGATGCGCTTTCAGATTTCTCCGTTCGACCGTTGGATGGAGGGATCGCTCTCGCCTTCCGCGACGTCATGATCGATTCAAAGACGCAAGATCCTGATTCGACCAGTTACTCATACCAGGTAAAGGGGCCTCGCTATACATCCGAAATGAAAACCATTCGGAACCCGTCGATTGCCGTGGACCGCGTCACTCTGACCGCGGCTATCGAACACAGCGGCCCGGATGGGTTAGTTGAGGTCACTATCTGGACGAATCGTCAGGGTTCGAGTTCCGGCCCCGTGAAAGTCTATTTTGATTGGAGTCCCACTCGCGACTCGTTCGCCGTCCGGCGAATTTCTCGCGGTTGAACGGCTGTAGCGGCGGTCTGTGACCGCCGACAATACAGCCAACTGGCAAAATCGCCGGCGGTCATAGACCGCCGCTACAGTTGCATTACGGTGGTTTTTTGCAAAGCCCGGTTGAGGAGAAAGAAGGTTCGTATGTTCGCAATTTCGCCTTGCGTATTAGTAGTGCTGTTGGCCGGGACGGATCCTGCAATAAAAGAATTCAATGAACATGTACAGAAGTATATGGATCTTCACAAAAAGATCGAACGTTCGCTGCCGCCTCTCGATAAGAAGGAATCGGATCCTGCGAAGATCGTGAACCATCAAAAGGCGCTGTCGGCGGCGATACGTGCAGCGCGCCCTGAGGCACGTCGCGGCGACATCTTTCAGCGAGACGTTCAGCCGGTCTTTTTGATGATCATCAAGGAACAACTTTCATCCGGCAAGGGAGCAACGGCACGGGCGATGATTCTCGGAGATGGAAATCCGAAGAGTCCCGAATCGCCGGCCAAGGTCGATCTAAGTGTCAATGCCGAGTATCCGGCCAAAGCGCCGCTGTCCACGGTCCCTCCTTCCGTATTGCTCAGCCTGCCACGGTTGCCGGAGGGACTGGAGTACCGCTTCGTTGGGCGACATTTGATTTTGTACGACGGCCCTGCGAATTTGATCGTCGATGTCCTGCCGGATGCCATTCGCTAAGGTTCGAATCGAGGTAGTCTGATGCGCAAGTTCAATATTCCTCTCTCGGTCGTCATCCTGTTTGCAGCACTTCTGAGCCATGCACAGGAAGTGCGTCTTCCCCTTGAAAAGGATTCTTTACGTTTCGCAGTCATTGGAGACAACGGAACAGGGGATAAGCCGGAATATGATATCGGCGGCAAGCTCGCCGCGGTACACGCGATGTGGCCGTTCGATTTTGTTCTGATGATGGGGGACAATCTCTACGGCGGCGAGGCTCCCAGAGACTTCCAGAATAAGTTCGAGAAGCCTTACCAGGCGCTGCTTTCGTCAGGTGTGAAGTTTTACGCCACGCTTGGGAATCACGATGATCCGGCCCGTCAGGTTCCTTACAAACCATTCAACATGGGTGGAAAGCATTACTACACATTCAAGCCGAAGGAAGGCGTTCGCTTCTTTTCACTCGACAGCAATTACATGGATAAGACCCAGCTTGACTGGTTCGAAAAAGAACTCAAGTCGTCGGGCAGTGAATGGAAGATCGTTTTCTTCCATCACCCTATTTACTCATCGGGACTGAGGCATGGCTCGAATCTGGAGCTCCGCTCCGTTCTCGAGCCGCTCATGGTGAAATACGGCGTGGACGTCGTATTGAGCGGCCACGAGCATTTTTATGAACGGGTCAAACCTCAAAAGAACATCCGGTATTTCATCATGGGCTCCAGCGGACAACTGCGCAGAGGAAATATCGGAAAGACGGCGCTTACGGAAAAAGGATTCGACCAGGACAACGCTTTCATGCTCGCCATGATTGCGGGAGATGCGATGTCGTTCCAGGTGATTTCGCGAGCGGGACAAACCGTCGATTCCGGCACGATTCGCCGCGCCGAAAAAGCGACAAGAGCCACGATATCGCAGTGACGCGACGATTCCCCTCCTAAGTTAGGAGGGGTGGCTGCGCCATTAAGAAAAGGTCCCGTTCCGAAACGGCGCAGACGGGGTGGTTCCCTTACTCAAACGCAGGATGGTCGAGCGTATCTCTTCAAGAACAGCCTCGAGATTCTCGAACACCCATTTATTCTCAAACCGGATCACTGTTACATTGAATCGCTTCAGGAACTCCGACCTTTCTGTATCCAAGTCCGCTCCGATCTCAGTCATGTGGCCCGCTCCATCGAGTTCAACAGCCAGACGACATTCCGGACAAAAAAGTCGACAATGTACGGACCTATGCTGTGTTGTCGTCGGAACTTCTTTCCTTCGAGTCTAGAGTCCTTCAGGCGTGTCCATAGGAAAGCTTCCGCAGGTGTTAGATTTCGACGGAGTTCCTTGCGCCGGCCATTTGAAGATTCCAGGTTGTGAATCAGACGGCGGTTTTTCATGCCGAGAGATACAGCAAACTCCCCTCCTAAGTTAGGAGGGGTGGCCGCGCATCAATAAATATCGCGAAGCTACGTTTGTTGGCGCGGCCGGGGTGGTTCCTTTGAGCCATTTCCATGAACCACCCCGTCTGCGCCGTTTCGGAACGGGACCTTTTTCTTAATGGCGCAGCCACCCCTCCTAACTTAGGAGGGGAGTTTCAAAACCGCTCAATTCTGGCCCGGCGCCGGGATCGGCATTTTCCCATCCAGCACGAATGTGTAAAGCCTGGGCAAAACAGGAGGCGCAGGGGGCTGTGCCGGTGCCGCGGCGTTTGCGCCACCGCCTCCGCCACCTCCACCCCGGGGAGGAACGGGGCCTGTTCCACCCATGAAAGAGATGTACTGTTTGCCGTCAAGCATGTAGGTAATCGGCGGTCCCATTCCGCCTCTCAGCCCTGTCTGAACTTCGAGGAGTTTCTCGCCTTTGTCGGCGCTGTATGCAAAGAAGCGGCCGTCCGGAATCACTTGAAACACGAGATTGCCGGCCGTCGTAACAGTCCCGCCGCCGGTGCTACCGCCACCGGGCATACGCCACCGTTCCTTCTGCGTGACAGGATCCCAGGCCACCAACATTCCCCGCTGCCCCTCCGGCGGAACCGGTCCGATAGCAGGTGGGGAAGGCCGAACGTTTGCAGACGGGGCCGACGCAGGGGCGGGAGCGCCCGGCGTTGCGCCAGCACCACCGCCTCGGAGAAGACCGATGTTGGTCCGGCCGGGTGTATAGGTGAAGTTCGGATCCTGGGTGAACGTGGAGGAACTGTTCGTTGATGTCGGAACGTAGACCAGACCCGTGGCGGGATTGAACGACATCGGCGACCAGTTGTGAGCGCCGCCGGGGCCCGGCGAAAGCGTAACGGTTTCGTCGTTGGCGTCGTAGTGGGCTTCGGGGTTCACAATCGGGCGTCCCGTTTCCTGATCGATTCCCTTTGCCCAGGTTACCTGCGCAAACGGCTGGGCGGAAATGAACGCTCCGCTGACGCGGTCAAGCACGTAATAGAAGCCGTTCTTGTTCGCCTGCATGATGACCTTGCGGGGCCGGCCATTGATGGTGACGTCGGCGAGCAGCAGTTGTTGCACGCTGTCATAATCCCAGGAGTCGCCGGGCACCGGCTGGTAATACCACTTCAGCTCACCGGTGTCGGGTTTGATCGCGAGGATCGAACATACATAAAGGTTGTCTTTACCTTTCGATTTCCGAAGCTCCTCGGGCCACGGTCCGCCATTGCCCGTACCGACATAAATCAAGTCGGCGTCTGGATCATAGGCCATGCCATCCCAAACCGTGCCGCCGCCGCCCAATTTCCACCAGTCTCCAGCCCATGTCTCGGCGGCCTTCTTCAGTGCGGGATTCTCGAAGGGTTTGGAAGGATCTCCGGGGATGGTGTAAAACCGCCACGCCAGCTGGCCGGTATTCGCATCGTACGCGGCGAAATATCCACGAACGGGAAATTCGGCGCCGCTGACACCGATAATCACTTTGCCTTTCGCAATTCGCGGCGCCATCGTGATGGTGTAGTTGTCTTGCGGATACGCGACGCGCGCTTCCCATAAAACCTTTCCGGTCTCCGCCTCCAGGGCCTGAAGCCTGCCGTCGATCACCGGGGCAATGATCTTTCCTTGATAGATAGCGAGCCCGCGATTCACCACGCCGCAGCAGATTTTCGGCCGGACGGCGGTCTGGTTGACCTCAGGGTCCCAGCGCCATTTTTCTTTTCCTGTGCGTGCATCGATAGCGAAAACGACACTCCAGTTGGTGATTCCGAAGATGGAGCCGTTCCAGAAGAGCGGTGTCGCTTCCTGGTTGCCGCCACCAGGCCCCACGTCGTAAGCCCAGGTCAATCCCAGCCGGCTCACGTTGCTTGTATCGATCTGCTTGAGCGGACTATAGCGGGTTTCCCCGGGAGTAAGACCATAGGTCAGCCACTCTTCGCCGGTCTTTCCGGCACTCTTTAGAGTCGTGTCATCGACACGCCGAGGCTGCTGAGCCAGGGCAACCCAGGTCAGAAAAGCCATTCCAATGACCCAGACAAACAACCATCGGATTTCACGTGAGCGCATATCCATCACCTCGTTAGTGGGCAGACTGCGCTTTCGGATATCAAGTCCGGTCGCCGGTGTCAAGTGCTTAGGATTGTAGCGGCGCTCTATGAGCGCCGGTCTTTCCTGAAATCAACGAAATACCGGCGGTCATAGGCCGCCGCTACAGTGCCAATGTGACCGGGATATACAATTTAAGGTAGGAACATCCAAACAGAAATCCTGGAGTAAGAGATGATTGCGATCCTGATAATTGCCATGCTGTCACTCGGGGCTTGCTCGAGATCGACGCAGCCCGTCGAGACCACTGTAGGTAACAAGACTTCCACTGCCCCGTCCGCCGCTGCCGCGAAGGAGGAAAAAGAAACATTAGTTCGTTTTATCAATGCGACACAGGGTACGAAAGATGTGTATTACCGCGACATGGCAGCCTTCACCAGGGTCCCGTCCCAAACCGTGACTCCTTACGTCGGTCTTCCGGGCGGGCGTCAGGATTCAAAGCATGATCTCAAGTTGTACAACTCTGCCAACGAGGTCGGAACTCCCCTTACAGTCAATGCCGAGGGCGTGCCGCAGAATGTGGGCCGGCACTACACGGTGTTAGCCGTCGATCAGGACAGCAAGCCTGCGCTGAAAGTTATTCCCGATGAGATGAAGCCGCCTGAGCCGGGCAAGGCAAAAGTGCGATTGATTCATGCGGCGCCGGGAATCGACAAGTTGGACATTTTCCGGGCCGGTGACGAAGAAGGCATTTTCAGCGGTCAGAGTTTCGCTCAAGTGACGGAGTACAAGGAAATCGACCCTGCGACCATCGAACTGACCGTTCGAAAGCGCGGAAGTAAAACCGACGGCCTGAAGCTCAAGGACGTGAAGCTGGAGCCGAACAAGCTCTACACGTTTGTTTTGCTGGGAGGGGAAGGAAAACCGCTGGCCTGCAAAGTCATCGAGGATGAACTGCTGCCTCCGGAGACAATTGAACATTGACTGTAGCGGCGGTCTATGACCGCCGACGATTTCCACTTGCGACATCGTCGGCGGTCATAGACCGTCGCTACAGTCAATGTTCAATCAACCAAACTCACCTACGCGCCCGCGTGATGAGAATTGGATACGGATTGATGGGCGTTCCCTCCCACCAGCGCTTCTCCGGCCCGAGCTTGAAAATTCCAAAGTGCAGGTGAGGAGTGTTTGCGGGCGCGTTCCCGGTGGTTCCTATGTATCCGATAACGTCACCTTGCTTTACCGTCAAACCCTCGCGAATACCTTCGGCGTACCGATCGAGGTGAGCGTAGTAATAAGAATACTGCTCGGCGGGATCAAACTGATAAATGGTATTGCCGCCGGGCTTGCTCAAAAACAGTTTCTTGATCACGCCGTCGTCGGCTGCAATCACGGGCGTGCCCCGCGGTGCGAGGATATCCGTCGCTTCGTGCCTGCGTGACGTTCCACGAGTTTCGTCGAAGGTGTCCTGAATGGCCGCCGCGGATACTCCCTGGACGGGGATAATGATGCTGCGGGAAAAATCTGCAGAGTCGTTCGCCGGCGCCTCGGCGGAGGCGTCACTTGCGTCATTGGCGTCATTGGCATCAGCGGCATCAGGCGGAACGGTCGGGCCGCCGGCGTGTACAATTTCCAGTTCGCGAGGCTGCTGCGAGGAGAGCATCACGATACCCAGCATCGCGAGACCGCCCATAATAAAACCGGCCAGAAAAGTCATCAGACGAGATCGAGTCATAGCTTTACTCCGTGAGGATGGCGGTCATGCCCGGCGAAACCAGGCCCGCCAGCCGCATCGCGTCCCAATTCGTCAGGCGGATGCATCCGTGTGATTGAGCATGGCCGACTTGCGACGGTTCCGGCGTGCCGTGTATCCCGTAATGCGGTTTGGACAAGTCGATCCAAACCACGCCCACTGGATTGTTCGGTCCGGCCGCAATCTTCGCCGCCGAGTTCCCCGGCTCGGCATCCCAAAAGAGTTTGGGATTGTAATGAAACACCGGATTCCTGGCGACGCCTTTGATCTTCCATTTTCCGATGGGTAGCGGATCGTGTTCGCTCCCGGCGCTTGCAGGAAACTGGGCCATCACCATGCCCTGCGCATCGAGCGCGGTGACCGTCATATCGCTCTTGCGAACAAGGATTGAGGCAGCCTTGTGTATCGGTTCCGCCGGCCTCTCGACGTTAGGGACCAGGATCTCCTCGCCCTCCTTATCGAAGGCTTTGCCCTTGTTCAGAAGTCTCAAGACTTTGGGACTGACGTGGAATTTTTCACCGAGCAGCTCGAGCGGCGACTGATAGCCGAGCGCCTGCAGTTTGGCTCTTTCCATGATGTCGGCGGGGATCTCCTCGAATGGACCGGCAACATCTTCCGCCGAGATTTCATACGGGATCAAGACCGGTTCGCTGTCCATGTTGAGCAGCGCCCATGTCTCCGGCCCCAATTCATCTGTGGCGGGGAGGTCATGCGCCGCTTGAAAGCCGCGTATCGCCGAACGAAGATTTGGGCCATAGCCATCATCGATTTCGCCCGGTGAAAAAGCCGCCCGATCGAGCAGGATTTGCGCCCGCAACACTGCCGATCCGCTGCTGCGGGGAGCCACCACGGTTGTCGTTTGTGGGTTATTCGCCTGACTTAGATCGACGTCGCGAGCCCGGCGGCCGGCGGTTTTCCGAGTAATTTTGACCGGTTTATGTTGTTTTCGAGAGTGGTTCGCTGCGTCCGCAGCGGAGACCATGAATGCTACAACGCACAGAACGGTGAAGATACGGTTCATCTTGCAGTTCTCGGGGTGGCCGCATCCGCGGGACCCCACAGTGCTTACAGCAATTAGCTGGCCAACCGCGTTTCAGTTAGATACTCTCGCGACTCATATAAATAAGGAGGAGCCGATGGTCCGACTGACGATGGCGTTTACTGCCGCTCTGATAACTTTGACGCTTGCGGGAATTCAGGCTCAACGACAACCTGCCGGCACTTTTCACCAGGGAAAGGCATACAGGTTCAACAAAGTTGCGGATGGCGTCTATCACGCAGTCGGCACCGGTGCGCTTTCGGTGGTTGGCAACTCGTCCGTTATCGTCAACGACAACGACGTCATCGTTGTGGATGATCACGTTTCGCCCGCGGCAGCATCGGTACTGCTCGATGAGCTGAAGGACATCACGAACAAGCCGGTGCGCACCGTTATCAATACCCATTTTCACTACGACCATGCCCACGGCAATCAGATCTTCGACAAAGATGTCGCGATCATCGGTCACGAGTTCACCCGCCAGATGCTTATGGGCGGCAAATCGATTGAAATGCCGCTGTATAAGAGTTACGTGACCGGAATTCCCCGGCAGATCGAAGATCTGAAAAAACGGATCGCAGCGGAATCCGATGCGGCCAGGAAGGCGAATCTGCAAACACAGCTTCAAGTCGCCGAGAACAATGCTGCGTCACAGGCGGAACTGAAACCCACACCGCCAAACGTGACTCTCCAGACCCAGATGACGCTGTACCGGGGCGATCGCGAAATCCAGATTCGTTTTCTCGGTCGTGCCCATACTGCCGGCGATGTCGTTGTGTACCTTCCAAAAGAGAAGATTGTTTGTACGGGAGACATGCTGACGTCGGCGCTTTCGAACATGAGCGATGCATTTGTGGATGAGTGGAGCAAAACCTTGGAGGAGCTGAAGAAGCTCGATTTCGTAACCGTTCTTCCCGGTCACGGCGACGCTTTCACGGACAGAGCCAAGATCGATTACTTTCAGGCGTACCTTCGCGATGTGTGGGGCCAGGTCAGCCGCCTCAAGCAACAAGGCGTTTCTGCGGAGGCGGCTGCGAAGCGAGCCGATTTGACGAAGCACCGGGAGCACTTCCCAAGTATCCAGGCGCCGGGCGTTCCGCTCATCG
>WNFP01007054.1_pt1 | contig 12137 bp, 8 predicted proteins | sample 5400201 | NCBI WGS metagenome assembly WNFP01 (sample SAMN13153355, study PRJNA577476) | soil metagenome | isolation source: 115 cm saprolite under Madrone tree | place: USA:California | collected 2016-06-14
CACACGGGGATCCTGCCGCACCACACGCGCTGGACGCGGCTCTTCGAGAATTTGCGCTACGTCGTGATCGACGAGCTGCACACCTACCGCGGAGTTTTTGGCAGCCACTTGTGCAACGTACTTCGCAGGTTGTTGCGTATCGCTCGTTTTTACGGGCGCGATCCGCAATTCATCTGCTCGTCGGCGACAATCGCGAATCCTGGAGACCTGGCCGCGCGGCTTTTGGAAGCAGACGTCGAGGTACTAAACGCCAATGGCGCGCCGGCCGCGGAGAAGACGTTCGTTTTTTACAATCCTCCGGTAGTGAATCGCGCGCTGGGTATTCGCCGCAGCTATATCAACGAATCCGCGCGCGTCGCGCAGGAATTTCTGAAGCACGAGCTGCAGACCATCGTGTTCGCGAATTCGCGCTTGCACACCGAGCTGCTCCTGACGTATTTGCAGCAGGCCAATCCGCACGCGCCCGGCAAGCCGGAAACGATTCACGGCTATCGCGGCGGCTACTTGCCAAACGAGCGCCGCGAAATCGAGCGAGGGCTGCGCGACGCGCGGATTCGCGGCGTGGTCTCGACGAGCGCGCTGGAGCTGGGCATCGACGTCGGCTCGCTGGATGCCGTGGTGATGGCGGGCTACCCCGGCACGATCGCCGGAACCTGGCAGCGCGCGGGGCGTGCGGGTCGACGCAGCGGCAGCTCGTGCGCCGTGATGGTGGCCTCTTCCGCCCCGCTCGATCAATTCATGGTGCGCAATCCCGACTATTTCTTCGGGAGAACGCCGGAACACGCATTCATACAACCGGACAATCTGGAAATTCTGGTGAATCATCTGAAGTGCGCGGCGTTTGAGTTGCCAATCGCGCCGGAAGAGCGCTTCGGCGATGTTGACGTGCCGGACCTATGCGCGCGCCTTGCCGAGGCGGGCTTTCTGCATCAGGCGGGCGATTACTATCACTGGACGCATGAGGCATATCCGGCCGATACGGTCAGCCTGCGGTCGGTAACCAGCGACAATTTCGTGATCCTCGATATCACCGGCGAGCCGAACGTGATCGGCGAAGTCGATTTCTCTAGCGCGCTGACCACCGTGCACGAAAAAGCTATTTATCTGCACGGCGGCGAGCAATATCACGTCGAACATCTGGATTTCAAAGAACGCAAGGCATACGTGAAGAGCGTCGATGTCGATTACTACACGGATGCTATCCGCTACACGCAGGTGCGCGTGCTGGAGGCGGCAGCGAGCGGTCGGGACGCTCGAGATGGGGCGCAGCGTGCTGCGTCGCTACAGGAGCGAGGCTCGCTTCATTCCCATGGGGATGTGCTGGTGCGGTCGCAGGTTGTGGGCTTCAAGAAGATCAAGTTTTTCACGCATGAAAACGTGGGCGCGGGAAAGCTGGAGCTGCCGGAAAACGAAATGCACACGACCTCGTACTGGATCACGCTGGAGCGGCCGCTGCTGGAATCGCTTGCGTTTACGATCAGCGAACGGCAAAGCGGCATGTTTGGCCTGCTGCACGCGCTGGAATCCGTGGCGACGCTGCTGCTGATGTGCGACGGCCGCGACCTGGGCACCGCGATTGGCGAGCGCCCGCCGGATGCGGCGGGCGCCGAACACTTTTCCGTTGCGCGCATGGAAGAAGTGGTCGGCGCGAACGCGAAGGAGTTCTTCGAACCTAACTTGTATCTCTTCGACGCGTACCCGGGCGGCATCGGCTTCTCTGAGCCGCTTTTCCGCGCGCATGAATTGCTTGTGCAGAAGACGCGCGAGCTCATCGCGGCATGCGGATGCGAGCAAGGGTGCCCATCGTGCGTCGGTCCCGCGGGAGACTTGGCGCCGCGTGCAAAGGAAGCGACGCTGGCCATCCTCGATCGGTTGTGTGCGTGATGGCGCCATTCGGAGACAAGTTCTCGCGGCTTGCGGCATTGAAGCCGACTCGGCCAAGGCCATCGGGCGCGGAGCTGTTGCGCGCACCGCATGCCGAGGATTCGTTGTCGCGCCTGCTCGGCGCAGGAATCGCCACAAACCGCTACGGGCAACACATTTTAGTGCGCAACTGGTTTTCTTCGCCGGAATATTGTGACATTTCCGCGGTAAGTCTCGAATTGCTTTCGCGTAGCCGGGACGACACGCTTTCCAAGCGCATGCGGGCGGCGCTCTCCGATCCATCGAAATGGCTTTTTCTCGATACGGAAACCACTGGCTTGGCGGGCGGCACGGGTACCTACGCGTTTCTGATTGGACTGGCGTGGTGGGACGCGGGTGCGCTGCAAGTCGAGCAGTTTTTCATGCGCGATTTCGGCGAGGAGCATGCGATTTTGCACGAAGTCGCCGCGCGCATTGCGGAGCGGCCCGTACTGGTCACCTTCAACGGCAAGGCGTTCGATTGGCCACTGCTCGAAAACCGCTTCACGATGACGCGATCGATCGCCGTGCCGCGGCTTGCGGCGCACCTGGATCTGCTGCATCCTGCACGAGCCCTATGGAAGCTGCGGCTCGGGTCGGTGCGGCTGGTGGAGCTCGAGCGGCAGGTGCTGGACGCAGCGAGACTGGGATGGCATCGTCAAGACGATGTGCTGGCCGCGCTGATTCCGCAGCATTATTTTGATTATTTGCGCGGAGGGCCGGCGGAGCCGTTGGCGGCGGTAGTGCGGCACAATCAGATGGATTTGCGCGGGCTGGCCGCGCTGGTAGGCAAAATCGATGCGCTGCTGGCATCCGATGAGGAGCGTGACGCGGAGAGCTTGGACTTGTTCGGGCTTTCGCGTTACTTGCAGCGGCGCGGTGAGTCTCAGCGGGCGCACTCCGCGTGCACGCAAGCCATCGATCTCGGTCTGCCGAAGGAATACGACCAGCAGGCAAGACGCGAGCTGGCGCTACTGGCGAAGCGGCGCGGCGAACACGACAAGGCGGCGGCGCTATGGCACGAATTGGTAAAAGACGAGCGCAATGGGGCGCACGCTTGCGAACAACTCGCCGTTTACTACGAGCGCAGGAGGAAGGATTTTGAGCGCGCGCTGGAGTTCGCGAAGCTGGGGATTGCGAAAGTTCGCCGGGCGCGAGCGCTTCTTCTGAATCGGCACGGCGCGCACGGCAGCCTGCGGACGGAACAGCGGCTGGCCGCTCGCATTGCGACTGCCAGCCTAGGCACGTTCATAGGAGCCCCCATCGCGGCGCCCATGCGCATCGCGACTTCTTTCGTGTCTTTTGCGAGGACCTTCGGTGCTTCCGGAACGGGCCCCCACTGCAGCTCCTTATTGAGCTGGAGGAAGAGCGCACGGTCGCCGCCCTCAAGGGTCACGCACTCCTTTTCAAAGCAGCGGAGAAAGACACCGCCGTCTGGAGTGTCGAAGGAAAAAAAGTCGGGCTTGCGAAAGAGATTGCCGCGGTGTTCGTGCTTTTTCTCCAGCGCTTCGGAATATTGGCCGAAGAAACGCTGGCCGAATTCGCCCATGACGTTTTCATCGAGCTTGGCCCAATCGGCGCCCAAAGCTTTTTCCATGGAGGGCAACGAAATGGGCGCAGGCACTTTGCCGGAGGTGTACAGCGCGGGATGCATAATTTGCTGGGTGGAAACCGGGGGCTTTGCGAAAATGGCCGAGAGGCCTTCCCAGCCGGTGGCCTTCAGGACCGCGGCCGAAAATGTCAGGCCGTCGAGATAGGGGAAAATCAGCACGTCTTTCAGGAAAGGCGGCGCTTTCTTGAGCAGCGGCGTTTCCGCCATGTCGCCGATTAGCATGGCGGGGTCAATGTCGGGCAAATCCTGGAGCGAGCGCCCGCTGCCCTGGAGCAAATATTCCACCATGGCGGCCATGGCGCTGCCTTCCAGAACGGATTCACGCGCGAGCTCGCTGTCGTCATTGGGCCGCGCGGCTTTTGCCCAGGCTTCAATTTTGAAATGCTGGTCTTCGAGGGCATGGGTCAGTTCGTGGGCCATGACCATGCGCTGGTCATCGATGGGAATCCAATCCGCGACGTAGAATTCATGTGCTTTAGGATCGTACAGGCCGGCTATTTGTTCAGTGAGCAGATCGACCATGAAGGAATCGAGGTCGAACCCTTTGGGAAGCAGGCCGAAGGCCTCGGCGCTTCGGGCACCGGCGTAACGCTCCGCGGTGTCTTTGTCCTCGTCCATTTCCTGAATGAGGTGGGCGCGAATCTCTTCGCGCGAGCGCAGGCTCTTCTTGAGCGGGCTGCGCAGGGCCAAGCCGGTGATCTCACTCATCTGCGCGAGTACTTCATCGGCGGCCGCTGAGAAATCGGCGGCGCCCGGCTTGCCCGTGAGGCTAGGGGGCGTAGCCGGAGCCGTGGTTTGCTGCGCGAAGCCAAAGGAAGCGAAGCTCGCGGCCAGGGCTAGAAATATGACGATGAGCAACGCGACTGGTCGGCGAGAACGCGAGATCGAAGTGGGCATGACATTTTCAGAATAGCAGATTCGGTGTCGGCTCGCCGCCGGGCTCGGCGGCGATGTTGCAGCTGGTGTCAAGGGAATCTTGGAAGTTTCGGATGTGCGGAAATTGCCGGGTGCGTTGTGGGAATGGCTACCCAGCGGCCTGTTCCGTTGAAAGCTCTTTCTCGAGAATCTCCAGCATGGCACGCACATTCGAGCAAAAGAGTTCCTTGAGATACTCCGGCGATTCAGCGGGCAACAAGCCGCGATAGGATTCGAGCCTGCGCCACTGCGCGGCGGCCCTGCGCGAGCCATTGGGCAACGTGCGGAGATGCGCGCGCAAATCTTGTTCCTGCACCGCCAAAGGTGTTTCCAGAATGCGCTCGAAAAGCTCCTGATGGCATTGCTCGAGGGCTTGCCGTACCGCCGCGTCCGGGTAGACGGCGCTAAGGCCGGCATGCTCGTATACGTTCGTGGGAATGTCGCGCAAGGAAGCCAAATAGGCGAGACGGGAAAAAGGACTGGCGATCCTAGACAGGGTAGAGAGCGTCAGGTCATGGATGATGCGCCGATTCTGCTGAAGCTGCGTCAGTGTATCCATATGCTTCCCTGCTCTAATTACGGAGCGCTTTGCAATGAATAGCGCGATTTGCTCTGTTTTCCATCAAGCTGACTCTTAGCAGGGTCACCCGCGGAAACCATGGCCGTCACTGTTCGGAGGGTTCCTGCTCGCCGCATCGATCCTACTTCCTGTAGCCCGCTCAGGTAACTATAATCCAGGTAATTCCGATGTCGAGGGAATTTTTGTAGGCGCCTTTTGTTGGCGGTAGTCCACATCCACCATTGCCGCGGAGCTAGCGTCCACGCTAAATGGGCGCGGGTTGGACGTGGCCTAGCGCCATCTCCACAGCGGACAGTAAATCGGCGGCTTTGAACGGCTTTTGTAGCATGAACAACGCATTTCCAGCATGATTTCCCGCTTGCGCAGGCATGGCTGCGGCGCTCATCCAGACTATCCGCCCCGCCAGCGCGGGCCTGTTCGCCGTCAGCCATTCTTGCAGGCCCTCTCCCCCAGCGGCAGCACGCACTTCGGCGTCAGCAACCACCGCGTCGAACTCCTGCTCGCCCAGAAGCCGCTGTGCTTCCGGAAAGCTTACGGCAGTCCGCACCGCGTGATTCCCCTCGCGAAGGATGGCTTCCACAGCTTCCAATACGGACTCATCGTGGTCGATGAGAAGAATTCGCCCGCCGCGAGCGGCAACTACTGCGCCGGCCGGAATTTCATCCTCGAGAGCGGCCGCCCGCTGGTACGGCAGCTCAATGGTGAAACAAGCGCCAGAAGGCTGCACGTTGCTTACGCTGATGGAACCCCCATGTTCGGTGACGATTCCGTAGCAGATGCTCAAGCCCAACCCGGTGCCCTTGCCCACCGGCTTGGTGGTGTAGAAAGGATCGAACACGCGGGATGCATCCTTCACACCTGGGCCGCTGTCCTTGAATTCCACGATTAGGGATTCGTCTCTTGCCCTCGTGCTGACCCAGAGATCCCCCTCGTTGGAGTCCTCCAGGATGGCATCGACGGCGTTGTTCACCAGGTTCAGGAATACCTGTTGAAGCTGGTGAGGATCCGCGGCAGTCATCGGCAGATCGGGAGCGAGGTCATAGTGAACGCGAATGTTGCTCAGGCGGAGGTCGTAGTCGCGCAGCGCCAGGGTATCCTCCAGGATTTGGTTGAGTTGCACGGCCACACGCTCCGGCTTGTGCTGGCGGGCAAAACTCAGGAGATTCTGGACGATTCGATGGGTGCGCTGCGCCTGCTTGTAGAGCTTGTCTGAGTACTCCATGCCCAGCGGCGGCATCTGTCCGCTCGATAGCAGCAATTGGCTGTATCCCAGGATGGCGGTCAGTGGATTGTTGAGCTCGTGCGCCACACCGGAGATGAGTTGGCCGACGGCAGCCATCTTTTCGCTGTGGAGAAGCTGTTCCTGCGTGCGGCGCAAATTTTCGTAAGCTTGCCGCGTCTCTTCGTAGAGCACGGAGCGATCGATGGCGTTGGAAATCTGGCTGCCGACGGCAATCAACAGGTTGATGTCAGCGGGCGAGAATTCCCTGGGCGTGCGGCTGCCAACCACCAAACCGCCGAGCACGCGATCCTTGGACCACAGGATCACCACAAAGGCCGAATGCAGGCCTTCCTTGCGCTGCGCCTCCCGCAAGACCATGGGGACGGGCAAGCCCTGCGCCGATAGGAACGTGGCGTGCACAGCCTTGATGTGCTGCAGCAACTCCGGCTGCACCGTGACTGGCGGAATGTGGCGACCCTGCTCTGAGCGATGGCCAACCGCTGCGATGCGGCGCAGTATCAGCCCAGCCTCATCGAGCAGGTAAAGCGACGAGGCGTCCAACCTAAAGAGCTCGGTCATTTGCCGGAGCGTGCGGTGAATCGAGTCGGTCAGGTCCAGGGACTCCGTAAGGGTTTGCCCGATGGAGTTCAGCACCATCAATTCGCGGTTGCGGCGCCGGATTTCCTGCTCGGCTCGCTTGCGGTCGGTTATATCCAGCATGAAACCCTGTAAGGCGGTGAGGTTGCCGGCGGCGTCCCGAATGGCGATGGAAGATTCCATCATCACGCGGACTTCGCCATCCTTGCGGCGAATTTCGTATTCAAAGTCCGCTACAGCGCCGTGATCCTGCAACAGCTTCTTGAGCCGCTCGCGGTCCACCGGGTTCACGAACATCGAAGGAATACTCGCATTGAGCAACTCATCCCGCTCGTCGAATCCCAGAATGCGCATTAGCGCATTGTTAAAGTCCAGGAACCGCCCCTCCGGATTGGAAATGAAAACTCCCTCTTGAACGTTCGACACCAATGTCCGGTATTTTTCTTCCGCGCGCTTGCGCTCCGATATGTCTTTGAGGGCGTGCACCGTGCCTAGCTGCCGGCCGCGGGGATCGGTGAACGTCGAATTGGAAGAGAGGAAGTATCCCGTGAGCCAAGGATCCGGGTCGTCCCCCTCGCCGGCAATTCCTTCGCAATAAGGACAACTCTTGTAGTTCGTCCCTTTGCGAGGGAGCAGATCCGTGACCATGCGCCCAACCAGCGCGGCCGAATCGCGGCCCAGCAAGTTCCCGAGCCGTTGGTTGGCGCGCAAGATCCGAAACTCGGGGTCATGAACGAAGATAGGATCGCCAATCGAGTCAAATGTGTAAGCCCACTGCTGCTGGACGGTCGCAACTTGTTCGAAGAGCCTCACGTTCTGAAGCGTCAGGCCCAGAAGGTTGGCAATGTTCACCAGATAGGAGATTTCGTCACGTTGAAAACGAACGCTCTGAAAGGACCCCACGGAGATAATGCCGACTGGTCCATCTTTCCCCGGCAATGCCAGAGAAATGCTCTCGCTGACCCCGCTTTGTTCCATCCTGGCGCGCTCTTTTGCATCCACCTCTTCGTCCAAACGCACAAACAGGCAGTCCTTATGAAGGACGCGCTGTACCCACGGCTCAGAGGCGGCCACACGCTCGTGCGTTTTCAGGTACGCTTGCTGGAACCCGACTGAAGCTCGCGCGACCAATTGCGCGGCGCTCCCCTGGCCTTCCAGCAGGCGCACAACCCCGTGCGTCGCGCCCAGGCTCTCCACCAAATGGCCGAGCACCTGCTCGAGGACTTCGCGCACCGACAGCGTCTGCGTGCTGGCTGCCGTGAGCAAAGAAAGCCGCCGCATTTTGTCGTTCAATTCGTCGCTGCGCGCGCGCGCTCTTTCCAACACCAAAACAGCCATGGCGATGCCCAGTGAAACGTTGAGCAAGTGGTCGAAAGCCAGCCGCAGCAAGAAGAACGGGTGCGTAAGCCATTGGAAACGATCGATGCCATTAAGACCGCTGACCAACAAAGCTCCCGCGAGCAACCGCCCGCCGTGCCCCCTGTGCTTAGCCCTTGCGCGCCACAACAGCCAGCCGGCCCACAACGAGATGACCGACTCCAGGGCGGCCGTCTCCCAACGGATTTTGCCGAAGTATGGCGCGGGAGTGCTGCGTTCGACGTAATAGACCCCGGCCAGAATAGCCGTGGCCAACGGCAGCACCGGCCAATTGCGACTTACACCGCCCACCGTGAGTTGCGTCGCAGAGGAAAGAAAAAGCAGCAGGGCTATTACCTGGGTTGCGAGCGCAACCAAACGCAGTTCCGGGCCTTCTTGCGCCGCCAGGCCAAGCTCGAAAACAGAGGAAACCGTCAGACTAACCCAGCCCGTCAACCAGAGGCGAAAATAGCCGTCCGGGTGGTCTCGCCAAAGCAGGAGAAACAGCACCAGCAGGACGATGAGGGCCGTCACTTCAAAGAAGGCAATGGCGAGCAGGCCCTGATTTGCGAACACCTTGTGCCGCCTCCCGGCTGGCGCGATGCCTACTTCCAGGCACACGAGTAAAGGCTCGTAACGAAAGGCCTGAACCCTGGGGACTACTTACCTTCGAACCTACATGCTGTTTTCTGAATGGGCAATGGACCCTCATTGCCCCTGTGCTGTCCCTTATAATGGCTGTGGGAAAAATGACCCCCGGGAGCCAACCAACCGTGGAAGTCGAAAACATACTTGTCGTCGATGACGAGGAAGCCATCAGGGAAGTCGTTTCCACGATGCTGGAGTCCAAGGGCTATCACTGCACGGCGGTAAGCAACGGACGCGCAGCCCAGGACCAGGTTAAGCGCACCACCCCCGACCTGGTGCTGAGCGACATGATCATGCCGGAAATGGACGGCATCAAGCTGCTGGAATGGCTGCGCCAGTACGACCCGGAAGTGCCAGTAATTATGGTCACCGCGATTCACGACATTTCCACGGCGCTGGAGGCCATACGTCGCGGGGCCTACGACTACATTTTGAAGCCGTTTGAGAAGGACCAACTTTTCCTCGGCGTCGGGCGCGCATTGCAGCATCGCCGCTTGATCATGGAGAACCGTACTTACCAGCGAAATCTCGAGCAGTTGGTGGAAGAGCGCACCGCGCAACTGACCGGCGCGATCGCGCAACTCGAACAGTCCTACGACGACACGCTGGAGGCGCTGGGCAGTGCGCTGGACTTGAAGGACGCGGAGACCGAAGGCCACTGCCAGCGGGTGACCGCGTTCTGCATCTCCATCGCGAAGGCCATGCCCGTGCCCGATGCCTACCTTGCGGTGCTGGCGCGCGCTGCTTTTCTTCACGACATCGGCAAGATGGCCATTCCCGACGGCATCCTGCGCAAACCAGGCCCGCTCACCGAAGACGAAAAGGAGATTATGCGCAAGCATTGCGAAATCGGCTACAACATGCTGATCCGCATCCCATTCTTGCGCGATGCCGCGGAAATCGTTCTGGCGCACCAGGAATTTTTTGACGGCACCGGTTACCCGCGGCGCTTGAAAGGCGACGATATTCCCCTGGGGGCGCGCATCTTTACCATTGCGGATTCGCTCGACGCCATGATCAGCGACCGGCCGTATCGCAAAGCTTTGCCGCTTTCGCACGCCAGGGGAGAGATCAAACGCTGTTCAGGAACGCAATTCGATCCCCAAGTAGTGGACGTTTTCATGTCCATCCCTGAGGAGCACTGGCTGGAATTGCGCGAAAATCTGGGTTCCCCCTTCCGGCTCGCGCATTTGAAGAATTTGTAAATTCTGCTATTCGCCGGTAAACACGCGTTACGCATCACGGTTTCGCGGCGTATACTGGCAAGTGCTCGCGTAATACCTCCGGAGGCGCACATGCGTTCCATGCCTTTAAAGACCATCATCGTTGCGGCAGCGTTGGCGGGCAGTTGGGTCGCCGGCGCGACTCGCGCGCAGCAAGACGTCAAAGTCACGCACACCTCGCTGAAGGCCGGCGACGTGGCTCCGGACTTTACGCTTCTCGACAACCAGTGGAAGCAGGTCCACCTGAGTGAGTATCGCGGTAAGAAAAATGTCGTCCTGGCCTTTTACGTTCTGGCCTTCACCGAAGGTTGAACGAAAGAACTTCAGGCCTATCAGGCTGATATGGCCAAGCTCGAAGCTTCCGATGCAGTCGTTTTCGGCATCAGCATCGACAGTCCCGCCGCCAACAACGCTTTCGCGCAAAAAATCGGCGTGACCTTTCCGCTGCTCAGCGATATGAACCGCAAAGTGCTGAAACAGTACGGCATCCTGAAAATGTACAACGTCCAGAAAGAAGAATATGATTGGGCGCAGCGCACCACTTTCGTCATCGACAAAAAAGGCGTGATCCAGTCGGTGGAAGAAGAGGCCAGCGCAATCAATCCAAACAATGCCGTCGCCGTTTGCACGAAACTTCCGAAAAAATAGCATTTGGCTGGGTCGGGAATTCATGCGCATGCGGCGGCCTGGATCATTTTTTGCATGAGCTCTAATCCACTGGCAGCCACCTATAGTCCAGTCCCACAGCTTGATTTGGCGGCGCAATACGCGGCCATTGGCGGCGAAGTTCGCGAAGCAATTGAACGCGTGCTCTCGTCGCAGCAGTTTATCCTGGGGCGCGAAGGCGCTGCACTGGAAGAAGAAATAGCGCGGCTTTGCGGCGTGGCGCACGGAGTTGGCACCGGCTCCGGCACAGATGCGTTGCTCCTGGCGTTGAGGTCGTGCGGAGTTGCGGCGGGCGACGAAGTCATTCTGCCCCCATTCACTTTTGTCGCAACGGGCAGTGCCGTGAGCGCGCTAGGAGCGAAGCCCGTCTTCGCGGATATTCATCCCAACACCTACAACATCGACCCCGCGCAGATTGCGCGCCGTGTGACTCCGCGCACTCGCGCCATCGTTGTCGTTCACCTCTACGGCCTGGCCACGGACATGGACCCAATCATGGAGCTCGCACGCAAGAAGAGCTTGCCGGTGGTTGAGGACAGCGCGCAGGCCATTGGCGCGAGCTACAAGGGCCGGCGCACCGGTTCTCTCGGCGACGTCGCTTGCTTTAGTTTTTACCCGACCAAGAATCTGGGCGCGTGCGGCGATGCGGGCATGATCGTGACCAACTCGGCGGAGCGCGCGGCGCGTTTGCGCATTCTGCGCAACCACGGGCAGACCGAGAAATATGTCAGCAGCGAGCCGGGCTGGAATGGCCGGCTGGATGAAATACAGGCCGCGATTCTTCGCGTGAAGCTTCGCCATCTTGCCGAGTGGCAGCGCGCCCGGCAAGCTCACGCGGTGGAATACACCCGGCACTTTTCGCAAATCCCCGGCATCATGCCGCCGCTTGTGCCTGAGGGGTACGAGCACGTCTTCCACCAGTACACCATTCGCGTGGAAGAACGCGACAGGTTGCAGCACATTCTGACCGAGAAAAAGATCGGCAGCTCTGTCTATTACCCCGTGCCGCTGCATCTTCAGCCCCTGTACGCTTCACTGGCGTACAAGGCCGGGGACTTTCCCCACGCCGAGCATGCCGCGCAAGAAGTTTTGTCGCTGCCAATGTATCCGGAGCTGCAGCCGGCTCAGTTGGAGCGCGTCGCGGAAGCAGTGACCGAGTTCGTGCGCCACTAGACGGCGTTCACTTTCCCAAATAAAGAAGCAGCAGCAGAAAAACCCACAGGCCGTCCATAAAATGCCAGTAGTACGAAGCAATTTCCGCTGCCGTGTTGCGCGAGATTTTACCTTTCTCAAAATCGCGCGTAGCCACGTAAAGCAAAGCGGCAACTCCACCGAGCAAGTGCACGGCGTGTGCAGCGGTAAAAATGTAGAAAAAGCTGGTGGCCTGATTGCTCGCGATGTATATGCCCGAGGCAA
>WNFP01003811.1_pt1 | contig 12135 bp, 17 predicted proteins | sample 5400201 | NCBI WGS metagenome assembly WNFP01 (sample SAMN13153355, study PRJNA577476) | soil metagenome | isolation source: 115 cm saprolite under Madrone tree | place: USA:California | collected 2016-06-14
AGACATGATCTGTAGGTGCCGCCAGCAATTTTAGCCCACAGGTCCCGAGGATTTTCCGTGATACAAATCCCTAAGGTAACTTGAACAGACGGCGTGCGTTATCGAGGAGGATCTTCCGGCGCACCTCGGGCTTGAAAGACAGCTCGTTGAACTCACTTATCCAGCGTTCGGGGGTGATCGCGGGCCAGTCTGACCCGAAGAGCGCCTTGTCCTGGATCAACGTGTTGACGTTGTGCACTAGCTCGGCGGGAAAATATTTCGGCGCCCAGCCGGAGAGGTCGATGTAGTAATTGCTCTTGTGGCGGGCGATGGCGAGACTTTCCGCCTGCCACGGCCAGGATGGATGCGCCGAGATGATTTGCAGCTCGGGAAAGTCCGTGGCGACATCGTCGAGGTGAATCGGTTGGGTATACTTGAGCTTGGTTCCGCCCCCTCCCGGCGTGCCAGCGCCGGCGGCCGCCAAGCCAGTGTGAAAAAGCACCGGCAATCCCTGCTTCTGGATTTCTTCCCACAAGGGATAGAAGCGCAGATCGTTGGGAAAAAAATGTTGCCGCGCCGGGTTGAATTCACCGATACCGTGCAGTCCCAGCTCTTCTTTGCAGCGGCGGATCTCCTGGAGCGCCAGCTTTCCCTGCCACGGATCGATAATGCCGAAGCCCAAAAATACGTCCGGGTACTTGCGCACAGCCGCGGCGATATGATCATTGGGAACCGGCGCGAGACCGGTCACGGATGCATCCGTCGTGTTCATGAGCACGGCCATCATCTTCCGCTCGCGATATTGATCGGCCATTTCGTCTACGGAGATCACCTTGAGTTTATATCCCATGTAGCGGGCCATCTGCTCCGTGCGGCCGCTCCGGGCCTTGATGCTCACTTCATCGACCAAATGGATGTGCACATCGATGGCCTGGATATCGTTCACTTTGCCTCCGCTCGATCAACTTGCCTTTTATCCAACCAAACCAAACCGGCCAACTAGACCATGGTCAGTCCGCCGCTCACGCTGATCGCCTGGCCGGTGATGAATCCGGCGTCCGGCGACGCAAGATAGACGACGAGTGATGCGACCTCTCTGGTTTCAGCAACCCGCTTGAGCGGTATGTTTTTGACGACCCGATTCCAATATTTCATGTGTCCTTCGGCTTTCATCATGCGTTCTTCAAAATTGGCGGTTCGCGTGGGACCGGGACAGACCGCGTTGATTGTGATGTTGTCGCGCGCCATTTCACGTGCCAGGCTTTTCGTGAAGGCATGAATTCCGCCGCGGGCGGCCGCGCTGACGGCCCCGCCGATGTTTCCCACCTTGCCGGAATCCGAGGAGACGAAGATGACTCGGCCGGACTTGCGTTCCATCATTGGTCCCAACACAGCGCGCGAGAGATAAAAAATCGATCTCAGATCGGATTCCCATACTTCTTCCCATTCGGACTCATCTTGCCGCATGAAGAAGTCGTGCGATCCCGAACCGATCGCCGTTACCAGGATATCCACCGATCCCAACTCCGAGGCAACGGATGCCACAGCTTTTTGGACGTCAGCGCCGCGCCGCACGTCAACTTCCAGGGCGAGGTTGCGGCGATCCCTTTTTTCGATCTCTTCAACGACATTTCGCGCGCGTTCCGCTCCGGAACGATAGGTTAGCGCGACATCGGCTCCGGCTTCCGCTAGCGCCACGGCCACAGCACTGCCGATGCCACCGCTGCCGCCCCCGACCAGTGCCACTTTTCCTGAAAGAATTTTATCGTCCATCATCTCTCCTGAGTCAGAAACATTCGCACGTCCACCGCCCGCACACCCTGCCCTTTTGGTAACACGATGAGCGGATTGATATCGATCTCGGATAGGGCGGGATAAGCAGTCACTAATCCAGATAGGCTCTGCAACGTCTCGACTAACGCCTCGGCATCCGCCGGCGGTTTGCCGCGAAAACCCTGCAGCAGATGGCTGGCGCGCGTCTCTTGAAGCATTTCCTGAGCCTCTAACTGCGTCACCGGTGCCAAGCGCAGCGCAAGGTCATCGAACAACTCAACAAAAATCCCTCCGGGACCGACACTCACCGTCGGCCCGAAGTGTGGATCACGACGAGATCCCACCATGAATTCCAGGCCGGAAACCATGCGCTGGATGACGATAGTTGCTCCAGAATGCAGTCGCTTCAGATCGTTGAACGCAGCAACCACCTCATCATCGCCGGAGACTCCCAGCCGCACGCCGTCCGCCTCGGTCTTGTGCGACCCGCCCTCTAAGATCGCCTTTAAAACAACCGGCGCGCCATCGAAAGAGCGGGCGATCTCTACTGCCGCTTCAGCCGTCAGCGCAACGTGCGGCATCTCCACAGGAATACCGGCTGCCTCGAGCACCTGGAACGCTTCCAGGTAATTCAAGCCGAATTCAGCCGCTGCCAGCGAGCGGTCGAGAATCGGATTGGCGGTCATGGGCACGTTTCGCTTCAGCATAGGTTCCCGCTCGCGCCGTCGCATGCGCCAATGGTCACGGGGCGCCGCGAGGCCGCGAATCGCTTCGTCTGCCGTCAAGAAGACCGGAAAGCGGGCTGCCAATTGAGCCTGCTCAACCACTTTTCTCTCGGCAGCATAGACAAGCGCCACGGGTTTATCGTGTCGTTTGACCAGCTCCTCGATCTCCACTGCAAACGGACGCGCCGGCACATTGATAAATCCAACGGCTCCCAGCGTCGGGTCAAAGATGCAAACAACCATACCGTCGACGGTTGCATCGCCGAGCAGCTCATCGACCATGTCCAAGGTCGCCTGCATGTCGAAGAAATCGCCGATGTCCACCGGGTTATCGATCTTGATGTAGCTTCCCGGTAGCCGTTTTTCGATCGACCGCGCTTTGCTGTCTTCGAGTGCAGGCATGTCGAAGCCGCACCGGTGTGCCCAGTCGGCGCCCACCACCCCCATGCCTCCGGATCCGCTGAAAATGACCAGTCGGTTTCCCCGCATCGGCGGGAGCATAAAGCTTTTGGCGACGATGGGAAATTCGCCGAGCTGCGTGACCTGAATGATTCCCGCTTGCCGCGCCGCCGCCTCCATGACCCGCTGTTCGTTGAGAATGCTCGCGCTGTGGGAGCGGGCGATCCGCGCCGCTGCCGGCGCGATGTTGCCCTTGAGCAGAACGATGGGTTTTTCCGCGTGCTCGGCAATCTCGATGAACTCGCGGCCGCGCCGGATTCCTTCCAGATACATACAGATCATCCGCGTCGCCTCGTGCTCGAGAAGAACCGGCAGCAAATCGACCTCATCCACGTCGAGCTTGTTGCCGATGCTTGCCAGCCGGGTAAGGCCGATGCCTTCCGCTTTTAAAAAGCGTTCAATCGTCGACGACACCGTGCCGCTTTGCACGATGAGCCCGACTCGGTTGAGCAGGGCATCTTCTCTGGTCTGCTTGCCGAAACGCGTGCAAAGGCCGGTGGCATAGTCCCGGACTCCCTGGCAATTGGGTCCCAGAAAACGCATGCCGTACTTCCGAGCGATCTCGAGGAGCTGCCTGTCCAGTGCCGACCGCTCTTCGGTGTACTCGCCGAATCCCGAGCTGGTGATCGTCGCGTAGCGCACTCCTTTTTGACCGCATTCCTCGAGGACGGATGGCACCTGCAATGCCGGAACCGCGATGACGGCTAAGTCCACCGCTACGGGCAGATCCGGGACAGAGCGAAAAACCGGCAGGCCGAGAAGCTCCTTATCCGAGCGTCCCACTGGAAAAACTTCTCCGTCGAAGCCCAATGCGAGTAGATTGCTCACGACGCGGCGTGCGAGATTTCCCGGTTTCGACGAAGCGCCGACTACCGCGACGCGTTTTGCTTCGAAAACTCCGCTGATGGAGGCCTTGTCAGATTGAAGGGACATGGAAACTGAAAAATTGCCGAGATTACCTGCCGAGGAGATCATTGACCTGTTCGATTACTTGCTCCTGGAGCTCTTGATGGCGCTCTTGGAAATCTTCGACGTGTTAATCACCATGCCGCCGTAGACGCCGGAAACGGTGCGCAGCATATATTGTCTTTCAGGGTCCGTAAAGTCGAGCTTTCCGTCCGCCCACTTCGAAGCATCGATGACCTCGGGCACAGCGAGAATAGGCTTCAGCCGCGCTGGCAGGCCTTTTGGATAAAGGGTCCTCAATTCGACGGACCCGCCCAAAATGGCGTCGGCGGAAATCTTCCCCGCCGCAGCCTCGCGCTCGATGCGCGGCGAAACCAGCGCGGGGCCGAGGCCCTCATAGAGCAACCGGATGCCGGTGTCTTTGGGAAATTCTTCCGTATAGGCTTGTCGCAGATCCGGAATCGTCGGCCCGATCATTACGACCTCGCCTTCTTTCTGCGCGGCGGCAAGCAGTTGCTCCTATTTTCCGCTGGAGGCGGAAGCGGCCAAAGCACAATGGCCAGTTAGAAAGCAAAACCCGATTAGAAAGAATGTTTTAAGGAATAACCGCATGCGTTCTCTTTATACTCGTCGTTGCATATAGCGCATCTGTCTGGAAAGCGTCAAGATGATCGCCCTTGACTCGCGCCAAAAAAATTTATTGTCTGTAGAGCCGTTGGACAAATCGGACCTTTGGATTTCATCCAGCAAGCTCAGGCCTCAGTAGTCTTTTTCGGACAAACGCTGGGCTTGAGGGTAATCAACCGCGATAAGATCGATGAAAAGACGCACCGACTCGGGATTGGGCCGCAAATGTTGCTGCACCCGCTTGCTGATCTCATCGTTTCGGCAACGAGATTATTTGAACCGTAATCATTGCTACCTGAACTCTGCCGGCTTTTAGCAGCCATATACGAGGCTGGCCACCTGCCAGCGACAAAAACTTCACATCCCTTTTGGTATCGATCCCGCTCTCCGCTAACTTTTTCGATAGAAAAAGGTAAGGCAGATCACGCCCGAGGCCGATGACCCTCCCCCCTTAAGATCGGCAATGGTGCCCATGTCCGGCGGGCTCATCAAGTAATAGCCGATAGTGTTCATGGTGATTCCGAGCTTTATCATCTGAGCACCCTGGATCGCAGCGACAAATGATGCCGGGTCCGATCCGAAGAAAAGCTGAATGCTTCCGCCCAAGAGGGCGGGCATCGAGCGGGCCCCTCCGCCGAAATAGACCGAGTCCACATCGAGGCCGTGCTTTTTCCAAATACCCCTTTCCGAGGTCACCCATCCCGGGCTCAGGGAGGGCCCCAACGTCGCATAGGCGACCGTCACCTTATCTGCGGCGTGGAGCGCGGACTAATCAAATCAAGACCAGCGTAAGACACAACAGAAGCTGTTTCACGCAATCGCTTCGGCGTCGAGTTTCTTACTCACTTTCGTCTCCCGTTGAATGAGTGATTAAGAGGCTTTTTTGCACAGCCCGTTAACCAGTCTTTAAAAACAAATGGCAATAGAATGGGTTGATTTGTAAATAGCTGTTCAAGGGTATAATCCTTCGGGCTATGGACAGCATCAAAGAAGATTCGGCCACAGGTGTCGCCGGAAGAGTTGCCGTCATCGGCGGCGGACTGATGGGCAGCGGGATTGCCGCTGTCATGATCCTTCATGGCGCCGCCGTAACCTTGGTGGAATCCACCGCAGAGCTGTTGGAGCAAGGAATGGAGCGGATCCGGCGCCGATTGGAAAGGAGCCTCGCTCAGGCGCGCTCCGGCTTGCTGACAAATTCCGAGGCGATTTCACGCATCACACCGACCACCGATTTGAGCATGCTCCGAAACGTTGAATTCGTAATCGAGGCCATCACGGAAAAGGAGAGCGACCAAAAAAACTTGTTGCAAAGACTAAATGCAGTGGTGGGCACGAATAGCGTCGTCGCTTCGAACACTTCAACCATTTCGATCTCCCGGCTGGCCGAAAGCATCATCATGACTTCTCCGTCGCTATCAAAGAAAAAGTGGCTTCAGATGCGTGCAGTTCGTGCCGGCCTGTAACGGGAGGTCTACAATGACCGATGTAAATCAAACAGTCGGGGTCTTTCGGGGACCGAATAGGCCGCTACACACCCAAGGTGGTGGTTCCGGGTACCTTGAAAAATCGCTCGCGGCCGTCGCGCAACCCTTCAAGGGAATTACTACCGATGGTGCGGTGATACCCGGCCTATTCCAAATCCAGAAAACTGGCCTATCCACTGAATCTCTGAGAGCAGCGGCTGATGACTTTCTCGGTTCATTGAATCCCGAGCAGCGTGCCAAGACTCTTTTCCCGATGGATACTATCGAATGGCGCAAATGGAGTAACATCCATCCCACGCTCATGCGCCATGGCATGCCGGTCTTCGAGATGAGCGACGGCCAGCGCGATAAAGCTTTTGCGCTCTTGAGAGAAAGCCTTAGCGGCGAAGGATTTCAAACCGCGCGGGACGTGATGCGTCTCAATGAGACGGTGCTGGAGATGACGGGGAGGCTCGCCGAATATGGCGAAGATCTTTATTGGCTAAGTATGATGGGTACTCCTTCCCCCACCGAGCCATGGGGCTGGCAAATCGACGGTCACCATCTCAACATCAACTTCTTCGTCCTCGGTGACCAGGTCGTCATGACTCCGGCCTTTCTAGGCTCGGAGCCGGTTTTTGCCCAGAGCGGAAGATACGCCGGCACGAAGGTCTTCGGAGCAGATGAGAATCAGGGACTATCCGTGATTCGCGCGCTTTCCGTAGATCAGCGCGCCAAAGCGATTCTCTCGCCTGAGCCCTCCGGGGAAGTTTTTACCTCTGCCTTTCGCGACAACTTGGAGCTCAATTACCAAGGCATTCGCTATGACGAGCTTTCAAGTTCCCAGCACGACCTTCTGCTGCGTCTAGTCGAGCTGCACGTCGGCCGCATGCGGCCTGATCATGCTCAAGTAAAGATGGCGGAAGTGAAACGACATCTTGACGAGACCTCTTTCTGCTGGATGGGCGGTATAGAAAACGACAGCGTATTCTACTACCGCGTCCAAAGTCCGGTGATCATTATCGAGTTCGACCACCAGCGAGGGATTGCATTCCGCCAATACGCGAAGCCCTATAAGGACCACATCCACGTGGTCCTTCGCACGCCCAACGGCAATGACTACGGCAAGGACCTCTTGCGACAGCATTACGAGCAGTCCCATCGTTTGAACCGCGCTTGATTTGGTTTTGAATCCTACCGAAGTTCTTGGAACGAGGGCCGATATTTTTCTACTTTATTTGGAACGAAGATCGAACTTCTCGGGCCTGCTGCCTCGATCCTCATCTTTTTTGTAGTTGCTCCACAAATCCAGACTTCTGAATCTCATCGAGTAGGCTCAAGTCCCAGAAGTCTTTCTCCGAAATCTGTTGGGCTTGCGGCAGATCCAGGGCTATGAAATCGAGCATGGAGCGGATCGATTCGGGAATGGGACGCAGATCGTTGGCGACGCGAGTCGTGATATCCTCGTAGAGAAAAGCATTTACCTCAGGATCCGGATTCTTAAGATTCTTTGCGAAAATTTTTAGGCTCTCTTCCCGATTGCGAATCATGAAATGAATTCCCTCCAGAAACCCTTTGAGAAAACGGATCAGGACTTCCCGATTCTTTTCGACAAAGGCCTGGGTAGTATTCACGCCACCCCCCAATGTAGGGGCATCGATCTTTGAAAGAGGCTTGAGGCCGGCTCTCTCGGCAAGTAGGCTCGTCGGCGGCAGAATCATTGCAGCCTGAACTACGCCCGTTTTCAGCGCAGTCATGTATCCCATTTGGCCGCCTCCCAGTGACAACAATTTGACATCATTCTTTGGATCGATGTTATTCTCGCGCAGCTTCTTCGAAAGATAGATATAGGGAAGGTCACGTCCGAGACCGATACCGATCACCTTCCCCTTGAGATCGGCCAGGGTTCGAATATCCGGCTGCGTCATCAAATAATAGCCGATCGAATTCATGGTGACGCCGAGCTTTGCTAACTTCGCCCCCTGCATCGCGGCGACATAGAAAGCCGTATCGGACCCCAAGAATAGCTCGATGCTGCCGGCTAGCAGGGCCGGCACTGCCCGGGAACCTCCTCCAAGGTAAATCACCTCCACGTCAAGCCCGTGTTTATGCCAAATTCCCTTTTCCCAAGTTATCCAGATTGGAGCTGCTCCCGCCGCTATAGCGGGGTAGGCAACACGCACCCTTTCCGCAGCGTGGACGCTCGATGCGCAGAGACCAACCGCAAGAAGAATTAGAAAAACCCTCTTCATGCTAGCCTCAATGGGCGATAGCATCGCAAGAAGGTTTAGGGAATAACCGCGATCGCGTTTACTTCTAAAAGCAACTCTGGCCGCGCCAGAGCCACGACCTGGACCATGGTGCTGGTAGGAAAATTAGACCCCAAAACTTCTCGCCTGGTTTCATTGATGTCCCGATGATTACGAACATCGGTCGTGAATATGTTCATCGCTACAATGTCGTCCATTTTTCCACCAGCGGCCTCGACCGCTTTTTTAATTTTCTCGATCACATACCGTGTCTGCGCACGAGCATCTCCAACACCCACTACATTCCCTTGGGGATCTGACGCGGTCTGACCCGCGACGAATACCAGGCGGCCCGGCTGAGCGATGGTCACCACCGAATAACTACCGCGAGGGACCGGTAGCCCCTCAGGATTCATTGTCGTCTTTGCCATTGATTGCTCCTTTCGTTTAAGCTCGCTAGAAAACCTAGCGCTCAGTTAAAAGACTGGTTAGTCTATTACGATGTAAAGGCAACAATTTCCAAATTACCGCGCGAACGAAAATTATCCGAAGAGCGCAACCTCTGTCAATCTCGTGAAGGTAAATCGTCAAAAAGTGAAACATAGGTGAAACAAGGTCCGTTAACGAGGTTGGAAAAATTCAAGCTTTGTTCAGCGAAAAAAAAGCCCTTTGATTTCTCAAGGGCTTAAAAATGGAGCGGGTGAGGACGGTCGAACTCCCGACCTTATGCTTGGCAAGCATGGACGGAGAAAAAAGGCCCTTTGATGCTAACTCCACAAGGTTGCTTGCAAACCTTCGGTCTAGAAAGTCTTTCTCCATTTTTGGCGGTTGAAACGCAATCCCGAATCGTCCCTAAAAAACCCTTTGAGACCCTAAAAAAGTGCAACGTTGCACGTCGCCGAAATTTGCTCATGAGAGAACAAGCGGAAAAGTAACCTAGCCCTAAAAAAAAGAACGGGGCTGAAAGAGCTGTCACTCCCTCAACCCCATGAAAGGAGCCCCCCGATGAAAAGAAGCTACGCTTTCGTGCGTCTTATACCAGAATCCTGCCTCCAAGGCGAGCAAAAAGGGGTGGCCTCATGACCACAACCACCCGCCGCTTTGCCCAGCTCCTGCGCGATGCCCAGGCGTGGGATAGCCGCCATCAAGCCATGTGCCATGCGCAGACGGAATGGCTACTTGAGAATTTCTGCTTCGGTGACAGCATCTGTCTGTACGCACCACCGCAGAAGCGGCGCGCTTGGGACACCCCTAGGTTGCGGGTCGTCACTTATATGCGGTGTGCCGATGAAACGACACACCCTGCCCGGAAGACCTCGCGCCCCGCCTGATCCTTCTACGTCGCCTAGAGAATCGAACCAACTCCTAAGCACGGACACCCACGTCTGGGAGTAAGCCCATGAAGAAGGCAAAAGACATTACTGTAGGCGAAACGGTCTTCGACCGAGGTCAAAGATTTGTCGTGAAAGAGATCCTTGTGAGTCGGGATTGGATCGCATTTATCGACACAGAAGGCGTCTATCATGGCGCTTACCACCAGAACGAGTACTTAGGAGTAGGAGAATGAATCAAATCAACTCTAAAATCACTAGGAGGAAAATCACAATGAAGCCAATGAAAAAACTATCCGGTGCCAACGCCGTTAAAATGGCTGTCATCCAGAGAGAATTTCTTGAGAGGGTTCACGCCGCACAACCTATTCCTCAAAAACAATCAGCCAGGTGATTACGCCGACCAGGGCGATGAACGCTATTTGAAACGCCAACAGTACCGTCTCCCACCAGAGGAACCCCCCGAGCTTCATGACAAAGATATCTTTGCAGAAGAAAGCCTGAAACAAAACCCCAAGTAAGCAGCCAAAGGTTCACGCTCGGGCCCCTTTGCCTTTCATAGTCTAGCGGTGGTAAAGAAAAATGAACAACGGGAACTCAGCATGTACGCGGGTTACAAGGGACATGATATCCATGCCACGGCTTTGTATGTCCCCGATGGTTGGAAGCCTCACCTTTATGTAGTCTACAGTGAAGGCGGCCGCAACACGATCAAGAATTTCACAATCGATCAGATATTTGCGACGCAGGAGGAAGCGGAACAAGCGGGTCTTTCATTTGCGCAAGAATGGATCGATGACGGGAAGCCCGATCTAAAGCGATGACCCGCGAAGAGATAGAGCAAAAGATGGATGAACTAGCCCGCAAGTATGTCGAGACCCACGACCAAAAAATCATAGATGAGCTTTACGAGTTGGCCTGCCAGCTTGAGAAGCTTGAGGAGCTTGGAAAAGCAGCAAGGGCCCGACCTCGATCTGCCCCGCTACGTCGTCATATTTCCGACAATTCGCTCCGTAGGTGCAGGATTTTCGTGACAGCCAGCCATGACAGTTCAAGAAATACCAGCTTTCAATAGCGGCATATTGTTTGCTCAGTCCCCCCTCAACAAAACCTATCAGCACCACGGCGCTACCGCTAACACGCTCCGTGTCGTCTCGTCTGAGAGGAAAGGGATTTTTCAAACCCGTGCTTTTGCTAGACAGAAGTTGGCCGGGACTCGGAGCCCATCTGTGCGATCGTTGCAGTATCGCACATTAATTTCCGTCGGTCCGAAAAGCTGCACATCTGCAAATCCAATTCGCTTGAAGTCGCACTTGAGAGACGCCGGATCGTAATAAGTCGGCCGGAAGCCGTTGTTCTTGAACGTCCTATTTTCAATCGTTCGGCGAGCCAGTTGTCGGAGCCGTTGCAGCGGAGACGGTGACAAAGAAAAATCGAAGACGACCTCGCTCCCAGCCCGCATCGATGAAACAATGGAAGTCAACACCGATATGAATGCGTTGCGGTTTAAGTACCGCACTACTCCGAGCCAGGAAATAAAAGTAAGCTCATCGCTCTTGAAGCCTGATTGTCTTAGCGCGTCGATCATCATCTGTCGTTCAAAATCAACCGAAACGAAGGTTAGGGATGCTGGGATAGGAATGGCCGCCTTCTCAAGACAACTGCGCTTCCAAGTCTGCGTCGCCGGATGATCGACTTCAAAGACGCGCAGGTGAGGGAAACAGTTTCGATAGGCAAACGTATCCAGGCCTGCGCCGAGAATTACGTATTGGTGAACGCCTCTCTGGATGGATCACGCCAATTCGTCTTCGGCATAGCGGTTGCGCACCACCATGAGCGCACGCACATCACGCTCCGGCAGGTTCTGGAATTGTGCTAAATTAAGCCGCAGCTTCGACTCGGCCTCTGCGCCGATTATCCGAAGCGCGAGCGGGTCCTCGAATATCTTAGGATTATCCAGGAACTGGTGTGCCGCCCGCTGGTCGGCTGCATAATGTCCCATATCGGGCGGGAGCTCGTTGATGTTAGGCATGAGATTGTCGCGATGGGCCGCATTTTCCATCAAGTCTTTAGCAGCATAACGGCTGCGCTTGGCACCACGATCTTGCACGCGACCCTGTTTTAACGGCGCAAATGGAATGCCATGAATGCAAACATGGAAACAACGATTTTTTCGTCTTTTAAGAATCGACAAAAGCAGTAACGGACGCGGGGTGGGGCAAACATGTGTGGCAGCGGAGGCATTTTGCCTCAAGCTTAGGACAATGAACGATATAGCGAAATGCCCTCTGGCAAGGTTTACTTTCGAGGGAACGTCGAGCGTCGGTCGGCGGAGAATTAGCGGTTTACGACCATTCCTTGAGGATGAGCGGCCTGCGGGCAAAATACGAATGCAGAGAAGCCGATGGATGAACTAGCCCGTGAAATTTCTCTAAGCATTGAGTGAAGTTTTTCTAACTGGCGGTTTTCTTCTTCCGGGCTGTACGCGGCAATGGGCGGATAGAAACTATTTCCTGAATTCCCTTGAGTACCATTTTTTATCCGATAAAGGACATCGCACAAAAATTAATGAGCCAATAGAATACGAGCGATCCAACCAAACCATAGATGATGCCTACTATCA
>WNFP01003812.1_pt1 | contig 12134 bp, 12 predicted proteins | sample 5400201 | NCBI WGS metagenome assembly WNFP01 (sample SAMN13153355, study PRJNA577476) | soil metagenome | isolation source: 115 cm saprolite under Madrone tree | place: USA:California | collected 2016-06-14
TTGCGCCAGCAGCTACGGGCCATTCAGAAGGAGTTGGGCGGCGAGAACCCCGAACAGTCCGAGATTGCATTGTTGCGCGAGCATTTGGCCAAGGCCGATTTACCCGAGGATGTCCGCAAAGAAGCCGAGCGTGAATTAGCTAGGTTGGAGAAACTGACGCCCGCTGCTCCGGATTACCACGTCACCCGCACCTACCTGGATTTTCTCCTCGAGCTGCCTTGGAAAGTGTCTACCGAAGATGTTCTAGATATCTCCCGAGCCAGACAGATACTGGACGAGGACCACTATGACTTGCGTGAAGTCAAAGAACGAATTCTCGAACACCTGGGAGTATTAAAGCTCAATCCCACAGCCAAGTCCCCTATTCTCTGTTTTGTCGGTCCTCCCGGCGTGGGAAAAACTTCCCTCGGCCAGTCCATCGCGCGGGCTCTCGGCCGTAAGTTCGAGCGCCTGAGCCTCGGTGGATTGCACGACGAGGCTGAGTTGCGCGGCCACCGGCGCACTTACATTGGCGCCATGCCCGGGCGCATCATTCAGGCGATCCGGCGCGCCGGCGTCAATAACCCGGTGCTCATGCTGGATGAGGTCGATAAATTGGGTCGCGACTTTCGCGGTGATCCCGCGGCGGCTTTACTCGAAATTCTCGATCCCGAACAAAACCGAACTTTCCGGGATAATTATCTGGATTTGCCCTTCGATTTATCGAGAGTATTTTTTATCACTACGGGTAATGCTCTCGATACCATTCCGCAACCACTGCTGGATCGTATGGAGCTGCTCCGCTTGGCGGGTTACAGCGAAGAAGAAAAGATTGAGATTGCCAAGCGCTATTTGATACCGCGGCAGCTCAAAGAGACGGGACTCAAGCACGAGGATTGTGTCATCACTGAAGACGCGCTGCGGTCTATCATTGCACAATATACGCGTGAGGCCGGGGTGCGCCAGCTTGAGCGTGCCATCGGCCGGATCGCGCGTAAAGTCGCCCTTCGACATGCCGAGGGTCATACGGAGCCTATCACCGTAACTCGAGAAGATCTGACCACCTGGCTGGGACCACGGCGCTTTTCCCTCGAGCAGACACGCAGGCAACTTCCTCCCGGCGTGGCGACCGGCCTAGCCTGGACCGAGACCGGTGGAGACGTGCTTTATGTCGAGGCGACACTTCTGCCCAACGGCCGCGGCATGACCTTGACCGGTCAACTGGGGGAAGTGATGCAGGAGTCCGCCCGCGCAGCACAAAGCTACGTTTGGTCTCATGCCGAAGAGCTGGGGATCGACGGCACGAAGTTTCGCAGGTACGGCGTTCATATTCACGTTCCCGCAGGAGCTATTCCCAAAGATGGACCTTCCGCAGGAGTAACGATGGCCAGCGCTTTGGCGTCGGTCTACACTCGATATCCGGTGCGTGTGGATACGGCGATGACGGGCGAAATCACTCTCACGGGCTTGGTGCTCCCGGTTGGAGGAATCAAAGAGAAGGTCCTGGCGGCGCGAAGGGTTGGTATTAAACGGGTGATACTGCCGAGAGAAAATCAAAAGGACCTCAGCGAATTGCCGGAGGATGTGGCGAAAGAAATGGAATTCATCTTCGCAGACAAGATTGAAGACGTATTGAGTACCGCCATCCCTCAGCTAGCGGAGCATTTTGCCGCGTTAAAAGCTGCGTCGTGACCGCACAGCACGGGCTCAGGAGTTGCGTGACTTCCTTCTGAAGGTCCCTCAAAGAACACGCAGCTGGATTTGCATCGCTTTCTCAGGGTGGATAATGACTACCTGCGCCTTTCCGAAGTTGAAAAAGCCGATCACCGCCTCGGTCACCTTGCCGGCGATCTTCGTTGAAAACATCTTCCCGATGAGGAGGGAACTGAAAGATCCAAGAATCCCGCAGCGTAAAGACGGAGGTGTCCCGCCGATTAACACGCCAGTAGATGCCGTACGGGCGTTTATAGTTGCTGAAGCACAGAAAAACAAAGGTGGATGACATGGGACAAGGGTCTGAGATGCAACCGCGACGATCTTACTGTGTGCAACTTAACAGCGGACCGCCAGAGAGCGAATTAGCTTTCCGTATCCTTTTTCTCAATCGTGGAAGTTTGGGGTTCTTCCGTTTGCGGTGAGTGCTCAGTGCCGCTCGAAGGCGTCCGCTTCTCACGCCCTAAGGTCCACGACGGCGGGTCACTCGCGGGGAAACTCTCCGCCAGTGTCTCGTCGATAATCTCTTCCGAAAGTTTTTCTTCGATCGAATCATCACCCATGGTTCGCTCCATCTATCTCAACGATTCGTTTGTTCCAGTGGATATTGGGCACCACGAAGAATGTGGTTCGACACGCTCACCTTACCTGGTCTGCGGAATCACTTGCGTGAAGCCGGCTACGGAAACGCTGATTTGAAAGGAACCATCCGCACGCTTCGGCAACGAGGAACTCGGCGTGTATTGAAAGCGAGTCATACCGCGCGGAGGTATCTCTCCCGGCACATTGTAATAGTCGCTTCGACTAGGGTCGTCCTTGCCGGGGTGGAATTCGTTCTTCCACAGCCACACGTAACGGATTAAAAGCTGTACGTCGCGCACGAGGTTTGCAGAATTGTTTCGAATCTCCCCGGAGACAACCCCGTCTTGTGCCGTGACGTTTTCAAGCACCAGAACGCGCGAGGCCTCCTGCTTCGTAAGAACGGTTTGGGAATTTGCAAGATTCGGCCAAGCGATAACAAGTAGCCCGACCCAGAGAAGAGCCAGTCCTGCAAAATAATTTTTTTGCCGTTTGTTCATAGTCATTCTCCTTTCTTATTTTTCGCCAATCTACCCAACTCGCCTTGCGCGCTGCGAGATCTCATGTCCCTCAGTGAAAGGGCACGAACAAAAGAATCTTTTATGTTTTCAAAGTCACCTCCCCTTCCCGGCAATTTTCACTAGCCCGCTATGCCATCCATACGCTCTTGATGTTCACGAACTCCCGAATGCCGTATTCGGAAAGCTCTCGCCCGTAGCCCGAACGCTTGATGCCGCCGAATGGCAGGCGCGGATCGGACTTGACGAGCTCATTGACGAAGACACAGCCGGCTTCAATCTCGCCGACGACTCGCTCCGCCCGCTCGCGGTTCTGAGTCCAGAGGGACGCGCCCAATCCGAAGGATGAGTCGTTCGCCAGGCGGATGGCATCGGCTTCGTCCTGGGCGCGAATAACCGCCGCAACCGGTCCGAAGGTCTCCTCATCGAAGGCCGGCATCCCCTTGCTCACACCATCCAACACCGTGGGCGGATAAAAAGCCCCGCGGCCTTCCGGTATCCGGCCGCCCAGCAGCAGCTTGGCGCCGCGCTTCACCGACTCATCCACTTGATGATGCAACGACGCCCGCAGGTCGTCGCGCGCCTGCGGGCCGACTTGTGTCTGGCGGTCGAGAGGATCGCCCATTTTTCGCGACCGCATCTCAGAAACAAAAGTCTCCAAAAACGCGCCGGAGACTTTCTCGACGACGATGAAACGCTTGGCAGCGATACAACTTTGCCCACTGTTGATGAGACGCGCGTCCGCTGCCGTCTTCGCCGCCTTCTGAACGTCGGCGTCTTCGAGGACAATGAAGGGATCGCTCCCCCCCAGCTCGAGCACGGTCTTCTTGATCTCGCGGCCCGCCTGCGCCGCCACTTTGCTGCCGGCGCCCTCGCTGCCGGTCAAGGTAGCCGCGCGAATGCGTGGATCGGTGATGACGCCCGAGACTTTCTCCGGACCGGCGAGCACTGTACGAAAGAGATTCTTGGGGAATCCCGCCTCGCGGAAAATATCTTCGATGTGGAGCGCGCAGCGCGGCACGTTCGAAGCGTGTTTCAGGATTCCCGCGTTGCCCGCCATCAGCGCCGGAGCGGCGAAGCGGAAGACCTGCCAGAAGGGAAAGTTCCACGGCATAATAGCCAGCACGGGTCCCAGGGATTCAAATCGTATGAAGCTCCGGGATGCATCGGTCTCCCGGAGCTGATCCGCTAAGAACGCCTCGGCGTGCTCCGCGTAGTAGTCACAGGTCCACGCGCACTTCTCTGCTTCGGCTTCGCCCTGGACGATCGGTTTTCCCATCTCGAGGGCCATGGTGCGCGCATATTTTTCTTTCCCCGCACGCAGGAGTGCGGCGGCTTGCCGCATTTTTTGCGTGCGCTCCGCGAACGGACGGTGACGCCATTCGCGAAACGTCGTCTCTGCAGCTTCTAGGATCTCATCGATTTCGCTCGTCGACGTTTCATGAAAATTTTCCAACACCTCACCCGTGGCGGGATTAATGGATTGAATGCTCATCGAAACCTCCTTTGCTAACCACGAAGGACACGAAGGATTCGGATATAAATTTTTTGGTTCTAAACTTCGTGATCTTCGCGTCCTTCGTGGTAAAATTTCTTTTTTGCCAAATCACAACTCAAGGGCACACCCAGGCGCCGAGTTTCTCCGTCAGCCGCAAGTTTTCGCCGTAGTCCACCGGGCAGGCCACTACGGCCGGGACCCGCTGCCGGAATGCTTCCTCGAGAATGGGCTGAAGCTCCTGCGCTGCCGTAACTTTATAGCCCCGGCAGCCGAAGGACTCCGCGAGGGCGGCAAAATCCGGATTGCCGAAGTTGACGAAGGCTGGCCGCCCGTAGCGTTTTAGCTGCTTCCATTTGATAACCCCATATCCCGAATCTTCGAAAATGAGCGCGACAAAATTTGTTTTTGCCCGCACTGCCGTTTCCAGTTCCTGCACACCCATAAGAAATCCGCCGTCACCGCAGGCCGCCAGCACGCGCCGGTCCGGATAAAGGAGCTTCGCGCCGATGGCCCCCGGAAGCGCGATTCCCATGCTGGCGAAGCCATTGGAGATGATGCAGGTATTCGGTGCCATGCACGCATACATTCGCGCAATCCAAAGTTTGTGCGCCCCGACATCACTGATGAGGATGTCGTTGTCTCCCAGCACCTGCCGCAGAGCGCGTACCACCCGCTGCGGTTTTAAAGGGAATGAATCGCCCTCAGCCTCGGCGCGAAATTCTTTTTGAATAATCTCTCTGAGCGCACCGGCCCCCCGGACTGCGCCGGGCTCGCCCCGCGCCGAGGCTTGCTCGGCGATCCGCAGCAGCGATTCTGCGATTCCGCCCTGGACGCCCACGGCTACCTGATAGGCGGCATCGACTTCGGCTGGCGACGGATCGATATGGACGATGCGCTTGTCCCCCCGCGGGTTCCATCGTGCCGGCGCGTACTCCACCAGATCGTAACCGACGCAGATGACCACATCGGCCCGATCGAGCCCACAGGAGACATAGTCATGCTCCTGGAGACCGACGGTTCCCAAACAAAAGGGATGCGTGTCGGGGAGGCTGCCCTTACCCATGAATGTTTCCACCACTGGGATGCCGAGAGTTTCGGCGAAGCCGCGCAGAGCCTCGCTTGCTCGACCCCGTGCTATCCCGTTGCCGGCGAGGACGATGGGATCCCGTGCCTCCGAAATAATTTTTGCCGCCCGCTCGATCTGCTGCTCCGAAGGTTCAGTCGGAAAAGGTTGCTGTGGTAGGAGCGGCTCGAAGCCCGAGGGTGCCTCCGCTTCCGCCACATCCTCAGGGAGGTCAAGGTGAGTGGCCCCCGGCTTCTCCGTCTGGGCCACCTTGAACGCCTTACGCACCGCTTCCGGCACAACTTCAGGCCGGACGAGTTGCGCATTCCACTTCACCGCCGGCCGGTAGAGCGAGATCAAATCGAGATACTGATGCGACTCCTTATGGAAACGCTCGGTGGCCACCTGCCCGGTAATCGCTACCAGAGGCGCCCGGTCCATGTTTGCATCAGCGACGCCGGTTAAGAGGTTTGTCGCACCGGGACCGAGAGTCGCTAAACAAACGCTCGCCTTGCCGGTGAGCCGGCCCTGAATGTCGGCCATGAAGGCAGCGCCCTGCTCGTGGCGGGTCTGGAGAAAATGGATCTTGGAATCCAGGATTGCCTCAAGTACGGCGATGTTTTCTTCTCCGGGCACGCCGAACATGTGTTGGAGTCCCTCGTTGTCGAGACAACGAACTAAGAGCTCTGCGCCGGTCATACTTCATCTCCTTCGCAAATTCGCGTCCAATGCTTCTCTTGGGCTTGACTCCTGCACGGTTAATGACAGCTTACGCTTTGGCCAGATTTCACAGCAGCAAGTCCATCAGGCATAGCGTCTTTTCCCACATAGCGTCGTCGGGGTTCTTCACATCGGGATCGATGATCTTCATGGCGTGTCCAGCGAGCATGGCTAGCGTTCCCGCGAGATCCGGCAGCATCGCCTCGACGTCCAAGCTTAAGGCGCGCTCCAGCGGTGGGTAAGTGGCCAGGTGGTCCAGGATCGGCTTTAACTCAAGCTTTTCGTCGTAGCGACGGAAATCCTGCATGTGCTCGAGAAACCCTTTGGTCAAGGGCAGGTCTGGTTCCATGACGATATCCCGGTCGTTGTAGCTGGCGTTGCGCACACCGATCACCAGTAGATCATTCAGCTTGCTGCCGATGAGATCGGTCAGTCGCTTCATATCACTCTTATCAATATTGATCCTCTCCGACCGGCGCATGAACTCTTTCAAGCGTTCGTAACCGATAATCATAATGTGTCCTCTAAGACGTCCCCCTAAAGGCGTCGATACGTTGACGTGGCGTTTGCTGTCGGCCTTGGTTCGATGCCATCCGAGTCAGTGCTTTTTTCCCCGGACGGCCCTCCTCGATCTCTCTCAGCGTGCGGCCGGTGAGGACGGAGCGATCGAGCTCTGGGCTGTCAATGTCCCACGACGGATCAGCGTATTCGTCGCGGTGCTTGATGAGCAACCAGCGCTTCCTATCGCTCGGCCCAGCCAACCGCCTTCCGGTTTGGATCACGGTAAAGCCTCCGCGCAGCTTTTCGCCTTGGAGCGCCACGTCGATTTTGCCTTGGGTAAGCTGCTCGTCCGGCGGGATGTCCGCTTCCGGCTCGTATGTGCCCTTGTCCCAGACCATCACCGGTCCCGCGCCATACAGACCTTCCGGAATCACACCCTCGAAGTCGGCATATTCCAGAGGATGGTCCTCTGTCCTGATAGCCAGCCGCTTATCTGCAGGGTTCATGGACGGCCCTTTAGGAACCGCCCAAGATACCAGGACTCCGTTGATCGCCAGCCGGAAATCATAGTGCAAGCGGCTGGCGTCGTGTTTTTGAACGACAAAGATACGCCTGCGGACCCCACGCCGGACGCGTCCTACCGGCTCCGGAGTTTCAGTGAATTTCCGCTTCCTGCGGTACTCTTCGAGTGGCATTCAGTTTCTCGAGTTTCTGCCGCGCTCGTTTGAGCGAAGCGGTCGTGACCGCCGACTCGAACAAGCTCTCCTCGGATAATCATCGTCAGCTCTCCCGCACGACCTCTTCCGGTCTCTTGTCCTCGCGCAAGCCGAAGAATCGGGGGTGACGCAGTTTGCCTCCGGGCGTCCACTCGGTGAAACCGATTTCCGCGACGAGCTTCGGTTTGACCCAGTGCACGCTGCGTCGCGGCAGCCCGTCGCCGGCGAACGGGCTGATTACCGTCTCCAGTTGCGCAAGCTTCTTGCCTAGGCGCCGCAACGTCTCCGTATCGAACCCGGTCCCGACCTTGCCCGCATACACCAGCTTTCCCCGACGGTAAAAGCCTACCAGCAACGCTCCGAATCCGGTCCGTTCCCCCTGCGGATCTGTGTAACCACCGATAACGAACTCCTGCCGTTGCACGCACTTGAATTTCAGCCAGTCGCGCGTCCTTCTGGACACGTACACGCTGTCGCCATTTTTTGCGATGACACCTTCCCAGCCTTTCCGACAGGCCTCTTGATAGTAGGCTTCGCCCTCCGTCTCCCGGTGCTCCGTGAACCGCAACGAATCCTGATAGTCGAAGGTCTTGCGAAGCAGTTCCTTCCGATACCGAAGGGGGACCTGCCGGGTGTCATAGCGGTCTAGATAGAGCAAGTCGAACAGATAGAGCCACACCGGAACGCGGCGGAGAAGGTCGGCCGGCGGGTGCTCGACCTGCATACGCTGTTGAAGCTTCGCGAAGCTGGTAATCCCGTCTTCGAACGTGACGATTTCACCGTCTGCGATGAAGGCATCAGTCTCCTGCCGCTGAAAGGCCGCGGTTATCTCGGGGTACCTCTCGTTCAGCCGCTTCCGGTTCCGCGAAAAGAGGCTCAAGTCCCGGCCGTGGCGAAAGGCAAGGCAGCGTTCCCCGTCCCACTTCGGCTCAAACAGCCATCCTTCTCGTGAGAAGCGCTCATCCGTGAGCGTCGCCAGCATGGGCGCCACCCATGTAGGCTGTGCTATCTTCCGAAGCCGGGCTTCGACACTCGGCGGTAACACATCCAGGGGGTTCCGATCTGCCATGGCAGCTCCCAACTCATCGCCTAGTGCAACCAGATTGAGGCCTTGAGTGTCCACACGCTTCCCTCGTATTTCTCTTTGAGTTCGTCCGCTACCTCGACCAGCGCGCTGTGATCGTTCGTGGCCTTATAGCGACTCACCCCTTTCCAATAGATGGCCTCCGGAGCGGCGCTCGTATTCGGATAACTTTCGGCTACCTCGGTGTACCTTCGCTCTGCCTTAGCCCATTGCTTGTGCATGAAGGCGATACGCGCCAAGCCCATTTCCAACTGGGCACGGAATTCTGAGTTCGGGAGGTACCCTTCGTTCCGCGCCCTTTCAATTCCGTTTGCGTCCAGGATCAGCACCGTCGGCGTCCACAGCACGTCGAAGCGATGAAAGTAGGCGGGATGTTCTTTGATGTGCGCCGTGACCGCCACAAAATTCTCATTGATGAACCTTGATGTCGCATCGTCCGCGTAGGATTCGGCCTCCAGCCGAACGCATCCAGCTCAGGCCGGAGCCGCGCTGAAGTCAATCAACAGCGGTTTGTTGTGTGCTTTCGCCTCGGCGAGCCCTGCATCAATGTCTTTGTTCCATTTAACAGCCATCTCTTAATTGCTCCTTTGCAGAGCTATTTATACGGCTCATTGATGGCGAATTTCCCGACTACACCGAAGTAATTCCTAAAGGGAACCCTAACATCGCAAAAATCGAACACAACGAGTTTTGATACCGGATAAAGTGATCGTAAAGCTGGACCGGATGACTGATCGGCAACGGCAAAGTGACATTCGCGGGACGCACGATAAAAGTGTGCAGCTCATCGTGCGATGGCCCGGCGTGAGCACCCATCTCAGGAATGAAGGAGACATGGCCTTGGGCAGCTGCATCGATGCCGTAGACGACGAAGTCGCCGGCGCTCGGCATCTTCATTAGGTCCACGATGCTCTGAACGACGAGCGCGGCATCCGAGCGATCCGCGAAGGGACCAGAGCCGGACTCATCAAATTGATAGCGCTTGCCGTGCCAGAAGCAGATCGGTCCGTTTCTCGAGCGAACAAGCACAAAGCCGATTCCGGCACTCTGGGAAAGCTTTTCAGCGAGACCCGGAAATCGCTTCTCGAGAGCGTCGAAGTCGAGAGGCGAAGTCGTCTCCAGCACGTAGAGGAATGCGTTGGGACCCGCCGCGATCACGCGAACGCCGTTTTGCTCATGCGCCTCAGGATCTTCGCGTCGCATGAAGTCCGCATTGATGTAGTTCAGATACTGCTGGAAGATTCCCTTCGCGTCACGCGAGGTCGCGCGCATGCCGTGGGCCAGACCGAATTGCGCTCGCTCGTCCGGCACCGCTGTCGGCTTCGGCTCGAGGAACTGATTGAATATCCACCGCTCAAATCGCTGGCCGCCATTGACATCCCGATAAGGTTTGCAGGGTGCCTGACCGTGGTCGGAAAGGATATAGAGATCGTACTGGTGCTCGGGCACCCGTCGCGCCACGCGCCAGAGCTGGCGGATCGCCCGGTCCACGCGAGTCAAGGTCACAAGCGCTGGACGGCTGCGTGGACCGAACGAGTGCGCCGCCTCATCGTAGTCGACGTAGTTCACGTAAACAGCCGGAACGCCGGCATAGAGATCGCGGGAAACCGCCATGGTGAAGAAACCGCGCACCCATATGGAGATGCCGATCTTGATGGTCAGCCAGCGCCGGTCCTGGGGCCCGCTCCTCGGACGCAGGATCAAGAGCGGCACGGCTCTAACCAACTCGACGAAGGTCCGCACGAGACTCTTCAGACATACCCAGCCCAGCACCACGAACGGCGAGAGTGCAGCGAGCAGGCCGCGGCCGCTGGGACGCATGAGGCTCGAGAAGGTAAAAAGGTTGTTATCAGCGCCACCCGTAAAGACGCAGCCGTATGCACTGCCGCCATCGAGTATCCCGCGCCGGCCCGTCGCTTGCTTGGCTTCCACCAGCGCCGCGTGTCCTCGCCGCGGGAAGTGAATGTCGGATTGCCGCTCCCGGTCATAATAGTGGAAACCCGGAATGTCCGGGCGCACGCCGTACATCGCCGCCATCTGAAAGGCCGGCGTCGAAGTCGGCAGGCCAACGGTCATCGGCTCCACGCGATATTTGTGACGCCGCAACAACCGCTTGAGGAAAGGCATATATCCCGATGTCAGTCCCTGGTCGAGGACAACGCGCGAGAGACCATCGATCTGCACGATCAGCAGCCTCCGGTAGGTGGGCACCGGGGGACCGCCACGGCGCAGACGGCGGACGAAACGATCAATCATCCGCTGCAGGGAAAGAACCATGTCGTCCAGGGACATCGTACCTCGTTAGTCTACTCCTCTTGTACAAAGCCTCTTTAAGCAGCAAACGCTAACGCCTTTAACTCAGCGAACCTATTCTGTTGTCCGTACCCCCACCTCATCCAAGTGCCTCAGCAAGTCAGCAGGATCTTGATAGACACGATAGGCGCCCGCTTGTTCGAGCTCATCCTGCCCGTAGCCGCCTGAGAGCAGGCCTACTCCAAGCGCGCGTGCCCGGCGGGCAGCCAAGAGATCCCAGACGCTATCTCCCACCACAATGGACTCGCTAATTTCTACTCCCAAACGCGCGGCTGCGGCGAGAAACAAGTCGGGATCGGGTTTCGCGTGAGACACCTGATCCCGAGTGATCACAGGGATGTCGGGGTGAACACTAAGCAACTGCAAAGTAGGGCCGGCGCTTTCGAGCCGCCCGCTGGTGGCAATTGCAAACGGAACGCGAGCCTTCGATAAATGATCCAGCAACTCTCGCGCGCCTGGCAAGGGGCGAACTTGGGAGACTTGGCGCATGTAGGCTTGCTCATGAATTTTTTGTAGATTCGCCGCCTCTTCGCGGGTTACTTTACATCCCGTTTCCCGCAACAAACCGTTTACGAGCAATCCTCCGCTCATGCCGATGCGGCGATGAAAGCGCCACACGGCCAACTCGATGCCGGTTTTTTCCAGAGCTTCGCGCCACGCCAGAACATGCTGGTAGACGCTGTCTACCAGGGTGCCATCGAGATCAAATAAGAATGCCGGCATATCTCCAGCTCTTACTTCCAGGTCAAATAAATTTCGCCGCAGACCTTGATCGATGTCGCATCATGCGCTAGCCCGAGGCGTGTCTGTTTCTTCCCAGAGGTCGCACCGGGACCAGCCGCCGCTTTTTGACCAACCGGCGGAAAAATTACGCGACGCGAAGGACAATTTTGCCACGAGCATGCCGTCGAAAAGTAATTACCACGCCGTCAATCCGGCGAGAGGTATGGCGACGGCGCAAATATGGTCGATGGATCTAGGCTCGAAGGCAATTTCCGATTCCCGGACAACGATGTATTCCTCCTCTTCGGCTTTCGACTTTTCGCTGCGCGCTGTTCCCGGAAACCCTAGCTCTTTTTCTCAGGCGCGCTGAACGTTTTTTCCTTCATTCTATTAACCAGTTCCTGGTAGGAAGACTTGGCCAGCACGCGGCTGAACTGCGCGCGGTAATTGTTGACCAGACTGATGTCTTCGATGACAACGTCGTATACTCTCCAATCTCCATTCACGTTGTGGAGCCGGTACGTAATCGAGAATTCCTGCCCCTTGTTATCAATTATCTTCGTATTCACCTCGGCATAGTTACCGTCTACTCGTTCTTTTAGAAATTGAACTTTCTCGCCATTGTAGGATTCAATTTTGTCCAGATAGGCTTGTTCGAGAAGATTGGTAAAAAGCCTGACAAACTCTTTTTGTTCTTCGGGGGTGCGACGCCGCCACTCGGAACCAA
>WNFP01007915.1_pt1 | contig 12134 bp, 10 predicted proteins | sample 5400201 | NCBI WGS metagenome assembly WNFP01 (sample SAMN13153355, study PRJNA577476) | soil metagenome | isolation source: 115 cm saprolite under Madrone tree | place: USA:California | collected 2016-06-14
AAAGGCGTCGCGCAGTTGCGCGCATTCGGTTTCACCTACGACATTCTCATTTATCCGAAGCAATTGCCTGCGGCCATAGAACTGGTGACTCGGCTCCTCGAGCAGCGCTTCGTCGTCGATCACGTCGCCAAGCCGGAGAGCAAATCCGGGAAGACGTCACCCTGGGCGGCGCAGATGAAGGAAATGGCGCAAAACAAAAATGTGTTCTGCAAACTTTCCGGCATGGTCACGGAAGCGGATTGGAAGCGCTGGAAAACGGAAGATTTCAAGCCTTATCTCGACGTGGTCTTCGATGCTTTCGGTGCGGATCGTTTGATGTTCGGCTCCGATTGGCCGGTGTGTCTGCTGGCCGCGACGTATCGTCAGGTGAAACAGATAATCGACGAATATGTGAAGGGATTCTCCCAGTCTGACCAAGAAAAGATTCTCGGCGGCAATGCCGTTCGTTTTTACGGATTGAAAACGGCGCAACATGGACTTGGAGCTTAAAGGCAAGGTTGTTCTCGTTACCGGAGGCGCGAAGGGTATCGGCGCCGCGATCGTGCGCGGTTGCGCGCGCGAGGGCGCCGTCCCAGTTCTCGTGGACAAGGACGGCGAGGCGGGAAAGCAGTTGCAAACAGAGGTGCGGAAATCTGGCGCGTCCTGCGGGGCGATTTGCACGGATTTGGCGCCGGCCGCAAATTGTGCGGCTGCGATTGAGGCAACCCTGCGCGATTTCGGACGGCTCGATGTGCTCGTCAACAACGCCGGGATTAACGACAACGCCGGGCTCGAGCACGGCAACCCGGAAAAGTTCCTGCGTTCGCTGGAACTTAATCTTCTCCACTACTACAACATGGCCCATTACGCTCTCCCTGCTTTAAAGAAGACCGAAGGCTGCATCGTCAACATCGCCTCCAAGGTCGCCATCACCGGACAAGGCGGCACCTCTGGCTATGCCGCAGCAAAGGGCGCGATTCTTTCGCTCACGCGTGAGTGGGCCGCCGAATTGCTCCCCTATGGCATTCGCGTCAACGCGCTGCTCCCCGCCGAAGTCCTGACCCCGCTCTACAAACAATGGCTCGGCACGTTTCCGAACCCTGACGAAAAACTTAAGCAAGTCACTGTTAAAATTCCGCTGGGCAAGCGCATGACCGAGCCTGACGAAATTGCCGCGATGGTTCTGTTTCTCATGTCGGCGCAGGCCAGTCACGTAACTGGCCAGCATGTGGTGGTGGACGGCGGCTATGTCCATCTCGACCGCGCGCTGACATAGAATGCAACCTTGGTAGTCGCGGTTGACTCGTGAAGTTATGATGAATAAACGATACTGCCTGACTCTTGACCTCCAAGATGACCCGGCGCTAATCGCCGAGTATCGACGTCATCACGAGAAGATCTGGCCGGAAATTACCCGTAGCATCAAAGACTCCGGCATCGTCGACATGGAAATCTATCTGCTCGGCACGCGCATGTTCATGGTCATGGAAGTAGACGCGCAATTTTCCTTCGATGCCAAAGCCAAAGCAGACCGCGCAAATCCCAAAGTCCGCGAATGGGAGGAATTGATGTGGAAATTCCAGAAGCCTCTCCCAGAGGGCAAGCCAAGCGAAAAGTGGCTGCTCATGGAACGAATGTTCAAGCTGGAATCGTAAACTCGTCGAGGTTTGGGTCTGAAAAGGTTACAACGAGGAGGACGCAAGGTCATGCAATCGAATCGCATCCCGCGGCGTGATTGGCTGGTCGGCACCGGAGCGTCTCTTCTCACACTCGCCGCCTCCGCCAAAGCAGCACCAACACCGGCGCAGCCGCAAGCGCAGAAAGGCTCCGCCGCGGAAGACGCCGACCGCGCTCGGCGCATGCAATGGTGGCACGAGGCGCGTTTTGGCATGTTCATCCATTGGGGCCTGTACAGCGTGCTCGGCCGCCACGAATGGGTGATGGAAAACGAAGGCATTCCCGTAACCGAATACGAGCAGCTCGCCAAGCGATTCCAACCAAGACCCAATGCCGCCCGCGCCTGGGCCAGGCTCGCCAAACAAGCCGGGCAGAAATACATGGTGATGACCTCCAAGCATCACGAAGGCTTCTGCAACTTCGACACGAAGCTCACCAACTACTGCGCGCCGAAACAAGGACCGGGCCGCGATCTCGTTCGCGAGTACGTCGAAGCCGCCCGCGCGGAAGGTTTGCGCTTCGGCTTTTACTATTCTTTGATGGATTGGCACCATCCTGATGGCGCGCTCTGCGCCACCAACGAAGACGCCCGCAAGCGTTTCGTCGAATACACGCACGGCCTCATCCGCGACTTAATGACAAATTACGGCAAAGTCGACGTCCTTTGGTACGACGTCTCCTGGCCGCTCGATGCCCGCGGCTGGGAATCCGAGCGCATGAACAAAATGGTCTTCGAGCTTCAGCCCGACATCATCGTCAACAATCGCAACGCGCTTCCCGGTGATTTCTCTACACCCGAGCAGGAGATCCGCGCCGACCAACGCGGCCGCGCCTGGGAATCCTGTATGACGCTCAACGAAAGTTGGGGATATCATCAGGCCGATGACGCTTGGAAAACTCCAAAAACCATCGTGCGCAACCTCGTCTATTGCGCGCATGATGCGGGAAATTATCTGCTCAATATCGGCCCCAAGCCCGACGGCTCCATTCCCGAAGACTCCGTGCGCATCCTGACCGAGGTCGGCCGCTGGACAGCGCGCAACGGCGAGTCTATCCATACGCAAGACCACTGCCAGCCGCACCACTACGCGGGCTTCACGCGCAAGGGAAACACTCTCTATATGCACGTCTATTTCTGGCCCGGAGAAACCGTCGCGCTCGCGGGACTAAAAACCGGCGTGAAATCCGCACGCCTTCTCGCCAGCGGGCAGCAAGTCAAATTCCAGCAAGACCGTTTCCGCGTGCGCTTCACCGGCTTGCCCAGCGAACCCCCGGATCATCCGGTCACCACCATCGCCATCGAATGCGAGTCCGAGCCGCTGCAGGACACCGATTTTGTGCGCCGCGAACGCCCGCGCAATAATGTTTGAGTTTACCTGCACTGGAAATTGAGATAGAGGATTAATCCGCGATGCGCATCACCGACGCCAAAGTAATCATCTGCAGCCCAGGTCGCAACTTCGTCACGCTGAAAATCGTCACCGAAGACGGCCTCCACGGTCTCGGCGACGCCACGCTCAACGGCCGCGAACTCGCCGTCGCCAGCTATCTCTCCGATCACGTCATCCCACTTCTTATCGGCCGCGACTCGCGACGCATTGAAGACCTCTGGCAATACCTCTACAAAGGCGTGTACTGGCGCCGCGGCCCAGTGACCATGGCCTCGATCTCCGCGGTCGACACCGCCCTCTGGGACATCAAGGGCAAATCCCTCAACGTTCCCGTCTATCAGTTGCTCGGCGGCGCATCTCGTGACGCCGTCCTCGTCTACGGCCACGCCAGCGGCAAAGACATCGACGATACCGTCGCTGCCGTTGCCGCCTACGCCAAGCTCGGCTACAAAGCCATTCGCGCGCAGAGCGGCATCCCCGGCCTCGCCAGCACCTACGGCGTCGGCCGCGGCAAAATGTATTACGAGCCCGCAGAAAAAGACGCGCCCGTCGAAGATCTCTGGAGCTCCGAGCTCTACCTCAATTTTGTCCCCCGCCTGTTCGAACGCCTGCGCAAAGAATTCGGCTCCGACCTCCACCTGCTCCACGACGCGCATCACCGCCTCACGCCCATCGAAGCCGCCCGCCTCGGCAAAGAGCTCGAGCCTTACCATCTCTTCTGGCTCGAAGATCCTACTCCCGCCGAGCTGCAAGAAAGCTTTCGCCTGATTCGTCGCCACACCACCACGCCGCTCGCCGTCGGTGAAGTTTTCAACTCCATCTTCGATTGCCAGCAGCTCATTCAGGAGCAGCTGATCGATTACATCCGCACCGCCGTCGTGCACGCCGCTGGAATTTCCCATCTGCGAAAAATCGCCAGCCTTGCCGAGTTGTACCAAGTCCGCACCGGCTGTCATGGCGCCACCGATATGAGTCCCGTATGCATGGCCGCCGCTTTGCATTTCGATCTCAGCGTCCACAATTTCGGCATCCAGGAATACATGCACCACTCCCCCGAAACCGATCGCGTCTTCCGGCACTCCTACACCTTTGCCGACGGAATGATGCACCCCGGCGACGCCCCGGGCTTGGGCGTGGACATCGATGAGCACCTCGCAGCCAACTATCCGTATCGTCGCGCGTACTTGCCAATCAATCGCAAGGTCGACGGCACCATGCACAGTTGGTAGTGCTTGGCGTTGTAGGGGCGCGCTTTAGCGCGTCCCAGTCTGAGCGAAGCGAGGAGCGCTTGCAGTCCGGCTGAACTTCGGCTTCAGATTTTCCGGTTTGACAGGAACGCCGGCCCGTTTTTATAGTCTTCGGATGCACACGAAAAGGAGTTTTTGATGAGTGCTCCCGTCTTAGCCGCCACCGAGAAAACTATTTTCCGCAAGACCAACGCGCACGCCGGCCGCCGCGTCTGTATCACCCCCGCCAACAGCACCATGCGCCATCTCGCCTACAGCCGCATCGTCCTGAATTCCGCCAAGCCCAGCGAATCTTTTTCCACTGGCGACCGCGAAACCGGCCTCATCTGCCTTTCCGGTGCAGCGATCATCTCCGTCGAGGCCAAAGAAATCACCCTCGCCCAGCGCGACGCCATCTACATTCCACGCGATTCCACCGTGAAAATCTCCGCGAAAGCTTCCGCCGACGTCGCCGAATTGTCCTGCGACGTAGCAAACCGTTATCCGCTTCAAGTCGTGCGCGCCTCGGAAATCGCCAAGGATCCCGGTTTGCAATTCAGCACCGGCAGCCCCGGTTGCATCCGCCACCTGCAGATGCTCCTCGCGAAAAATATCCAAGCCGGCCGCCTCATCGCCGGCATCACGCAAGCCGATCCCGGCAACTGGACCAGTTGGCCGCCGCACGAGCACGCCGCCATGCTCGAAGAGATTTACGTCTACTTCGACATGCCTGAGCCCGCATACGGCGTTCAGCTCGTCTACAGCGACACGCAAAATCCCGAGCTCGTCACCGTCGTCCGCGATGGCGACGCCGTCCTCATCCCCTCCGGCTATCATCCCAACGTTTCCGTTCCCGGCCATCGCATCTGTTTCCTGTGGGCCATGGCTGCGCATCGCGAGGTCGAAGACCGTCAGTTCGGAGTCGTCAACGTTCAGCCCGGCTTCAATCAAGGGCCGACAGGGCTCGAAGCCGGCCGTCAGAAGTAGCCTCATCCGCCAAATGGATCCCGCGCGCCCCATCGCTCCACCCAGCGCCCTGGCTGCTGCGGAGAATCTTGACCCAACGCTAGTGGGCGAACGAGTAGCTGCCCCAGTTTCAGCCCGTGTCGGCTATTTCCGCTGGGTCATCTGTGCGCTCCTCCTCTTCGGCGTAACGAAAAACTACATCGACCGCCAGGTCCTCGGCGTTCTGAAGAACACTCTGCAGCACGATTTCGGGTGGAACGAAATCCAGTACGGCCACCTCGTTTCATATTTTCAGATCGCCTATGCGGCGGGCATGCTACTCGTCGGCCGCCTCATCGATCGCCTCGGTACCCGCGTGGGTTACGCGCTCGCCATGGCCTTCTGGAGCCTCGCGTCCATGGCCCACGCCGCCGCAGGTTCCTTCGCCACTTTCGCCGCCGCGCGCTTCGCCCTCGGATTCGGCGAGGCCGGCGTCTTTCCCGCCAGCATCAAGTGCGTCGCCGAATGGTTCCCCAAGAAGGAGCGCGCCCTCGCCACCGGAATCTTTAACGCCGGCACAAGCGTGGGCGCCATCATCACCCCGCTCGTCGTGCCGTGGATCGCCTTGCATTGGGGCTGGCGCTCCGCTTTCCTCCTCACCGGCGCCCTCGGATTTGTCTGGCTCATTTTCTGGTTCTTGCTTTACCGCAAGCCGGATGAGCATCCGCGCCTTTCAAAGGCCGAGCTGGACTACATCCGTAGCGATCCCGCCGAACCCACCGGAAAAGTTAGCTGGTCTGCGCTCCTCCCGCACCGCCAAACGTATACCTTCGTGGTCGGCAAATTTCTCACCGATCCCATCTGGTGGTTCTATCTCTTCTGGATACCCGATTTCTTGCAGCGCAAGCACGGCCTCGCCTTGATGAATATCGGCATCCCTATCATGGTCATCTATCTGATTTCAGACGTCGGTAGCGTCGCGGGCGGCTGGCTCTCTTCACGGCTGATTCATCACGGCAGCAGCGTCAACGCCGCCCGCAAAATCACCATGCTCATCTGCGCGCTCTGCGTTACTCCCATTGTTTTCGCCTATCGCATCGAAAGCCTCTGGGGCGCGGTCCTGCTGATCGGTCTCGCCGCCGCCGCGCATCAGGGATTCTCCGCGAACCTGTACACGCTGACCTCGGACATGTTTCCCGTGCGTGCCGTCGGCTCCGTCGTCGGCATCGGTGGCATGGCCGGTGCCATCGGCGGCATGCTCATCGCCGAGGTGGTCGGCCACGCGTTGCAGTGGACTGACAGCTACATGATTCCATTCGTGATGGCCGGCAGCGCGTACCTCATCGCGCTATTCCTGATTCACCTCCTGGCGCCTAAACTGGAACCGGCCAGAATCACCTGATACGAATTCCCTGATACGAATCACCTGAGAGAGGCCGCGTGACGCTGCACATCAAACCGAAACAGCAATGCCGCTGGGACCTCATCAGCCTCGGTGAAATCATGGTGCGCTTCGATCCCGGCGAAAAGCGCATCGCCACAACGCGGTCCTTCGATGTCTGCGAAGGCGGCGGCGAATACAACGTCGCGCGCGGCCTGAAGCGCTGCTTCGGCTTGGACACCGCCGTGGTCACCGCCTTCGCCGATGATCCCGTCGGCCGCCTGCTTCAGGATCTCGTGTATCAGGGCGGCGTCGACCCATCTCTCATCCGCTGGGTCGAGCACGATGGCGTCGGCCGCGCCGCCCGCAACGGCCTTAATTTCACTGAACGCGGTTTCGGCGTGCGCGCCGCCCTCGGCTCCTACGATCGCGGACACACCGCCGCCTCGCAGCTAAAAAAAGGTGACATCGACTGGGACGACATCTTCGGCAAGCAAGGCGCGCGCTGGTTTCACACCGGCGGGATTTTCTGCGCGCTTTCCTCCACCGCGCCCGACGTCGCCGTCGAAGCCATGCAATCCGCCAAGCGCCACGGTGTAATCGTTTCCTACGATCTGAATTACCGCGCTTCCCTCTGGAAGTCCCTCGGCGGCAAAAAGCAAGCGCAGGAGGTAAACCGCCGCATCGCTCCGCACGTCGATGTCATGCTCGGCAACGAAGAAGATTTTTCCGCCGCTCTCGGGTACGAAGTCCCCAGCATGGACGAGCATCATTCCGCCTTCGAAGTCGAAGGCTTTAAGCAAATGATCAGCAAAGTTGTGAAGGATTACCCGTTCCAGGTCGTCGCTACCACGCTGCGCAAAGCCAAAACCGCCACGCTGAACGATTGGGGCGCCGTCTGCTACTACGATGGCAAGTTCTATCAAGCCAAGAACCGCGAAAACCTGGAAATCTTCGATCGCGTCGGCGGCGGCGATTCCTTCGCCTCCGGCCTCATCTACGGCTTCCTCGCCGGGCAAGACCCGCAGTGGTCCGTGGAGTGCGGCGCCGCCCACGGCGCTCTCGCCATGACCACTCCCGGCGACACGTCGATGGTCACGTTTCAGGAAGTCCTGCAAGTAATGAAGGGCGTCGGCGCGCGCATCGCCCGCTGAAACGATTTCTGTGTAGGGGTGCAGCATTGCTGCGCCCCTACTAGGCAAGGCCACTACGTTTCGCAGAAGCCTGTAGCGCAGGGCCCACCGACTTCTGGCGGGCGGAGCCCTGCGGCTTTTAGGACTTGGTGGATTTAAGCGAGGAATCTGGTGGATAAGCACAAAGTTCGCAGTCGAATCGAAGAAATCGGCATCGTTCCCGTCGTCCGCGCGTCCTCTCAACGCGAGGCCCACATCGCCGCCGAGGCGGTCTGCAAGGGCGGCATCCCCATCGTCGAAATCACCATGACCTGTCCAGGCGCCATCGACGTAATTCGCGATCTCTCCAAAACGGCCGGCTCGGAAATTCTCATCGGTGCAGGAACTGTGCTGAACGCCGCGGACGCGCTGCGTTGCCTCGACGCCGGCGCCCAGTTTCTCGTCAGTCCCGGCTTCAACCGCGCCACGGTGGACCTTGCTGTGCGCGAATCAAAACTGATCATGGCCGGTGCCTTGACACCCACCGAAGTGATCGAGGCATGGATCGCAGGCTCCGACTTAGTCAAAGTCTTTCCCTGCGGTCAGGTCGGCGGCGCGAAGTACATCAAAGCCCTGAAAGGTCCACTCCCGCAAATCCCGCTCGTACCCACCGGCGGCGTCAATCTATCCACCGCCGCGGAGTTCATCGAAGCCGGCGCCGCCGCCCTCGGCATCGGCGGCGAATTAATCCAACCCGAAGCCCTAAAATCCAACAAGCCCGAACTAATCGTAGAGACTGCCCGCAAATTCCTCGAAATAGTAGCCACGGCTCGCGCCAAGTTGTCCTCAGCCGCGGCAGAGAGAAGCGCGTGAGCTTTATCCGGCACGTGGATTACTTCCCAGTGCGCCGTCATACGGGAGGGATCTCGTCAAATCGTTTGACCCGCTGTATCGAGAAAGTACGAAGCCACGTTACGCCATCCGAGTTTGGAGGACGTCAGGGAGCAGGGATGCTGGCGGCGGATTGGTTTTCGATTTGAGCCAGCTGATCACGCAGGCGCGCCGCTTCTTCGCGATACTTTGCCGCATCCATACGGTTCTTGACGGCGGGGACGCTGCCGATCGCATTCATGAGCTTGCCGATCGCTTCGTTCTTGCTGTTCTTGCCTTTGCCCATGTGTTCTAGGCCGTCGGCAATGTCGTCCTGGTTTTGCGCGTCGCCCTCTAATCCGGCAATGCGGGCTTTGAGATCCTGGATTCTCGCCCAGCGCTGAGCCCGCGCGATGGCGGCATCAGTGACCTGGGAGTTGGCGGCTTCCCAGAACCCCGTGCCGCGGTCCTCCAGCACTTCTTTGAAAGCATGGAGATTGTCGATGCCGCGCCGATTGCCGTGATCGGCAGACATGCTGTACCAGGTCACGGCCTTAGCGTCGTCGGGCTCCACGCCTTGCCCGTATTGATACATCCAACCCAGTTGGTTTTCCGCGTCACTGTCCCCGTACGCCGCAGCTTCGACGAACCAAGACATGGCCCTGGCATAATCGGTTTGTACGCCCATGCCATGCTGAAACATATAGCCGATATTTTCCTTGGCGGTGTCGCTGCCATGCTCCGCAGCTTTGTAAAACCAGGAAAGAGCCTCGGCGTAATTCTGGGGCTGGTCCCATCCGTCCTCGGCAAAGTATCCTAACTGGTTTTCGGCATCGGAGCTGCCGTGGCCCGCGGCGCGGAGATACCAGGCATGGGCTTGAGCGTAGTCCCGCTTCACCCCGTATCCGCACTGGTAAAAGTAACCGACTTGCTTTTCCGCCTGCGGGAGGTTCTGGTCGGCCGCTTTGCGGTACCAATCAAGGGCTTGCTTGTAATCACGCTTGACGCCAACACCATTCTCGAACAGGACGCCCAGGTTGTACTCCCCCAGCGCATAGCCCTGCTTCGCCGCGGAACGATAGTAGGCCAACGCACGCTTGTAATCCCGCGGCACACCAAACTTATGTTGATACATGTAGCCCAGTAGATTCTGTGCGGGAGCGAAGCCCTGGTTAGCGGACTTGTTATACCAGAGCAGAGCCTGGCTGTAGTCCTGGGGAACGCCGACGCCATAGAAATAGTGGTTCGCCAGGGCGAATTGCGCCTGCGCGTCACCCGCAGCGGCGGGCTCGCGAAGAGAGTAGAACTCTTTGTCCGCTGGCGGTGCCGTCGCCTGGGTCGACGTCTGGACCGGTGCCTGCGCACGCGCCGCGGAAACCAGGGCTAAGAAAAAGAAAGCTGCTAGCGTGGCCGTAGCCCGAAAGCTCATGGAGATCTTCCCCCTCGACGATTTTAACTCGTCTATTGATTCACGCCGCTAGCCAAGAATCCCCCATCTACCGCCAACACGTGCCCCGTCACATAACTCGCTGAATCCGAAGCCAAAAACACCGCCGCTCCCGCCAATTCATCGAGTTGACCGAACCGACGCATCGGCGTGCGCAGCTTGAATTCCTTCCCCCGCTCCGTTCCGTCCAGCAATCCGGCATTCAACTCCGTGCGAAACACTCCCGGCGCAATCGCATTCACGCAAACTCCCTTCGTGGCCCACTCAATCGCCAGCGATTTCGTCAACGCCGCCACCGCCGCCTTGCTCGCGCAATACGCCGCAACCTCCATCAGCGCCACAAACGAAGCCAGCGAAGCAATGTTGACGATGCGCCCATAGCCCCGCTCGACCATGTGGCGTCCAAACACCCGGCAAGCTCGCATCGTTCCATTCAAGTTCGTGTCCAGAATTCCGTTCCACTCCGCGTCCGAAACCTCCAGCGTAGGCGTGCGCTTCGTGCGTCCCGCACAATTTACCAGAATCTCCACGCTGCCAAATTCCTTCAGCACCGCCGCGAGCAGTTGCTCGATGCTCTTTTCATCCGTCACGTCGCACGGTTTCGCTAGCGACCGCCTGCCCAGCGCCTTGATCTCTTCCGCAGCCTTGCGCACCAGTTCCGCCCGCCGGCCCGTAGGCACGACGTTCGCCCCCGCCAGCGCCAACCCCTTGTTCAGCGCCAGCCCAATCCCGCTCGTCCCGCCAATCACCACCGCCGTCTTCCCACTCAAATCCAATTGCGGATGCGCCATGAGTACCTCACCTGTGGCACAGCCAATCTTGGCTGTGGCAGCCAAAACGACATCGAGCGGAATCCCGTCGGCGAACGAGTCCCTGAAAGAGAGTTTTAAGGTGTAATCCGCCCGGCCCACCCGCCGCCCGGAGCCAACTTAATTTTCAGTTTCGTCCCGCGATTCACCTGGGTCTTGCTCATTTTGTAGTCGCTGCCCATGCGATCCGCGTTCACTCCATCTTGATACGCCTGCAGCGTGAAGTTGCCTTCCGGCAAAATCGCCCCGACATACCAATCCTTCCCATTCCGCCGCGCCACCGCAACATACTGGGCGATCTTGCCATCGAGCACCTTCGTTTCGTCCCACTCCGTTGGAACCGGCGCAAGAAACTCCATAATCTCCGGCTCCCGCAAATAATTCGATGGGCTGTCGGAAAGCATTTGTAGCGGCGCATCGAACACGACGTACATTGCCAGTTGGTGGCACCGCGTCCCCTGGCTCATCGGACGGCTTCCAATCGCCCGAAAACTGCTTTTCTGCGCGTTCAGCATCGCCCCCGGCGTGTAATCCATCGGCCCCAGCACCATGCGCGTGAACGGCAGCGTCACATCATGATCCGGATCGGTCTCCGCGCTCCATTTGCTCCATTCCATCCCGCGCACGCCCTCCGTGTTGATCAGGTTCGGCCACGTGCGCGTCATCGTCGCCGGTTTCTGGTCCCCGTGAAAATCCACCAGCATCTTGCGCTTCGCCGTCTCGCGGCTCACCCTGTGAAAATACTCGATCAGCTTTTGATCGCTGCGCTGCATGAAATCCACCTTGATTCCCGCCACTCCCCACTTCGCATATTGATTCAGCGCCTTCTCCAGCTGATCGTCCAGCGTGTTCCAGATGACCCACAAAATAATTCGGACATTCTTCTCTTTGGCGTAAGCGCATAACTCTTCCATGTTCAATTCCGGCACCACCTCCAGCACATTGCCCAGCTTGTACCAGCCCTCATCCAGGATGATGTACGGGATCCCGTATTTCGCCGCGAAATCGATGTAGTACTTGTACGTCTGCGTGTTCACTCCAGCCTTGAAATCAACGCCGTACACGTTCCAGTCGTTCCACCAGTCCCACGCCACTTTGCCCGGCTTGATCCACGCAGTGTCCTGCACCTGCGAAGGTTTCGCCAGCAGCCACGTCAATTGATTCGTCAGCAGGTCGCCATCTTTCTCCGCGATGCCGATAATCCTCCACGGAAACGTCCGCGTTCCCTTGGTCACCGCGATGTAGTCAGCGCTCTCCACCACGCGCACGTCGCGATCCTTCTCCAGTTTTTCCTTCA
>WNFP01003817.1_pt1 | contig 12132 bp, 8 predicted proteins | sample 5400201 | NCBI WGS metagenome assembly WNFP01 (sample SAMN13153355, study PRJNA577476) | soil metagenome | isolation source: 115 cm saprolite under Madrone tree | place: USA:California | collected 2016-06-14
AGATGACGAACGACCTGCTCGCGGTCTTTTTTTCAGATGAGCAACATGGTTGGATCTCCGGCGACAACGGCGTCGTATTGAGCACCGGTAACGGCGGCCGACTTTGGCTCCCGGCGAGTGTCAGAACAAGTCCGCGGTTGGTGACGGTTTACTTTGCCGACGAGAACACCGGATGGACCGCCGGCAGCGATGGATTGTTGCTGCGCACCGACGATGGCGGCATCGGCTGGCAACGACTGACTGACGGCGGGCGCGACGATCTGGCGGACATTTTCTTTCTCGACAATTCGCGCGGTTGGGCTGTCGGGCAGCACGGAAAGATTCTCGAAACCAGATCGGGGGGCAAGCTCTGGACATTGCGACCCTCGGGCACGACCGTGCGTCTGGATGCGGTCACCTTTAGCGACGAAAAGCATGGCTGGGCCATCGGCGAAAAGGGCACGATTCTGCACACTGACAACGGGGGCGCCGTCTGGCAAGCACAGCAAACCGGTATTGATCACGAATTGCTGGGCGCTTACTTTATTTCTGAAAAGCTGGGCTGGGTCGTCGGCGCGCGCGGCCACATCCTCAAGACCGAAGACGGCGGCAACGCCTGGCGTCTGGTTCCCTCGGGAACGAAAGCCTGGCTGGAAGACGTTCACTTTCTCGATGAAAAGCATGGGGTCGCGGTAGGCTCGGGCGGCACAATCCTGCGCACCGAAGATGGCGGCGAAACCTGGAAAGACATTGCCCATAATTTGCGAGAGTGGCTGTACGCTGTGGCGTTCGCCGACAAGTTACGCGGCTTTGCCGTCGGTGAAAAGGGAATCATTCTGCGCACCGAAGATGGCGGCCTCACCTGGAAAGATATGGAGAGCAGCGTAAAGACAAACCTGTTTGCAATCTCAGTCGCGTCACGCGATGACATTCTGATCGCCGGCGACCAGGGCCGTGTGCTGGCTTCGAGGGACGGTGGGCTTACCTGGGAAACGCAGCCGACGATTACGAGCTCACCTTTGTTTGGGGTCGCTTATCGGGGCGGCTCGAACGCCTGGGTGGCGGGCCGTGGCGGCGCGATACTCCGCCGCAGCGAAGCCCTCTCAACGGTGAAGATTTCCGCGCCGAAGCTGCCGCCAGGCCTGCGTAGCGGTCCTCCGAAATTGAAAGAAGAAAACAGCCAGCAACTGAATCTCGACGACGGTGACATTCCCAAAGCTGTGCCGCCGGTAAGGAAACCGGCGAAGCCTTAGGCGGATAATGTGGACCAAGAGGACATTCATGATCCACAGACTTCGCAGGTTAGAAAACTCGGGGGATATAAGATATCGGGATGAATTTCGAGCGCTCATGCCCGCGTCGAGAATTCAATTTCTTCTTTTCCAATCTGTGAAATCTGCTTAATCTGTGGATCGGCTCAAATCACAAAACCCAATGTCTCACGAAGCCACTAAACCAAACACTCGGATCGAAACTGACTCAATGGGCGAGATTGAAGTGCCCGCTGACCGTTACTGGGGCGCGCAGACTGAGCGCTCTTTGCTTCACTTCAATATCGGCAACGACGTGATGCCGCGCGAGATGATTCGCGCCTTCGGCATTCTCAAAAAAGCAGCGGCGTTGGTGAATCAGGATCTTGGCAAGCTGCCGCCGGAAAAAGCGAAGCTCATCGTGCAAGCGTGCGACGAAGTGATCGCAGGCACGCTCGACGATCATTTTCCCTTGCGCGTCTGGCAGACGGGCAGCGGCACCCAAACCAACATGAACGCGAACGAAGTGATCTCGAATCGCGCGATCGAGATCGCCGGCGGCGTGATGGGCAGCAAAAAGCCGATTCATCCCAACGACGACGTGAACCTGTCACAGTCGTCCAACGACACGTTTCCCACCGCGATGCACATTGCCGCCGCCGAGCAAATGAACAAGCTGATACCGCGGGTTCGGGAAGTAAAAAGCGCGATCGATGCGAAGGCCGAAGAGTTCAAAGACGTGGTCAAGATAGGCCGCACACATCTGCAGGACGCTACGCCCCTGACCGTGGGCCAGGAGATGTCCGGTTGGGCGAGTTTGCTCGAGCGCGACATCGATCGCATGAATATGACGCTGCCCGGGCTTTACGAACTGGCGATTGGTGGCACAGCGGTCGGCACTGGTTTGAATGCTCATCCGGAATTCGGCGAACGCGCGGCGAAAAAGATCGCCGAGCTAACCGGGCTGCCTTTCAAATCACATCCCAACAAGTTCGCCGCGCTTTCGGCGCACGATGAAATTGTTTTCTGTAGTGGAGGCTTGAAAACTCTGGCGGCTTCTTTGATGAAAATTGCCAACGACATTCGCTGGCTGGCTTCCGGTCCGCGCTGTGGTTTGGGTGAGTTAATTATTCCCGAGAACGAACCTGGTTCATCGATCATGCCCGGTAAAGTTAATCCGACGCAAAGCGAAGCCATGACCATGGTCGCGGTGCAGGTGTTGGGCAACGATGCGGCGATTGGTTTCGCCGGTTCACAGGGTAACTTTGAACTGAACGTCTTTAAACCGGTGATGATTCACAATCTGCTGCATTCCATTCGTCTGATGCACGACGCGAGTCACGGCTTTGTCGAATACTGCATCGCCGGCCTGATGATCAATCGCGAGCAAATCGACGATCATCTGCGTCACTCTCTAATGCTGGTTACAGCCCTGAATCCGCACATCGGTTATGACAACTCGGCTAAAATTGCCAAGCACGCGCACCAGAAAAAGATTAGCTTGCGCGAATCGGCAATCGAATTAGGGCTCGTAACCGGCGAAAAGTTTGATGAGCTGGTTAAGCCGGAAGAGATGACGCATCCGTAAATGATGATCGTCGTAGGGGCAGGACTTGTCCCTGCCCGTCGTTGCGGGCAGCCACAAGGGCTGCCCCTACAATCGCGGTGACCATGAAGAATTCCAATCTCGTCGCAATTGGTTTCCGCGCCAAGACGGCCCGCGCCATTACGGTCGTTCTGGGTGGGCCGCGCGATGCGCCAATCGTCCTCCGGAAATTCGAGATTAAACTGACCGATCCCAGGATTCCCGCTACAGCTCAGCCCTATCATGAAGTAATGGATCTGCCGTGGCAGGAGAGTGAGAAAGCCGTACGGAAATCCGCGCGCGCGATCGCGGCCATCGCCCAAAAAGCGCTGGCCCTTTTGATCAAAGAACTCCAGACCGCGGGAATGAAAGTATCTGGAGTTGGAATCGTCGGCGCCAAAGACAAGGACCTGGCACGGATCGGAAACTCTCACATTCGCGCGCACGCTGCCGAGGGGGTTTTGTTCCGCCACGTACTGGATCTCGCGGCGGACGCGAACAGCCTAAGCCGTCGAACATTCCCAGATCGGGACTTTGAAGAGGTTACGAAGATCGAACTCGGTGCGCAGAGTTCCAGCATCAAGAAAAACCTCAACGAGCTGGGCCGAACACTCTCTCCGCCCTGGCGAACCGACGAGAAGCAAGCAGCAACCGCCGCCTGGTTGGTCCTTCACGGTCGCCGGAAGTAGTTTCGTATTGATTCGTGTGACTTAGTGGATCGCAGTTTCGGTTATCCAGTTAAAGACCGATTCACAAAACCACACTAACTTATGCGAATGAGCCGAAGAGTTCCTCTACCTTTCTGCTCGGTTTGTCTAATCTGTGAAATCTGCGTAATCTGCGGACTCGTGCCTGACCCAAACGACAAAGTTAAGGAGAACGCTGACGGTCCCTTCTACGTTGATTCTTCCTGCATCGATTGTGATGTATGCCGCGAAACTGCGCCGGGAAACTTCACCCGCTCGTTCAAAAGCGCCTATTCCTACGTCAGTAGGCAGCCTGAAAATGAAACCGAACTCGCGGCGTGCGAGGAGGCGCTGGCTTGCTGTCCGGTCGAAGCGATAGGAGATGATGGAAAGTAGCGCGAGTTGTTAACTTGCGCGCGCAAATTAACAATTTGCGCCACACCTGACATTCACTGACGAAACCTTTATAATTCACTCATTCGATTTTCCCCCAAGACTTTCAATGATTTCTGATCGGAGCTGTCCTTATGTCCGGCGAATCGCTTGAGCGTTATTTTCGTTTGGTTCAGGGCGCGCATGACAAGCGCCCTTCGGGACGTTTGTGGTGTCCGGCGGCCGACGTGTACCGCACCGAAAATGGATGGATCGTGAAAGTCGATCTGGCGGGCATCGAGCCGGGAGATGTCCAGGTTACCCTTGACGGCCCGATCCTGCGTCTCAGCGGATCGCGCCGCGACAGTACTTGCGGCAAAGGGATCTCCCATTACCAGCTCGAGATTACCTACAGCCGTTTTGAAAAGATGATCCAATTTCCCCGCTCGATCGAACACGCGACCGTCGAACGCGACTATCATCACGGTCTGCTAATTCTCCGCCTGGTTGAGGAGGAAGAAGGCCAAAAAGGTCGCGCCAGCGCTGCGGGCCGCAGGTGATCAACCTTCTCGCAGGATTTCAACCGAGTTCATTTTGTAAACCAATGGCTGAAGTAGAAAAAACAACTGACAAGGAACTGGCGCCAAAGAAACGCGAGGGCGTGCCTTTTGAGATTCCCGTCCTGCCGCTGCAGAACACAACTCTGTTTCCCGAGACTATGGTCCCGCTGGCAGTCGGACGAGCCGCATCAATGGCCGCCGTGGAAGCCGCGCTCTCCAGCGAAGAGAAACTGCTCGCCTGCTTTAGTGTGAAGGCCGAAAAGAATTCGGACGGCGACGCGGTACCCGAGGATCTTTATGAAGTCGGCACGCTGGTGATGATCAAGCGAATGGAGCGCGTGGAAGACACGCTGCACCTGATCGTCCAGGGAGCGGATCGAATTCAAGTACTGGAATGGGTGCAGCGTGAGCCCTTCCTGCGCGCGCGCGTGCAGATCCTCCCTGAACTGGTCGTCAAGAACAAAGACGAAGTCGAAGCAGCCAAGCGCAACGTCCAGCAGTTGATTCAGCAGGCGCTGGCCTACCTGCCGCAGGTGCCGCCCGAGGTCCGCATGGTCGTCCTCAGTGCCGACGATCCGGTCCGGCTCGCGTACTTCCTCGGCTCGATTCTCACTCTGGGCGTTGATAAAGAGCAGCACATGCTCGAAGCCAACAGCGTTGATGAGCTGATGCATCTGGCCCACGATTTTCTCGCGCACGAAGTCGAGATCATTCGCCTGCGTTCAAAGATTGCCAGCGAAGCCCAGACCGAGATGGACAAAGCGCAACGCGATTACGTGCTGCGCCAGCAGATGAAAGCGATCCAGAAAGAGCTGGGCGACGACGAAGGCGGCGAGCAGGCCGAAGCCGCGCAGTTGCGCGAGCGTTTAGCCAAAGCCCTGCTGCCCGATGGAGTGCGCAAAGAGGCTGAACGGGAGCTGAACCGGATGGAGAAATTGCCGGCGATGGCGCCCGACTATCACGTCATTCGCACCTATCTGGATTTCATTCTCGAGTTGCCGTGGCTGAAGTCTTCCGAAGATCGACTCGACTTGAATGAAGGCCAGAAGGTCCTGGACGAAGATCACTATGACATTAAGGACGTCAAAGAAAGGATTCTGGAATTCCTGGCGGTGATTAAGCTGCGGCCCGATGCCAAGAGTCCGATTCTTTGTTTCGTCGGACCGCCGGGCGTCGGCAAGACTTCGCTGGGCCGTTCAATTGCCCGCGCGATGGGCCGTCATTTCGAGCGTTTGAGTCTGGGCGGCGTGCGCGACGAAGCCGAATTGCGCGGCCATCGACGAACTTACGTCGGGGCGATGCCGGGGCGTATCGTGCAATCAATCCGGCGTGCCGGGGTCAACAATCCGGTGATGATGCTCGACGAGATCGACAAACTGGGCGCCGATTATCGGGGTGATCCGTCGGCGGCGCTCCTGGAAATTTTAGATCCCGAGCAGAACAATACCTTCACCGATCATTATCTCGATCTGCCGTTCGATCTCTCTAAAGTTTTCTTTATCGCAACGGCTAACCAGCTCGGTCCAATTCCGCCGCCGCTGCGCGATCGCATGGAAGTGATCCAGCTCGCCGGTTACAGCGATCGAGAGAAACTACAGATAGCCCGTCGTTATCTGGTGCCGCGACAAATCCGCGAGAACGGTTTAACTCCCGAGCAACTTGAAATCACTGACGCTGCCATCAATCTTATCGCGGCGCGATATACACGCGAGGCCGGCGTGCGGCAACTCGAACGGACTATCGGCCGCCTGGGACGCAAGGTTGCTTTGAAGATCGCCCAGGGAGAAACGAACAAAATCACGATCGACGCCGACGACATTGAGAGTTTTCTTGGCGCGCCGCATTTTTATCCGGAAGAAGCACGCAAAGAATTACCCGCGGGCGTGGCGACGGGCATGGCCTGGACCGACATGGGCGGGGTGTTGTTGTTCATCGAAGCGTCCCTGCTTCCGGGCGGCGGCGGCTTTACTATTACCGGGCAACTCGGCGAAGTGATGCAGGAATCAGCGCGGGCTGCTCGTTCTTATCTGTGGGCCCATGCGCAGGAGTTCGGCATCGATCCCACCATGTTCAAAGAATATGGCGTGCACCTGCACGTGCCGGCCGGGGCGATTCCGAAAGATGGACCAAGCGCCGGCGTCACCATCACCTCCGCGCTCGCTTCACTCTACACTGGCCGCCGCGTGCGGCCCGACACCGCGATGACCGGCGAGATCACGCTCTCTGGATTGGTATTTCCGGTCGGCGGGATTAAAGAGAAAGTTCTGGCCGCGCATCGCGCCGGAATTCACCGCATCCTTCTGCCGGCCCGCAACGAAGCTGATCTAAAAGACATTCCCGAAGACGTGCGGCGTGAGTTGGAGATCGTCCCCGTCAATCGCATCAACGAAGTTGTCGAAGCCGCGCTGGAGAAGTTGGTCGCTAATCCACCGCCGCCGCTTCCGGTTACCGACCGGCCGCATGATTCGACCTCCGAGCAGCTGATCGCCAAAGAGCGTTAGTTACCAGTGCGCTAAGTGGACCAGTGGTACAGAAGCCGAGCAGTAGCGAAGGGATGGCAGGCTCAAGTTGAGTTTATGATCCGGTCGCTATCGCTCACGGTTTACTTGTAACTTCTGTCGCCCGTTTTGCGTCAATATCACTGAGCGCTCTGATCAAGATCCGCTACGCGGATGTAGTTTTGGAACTCTTCCCGCTCGCAGGGGTTACACTCAACAGGTTCTCTCTCCCGATCTCTTCCAAAGGTTTTCTGACTAAAGACAAACGAAAGGGGTGTTGTATGAGCTCAACTCGCTCATTGCTTCTCTTAACCTTAATGGTTCTCGTGTGTTTTGGTTCGGTCTGTGCGCAAAGGCGCTGGGACCGGGTGCCGCCGCCGCGGGACCCCCAGTTTTACGCGACTCGCAACCAGCTCGAAGAGTTCGAGAGCCGTATGGAGACGATCCTGATCAAAGGACACACCTATGTCGCGACGTTAAGGGCGCAGAATGGTTATGCCCGAGTCGAAGCCACCGAAATTCGCGACACCAATAACTCGACCAGGGCCACGGGCGTGGTCATCACTATCGTTGCCGACAGCGGCCCGGCAGGAGAAATTCGTTCGTTAATCGATTATGACGAGATCGACCCGCTGATTAAGGCGTTCGACACGATCGCCAAATCCGACGACTCGATCACGAAACTCACGCACTTTGAAACGCGTTATCGCACCAAGGGTGATTTTGAGATTCTGGTCTTCAAGCAGGTCACCGGCGGAGTTGCCGCGTCCGTTGAAGGCGGTTTCTTCGAGCGATCCCGTTTGTTGATGACGCTCGATGATTTTACCAGGATGCGCTGGATGATTGTGCAAGCAAAGGAAAAGTTGGACGAGATCAAATAGGGAAATCCGCAGATTACGCAGATTAAGATGGAAATCAGGACTCCGGCTTAAACGCGTCCTTCGCCAGCTTCGTTTGGTGTTTCGTCCAATCTGTGGAATCGGCGTAATCTGTGGACACAATCTCCCTGCCGCTCAGCTACCCGCGTTCACGTTCAGAGAGCTTGATAATCAATTCCGCAATCTGATCCAGCGGCATCAGGCTGGTGTCGATCGAGAGGTTGTAATTCCTGGCGCAGGTCCAATCGTGCTCCGTCATCTCGTTAAAATAGATTTCCCGGGTGCGATCCGATTCAGTAATTAAGAGCCGCGCCTTTTCGTCGTCCAGGTCCGGATAGATGTTCATCAGCCGCTTGACGCGAAAGCTTTTAGGCGCATGACAGAAAACGCTGAAGGTTCCGCGATGTCGCGGCAAAAGGAAGACACCGGCCCAGCCGACGACGACACAATCATTCTTAGTAGCAATTCGTTTGAGAATTTCGACCTGTTTTTCGAAGAGTTCACGGTCGGTAAAAGAACGCAGCGGCGGCGGATTGTAATGGGTGTCCGCACCGCCAAACGATAAGCCCCCGAGGACGCGTTCCCAAAAAGATGAAATCTTCTCAGACCTGGCCGCTACCGTCTCTTCATCACAGCCAAATTCTTTCGCCGCCAGGTGCAACACTTCACGATCGACATACTTTAATCCCAGGTGCGTGGCAATCAGTTGCCCGATATAAGAACCACCCGTCCCCATCTGGCGTGAAATAGTAATCGTCTTCCTGATCATGATTCTGCACTCGCTTGTTACCGAGCACCGATCGTGCGACTTCTTCGCTACTCAGTTTGAGTGTTCGATCCGGTCGCTCTGTACCGCCGAGCGACGCAACTTAATAGCGATGTGAGGGCATGCCGATATGAATGTGCGGCCCGGTGGCCACGCCCGGAATCGCTCCCCGAAATGCCGAAAACGGAATCCCGTTCGCCTGCAGAAAATTCATCAAAGCCTGTCCCTCGGCGCCGTCGGGATTTAGCGAAATGTCCATCGCATTATGATGGTCAAGTCGCCACTGGTTATGAATCGCTCCCTGGCCGAACACCGCGATTGGCAAAGGCCGCTTGAATGTCTGTTGAAAAAAGACTTCGATCTTACCCGCCTGCGAAAGTAACCACGATCCGGTTCCATTATAGCGAATAAACGAAGTAGTTCTCAGCAGTTTTCCCTTCGGCACGCGGCCAAGTTTCGCCATCTCCTTATCGCCTTCGATTTCGATTAGGGTCTGCGCGATCGCTGTATCAGCGGTGGCAATTTGTTGCTGGGCGCCGCTGACTTTGAGATTAGCTTCGGCCAGCGCGCTCTCGCTTCTTTCGACTTCCCGTTTTGAAATTAAGCCGTCCGCCAATAATTTTTTAGATTGGGCCACGCGCTCCTCGGCTTTGCCGGCACTGTCCTGATAAAGAGTCAACAGTCGTTGCAAACTGGCTTTATATTCTTTGGTGGCATTGATGTATTCATCCCGCAGTTTCGAGAGTTCGTTAGCGGGCTGAGCCGGTGCAGTTTTGGGTTTAGCCGCTGCCTTTTTTCGCTGTGCGTAAGCGCCGGGCACGCTGACCGTCAAGGCGACAATCGTAACTACCGCTCGAGTGAACATCGCGAATCTTGTTTGACTGCTATACCAACTCAATTTGTTTTCAAACCGAGACGACGGTTTCAATGCATTGGCACGGCCCCGCCCCTGGCTTTGACTCGTTTGAACAAGAGCGTCGCCGGAATACACAAGAAGCACAAGAATGAAAGCAGGCGAAAAACATCCACGTAGGATAGTAACATTGCCTGCCGCACTACGATGCCATATAGTCCGGCATAAGCCTGCTGCTGGGCCACGACCGAACCGCTGCGCGCCGCAAACCCCTGTGTGAGCTGTTCCAGCCTTTGCTGATAAGCCGGATCGTAAGGCGTCAGATGCGCCAACATCGACGCCTGATGAACCTGCGCCCAACGCGCCAGGAAGGTTGTGACTGTCGCGATGCCTACACTGCCGCCGGTATTCCGCATCAGATTAAAGACGCCCGACGCGTTGCCCATCTGCTGGTTACTCAAGGTACCCAAAGCCATCGTCGTTAACGGCACGAAGATGAACCCCATCGCAAAGCCGCTGATGATGCTGGGCCAGACGATGCTGCTAATCGAGATCTCCAGATTGATATTGCTGAATTGATAAGTCGAATAACCAAGCACAGTGAAGCCGAACATGATCAGATATCGGCTGTTTACCTTGCCGATGAGGCGGCCTACGATCAGCATCGAAACGATGGCCCCGAACCCGCGCGGGCTGACGGCCATTCCGCTGGATACCGCCGGATAACCCAGAAGCGTCTGCAGGAACAAAGGCAAGAGCGCAATAGTGCCATAGAGCACAATGCCCATCACAACCATCAGCGAAGTGCCCACCGCAAAGTTGCGATTAAGCAGCACCCGCAAGTCTACGATAGGATCGTTCGAGCGCAGCTCCCAAATCACGAATGATATTGCCGCCACGACCGCAAAAATGGTGACCCAGGTAATAAAAGACGAGGCGAACCATTCTGCTTCCTGACCCTTATCCAGAACCAACTGCACGGCGCCCAAAGCCAGAGCCATCAATCCAAAGCCGATGTAGTCTATGCGGCCCGGTCGCTGATCCCTGATATATGGCGGGTCTTCGATGAAGGTTCGGGCCATGAAAATCGCGAGAACCCCGATCGGAATATTGATGTAAAAAATCCAGCGCCATGAATAGTTGTCGGTGATCCATCCGCCCAGCGTCGGTCCAATGATTGGCGCTACGACTACGCCCAGCCCGAACACAGCCATCGCCGAGCCACGTTTCTCAACGGGAAAACTCTCCATCAAGACTGCCTGGGCAATCGGTTGTAGGGCGCCACCACCTGCGCCTTGCGCGATCCGTGCCACGATCAGCATGCCCAGACTGGTGGCAGCGCCACAGAGAACTGAAGACAGGGTGAAGAGAGTTATGCAGACGATCAGAAATCGCTTGCGTCCAAAATAGCGGCCCAGCCAGTTCGCTGCCGGAAGAATTATCGCGTTCGACACCAGATAGCTGGTCAAAACCCACGTGGCTTCTTCAGGAGTGGCAGACAGGTTGCCGGCGATGTGCGTTAAAGCGACATTGGCCACGGAAGTGTCCAGCACCTCCATGAAGGTTGCCAGCATCACCGCGGCGGCGATTAGCCAGGGATTGAAGCTGGGCGTCCACTCGCGCGCCGTCGACAGTGGTCCAGACTTGTTGTTCGGCAGTCGGTCGACAATAGTGCTCATTACAGATTTTCCATTGTCATTTGGCATCTGCCATTTTGGATTTGTGGGCTTTTTATTCGTGTCGATTCGTGTAATTTCGTGGATCGTTCTTTATTTCCAAGTAGGCAAACGATCCGCACACCCACCCGAATAACAGGCAAATGAGAAATGGAAAAAGGTCCTTTTCAACTCCAAAGTCACTTCACTTTCACTTCCGGCACGACCGACATCCCCGGCGCCAGCACATGTTGTGGATCGATCTGGTTTGGGTCAAACACGATCTTGACCGGGATCCTTTGAACAACCTTCACGTAACTGCCGGTCGCGTTCTCAGGCGGAATCAAACTAAAGCGCGCGCCCGTCCCGGCCTGGATGCTGTCGACATGTCCTTTAAAAGTTTTATCGGGATATGCATCGATGTTGATGTCTACCGGTTCGCCGGGCCGAATATTGGCAAGCTGGCTCTCTTTGAAGTTAGCGGTCACCCAAACATCGCCGGGCACGACGGCCATCAAAGGCTGTCCCACCTGGACCAGCGTGCCGACCTCGATCGCTTTGCGCGCAATGCGTCCGGATTCCGGGGCAAAGATCTTCGTGTAAGACAGTTCCAGTTCGGCCTGATCGAGCGCGGCTTGCAGTTGTTCAAGATTGGCGCCAGCTGAAGCTGCCTGTGCCTGGCTGACCTCGACCTGTTGAGGGGCAGTGTTGGCCTGCGCGAGTTTTCCCACGGCTTCGTTCACCTGTGCTTGCGCGCCGCTGATTTGCGTCTGGGCCCGTTGCGCATTTTGAGCGGCCGCGGAGGTCGACGATCGAGCTTCGTTGACTTGGGCTTCGGCGGCGGCGACTCTTTCTTTGGCCGCGTCTGCCTGTGCGTTTGCGGTGCGCGCCGCGGCGATTGCCTGATCCAGACGTTGCCGGGAAATCTCGTCCTTGTCATAAAGTATTTGATATCGCTGCACATCTGCATTGGCTCGCGCGGCCTCAGCCATCGCGGCTGCCACCTGTGCCTGCGCCTGCTGGACGTTCGCCGAGGCGGTGCGAACTCCC
>WNFP01003824.1_pt1 | contig 12119 bp, 10 predicted proteins | sample 5400201 | NCBI WGS metagenome assembly WNFP01 (sample SAMN13153355, study PRJNA577476) | soil metagenome | isolation source: 115 cm saprolite under Madrone tree | place: USA:California | collected 2016-06-14
CGTCGACCTCCAAGCCGCCATCAACCGCTTCCTCGCCGAGACCAACAACGCACCCAGGCCCTTCACCTGGATAGCCGATCCAGACGAAATCATCGCCGCCGTCAGGCGTGGGCACCAAGCGTTAGATTCGATCCACTAGAGAGCTTCTTCGGCCCGAGCGACGGAGCGGGGTTCTTTGTTCAGCCGCATTTCGGTCCGCTTGGAATCGAGGCTGGATACGGATTGAGTTTACCGATCATTTCTCTGGCCGATGTGTCCTTCTCTAACATTTCGCTTAACGCAGGTGTCGTCATTCCGTTTGAACAGGGTGCGGACACTAGCCGCGCGTGTCGCCGATGAGACGACGCGCTTGCGCGCGGAAGTGTTCACATTCCGTGAGTTGGGCCCAGAACGCAAGGCGCGAGGAAATCGGTGTGACCGAAATGCCACTGGCAATCTGCCTTTGCTGACCCGATATGCTACCTTACTATTTGGAATCCATCGTACCTGATGATTGGGGCGGAGCGCGCCATGGACGTGATGCATTGATGCTTTCCGCTGCGACCAAACCTGGGCACCCGATCCGTAACCCATAGGCACAATACCTAGCGCCTCAATTGTTACATCGCCAGTTGAGTCCCTTGACGAGAGATCAGGCAATGCAAAAGCGCCCTTTAGCGTTCGGATTGGCCCTCATTTTCTCCATAGCGATTTGCAGTACCGCAAGCAGCGGATCGACCATCAGAGCGAAGAGCGGGTCGTCAGCGGACATTCAAGCGGCAGTCAATCTGGCGGCAACAGGGGACACCGTAGCGATCCCGGCGGGCAGATTCCCGTTTACGGGCCAAGTCTATGCTCCAGACGGCATTCATATCATGGGTGCCGGCAGGGACAGCACCTATCTCATCAAAAGCGATGACTTAAGCGAATGGCACGCGATGATCACCGTAGACAGCAAGACCGGTCAGCCATTCATATTTTCTGGGATCACTCTGCAAGGAAGGCTTGATGTCCTCCAGGGAGCGAACCGAACAACCGCTCAGACAACGGTCAAGGATCAGGGCTTGCTCATCAAGGGGGCGGCAAAAAACATTCAAATATTCGACTCTCGGTTTACAAAATTTCTCCGTGCGGGAATCGAATTTTCCGGCCAATCGGGCACAAAGCATGGGAACCCGACGGGAGTCATCTACCACAATGAATTTATCGATAACTGGTATCTGTATCTGGGCTACGCGATTGCAATACTTGGTGACCCCCGCAGTTGGAACGGGCCGGTCACGCTTGGGTCGGCAAATGCCCTCTTCATCGAAGACAATCTCTTCGATCGCAATCGTGATTGTGTGACGGGCAACAACGGCGCGATCTACGTAGCCAGGTATAATACAGTCAGAGACAACTATCAGGACGCTTCGGCGTTTGACGCGCATGGGCTTACGCCGAGTTGGCCCCGAGGCACTCGCAGCGTCGAGATCTATAAAAACACGGTGACGAATTCCATCACTCGTTGGGCCGGTGCAGGCATTCGAGGCGGCAGCGGGGTCATCTGGGGCAACACGTGGAAAGGCGTTACGCACGGAGTCGCGCTCGTGCTGGAGATTCCGCCAAGTACGAAGCCTCTGACGACCTATCCGGCGCTCGATCAGATCGGCAACCCAAATGATCTCTATATTTGGAGCAACACGTCGTCCGGCGATGACGTGTACAAGAGGCCCATGTCAGATAAACGTGGCATAGACTACTGGCTTAAGCAGAACCGCGACTATTTTCTAGGGCCAAAGGCGGGCTACACGCCGTACAAATATCCTCATCCCCTGCGGGCCTACAAGCCGTCAAATGTCGTAAAGACCCCTGGGTAGCTACGGGGCGAGGCCGGGATAGCTGGCGGGCCGGCGAAAATACGTCGCATGGCCCTCTCCAACTCGTTAAGACGGGACCACTTCTCTAGGGCCCCGCATTGCTTTTGCGGTGTCACGCTGAACGGGCACCGGCACAGGTAACAGGCGGGGCGTCAAACTTCCCGTGATGAACAGTCTGTACCAGATCTCAAGAAGCACGAGCGACCACAGCTTATACGGATGCTCGCACCGCCCGTCTCGAAACCTGTTCCATCTCTCGATCCCGGCGCGCGACAGCACCCCGTCCCGCATGAGCTCGGACTCCGCAAAGTACAGCTTCGACAAGGGTTCGAGCCAGAAGTGAATGGGTGCCGAGAAGGGCACCTTCCGTCGCCTGGCCACCGCCGGCGGTAGGAATGCCGCCGCGATCTCGTGGATCAAGAGCTTCGTCCGGTTTCCCCCGAGCTTGCGCCCCACGGGGATTTTCATCGCCGCTTCCACGACCCGGTAGTCCAGAAATGGCGTTCGAATTTCCAGGCCCACCGCCATGCTCATCTTGTCTCGAACCGCAAGGATAAAGTCCACAAGCCGAAAGTGCATGTCGAGGTAGGGCGCCAGGGCCCGGTTGTCCGGCAAGGATAATTCGGGCAAACGCTCCGTCATCGGCGCGCCGACTTCGGAAGTGGCAAGCGAGGAACCGAGAAGCTCAGCGATCTCCTCGGGAGAAAAAGTAGCGCCCGACCAGACTTGAAAGGCTTCTTCGGCGGTCTTCGCCGTCACGGTCGCCAGCGCCCGGCGCGCCGTGTCCGTCGACAGGTCGCGATCCTTCAGACTCCGACGCACCAAGCGTCTTATGCCTTCCGGCAGCAATGGCCCCACCCACCGGCGCAGGCGTTCAAGGGTATAATAGCGATAGCCGAAGAACAATTCATCGGAGCCTTCGCCGGAGAGCGCAACGGTGAAGGTATTTCTGGCGGCTTGCGACAAGGCGAAGAATGGATAGATCAACGTGTCGGCCACCGGCTCGTCCAGATACCAGATCAAGGTCGGTATCTTATCCGCCGCCTCATGTGCCGCGCAGACGACCTCGCGATTCTCGATCTTCAGAAACGCCGCAGTGCTTCGCGCGGCGGCGCTTTCGTCATAGCGCGCTTCACCCACGTCATAGCGTACGGTGTATGACACGAGGCCGTCGAGGCGCTTCGATGCCAAAGCGCTGATGATGCTTGAATCAATACCGCCGCTCAGGAAAACGCCGACCGGGACATCGCTGACAAGCCGCAACCGGACCGCATCGTCGATCAGAATTCCAAGATCGGCGTCGGACAAGGCGGCCCTGTCCTCGCGAGGAGCCGGATGCCAATAGCGCGAGACGAGCAGCCTTCCGTTTTCCCAGATCGCATAATGTGCCGGGGGCAGCTTCAGGATTCCTTCAAACAATGTGTCCGGCCAACCGACATATTGGTAGCGAAGGTAGGTCGAGAGCGCATCTTTGTTTACTTTCGCCTGACGAAGGCCGGGAACGACAAGGGTCTTTATCTCGGAGCCGAACGCAAGGCAGCCGTTCACGTCAGTATAGTAGAGCGGCTTCACGCCCATCCTGTCGCGGGCGAGAAAGAGGCGTCGCTCCCGGCAGTCCCAAATCGCGATGGCGAACATTCCATTGAAACGAGATAGGCAGGCCGGCCCCCATTGCTGATAAGCCGCGAGGACGACTTCGGTATCCCCGTTCGAGCTGAATCGATGCCCTGCCAGCTTCAGTTGATCGCGCAACTCCTGGAAATTGAAAATCTCTCCATTGTAGGTGATGACGAATCTGCCGTCTTTCGACAGCATCGGCATATGGCCCGCGGCGGACAGGTCAAGAATGGCCAATCGCCGGCTACCGAGCAGAACGGGAAACTGGTCGGAAGGGCTTAGCCAGATCCCCTCGTCATCCGGCCCTCGATGGGCGATGCGGCGAACCATCGTCGTTGCAATTTCCCGGTCGCGCAGTCCTATAACCCCCGCGATTCCGCACATATGTACCCACCTCATTGGAAACTTGGATCGATAGTGATGCCCGCACCCAGCGCACACTAAGAAGCTTCGGTGTCGAGTTCATTAAGCTTGGGCTGTTTCGACGAGGGTGTAAACCCTGGCAGCCCCCATTTGGCCTGGCTGATACATTCGCTCCCACAGCTGCGCGATTCAGAGCAGCAGATGCTTACCGGCAAGTTATGGACGGCGGCCGGGATCAGCTAGGTTCGCTTCACCGCGATCAGAGATTTCACCATACCCACGAATCGCTCCTTGACTATCTCCGCGTCGGGGAAGAGCTCTCCCATGTCTTGCTCATTGAGTAGTGTAATTCCCAGAAGGGCTTGATCCACATCTCGCTGCGAGGGCTTGCTTACCAGCCCCCACACCGTAAAGTATCGAATTAGTCGCCGCTTCACCCGAAAAGGCAGCCAGTGCAGAAATAAGCAAATGAAATGTGGCTCGACCAAGAAGTTCCTGTTAGGGGTTTGCACCCAATAGCGCCTCGAAACTCGCCGCACCTCTCGGGAAAAGTCGGCGCGCGCTTTTGCATCACCGACATGCTCGATTACAGAATTCGAAAAACAGAGGTCAAATGAATGATCCGGAAATGGAATAGCCATGCCGCTTGCGATGACCATTCGTAGATTCTCATCGATCGATTGTGGCATTTGCATATTGATCATCGTGACCGACGGCCGACACTCGATTAATTGCCATATAAATGGTGTGCCGCCGACATCAATGATCGAAGTGTGATGATCGACTGCCATCAGGCGGATGAAGCGTTGCATCCGCTTACGGCGAAAGTAAGTCAGAATAGGTATGTAGACATCGAGCATATTCATGGCGTTAGTTGAGGGTGGAGGCACCGGTGTGTTCCGGCCTCTGATGCACCCGTCCCACGACTCTCTTCCACTTGTTTCCTCAGTCCTATGACCGATTTTCTTCGGAAGACCCTATCTTGTATATGAGGTCTCTTCGATAGTGTTGCCATCCAACGGCCTGCGCTAGCGTTCCGCAGCAATGGCCTCCATCACGCGCCACTCGGCCGGATCGACTATGAAGTCCAGTGCCGAAGACCAAAATAGCAAAAGACATCATCGGTAACCATCGCATCGACGAGCCAGACCACGCGCCAAGCCTCGCCGTGTCGACAGGCTCGCTAAGAATAAAACAAATCCTCGTCGGCTGACGCCAGAAAAAGCCACAGCTCGTTCCATGAGATGAGGGGAACAATTCCATGGACACAGCGGTAGTGCGAAGAGGCGGGATGTGCCGTCGAGGGCCAGCAATGCAGGACACGCAGCCACTCAGAGCAGCAACCCGGACTTCCGGGCTCATATTCGTCGCCTGTATCTTGTTTGCTGGTTCGAGTGAGGCGACTGAACAAATCTCATTGAATTTCGATACCTATCTCGCCGAGGGCTATCGCCAGGTTGCCGGGGCGGCAGTTCGGGTCGGGGCGCACAGAAGCCTTTTGTCCTATTACAAAAAGCGGAGCGCGGATGCCGCGAATGGCCGAATCATAGTTCCGCAGGTGCCCAACGCGGATGAACTCGATCCCTGGACTCTGCGCGAGGCGAATTTTGCTCGCAACGAATTGATCGAGAGCCTGCGATCCGGCTCGTCCCGACGCCAACCACTGCTGGCAGCTATTGCCCAGGTCAACTTCGATTGTTGGGTCATGCCTTTGCCGCGGCAGACCGGAATTCCCGACGGCGATGAATGCCGGCGGCGTTTCTATTTTGCCTTTTCCGGGCTGAGTCGCCCGAACCAGCCGGCGCCGCCGGGCCCCACTGTCGAAATCGTGCAGACCGCTTCGGCGGCTACCGGCGAAGTCCCAGAGCTACCGAAATCGGTTTCCGCCCCGCCAGCAAAGATCATCTTGAAACCAGCGGTCGCGGATTCGGGTGCAAACGCCGACCCCCACACGGTCGTTGTCGATTCTTGCGATGACGATTGCCTGAATTTGGCATTTACCGGTCCCGCTGCCGAACGGCTCATCAGCGAACTGAGAGTCGGCGACGGGCAGAATTCTGTCAGCCGCTCTGGACAGGGTGCCACCATTGGTGTTTCTACGGGCGCCGCCGGGAGCGCACCGAGCAGCGCCTCGGTCGATGCTTCCAGTTCGGCTTCGACCGACACCGGCCCTGCGGCCGCCCCCGGAGGCGGCGCCGCGGTCACCGGCAGCATCGGCACAAGCAGCAGCGGCACCGGCAGCAGCGGCGGGCTAAGTGCCGGTGGTGGGCTGGGTGTTGGTGGTGGGCTCGGCGTCGGTGGCTCCGGCGGTGGGCCGGGTGTTGGCGGTGGGCTGGGTGTTGGCGGTGGGCTCGGTGTCGGTGGAAATGGCAACGGCAATGGTAAAGGGAAAGGCAAGCGGTGAGACCAGTTTGGAATAGGACTCAGGCCTGAGTACGACTTCCGATGTCTGTCGGCGCTGGGAAATTTCGATGGGAGACTGGAACAGGATTTGCACCTCAGACAGATTATCGACTTTCCTGTGAGGTTCGTGCTGCATGTCTGTGGAGGCCTCGGACAAGCGATTGCATGCGCCACTTTCCGCGTCTGAGCGGCGGACAAAAATTTCTCGGTTCAAGTTGCCACAAGAACATCACAATCGCTCTGGCATGCATTGGCGTTTTAGCATGCATTGGCGAAGTCGAAGCGCGGTTCGTGCGCTCGCTATGGATCCTTCCCCACGGCGGATAGAATAGAAATGCAGACCGAATTCCCGGACATCCTGTCGATAGGTCGAGATGGCATTTAGAGTCCTTAGACGCAGGGAGAGAGATTTCTCCGCCGAGGCTCGGCCGGAGCCTTTGATGCACATCGCTTCGAGGGCCAACGATGCGCTTGGCAAACTCGATGCCGATCTGCGGGCTGGCGGATTCGGTCCGAACAGCCGCGGACTGGCCCGCGAACTCTATGCCTCATTCACCGCGACGGCCGTAGGCGTCAAAGGAACCGAGGACGAAGCCATTGCTTGGGGTATTGGCCGTGCTCTGGCCATCGACCTGGACACCGCGGGTGCCCGGCGAGGTGCATTGGCGCTGCTACAGGGGCTGATTGCATTCGGCGCGAGCCATGCCGATCCACAGATTCTGGAGCGATTGAAGAGAACCGAAGAAGCTATCGACCCGAAGATGGCCAGTCGTCGGCGAAGAGAGGAGAAGGCCCGGAAGGTTCCGGACCGCCCGACTGCCGGCCCAAGACCCTCTGTTCAAGATCCGCCGTTGCGCCCGGCCAATCGAGAAACCTCATCGCCCAAACCTCCGGCTCTCGAATCGGAAATTGGCAAAGCGCCAGAAAGGCCCTGGCGCGTGTGGCGCGTGAAGCCGTCGGCGCCCTCCGAGAATGCGTCGCCGCAATCCCTCTCCGATCCTGCGGGAGGGGCCAGCGGGACGAAACCCGCTGCAGTGCCCGATCCGGCAGGGACCTCACGCCCACTGCTCGATCCGACGAATGAAGCAGCGAAAGTAGCGCGGAGCACCGTGGCAGCCGAGCCGGAACCCGTCACCCCGGTTCTTCGGACTAAATCGCCAACCCCGATCCCGGAAACCCCGCTTACCGAATTGGAAAAGGCAAGCGAGACAAGGTCAGCCGTAGTGTCCGATCCGGCCGAGGTCCCGCGGCCACCGCTCGAACCAAGGGATCAAGCGGCGGACGTAGCACGGCGCGCCAAGGTAGCGGAGCCGAAATCCACAGCCCCGACCCTCGAGCCCGTGGCCCCGACGCTGGAGACTGAATCGCCGACTGCGATCTCGGAGACCTCGCGCGTTGTAGCACCCGATCCGGCCGAAACTTCATGGCCGCCGCTCGAACGGACGGATCAGGCGGCGGACGCGGTGCGGCGTGAAGTGATTGCGGAGCCGGAACCAGTAGCCCCGGCCCGTCAGACTGAATCGCCGACTCCGATTCCAGAGACGCCGCCTAGCGAATTGGCAGGGGCAAGCGAGACAGCGCGAGCTGCAGCGCCCGATCAGGCCGAGACCTCACTGCCACCGCTCGATCGGAGGGATGAACCGGCGGACGCGGCGCGGAGTGAAGTCGCTGCGGAACCGAAACCAGTAGCCCCGGCGCTTCTGACCGAATCGCCGACCGCGATCCCGGAGACCTCGCGCGCTGTAGCGCCCGATTCGGCCGAGACCTCATGGCCGTCGCTCGAACGGGAAGATCAGGCGGCGGACGCGGTGCGGCGTGAAGTGGTTGCGAAGCCGGAACAAGTAGCCCCGGCCCGTCAAATTAAATCGCCGACCAAAATCCAAGTAACGGCGCCTAATGAATTGGGACGGGCAAGCAAGACAGGGCCGGCTGCAGCGTCCGATCCGGCCGAGACCTCACGATCACCGCTCGATCGGAGGGATGAACCGACGGACGTGGCGCGGGGTGAAGTGGCTGCGGAACCGAAACGGGTAGCCCCGCCCCTTCTGACTGAATCGCCGACCCCAGTCCAAGTAACGCCGCCCACCGGCATGAGAGCGGCAAGCGAGACGCGGCTTGCTGTAGCGCCCGATAGGGCCAAGACCTTGCGTCGATCGCTCGATCGGACGCGTGAAGCAGCGGCCGCGGTGCGGAGCGCCGTGGCAGTGGAGCCGAAACCGGTAGCTCCGGCCCGTCAGACTGAAACGCCGCCCCCGACCCCAGAGACGCCGACTGACGAATTGGGAGGGGCAAGCGAGACAGGGCCCGCTGCAGCGCCCGATCCGGCCGAGACCTCATGGCCACCGCTAGATCGGAGGGATGACCCGGCGGGCGCAGCGCGGAATGATGTGACTGCGGAGCCGAAACCGGTAGCCCCGGCCCTTCAGACTGAATCACCGACCCCAATCCAAGTAACGCCGCCTTCCGGAATGGGAGAGGCAAGCGACACGCGGCCTGCTGCAGCGCCCGATAGGGCCAAGACCTTACGTCGATCGCTCGATCGGACGCATGAAGCAGCGGCCGCGGTGCGGAGCACCGTGGCAGCGGAGCCGGAACCGGTAGCTCCCGCCCGTCAGACTGAAATGCCGCCCCCGATCCCAGAGACGCCGCCTGACGAATTGGGAGGGGCAAGCGAGACAGGGCCCGCTGCGGCGCCCGATCCGGCCGAGACCTCATGGCTACACCTCGATCCGAGGGATGAAGTGCCGGGCGCGGCGCGGAGCGCCGTGGCAGCGGAGCCGAAGCCGGCAGCCCCGACCCTGGAAACTGATTCGCCGGCCCCGATCCCGGAGACGCCGCCTACCGAAATTCGTTTCGGTCCTGAGCCGGACCCTAAGCCATACGGCCAACGAGATGAGGAGCAACGGCATAGCAGCGAAGAGGGCGGCCGCGACCACATGGGCCGGGAGGAGCCGAGCCTTGTGCACGCCGATCTCAAGCTTTTTGTTGAGAAGGGTCTGAGGATTGAACCTGATGAACGGCCCGTTCTCGCGTCGAGGCGCTCTCGGTCACACCGTGGCAGGAAATTCGTGGTTGGGGCGGCGACCGCCCTGGTCGGCATTGTGCTGTATCTGCTGGTGGGCCACGATAGAAGCATCCTTCAGCAACCCTCGGCGATGCTCACGCAATTCGCGACCTCGCTGACTGATCCCATTGCCCCTCAAAAGAATGCTTCGTCGGGGGCCGTGGCTGCGCGGACAGCGGCCGGCACCGATGGGGCTGCGTCGGAGAAGGTGCCCTCGCCGGGCTCGGGTCGGCTCCTCTCATCCGAGGAAGTTCGCTATTGCGTCTTTCAAGGTCGTCGGCTCGGCTATCTCCGCAACCAGGCCACAAGCAATGCATCGGTTCAACGCTTCAATGAGCTGGTGACGGACTTCAACTCCCGATGCTCTCATTTCCGCTTCGAGAATAACGCGCTGCAGGCGGCCTCAGAGTTGGCTGCAACGAGGCAGGCTCAACTCAAAGCCGACGCAGCCAAGATCGTAGCCTCATGGCCGGCGAACGAGGTCGGGGCGCTGATCGACTTGCAGAAATACGATGGCGCATTTGCGGTCCAGGCGAGACTCAAGAAGCTCGGCTATTATCACCACACCGTGGACGGCGTATGGGGCCCGATGTCGGTAGACGCCCTGTCGAACTTTCGAAGGCAAACAGCCCTCGGCGCCGACGGAACCTGGGATCTTGCCACTCAATCGGCGCTATTGGGTAGGTAGACATCGACCTCGGGCGATCCAGGCACGGTCGCATCGCGCGCTGTGCGTGGGTAGCGAGGGGCAGCATTTTGTGTCGCTGAGACTGCTGCCCTCCGGCCGAATATCAGACTTACTCCAAAAGACTTAGTGGGCGCAGGGCAGCGCGCTATCCGCAGGATCTAGTACCTGCGCTTGCAGTGCATACTAAGACCGCGACGCCTTCCTGGGATAGTCTATGACTCCGGGTAATTTTGTCAGCAACGCTAGGATTGAGGCTGAAACTTTTCATGTCCGGCGGCGTTGAATTTCTATTCACTAGGTTAAGCGCGGCGAGAAGGGGTTAGCGCGACGGTATCGCCTGCCCCGCCAGGAGCGGGCCGTGCGGCTGAGCAGAGTGCAAGCGTCGCGGCTGAGCAGAGTGCAAGCGTCTTGCCGGCGCAAGGGATGATGCCATGACCTCGATCCCGCTCGTGACCTGGTACAAGCCGATGCGCCGGCGTCCCAGGCGTTCGCTATGGCGCCAGCAGTTGCGCTGGCTGCCGATCTGGTGGCATGCGTTGTGGGCGAGGACATGAAGGCCGTCACCTTGTTTAGCCCAGCTAGGCAGTGGGGCGGCGCACATTCTAGCCGCCTTCCACGACGCTGCTCGTCAGGCCGCCGCCCGCCCACGAGGCCCCCGACGAAATCTGCCGCCCTACGCCGCGTTTTTGCCCGGCCGCAGCATCAATGATCGCTTTCGTCCGACCGCTGATGCTGCCGCTGATGATCTTGAACGTGGTCGGTACAATTGTAGCGATGGTGTGGCTCGTCATCCTTGATCAGTGGGTAACGCTAGGCATCGGAATTGCAGTACTGCTTGTGACGACGCTTGCGCTATGCCTTGCGCTAATGCCGTGGCTCTTCCTCGCTGCGCCTGCCGCATTGCTTTACGACAAAGGTCAAAGGGTGCTCGGCCTTCTGTTTGGCGGCCTCGCACTACTATACGTGTATGGGCTGATTACCGCTTGGTGTGTCGCCGTGCTTTGGTATTCCATGGAGCGAGTCACCATTGCAAACCTGCTCATCCCAACTTTCCTCTGGTCCTTCGGCGTGGCTATCGGTCCGTGGGCGTACATAGCCTCGAAAGAAGACAGACTTGGCTCAAGCTTCACGATCTTCTTCGCCCAGGCGGGATGCTTAACCACGGGGCTTATGATTTTGCTTGGTCACCCCTCCTTCTCTGATGTGATGGAAGCATTCATTGTGGTCATGTCGGTCGGTCTCATTATCAGTTTGATTTTCGTGGGAGAAACCAACCGAAGAGCCAGCGTCCCGGATAGTGAATTTGTGATTCCGCCGAGCTTCGATGCGAGCACTCTTACTTCCGAGCTGCACCCCGGCGAGTGACAGACAGATAGGCGGAAAGGCAGAGCCGCAGGCCTGTAGTGGAACGGAGGCGTGCGTCAGCCGAACAAGCGCTGAATTTCGGCTTCGGGCACCCCATAGGCGCCATTGGAGGACTTCTCAAGTCCCCGCCGGTCGGTGATGGAGACCACACCCCGGTTGGTTTGTATGAGCCCGTGCCTGACCAAGAAGCCGAGCGCCACGGTCACGCCCGGTCGACGCACCCCGAGCATTAGAGCGAGAAACTCGTGTGTAAGAGGAATCTCGTCTCCGTTCGCGCGGTCATGCGCCATTAGAAGCCATCGCGCCAACCGTTCCTCAAGCTTGCTGCGCGCATTTGCGAGAGCGGTATAAGCGGCCTGGACGACAAACGCATGTGCGAACTGCAACAGCGAGCCATGCAATGTGGGACTTTGCTTTAAGGCTCGACTGAAATTCTCAACCTTCACGCGCCACCCCTTTCCACCAAGTTGTACGTAGGTGTCATACGGAGTGCGGTCCGTCCCCATGAGGACAGCAAGCCCGGTCATGCCCTCTCGTCCGATGAGCCCGACCTCGATACTTCGGTCCTTGCTCCCGTTGGCTACGACGGACGCAAAGCCGCTTTCGAGAAAACAGACATGTTCTATCCGCCTGTTACGAATCTCCAACCTGTGCCGGACCGGCAGATCAGCAGCCTCCAAGTGTGGTGCCAGCCGGCCAAAATCCTCTCGCGACAGGCGCGACAGAAGACGATTCGAGGATGTTCCAAATTGCGGAGTTTCCGGCATGGCTCTCTCCCTAA
>WNFP01005350.1_pt1 | contig 12119 bp, 10 predicted proteins | sample 5400201 | NCBI WGS metagenome assembly WNFP01 (sample SAMN13153355, study PRJNA577476) | soil metagenome | isolation source: 115 cm saprolite under Madrone tree | place: USA:California | collected 2016-06-14
GGGCGATCAATTCGATGTCGAGAAGCTCGTCGCATACCCGCCCGGCGCGGTGATCATTCTTCCCGGCAACACTTACCACTTTCACTGGGCGAAATCCGGCGAGTACATCACGCAGGTGACGGCCATCGGCCCGCTCGGCCTGGAATATGTCAATTCGAAAGACGATCCGCGGAATCTTGCGAGCTAAGCTAGGACGATTCCCATTTTGAAAAGCCTAACGATTTAGACTTCCCGACGTGATCATCGTAAACATCGAAACCTTTCCGTCGCGGATTCCGGTGCCACAGCACCCATGCCTGGGAATCGACCCGGACCCTAACGTGATTCGCGCTTAGCGCCAAATGTAGTGGTAGTGAATCGAATACGCGAGCCAAATTCCCCGCACGACACAAGAAAGGCCAAGGAGACTGACATGAATCATGAAATCACTCTGGAAGTTGCCGAGAAAATGATCCACGCCGCGAAAAGCAAAGCCGAGGAATTGAAAATACTAGAAGATATCGCGGTTGTAGACGCGAGCGGAAATCTCAAGGCGTTCGTTCGCATGGATGGCGCGTGGCTTGGCAGCATTGACATCGCCATTCGAAAGGCTCGAACGGCCCGTTATTTTGATATGGAGACAGCCGAAATCGGCAAGATGTCACAGCCGGGCCAGCCTCTTTACGGGGTCGAACACAGCAACGGCGGTCTGATCACTTTTGGCGGCGGAATACCCATCAAAGATGCTGATGGAACGGTGATTGGCGCTGTCGGTGTCAGCGGCAGCACTGTAGACAACGACGTTAGAGTCGCCAATGCCGCAGTGGATGCTTGTAACGGTCGTAAGTTTGCCACTGCATGAAGTCAGACGATGGTATTGGGAATCCTTTGGTATTAAACGCCATGGTTCGAAGAGCCAAAGTTTGAGGACTGCCCATAGGACAAGTCTATCGCCCCCGGAAAACACATACATCCGACGACCAATTGAGAGCCGGTGAGATTGAGTTGCGGCGAGGATCTTGGCTCAAGCAACAACACGCTAACATCGGGATAGTCGCGGAGTTCAACCTCAAGCTGCAACTGCGCGAGGAGCGTGTCCGGCGAGAACGATACATCAGTCTCAAGATTCAAGACCAATGAGCGCCCCCCCGAGGCAATTTGTCAGCGTGAAGCTGAGACCAATGACATTGAATGTCCTCCCGCTCTTGCAGCGTCAGCCACAAGTCGTCCAGGCATTGATTGCTCTGGTTATTTTTGCCGTGATTGCTTGGGTTGACTTTGTCTTGGATCGCGACCTGTCGCTCTTCGCTCTCTACTTGATTCCGACGCTGTACGCAGGCTGGTTCTTGGGAAGCCGCTGGGGATACTTAGGCTGTTTCGCCAGTGCCCTCGTCTGGATCATCGATGACTGGGAAGGCCCGTCTCCTGGCCATCATTCGTTCGTTTCCTACTGGAACGTAGCTGGAAGGCTTACCGTGCTGATTGTCGTCATAGCAGTCGTAAATGTACTGAAGGGCTCGCTGGAACAGAAGCATGAAGCGGAACGCCGAAGTGCCCAGAAAGAGCTCGAAATTGCCGCCGAAGTGCAGTTGCGGCTGCTCCCGGCGAAGCCTCCCCATTATCCCCGTCTGGATTTCGGTTTCTTCTACCGTCCGGCCCGTGAATTGGGTGGTGACTATTATGATTTTATCCCATTCAACTCAGAACGCATGGGTCTTGCCGTCGGCGATGTCTCCGGGAAGGGAGTCTCCAGCGCCTTACTGATGGCTTCTCTGCAGAGTCTGGTGCGAACAGACCTCGCGATTCGTCAAGGAGAGGCTCGTCGTTTCGCAGCCGACTTGAACCAATCGTTGTACGAGCTGACCGCCAGCGACCGGTACGCGACACTCTTTGTCGGTATCGTCGATATTTCCACCTTAACGCTCGACTATGTCAACGCGGGACATAACCCTCCCCTGCTTTTCAGAAAGGGCACATCGCCGACACACAGCGAGGATAGGCTTGAAGAGGGTGGCCTACCTGTCGGAATGTTGGTGGGAAGCCAATACCATTCCGGAAAAATCCCCCTGCACACCGGCGACGTTTTGGTCGCCTACACGGATGGGATCTCGGATGCACTCGATCCTCAGCAGAAAGAGTTTGGTGAGGCCCGACTTAGAGACATTGTTCGATCATCGCTTTCTCTTAGCGCAGCGGAGATCTGTAAAAAGGTAGGACACCAACTGCAAGCATTCGTGGCCGAAAATCCGCAATGGGATGACATGACGTTGGTAGTTATGAAGATTAAGGATGAATGACTCTGGCTCTGGCCTCGTAGCCGAAGTTGGTGCGCTTTGTGAAGAACCGTCCAAATGCGCGTTCTGACTACAGCAACTGGTTTGTAGGAACCTATCAGATCGCGGCGTTCGTGCGCGGCTTGCGTGAGGAATTCGTATTTCCGATTTTTCTGAGCGCTGATCATATCCACCCTCGCGAAAGGGATAGAAGCGGGATTCGACGCCATGGTGTTTGATTTGTCGTAGCAGCGTCTGCCGCTCGATACGAAGGTATTGTCGATACCTTCGTCCAATTGTTTACTCCCCGTTCCGCTGGCTTAATCGCGCATATCAAGGCGCAGAAGCCTCGTCGAGAAAGCGACATTGTCGACGCCGTTCTGTATCTGGCTCACGCACGTCCAGTCACGGGCCCGTGCTTCACGCCGACGGCGGTGCTCATGGCGGGCGCTGATAGCGCTGCGAACGAAGAAAGGTAGGGTAGAAGCGATGTGCGTTTTAGAGGTTCAGCCGGCGGTCGGAAACGAGGACTCGTGCGACGAACGTTGGCTCGTCGCGAAGGCCAAGTCAGGACATGAAGACGCTTTCGGAGAACTGTATAAGCGCCACCAATTTAGGACTTATCGCGCTGCTCTCCGCATACTTCGCAATCATCAGGATGCGGAAGATGCGGTGCAAAGGGCGTTTCAGCGGGTGCTCGTGAACTTGGAGCGATTCCGCGAAGACTCGACTTTCTCGACCTGGCTAACGCGCATAGCGATCAACGAAGCCTTGATGCTATTGCGCCAGCGGCGCACAAGAGAACTACTTCATGAGAACCGCGTGGATGCCGATCAAGGGTACGGTGTCCTCGACATTGCGGACGGCGGGCCTACGCCTGAAGAAGTCCTTTGCGAAACCGAACGTCGGGCTGCATTGCTTCAGGCAGTTGGTCAACTTCGCGAGAACTTGAGGATCATCGTTCTCCACCGCGATCTGAAAGGTTTGACAAGCGCGGAAACCGCCAAATTCCTGGGTCTTACGGTCAGCGCCGTAAAGGCTCGTACATTCCACGCTCGAAAGCTTCTTCGAAAGCACCTTGAGCGGAAGCTTGTGGGAGCCGGCTTACTGGCCAGCCAACAAAAGACAAAGGAATGACGGGCCGTGCTGAAAGTGCTTTTGCTCCGGCAAATTAGTCGTGCAATAAAAGCACATCATCTGATTCTTCTTGTGTTTGCATTGTTCTGGTGTTCAGCGAAAGAGACATATCCGCAAGATGCGCATCAGCAACTGCAGGCTGGTTATCCTTCCCCTTCAGAACACACAAGGTCCTATCTGTTCGGCAGTTGGGATGGAAAGCGAGATGAACTGGCGGCAAAAGGCATCGTCTTCGACTTTTTTTACATTGCGGACTTACAAGCAAATCCTGTCGGAGGTCTTCGGCAAACGCAGGCTGGCTGGGGTCGCATGCGCGGCACGATGGATATAGATTTTGGTCGACTGAAGGACTGGAACGGATTGACGTTCCACGCTACTGGAGTTTGGCAATTCGGCAAGAATCTTGGCACGAACATCGGAGTCCTTGCTAATCCCAGCGGACTGGCAAACGCGCATGGCGTCCGAATGGATTCGTTCTGGATCCAACAAGCATTTTTGAAGAATCGCCTTCTCGTTCGGGTAGGCCAGTTTGGGGGACTCGACTTTTTTGGCGACCAGGAGTACGGGGCTTCCTACGTCATCGAGCCGCTCAACTATGCCTTCGGAAATATGTTCTCGTCTACTTACGAGTCTTTCGCTCCTGCGGGAACGCCCGCAGCATCGATCAAGGTAATTCCGTGGCGTACTGTCTACGTCAAATCCGCCGTTCTGTCCGGAAATCGCAATCCATTCGAGCAGGATCCGAATGGATTGCATTTCGCCATCCGTGACACGCCGGTGTTCGCGAACGAGATTGGTTTTACGCACGACGCGGCGGCGCCGTCCGGCCAAGCGACGGAGTATGCGCGAAAGAGATATCCCGCTGTTTACAAATTTGGCACAACCTACAACGCGGGCAAGTTTACGGATGCGGCGGGCAATCAGAGAAACGGAAGCTACTTGGTCTATGGCATGGCAAACCAGGCGATTTTTCGTTCCGAGGCAGGCTCCAACAGAGGTCTGGACGTTACGTTGGCGTTTGACTGGAGCCCGGGCGATATCAGTCGGGAAAACCGCCAGATCACCGCAGGGATCCGCTACAACGGAGCGATCCCTCGCCGTCCCCGAGACACCATCGCACTTGGTTTCGTCCATACGAAGATTGGAGACCCGTTTCGCTCAATCGACATGCCTGTTCGAGCCCCGATGCTCGGATCGGAAAAAGCAATCGAACTGAACTATGCGGCTTACTTGAAGCCTTACCTCATGTGCCAGCCTGTGTTTCAGTATTACTGGGATGTAGGCGGGAACTCGCGTGTGCCGAACGCGGCAGTGTTGGGATTCCGTGTGATAGTGGATTTTTGACGACAGTCGCAGCCTCTCGCGAAAGTCGTGTTGCGCAGGATATTCGACTCATATCAACGTATCGCCAATACCATCGTCTAATTGTTTCCTCGCAAGCTCCCTGTCTTAATCGCTCTGCAGAAAGCGCGGCTGCTCGATCTTCTCGGCATGGTCCGGCCTCCGGCACACGGCTGCATTTCGCAATACGCATCATGGTATCCAGTAAATCTTTCCAAACAGGAGACGAAGATGAGTACAACAACGGTTGCAGGAGAAATTCGTTTGAAGCGCTTATCGCCGGAATATTGGCGGGTCACGTTTGATCTTCCCCCTCTGAACATTTTTGGTCCGGCCAACATTCCGCAGTTGGAAGAAGTCGTTTCCTTGATCGAAACGGATGAGATCGTCAAAGTCGTGGTTTTTGACAGCGCGATCGACGGATTCTTTCTTATCCACTACGACTTCCTCGCGAAACCGGAAGAGTCGGCAAAGTTTCCACTCGGCCGCACCGGCTTGCAAGCCTTGCCGGACATGCTCGTGCGTATCAGCCGCGCGCCGGTTGTCTCGATCGCCTTGATCCGTGGGCGCGCTACAGGCGTTGGCAGCGAACTGTCTCTCGCGTGCGACATGCGCTTTGCGAGCCGTGAAAAGGCCCTCCTTTCGCAATGGGAGGTGGGTGCTGGCCTGGTTCCCGGCGGCGGCCCTATGGCGCGCTTGCCGCGACTCCTCGGCCGTGGACGCGCTCTCGAAGTGCTGCTTACAGCGGATGAATTCAACGGCGATCTCGCGGAGCTGTATGGTTACGTGAATCGCAGTCTGCCCGATGCGCGGCTCGATGATTTTGTCGATCGGCTTGCGCAGCGGATCGCCTCATTCGACAAGGAAGCAATCACGGACACAAAACGGCTGGTGGACATCGCTAGCCTCCCGCCAGATTCTGAAATCGCGCCCGAATGGGAAGCCTTCATGAAGTCGTTGGCGCGTCCAGCAGCTCAGGAACGCATAAAGAAATTGATGGCTCAAGGCTTTCACCGGCCTGGGGATGTTGAGAACCGGCTAGGAGAGTATCTGGGGCAGCTTGGCCGGTGAGCCCCAATCCAAGGCTTCAAAGGTGAATCTGTATCAGCCACCTTGGCAATCGGATTAAGAAAGCTCCCAGGAACAATAATATGGCCAAGGTAGTGCATCACTACCTTGGCCGAAGGGCGAGCGGGTGGCTGGCAACTTCGGATGAAAGACTACGCGGCTGCCTTTGAACCGACGAGTTTCAGAAGCGCCTGAGCCGCGGACGTGGAAGACGCAGGGTTTTGGCCTGTGATGAGACGGCCATCAGTAATCGAGAAAGGCTGCCAATTTGGCACTTTCTCAAAGATGGCGCCGAGCCGCTTCAGTTCATCTTCAACGAGGAATGGCACAACCTTTGTCAGGTGGACCTCTTCTTCTTCCTCGTTCGTGAAACCTGTGACACGCTTTCCTTTTACAAGCGGCGCGCCGTTATACATAACATGGTGGAGCACCCCAGGCGAGTGGCAGACGAGTGCAACAGGTTTGCCGGAATTGTAGAAGGATTCGATCAAAGCGATCGACGCCGGGCTCTCCGCCAGATCCCACATGGGACCGTGCCCGCCCACATAAAACACAGTGTCGAAGTCTTCCGCTTTCATATCCGCGAGCTTAACTGTGCTCGCGAGAGCTTTCTGCGCCGTCGGGTCTTGCTTGAACCGCCCCATCGCCGCGGTCTGATTCTCCGGCAAGTCACTCTTCGGATCGACCGGTGGCTGTCCCCCTTTGGGAGAAGCGAGCGTCAGATCAACACCAGCATCTCTGAATACGAAATACGGGGCAGCAAATTCTTCAAGCCAGAAACCGGTCTTGCGACCTGTGTTGCCGAGTTGATCGTGGGACGTGAGCACCATCAGGATTTTCATGTTTGTGTCCTTATGCGTTTTCTTCCAGATTACCGATTGAATCGGTTCGCTGGCATCACATCAGACAGCGAGCAGCCGGACAATTAGACGATGGTGTCGGCGACACCTTCGTATAGGTCGGTGCGGCGAGCGGTATTCACACTTCCATCTTCATCAAAGCTTCGGACAGCGCCCGAATTCTCTCGCGCAACACGCAGCCATCGTGCTTTGCGAGCAGCTTTCCAACGATCGCCAGGAAATCTCGCGGAAACGCCGGCCGGAGATTCCGTTAGGATCTGTCGCGTCACTCGAGCGGTTCCCCGCGTGAAAGACTTGTCGCGGCGCGAAACGCGATGGCGGTGACATCAGCAGACCGATACCAAAGCACAATAGACGCTCTCCCAAGAGTGGCGCATCCTCGGGTCGTGGAGTGCCGCCAAGAAAAGACCTGAACGCAGACTCTACCAACCACTTACTGATTCGTCGCGATAGAAAAGGAGATGCACAATGCCATACGTTACAGTCGGAAAAGAAAATTCAGGCGACATAGAGCTTTACTACGAAGACCATGGCTCGGGCCAACCGGTCGTTCTGATCCACGGATACCCATTAAGCGGCGCTTCCTGGGAGAAGCAAGTACCCGTTCTCCTGGAAGCGGGTTACAGGGTCATTACCTACGACCGCAGAGGCTTCGGCAAGTCCAGCCAGCCGACCGCAAGCTACAACTACGACACGTTCGCAGAGGATCTTCACAAGCTGGTCACCCAGCTCAAGCTGCAGGATTTCACATTAGTCGGCTTTTCGATGGGCGGAGGCGAGGTGGCACGCTACATCGGGAAATACGGCTCTAAGGGCGTGGGCAAAGCCGTGATTATCTCCGGTGTGCCACCGTACCTGCTCAAGACCGGCGACAATCCCGAAGGCGTGGATGCCGGTGTATTTGCCGGCATCGAGAAAGCCGTCGCCGCCGACCGCTACGCGTTCTTCACTGGCTTCTTCCAGAATTTCTACAACACCGACCTGCTGTTGGGTAAGCGTGTCAGCGAACAAGCCGTCCAAGCTAGCTGGAACGTGGCGGCTAGCGCCTCCTCCACCGCCAGCCTGGCGTGTGTCTCAACCTGGCACGAGGACTTCCGCGGGGACCTGGCCCGCATCGATGTGCCCACCCTGGTGATTCACGGAGATGCCGACCGCATTCTTCCAATCACGGCTGCCGGACTGCGCACCGCCAAGCTCATCCAAGGCGCTCGCCTGCTGGTTGTGAAGGACGGTCCACACTGCATCCCGTGGACGCACGCGGAAGAAGTAAACGCCGAATTGCTGAACTTCCTGGGCAAGAAGGCCGGCAAGTCGCAGACGCAGGCTACCTAGGCAACCAACCTGGGAGCAGTCATAATTTCCCCGGGGAAGTCTTGGATGCCTGCCAAGGGTACAAATTCACCTGAACAAACCGACCAGACCTTGCGTAGACTGGGAGCAAAGCTACAACCCATCTCATAAATGCCTTGAGTCCCCGAAGCCTAAATCTGACCGTCTCGCTTTTGTGGTTCAACTTCTCGTTACCCATTGATCGGCGAGAAGTGATGTGGCCGCGCAAATGTCGGCTCGCCACCTCGTACCTGGTGTGGATGTCTCGTTGATTAATTCTGACCTTACACCGCGCCGAAGAAGTGCTGCAGTTCCTCGAAGGTTTCCTCGGGACGTTCTTCCTGCAGGAAATGGCCGCAATCGAGACTGCGTCCCGTAACCGTTGAGCTCGCTTTCGCCCGCCAGGTCGCAAGGACGTCCCACAAGTACCCTACGGAGTTTCTTGCCCCCCACAAGGCGTGAACCGGTGCCACGATCTTGTTGCCCGCACGTTCATCCGCTTCGTCCAACTCAAGGCCGATATCCGCAGCCGCCCTGAAATCCTCGCACGTAGCATGAATCGTCGACGTGCAGCAGAAGCACCGAACATACTCGCTCACTGCTTCAGGCGTGAGTGCTCCCGGCGTCTTGTTCAGCCCGTTAAGGATTACTTCCAGAAAGTACTGAGGATCGAGCCCAATGAGGTGCTCTGGGAGGGGCGCCGCTTGGATCAGGAAGAACCACCACATGTACTTCGTCGCAAACTCTTGATTGGTTTGTCGGTACATCGTCAACGTCGGAGCGATGTCCATGAGACAAACCTTTTTGACGCTCTTGGGAAAGTCGAGACACAGCCGATGGGCTACGCGGGCACCCCGGTCATGGGCACCCACAAAGAACTGCTCGTGCCCAAAATGACGCATCGTCTCGACCTGGTCCAACGCCATTGCGCGGAAAGAGTAACTGACATGGCGATCGCCGTCGGTCGGGCGGCTCGAATCCCCGTATCCTCGCAGATCAGGTACGTAGACCGAGAACCTCTCGGCAAGTCTCGGCGCCACTTTGTGCCAGGTCATGTGGGTCTCGGGATATCCATGCAGAAGGAGAACTGGTGGTCCGTCGCCTTTGTGAAAAACAGGGATGGTCGCTCCGCTGGTGCGAACTTCAGTCTGCACGAAGTCGGGAAAAAGCTTCGCCGCGACATTTGCCGACGACTTCGGTGGCAGCTCGGGCAAAAATATGGGTTTCATGGCGACAGTTTGCGTCGCTTGAATCTTGTCGGGAAAGGCAGCTCTTCCAATCAACGCGGCAGCCGCTGAAACTTTGAGCATTCCCCGACGGTTCATGGTTGTTGCTGAGTTTTGCTCGCGCATGAAACACCTTTCGGCCACCCGGAAGTAGTTCTACTAATCGTCGACCGGCGTGGTCCCGATGGCAGTCTCAACCCCGCTCCACCGGTCAGCCGCTTTGGGTTAGAACACGACAGGCACTTGAGACTCCACACAGCCCGCGTGCGCCGCCGGACCACTCGACAGCGGAGACCCGGCAAAGCCTCGGACCAATGGGGCGATCTCATCTGCAGCCGTGTCCAATGCGAAATGGCCCCCGTCGACGATGTGCACTTCGGCCTTTGGCACATCCCGGCGATAAGCTTCCGGCTCCGAGGGGTCGAACGAGGACTCATACTTACCCCAGATCACTAGCAGGCGCGGCTGCTTTTCCCGCATCCACTTTTGCCATTTGGGGTAAGCATCAACGTTGGTGCGGTAGTCGTAGAAGAGATCGCTTTGAATCTCGGCCTGGCCGCGCTGTTTGAGAAAATAAAATTCATCGTTCCAGAGATCCGGGTCATGCCGTTCGACGTTGGGATCGTCCCCGACGTGGCGCGCCCGCGCCGCCGCCAGCGACAGTAGATTTGCGCTCAGCGCGCTCTCGTTGGCGGCGCGATCGGCCCAGTAAGCTCGACGCGTTTTCCAATTCTCGCCTAGGCCGGCATTGTGCGCCACGGCGTCCTGGACGATGAGCGCCTCGATGCGCTCCGGATGGGCCAAGACCATTCGAAAACCCACGGGGCCGCCGTAATCCTGCATGTACGGTGTGTAACGCGAAAGCCCGAGCGCTTCAGTGAAGTGGTTCATGACCTCGGCGATGTGATCGAAGGTGTACGCGAACTTTTTCGGGTCCGGCCAGTCGCTGTGTCCGAAGCCCGGGTAATCCGGCGCGACTAGGTGATAGCGGTCGGAAAGCCGCGCGAAGAGAGGCTCGAACATTCGCGACGAAGAGGGAAGTCCGTGCAGCAGGAGCAGCGTCGGCGCGTCTTTCGGACCGGCTTCTCTGTAAAAGATGGACAGCCCATCTACCTGTAAAGTCCTGCGCCGTTTTCAGATTGCGACCGCCCACGCTCAGACGGATACGTGTTTCGCAGATCGGGCCTTGTGTGGCGGGCCAACATAAGGGAAGGCGGCGAGCAGATCCTTGTGGGGCCCCACGTTATCTCGCGTCACCTTTCCGTTGGTGATGATGGAAAGGAAGACATCTATGGCGTCGTCCGAGAGTTTCCGGCCATTGTCCGGATAGGACGCCGGCCGCGTGGGATCATAAAGGAGGATGTCCGGCAGTAGAGTCCCTGCCACCCGCTTTGCTTCCTCAGGCGTATATCCGCCCGTGTGCTCCAGCGAGTGCGCGTAGACGGGAATGAAATGGGCATCATCCACCGGCTCCGCAGCCATGTAGTCGCCTTTCTTCTCACCACTAAGAAATACAGATTGCGAGGGTCGCGCGCCGCGGTCCGCCTGAATCCATTTCCCGCTCGCACCGTCTACGGTTCGATGCCACAGGCCCATCTTTGTAGCGCCCAGAGCAGAGTTGGGTACTTCCAGCACGATGCTGCACACGTCCTTCTCGGCGAAGAAATCGTCACCGGTGAATTGAAAGTTGTTCAGGGCGCCCATCGTGTCGAAGAAAAAGGGGTCGCTGCGCCAACCGGCGAAGAAGCTGTAGTCCCCGCCTTGTGTCACACGTGATTCCGGCCCCATCGAAACCGGCGCTGCTTTGATGATCGTCTCGCCGCCGTCGCCCGTCCCGGCGGCCTCCGCGCCTTCAACACGGCGCAATGTCGCAGTCTGTGCCCCGCCTTCGAAGGGCGAGAAGCGCACTCGGTACGCTATATCGGCGACGAGATCACCGTCCGTGTCAATCTTTAGCTCGTATATTGCGTTGGTCGCGAAGGGTTCGTCTGTCGTGGGCTCGGGCGGATTAACTCCGACGGATGGATGCACGTTCATGATCAGAATCGACTTGCTAGCATCCCCGGGCTTGGGGAAGGCATACAGATCGGTCAGGTCGAGGCGGGCGTCCCCGTGGGGAAAGCCATAGTCCGGACCAGAGTAATGATGAGACATAAAGTATCTTCTCCTCTGTTTTGGATTTCGTGTGCTTCGTCTATTCCTCGGTCAACTTCACCTCGCCGGAACTATCCGGGAACTGGGCGTTGCCGCTCATCCTGCGCGGTATCAAAACAGAGTTGCGAAGGCGAAACAATTAGACGAAGGTATCGTCGAGACCTTCGTATTGGTCGACGTCTTCGGCGAATGACCGATCATGCGGTCCGGCGTTCAATCGATTTGCAAGTCGCGCCGCGGCCGCGATCGTGACCGTCCGCCAATGTCGGCTTGTAGATCCGGGCTGGCTATCCATGTCGATTGAGCACTGGAGAACCGATACCAAAGTACAATAGACATTCACCTACGGCGTCGCTCATCCTTGGGAGTTGACGCGGGGAGCCACTGCCGAGGTGTTAGGTGAGGGGCTACTATGAGAAAAATCTCGGCGCCCATCTCTTTGGCTGGTTCGCAACTCGGCCAAACACGTCATGTCTGCGCGTTTTTTAATAGCGATGAAGAAGAGTATCGCGTGTTGTTGCCGTTCATTAAGGATGGGTTCGAGCGTGGAGACAAGGCGATTCACGTCGTTAGTCCGGACCGATACCCTGACCACCTGCAACGATTAGCTGGTATAGGAATTGACTCGACCGCTGTCCAACGAAGTGGCCAATTCGAACTTCGGAGCAGCACTGAAACCTACCTTCAAGACGGTCGGTTCGATCAGGATCGCATGCTGCAGTCGTTCGAGCAGATGGCGAGCGGCAATGCCG
>WNFP01003825.1_pt1 | contig 12118 bp, 18 predicted proteins | sample 5400201 | NCBI WGS metagenome assembly WNFP01 (sample SAMN13153355, study PRJNA577476) | soil metagenome | isolation source: 115 cm saprolite under Madrone tree | place: USA:California | collected 2016-06-14
TAAAGATGAAGGACAAACTGAATGCGTGACTTCTTGAATTTGTGTTTGCAGTTCGTACGATAGTGCTCAAATTCGATCTGGAAAAAGGAGTTGCCCAGCAATATTGCTACGCGGAAGAATTGATCAGCTGGTGGAGATGGTCAAGGTCCGCAGGGTCTACGTCAGAAACGGCGCAGAATTCCTTTTTGCCTTTTCGCCAATCAACCCATCGAAAGCTCTGCCGGGAACCTGTGCGCGGTGGACTGTCCCGTTCCCGTGTGGGCCAGATGAATACATTAATTGGACGCCCGTTACGCTCGTAGACGAGCACCGCGACGGCGTGGCCTTCAATAACATCTACGCGCCCACCCTGCAGCGCGAAACCGTCGTTTGTGAAATTGCGCACTGGAACAGCAAACCTGGCTCTGCCCTCGAGCCATCCCTCCACAACGCGCTCATCGTTGGAGGCGATGCCGTTCATCTGGCCTGGCTGTAGCGAGCGCACGTGCGCATCGACAATTTCTCCGGCAAGTTCGGCTTGATAGTCGTCACCACGAACGCCGTGACCGACTCTCCACAGTAAGGTCGCGACAAAAAGTAGTGCGGCCGCAGCTGCCAGCCAGTGCCAAACGAGAGGCCGTGACACAGCAGTCGTGGGTGCGATTGCGTGGAGAGGGGCGTTAATCTTCCGCCGCAGCGCGGCCGTGGCAGGCTCGTAGAGTTGGGCGAGTTGCAATCTATCGCGCAACAAATCTAGATCGACAAGCTCAGTGGCACAGTGGGCGCAATGTCGCAGGTGACGCTCGAATTCAGCAGCCCTACGGCCACTCAGCTCACCGTCGAAATAGCCCTGAAGCAGAGAGTCGGCAAAGTCACATCTCACGGACGAGCTCCTTGAAGAGAATTTACCAGCGCGGAATGCAACTGGCGGCGCGCACGGGAGAGCGAGGACATAACTGTGCCAATGGGGATCGCCGTGATTGCAGCGATCTCCTTGTAGGAACAGCCTTCGAGCTCTCGAAGGACAAGAATTTCGCGGAAGCGCGGCGGCAGCGTCTCGAGAGCCATGGTCAGGCGCTTGCGATCATCACCGGCGATAGCGAGCGTTTCAGGTGTGGCGCAGGTCTGCAGGTGTAACTCTTCGTCGAATTCCATGCTTAGTTCCATGGGGCGATTCTTCTCCAGCCATGTGTAGCAAGTATTGCGCACGATCTGGAGCAGCCATGCGCGCGCATCTCCACCATGAAAGCCGCGGAAGAAACGGTACGAGCGAAGTAAGGCTTCCTGAGCGACATCTTCGGCATCTGCGCGGCTTCGCAACAGCCAACGCGCGAGATTGAAGGCGGCATCGACATGGGGCAGCACAAGCTGTTCGAAGCGCAGTCGGTCTTCGGCATCAAAATCGTTCAAAGACTTCCCCTGATCAGTGATGCTTCATGCGTAAGAACCAGAGAACCGGCGATTTTATTCTCGACGGGGCTCTGTTGTGACGGACATACAAAGAGAGACATGAACGCGGAGAATTTGGAATAAGAGAGGCGCTGCCTCGGTCTTGATGGACGCAAGCACGTTCAATGGCGGCGCGGGCAACCCCCAAACCATCCCGCGCCGCCAGCCCCAACGGCACGTGCAGAGCTTAGAGACTGCGTAAAAAAAGTAGGTATGGAGGGCTAGGATGTCCGAGAAGAAAAAAGATGAACTCCTGCACGACCACAACCACGACGGAATTGACCGGCGTGGCTTTCTGAAGTGCATGGCGTGGGCGGGAACAGGTGCCTTTTGTGTGATGAAAGGCGGCGTGCTGAACTCGTACAGTTTGAGCCGGATGTCGGAGATCAGCACAGCGGACATGATGGGCGAGCTGAGCTTCGTACAGATCAGCGACAGCCACATGGGCTTCAATAAGCCGGCAAACCCGGATGTCGTGGGTACACTGAAAGCCGCGGTGGACAAAGTCAACGGATTGTCGGCGACGCCTGAATTCATGTTGCATACGGGGGACATCAGCCACCTTTCGAAACCGGAAGAGTTCGATACCGTCGATCAGATTCTGAAGAGCGCCAAGCCCAAGGATGTTTTCTATGTACCGGGCGAGCACGACGTGCTGAATGACGATGGGAAACAGTTTCTAGAGCGATACGGGAAAGGCAGCAAGGGCGGGGGGTGGTACAGCTTCGACAAGAAGGGCGTGCACTTCGTGGGCCTGGTGAACGTGATGAATTTGAAGGCGGGCGGGCTGGGGACGCTGGGGCACGAGCAGCTCGAATGGCTGGAGGACGACGTCAAGCACCTGAAGCACAGCACGCCCATAGTGGTGTTCGCGCACATTCCACTCTGGTCGGTCTACCCGGAGTGGGGTTGGGGAACCGAAGACAGCGCCCAGGCGTTGGCGTACCTGAAAAAATTCGGTTCCGTGACGGTGCTGAACGGACACATTCACCAAACGATGCAAAAGGTTGAAGGCAACGTAACTTTTCACACCGCTGCTTCGACGGCGTTTCCACAGCCACAGCCAGGCAAAGCGGATTCTCCGGGCCCAATGAAGGTGCCGGCGGAGCAGTTACGCAGCGTCTTGGGAATCACGGACGTAAACTACGTGCAAGGCCAACACGCGCTGGCGGTGGTGGATTCATCGCTCGCGTGAGCAAGACGTAGCCAAACTCAAATCAATTCCAACTTAAAAAAGGAGAAAAAGCATGAGGAGAAGTGTGTCTATTGCAGGTCTAGCAGCGGCACTGGTGCTGGGAATTGGAGTCTGGGGCACAGGTCAGAAGGGTTTTGTAACAAGCGCGCAGGAGAAGATGTCGACTATGGAAGTGAAGATCGACAACTTCAGCTTCGGGCCGGTAGCGCTCACAGTGCCGGTCGGAACCACAGTTACATGGACCAACCGTGACGATATCCCCCACACCGTGGTTAGCACGGATGATCCAAAGACGTTCAAGTCTAAAGTGCTCGACACGGACGAAAAGTTCTCCTTCACCTTCAGCAAAGCGGGAACTTATCCGTACTTCTGCTCGATTCATCCGAAGATGACCGGCAAAGTCATCGTGCAGTGAGTGAGGAGCGACCTTGCATCCGTTCGACATAAAAACAGTCCTTTTCGCGAAGCACGCGCAACACGTCGTGCTAATTCACTTCCCGATCGCGCTGTTCATCATCGGTGTCCTCTTTGATTTTCTTGCGCAATGGAAGAAGCAGCGCCTCCTGGCAGCAGCGGCCTACTACAATTTGCTCGTCGCGGCGATCGCAACCGTACCCGTGGTAGTCACCGGAATTCTCGCTTGGCAGTGGGAACTCGAGGGACAGAAATTGAAAGGCATCCTCTTGATGCATCTGGTGATGGGGTGCCTATCGACCGTCCTGATCTGGGTCGTGTGGTTCATTCATACGAGAACCCGACGGAAACAACAGGAGGTCCTGCCCGGATACCGCTTGCCGATCGAGGCTGTGGCCGTTGTCATCGTCGCACTGACGGGACACCTCGGCGGCTTTCTCAGTGGAGTGAATGGACCAGGATAGACATTATCCAGCACCAATAGGACAAGGGATTCTCTAAAACGCAAAGGTGCATTTGCAAGAAGATGATCCCATTCGTCGGCAAAGACGCCATGGCCCTCATGGCGACGGAGGGAGCGTTATGAACAATCAAGTTCCGAAATATGTCACACGGGCAAGAGCTTCTTTGATGCTCGGCATACCAGAAGCCGAGCTTAGTCGTATCTCGAATGAATCAGGATTAGGCCACGTGGAGCGCGTCGGCAACCAGGAAGAAACGTACTTCACCTACGAGGAATTGCAGCGGATTTGCATGGACGCAGGACGCCACGTGCGGGTAGCCCACTAAATCAATATCTGGAGCACTTTGATATGCAGGGCATCTTAAGTTGACGCGGCGAGATGGGCAAAACAGAAACTCTCAAGATGTCTGTAAATAAACGTATGGAGACAGAAAAGGAGGAGGAAAATGAACGCCAAAATTGCGTTGGCACTTGCAGCGCTGTCCTACGTCCCCCTGGCAGTGGCAGGGAATGAGGCCGCATATCCCAAGGAAAAGGTAGCGGCGTTCGTGGTCGAGAAACTCGATTTGACTTCATTGCCGTCCGCGTTCCGGCCGAAGAAAGAAAAAGGAAAGAAGACACTCGCGGATTACGGATTCACGGCGCAGAGGATGGATGAAAACGAAGCCATGATCGAGGGAACGGGCGGAGTCAAGAGGTTGGCGATCAAGGTTCTCGACCAGAAATCCTCGGGAATCTACGTGTGTATTGCGGAACCCGGAGAAAGCGGGGGCGCGACAAAGGCGCAAAGCGTGGTCCTGCTGAAAAGGAAGAATCCGAATGCGTTGCTAAAGGGGCGCGAGTCGTTTCGAGAATTTGCTGCATGTCCAGTGATTGGTGGAAACGACTCCGCGACGAACTCGTACGGAGACTGAGGATTTCGTCGAAAACGGTGTACCCATCACGTTTGTGGGTTTGAGCGTTGTCGCCCCACAGACCCAAGGAGGTGTTCATGGTCGACACCGACGTGCAGCCTTAGCACCTCGCTCCCAATTGCCAGAATGAATTCTGCCTACTCTGCCACGCGAGACTCTTAGCTGAACACGAACAGAACGCAGTAGGTAGTCTGCGTGGGGACAATCTGTTGATAAAAGCATTTCTTGAAACGGCCGCTCCGCGCGGCGCCAATGTAGTTCTCCTCCTCGAAATCGTCATGGGGATAGGTCTATTGCTTGGCGCCCGACTCGCTCGCAAGGGGCGCTTTCGGCAACACGCCTGGTGCCAATCCGCCATCGTGCTTCTGAACCTCGCTGTAGTTACGGTGATGATGATTCCTTCATTCCACGTTTATGTCCTTTCAGGCCTTTCAGGGTTTCCGGCCAAGCTGGGCAAGGCCTACTACGCATTGGCGACGACGCACGGGGCGTTCGGAGCCGTAACGGAACTCGCGGGACTGTACATTTTGCTCTCCGCGGGCACGAGCATCTTGCCGGAAAAATTGCGAATCACCAAATACAAGGTGTGGATGCGAACCATCCTTGTGCTCTGGTGGGTCGTGCTGTTACTGGGAATGGCGACATACACGCGCTGGTACGTGCCGCATTTATTTCGGAAATGAAATCGAGGAGTCCTGAAAAGAGGAGGCTTTCCATTCTCGCGATGATGGTCGGAATAAAGCTTTGGGAATTTGGTCTACATAGCTGGAGTCCATGAGCTTGAATGAAAACCAGGTAGGGTTCCGGCGAAGGAGAAATCCATGGCTGAATATCAAATGACTTTAGTGGATCGGCAGAGAATCGCCAGAGATACGGTGGCATTCTGGCTTGACGCAAATGGTGCAAGCTTCGACTTCCGAGCTGGGCAGCATGCGGACTTTGTCTTCACGGACCCGTCCGTGCAAAGTGAAAGCGACAATTCCCGGATCTTCTCTCTCGCAAGCTCTCCTCACGACAAAAGGCCTGTCATGATCGCAATGCGCATGCGTAAGACTGCCTTTAAGAACGCGTTGAAAGCAGCCGCTCTTGGCACGAAGTTCACCGTGAGCCGCCCCAGAGGATCGTTCACCCTGCATAGGGATGTCACCAAACCTGCGGTGTTTCTCACCGGTGGCATCGGGATTACGCCGATTCGCAGCATCCTTCAGTGGGCCACCCAGGAACGTCTCCCACACAAACTGTATTTGTTTTATTCAAACCGAGAAGCGGAGGATGCGGCGTTCATAGAAGAATTTGAAAGCATGACCGCGCAGAATCCCAATTTCACTCTCATTCCAACGGTCACCGGGCATAAAACCCTGGCTTGGCCTTATGAAAAAGGCCACATCAATCGTCAGATGCTCACGCGTTATCTACTCGGGCTCAATGGACCTATCTACTACATCGCAGGTCCGTCGGGAATGGTCACTGCGATGACGGACCTACTCACTTCCTCGGGCGTCAGCGATGACGATATGAGGACTGAAGAATTTGGCGACTACAAGTTGTATCAAGATCCTGTGCAAAGCGATCAAAGAGCGGGCACGAATCCTTCAGATTCAGCACTATGACATTTGCCACGATGGAGATCTTGTGAAAAGTAGTTTGGCTGCGACTCGTGTCTTCTTCGTTCCGTTCATTTCTCTTCTTCTCTTTGGCATCGTCATCTGGAATTTCCCCGTGCTGGCGATCGCCCAATCCGCCGTCCCCGACGACGTGAAGCATGACACACCGGGCCAGGTCATCAAACAGGGCCAATCCCTCCATATCGATGTGGACCTGGCGCTTGTCAACGTTACGGTCACCGATCCGTATAATCGCCTGGTTACAGGCCTTGATCCCGACAACTTCCGTATCTTCGAAAACAACGTCGAGCAAGAGATCCAGTATTTCTCTTCGGAAGACGTACCCATTTCCATCGGCGTCATCTTCGATCTGAGCGGCAGCATGGCCAACAAAGTAGGTAAGGCCAGGGAAGCCGCCTTGCAGTTTTTCAAGACTGCCAATCCGCAAGACGAATTCTTCCTGGTCAGTTTCAACGACCGTGCAGAGGTTATGAGCACGTTCACCAGTAATGTGGAAGATCTGCAGAGCCGCATACTCTCAGCATCTGCGAAGGGCCGCACTGCACTGCTCGATGCAATATATCTGGGCCTCAACGAGATGAGGAACGCTCAAAACGCCAAGCGGGCCTTGCTCATCATATCCGACGGCGGAGATAACAATAGTCGGTACAGCGAGAAAGATATCAAGCGGCTGGTGCGAGAGGCGGATACCCAGCTGTACTCGGTCGGCATCTTTGACCCATTTGAGTATCGCAGCCGAACGCCAGAGGAACTCAGCGGCCCCTCGCTGCTCACGGAAGTGACGGAACTAACCGGTGGGCGCGCTTTTACGGTAGAGAATGTAAATGAATTGCCGGACATTGCCACAAAGATCGGCGCAGAGTTGCGCAACCAGTATATTCTGGGATACCACCCGAGTAATAAATCGCACGACGCGCGATGGCGCAAGATCAAGATCAAGCTGCGCGCCCCCAAGGGACTTCCGCCTCTCAGCGTCTACGCGAAAACAGGCTACTACGCGCCAAGCCTCTAGATTGCGCTAGTCGCAAGTGCAGTTCCCAATCGGAATTGCGTGCGGCGTTCACAGTAGCCTCTGTGCTCGCCTGCTGAATGTCGCAAAGCATTCGGTCGAGAGCCGAATGCTTGGTTTGATCGCGGTTCGCCGCGATTTATCCGACAAAACGCAGAGGCACTTGTCGCAGTTGGTTTTTATTCGTCTTTATTCCTCTTCATTGATCGTGATTGATCGTGATTCGCGCACTCGACACCACATCGCCGTAGGGCCGAATTTCCTGAAAATGTTCGTAACTCACTGCATGACAAAGAAGTTGGCTCCCCGGGGAGGATTCGAACCTCCAACATTTCGGTTAACAGCCTTGTGCCTGATTTAATCACAATTGTGCCGGAGCCGAGACAAATCGACGGGAATCAGCAAGTTCGAGCTAAATGGGCGTAGTCAGATTTACCTTCTCTTTGCGGTCTTTATTCACCATTTGCCGCCATTCATCACAATTCATATGACACTGGTATGACACTTCAAATTTCCATCGCTGTCGCCCTGTCAGCCGTTAGCTTTGTCCGGGCACAGGACGCGAAATCGAAAATGGACCAGTACATGGAGGCAACCGCGAAGGCTGACCATTTCATGCGGGCAGTCCTGGTCGCGCAACATGGCCGTTTCTCGTGCGCGACTGGGAGGGTTGCACCACCGGTATGATCGAGCCGCCTAATCCAATCCAACGTGGTCTGAAAACGTCCGGGTTCCCTCATCCTTATATATATAAGCATGCCGCTCCGGGTTCCCCAGGAGAGATTCTTGAGGCTCGAGGGTGAAGGGATAACCTGGATAGGAGGCCGTCGAGGCAGGGAATCGCGCCACTTTCCGTGCGCATAGAATTTGCGAAGCACAACCTGCCTTGCCCGGCAAAACAGGTTTTCGTGTCTTCTGTATTGACCGAACAGGCGAACTTCGCTATGCAGCGAATGGTTCCCCAGAGAGTTGCCAACCGCTGTAGCCGCCGACGTCTGATCAACAGCATTCCCGCCCACATGGAATCCCGCCGCGAAAGGCTGCCGGTTAAATAGACGAGAACGCCACAAATCGGGAGTTGTCACCTGCTATAGTGAAATCGAGTAGAGATTGGGCGACTCGGACGGTTGAGCTATGAATGAAATGGAACCGCAATCTCACGTTTTTCTCGCTGCTGGGGTTGCAGGATGTTTTCCTGAGTACCTTGAAGCTGCAAGCGACCTCTCTCTCAACGCATTGGCTGTGCCTGAACGTCTCTGGCGATTCTTTGTAAATAATAGCGAACAGTGGACGACGGTCAGTTCATTTTGGCGCCAAGTGGGAAAGAGTAAGAACAGCATAATTCTTGCGACGAATCCTGGGTTGATTGCCACGGGCGGTATGTATGCAATGGAATTAGAGTTTCTCAGAAAGCTGGGGTACTCCGCTGACCAGAGCGGAACGAGGCTGGATTTCGGGAGTGGACTGGAAGTAGTACTCGGAAAGACACCCAAAATCTCACTGAGCCCTATTCAGGTGCTCCTGCGTAAATTCTTCCCGCGGTCCACATTCCGCGAGCGCATGCGGCGAGCCCTCAAACCAGACGGCACTGACCCGGAACTCGAAGAAAAGGTTCGACAAGGACTACGATTCTTATTTCGAAATTTGCCAGCAAGCATAGTGTCAAACCACCGCTTCCCGAGAGCATTTGGGAACGCAGTACTCGTCGTTGCGGCAGATACGGTTCTCATGCGCGTCGTAAGGGACCGCGACGAATTACGATTCAATGTGGCCTCCGCGAACTCCCCGAAGGAATGGAGGCCTCTTCCAGTGGCACTGGCGGCGGTCCAAGGTAATGCGCAAAACCCAGTGCTGGCATCCCGCGTTAGCATTCACCAAAGCGGCGCGCTACTGGAGGCTGGCTTTGAACCCTTACGAGCCGCGTTCTCCCCCGAGAAATATCCAATAACAAAGACCTCGATGCAAGAAATCGAGAGGACAAAACGGGACGAATGGGTGGAGAAATTTAACCGCTCTCCGGCTGTCAGTACCCGTGACCACAACTAGGTCCCGATAAACAGCGATCGCGTCCATGTGGAATCCACAGCGAAAGGCACCGGTCAAATGGACGGGAAACGCCGCGCGGGAGTTAGCCCATAGACTCCTGGCCGACAACGGCGGTAGGGCCTGTTTCATATCAGAGGTTCATCCCTATGGGCGTGGGTAAAGGTTTCTTTAGGTGCCTCCAAGGTACCTGCTAGGCGATTGAAAGCAGCAAATGGAAAAACTGAACGAGGAACTTCAGCGGCGCGATTCTACGTGACAATGCCAAAAAGACGCCCTAAACTGGCCTGGAACGCGATGGACGCACTAGGGACCACATGACACTCAAGGCGAAAGACCTCTCTCCCGATCAGAAGATGGTTGTCGAAAGCTTGCTCGGGCGCTCCATTGCCGAGAACGAGGAGATCAGTATCCGCGCAACGACCTCACCTTCTGTCCCTGAGTGGCTTCAGATCTCTTGGAAAAGCGCGCAAGAGCAGGGACTGGATCAGCTCTCCGTGGAAGAGATTGATGCGGAGATAGCGGCGGCGCGGAAAGCGCGCCGTGAACGTCGGCCCTCGGAGCAATGATTCGGGTCGTCCTCGACACCAATATTTTGATTTCCGCGTTGCTGCAACCCCAGGGTTTGCCCGCTCGGACCTTTGTGATGGTGCTTGCCGGGACCACAGCACAGCTTTGCGTCAGCGGCGATGTATATGCCGAATATGAAGAAGTCATCCGGCGTCCCAAGTTTAACCGCAGCGAGATGATCATCGACCATGCGCTGCGCGCTATCCGACAGAATGGATTTTGGGTCAAGCCGTCCGAAAGGGTGCATGCCTGCTCTGATCCCGATGACGACATTTTCCTGGAGTGCGCCCAGGCCGCACACGCCAACTACCTCGTGACCGGCAATCTTAAGGATTTTCCTGTGAAATGGGCCGACACCCAGATTGTAACCGCTCGCCAGTTCCTCGAGGCCACGATGTGACTCCTTCACCTGCGTACCGTTATTGGCGTCCACGAGAACCCGGTTTTAGGGAAACCCGGCACATCAGCGATTTCCTTTTTTGATAGCCTTTGGATTTATTATCGAATTAAGTCCGAAAAAACAACATTACGACGAATACGAACAGGAATCCGGCGCGGTCATTCATTTGCACGCAAAATAGTTTGCTACGAACGCCTCAACTGTTGACCGCGATCCCGTCCACAAGTCGCCCAAGTTGTCACATTCTCATGGGCCAGCCGTCGGGAGGCGGCCAACCATGAGGAGCAAAAACAAGAAACGGAAACCGCCCCGGTGGAAAACCAAGCTCGGCCTTCCGGATCTGGATAACGCCAAAGCCGCCGTTCTTGCCAGCCTACATTCGCCGGAATCGCAGCGCAGCTATCGGCATGCGATTGACGAGTTTGTTGGATGGTATTGTTCAGAGCCTCGCTTGTCCTTCAACAAGACAGTTGTCACCCGTTACCGGATTCACCTCGAAGATCGCCGGCTGGCGCCGGGAACTACGAATGTGAGACTCGCGGCCGTGCGCAGGCTGGCCGACGAGGCGGCTGAAGCCGGCTTGCTGAGCCCAGAACTTACGGCCGGTATTCGCAGGGTAAAGGGCTCCAAGAGATTGGGTGTTCGCTTAGGGAATTGGTTAACCGCAGAACAGGCCCGCTCCCTCTGGCAGCTCCCAAACGCAGGGACGCCAAAAAGCAAGCGGGATCGAGCGATTCTGGCCGTTTTACTTGGCTGCGGGCTTCGTCGTCGAGAACTGTCCGACCTTACGCTCGACCATCTCCAGCGTCGCGAAGAGCACTGGGCCATCATGGATCTGGTCGGAAAGGGGCGTCACATTCGGACCGTCCCCGTTCCTGATTGGGTGAAGCGAACAATCGACGATTGGCTAACAGAAGCTGGTGTCACGAACGGCAGACTGTTCCGGCGTGTTTGCCGAGCTGGCACCGTTTGGGGCGAGGGAATAACAGAAAAAGTAGTCTGGCATGTCGTGAAGGAGTACGCCGCGAAGATTGGAGTGTCGAAACTCGCACCACATGATCTGAGGAGGTCGTGTGCCCGGCTCTGCCATGAGGCGGGTGGAGAGTTAGAACAAATTCAGTTCCTACTGGGGCATGTGTCCGTGCAGACTACTGAAATATCTTGGCTGCAAACAGCGGCTCCGCGGAGCAGTGAACGACCGGATAGGGATTGAGCCAGACTCCTGAAATCCAGTTATCACTCCAGACCATTTTCTGATTGGTCTGTCGATTTCCACGATCTGACCATATCATCGGCACGCCATGAACAACTCGCAGCGCTATGACAAACTCCGGGGCCGCGCGACAGAGTAAAAGTCAATAGACACGTCCATGTAGGGTACAGGCCAGCACTTCTCCGCGAACGCGACTATACATCCACTGACCTTCTTCGGTTCTAGGGAGAGCATTCCCGGTCGGTTGTGGAATCGCAACACCTGCCGTGAAACTGCGCCGTGTCGCTGCGCGTGAACACTCTTCTCCGCTGAAGTCTTGAAACTTACGTAGGAGGCTATAATCACGATGATACCGGAAGTCTGCGCTTGATGGGGTATGACCTGTGCGGAGGCGTGCCTTGATTAGACCTCAATGGCATAAGCTCTGGATCATCTCGCTTCTGCTGACAGCGCTATTTGGCTTCGCTTACGGTTGGAGTCAACGTGAAGAGAATCCGCCGCACATCATAACCAGAGAAAAAGAACCGCCTGAGTACAGGCTGTTGAAGAAAGGCCGTTATGACGAAGCCGCCAAGGCCATTCTCGAGTCCATCAAGGATGAGAGGAAAGACTATAGACGGTATCAGGACGTAGCGACGGTTTATTACGCTCGTGCGGCTAAGGACCCAGCAAATCGAGAGAAATGGATTGATCAAGCCTCGTCTTATGTAGATAGGAGTGTGAGCCTGGCTCCTACCGATCCAATAAACCAAATGTTGGCTGCATTTTATGTCGACCGGATCGGTGATGCTTCCAGTCAGCCTTGCGATTATTACGCAAAAGCAGGCAAGTACGCGCAAGAAGC
>WNFP01008103.1_pt1 | contig 12118 bp, 8 predicted proteins | sample 5400201 | NCBI WGS metagenome assembly WNFP01 (sample SAMN13153355, study PRJNA577476) | soil metagenome | isolation source: 115 cm saprolite under Madrone tree | place: USA:California | collected 2016-06-14
CGGGTTGGCCGCTGGTGTAGGTGGAGTCGGTGTAAGTCAGCATCAGCGTTCCGTTGAAATAGATCCGGTGCACGTTGCCTTGCGACTCCAGCCGCAACCGCCGGGGCGCGGTTCCCACGTTCACGTTGGCCGACGCGAGAAATGGGAAGTTCAACGAACCGTTGTCGTCGACCCGGTATAGTCGCACCTGTCCCGCATACGCAATGGCCAGATATCCGCTCCCGTTGCCCGCGCTCTGCACCCGGGTCAGCACGGCCGGCCAACTCGCCGTCCCCGGATCCTGATCGTAGGTGATCTCCGCATACTGATCCGCGCCAACCGCCGGCGTAACCAACCGCGCCGCGCTGAACGTGTTCGTCGAATACACGCCGTTGTTCTTGTGCAGGCTCGTCCACGACCCCGGCGTATCCCACATCCCGTTCTCTGACAGCGGGTCTTCCACTCCCGTGAAACTGCTCGTCGCCGTGCTGCCTCCGCCCGTGGTTCCCGCCGACACCGCGAAGGTGATGGCAAAATCATCGGTGTTGGCATTACCCGAGGCATCCTGGCAGCGCACGTAGTAGTTGTAGCTGCTGCCGTTGCTCAACCCCGTCACCGTCGTCGTGTGCGCCGTCCCACCCGTGCTGCTGAACGTGTTCGCCATCGATGCGTACGCCACTCCCGCCGTCGTCGCATACCTGCACGTCGCTCCTTCATTCGTCGTCAGCCCCAGGCTTGCCTGTGTCGTCCCCGCTGCCAGCGTTCCCGATGGCTGCCCACTCGTTCGTACCGGTGCCGTCGTGTCACCGGCCTTTGCCACAGAGAAACCAATGACAAAGTCATCGCTATTCGTACTTCCTTGAGCACTCTCGCAACGCACATAGAAAGCATACGAGCTGCCGCTCACCAGCCCTGAAACCACGGAAGAATGCTTAGTGGAGCCGGTAACCGCAAATGTGTTTGCCATCGACGCATAAGCGATGCCCGCGACCGTCGCAAAGCGGCAAGTTGCATTCTGGTCCGTATTCAGGCTGAGAGTGGCCTGCGTAACTCCCGCGGACAGAATGCCTGTGGGCAGACCGTTGCTGCGAAGGGCCGGCTTAGAGAAGGAGATTCTCCGAATCGTCCCGCCGTTTTGATCGGCGTAAAACAGATCCCCGGCCGGCCCAGTTTTCAAGTCCGTGGGACTCGCGGCTCCAAGCACGAAGGAACCGAGATTTGTGGGATCGGGTTGGCCGTCGGAACCCTTATACATCACCCAGATTTGGTTGCGCGCAGTGTCCGAGAAAAACAGTGCGCCCTCATACTGCTGTGGATAGCTTCCTGCGTTGTAGAACGCCAAACCAGAGATCGCTCCACGCCCTACGCCGGCTTCATCTCCGGCAACAACCTTTGATTGATGGTCATACGCGAAGTAAGGGGGCTTCGTTGCCGTCGTATCCGAATAGAGCAAGCTGCAAACGCTGAACGCTGAGTATGCAGTCGTGGCGCTGCCTTCGTAACACGGCCAGCCGAAGTTCTCCACCGATCCGGTCGTGGCATCCGGGATTCGATTGATTTCTTCCCAGCTGTTCCAGCCTCGGTCCGCGATCCAAATCTCCGGCGTGCCCGGGCGGAACGTCACGCGAGGGCTGCGGAGACCATAAGCGATAATGCGCTGGTCGTTGGCATCCACCGGAGCTGTTGGTGTTGCGTTAGCATCCAGCGCCGTTACCGCGCCGTCCAGCCAACCGCTGTACCAGCTGTGAACCCGGACGCCGCCCTGCACCCAGGTATGAGGGATCCCAGCCGCGGTCAACAGCTGGTGCAGCTGAATCATGTCTTGGGTCCAGGCCGACTGGTCTCCGCTGACCCACAACCGGTTCTGTGTCTGGAAAGCATGCGCGTTCCTGGCGATCAGTGAGGGAATGTTGTAGAGATCGTAGTTTGCCTGTGTGCCGAAATTCATCGGCAGGGCCGAGAAGGAGGAAAGATCGCTGAGCTGTGCAGGCGAATCCCATGCTGCTGCGGCACTGAATACATTGGGATGGCGGAGAATCAAAGACAGGGCACCGTTTCCCGATTTGCTGAAACCAATGAGGAACCGCTGAGGGACGTCATTGCCCTGTGCGAACGTGTCTCCGAATGGTACCAGATCGTTAAGAATGAAACTTTCCATGCGGTAATTCGGATCGGTTATGTTGTCCCCATACCAGGGCTCGTAATTGAATGACGGCGCGATCAGAGTCATATTGAAGCGATTCGGTGCGTCCAGCAGGCGCAACTCTTCCAGACCGTCGCTCCATAACGACGATGTATCAGACACTCCTGTGCCCACCGGTAACACATACAAAAACCGGCGAGGCTTTCCCGCCACTGGATTGGTCGGTTCGAGTACGCGGATAAATGTATACTCTGGACCCTGGTACGCCGAAGTGACCAGATAGGTCTTCACTCCGTTTGCGTCCACTGTCGGACTTGCGATGGTCATCGACGAGGTTTTCCGAACTGGTTGCGCGGTGTCGGGGTGCACGCGAATGATTGCTCCATCAAGCGTGACCGGGTCCCCCGGCGTGCGAAGGTCCTGGCTTCGCAGCGCACCCCCTTCGTTTACTGGATCTGGACTCGCCCTGTCTGCCTGCCCATAGTCGACAAACGTCGAACTTGCCCCGTCTCCTGCCGCCGCGTAAAGATTGCCATCGGGGCCGAATGCCAGATTTCCCACCGACTGCCCTGGATACTGCTGATACCAATCATTGATCAGCACTTGCTCCGTGCCGGCCATGACATTGCCGTCCGCTTGCAGACGGGAAAGCCGCCCGCTCACGACACAGCTGCCATCCGCTTGCGGACAGGGGTCCTCTGTTCCACCTGGCGATCCCCATGTCGGAGCGGCGCCTCCGATCGGCGCGTCGTAGGCGTAGAACACGTAGACGTATGGCACGCTCGGAAAATTGGGATCGAGCGCCATTCCAAGCAGGCCACGATTGCCGAAGTTGTGTACATTGGTCCGCAGGTCGGCGAACAGCGTGGGATTGCCGTCGCTCAGGCTTCGAAACACGAGGATTCTTCCGTCTTTCTGTGCCACGAATACCCGGCCATCCGGCGCGAATTGAAAGGCCGTCGGGCTGTCGAGTCCGCTAATCATTACGGATTCAAGAAATCCCGGCAGAGCGGTCGAAAACGACCACACCTCGGGTTGACTCATGGCATTGCCTGAAAGATCTCTCGCGCCCGATATGCTGGCGGTATAAGTGAGCGATCCGGTCAAGTCTGCATTCGGCGTCAGAGTGATCGTATTCGTCGAACTGTTGTAGCTCACGCTGGCGAGCACGGGCGTGTCCGACGAGTCCGCAAGAACGAATGAGACGCTGGAGGGCTGAATCGGCTCGCTAAACGTAGCCGTGACGGGGGAGTTCACAGGTTGCGCGATCGCGCCGGGAGCCGGAGTTCGCGCATTAACGCTGGGTCCTGAGTTGCCTTGAGCTTGTGCCGGCGAAATGCCGGACGCAGCGCACAAAAATAGGCCAACGATTGAAAGAAAAGATGTAGTAATCAGTGTATCGCGTCGTCGGAGCGCCAGGCTCGCGCAGGCGGAACTTGCTCGAAGCTCGCGCCCAGAATCTTTTTCAGGCAACCCACACCTCAAGATCCCCACTAAGTCGGTTCGTTTCAATTCAGCTTGCAGAGAAGCGAGATGTGGACTGGGCAGAGTCTTCCCCAGTCGGCACACATCGGGCCGGAAGTAACGCGTGGTTACTCCGCCCAGTTCCCGAGGATGGTGCAATTTCTTGTCCAACCGTTTCTTATAGAAACGCGTTAAGATTCAGTATCTTACAGAGATTCGGCGGAAGCGTTTGGACTTGCTTGAAGGAAACTTTCGACCCAACTCTGGCAAGTATTTGTCACTCGTCACACCCCGCGGCCCTAGTGCGTGGTTGGACCATATCGCTTGTGGGTTAGCCCCTCCATCGTCGGCGGGAACATCTTGATTGTAAGCAACGCGAATGGCTCGCCCGCCTCGATCTGTCTAAGCGGAGCGGGCGTTGCTCCAGTGCAGCACTCGGTGGCGCTCACCTGGAATGCGAGTCCCTCGACTGTGGCAGGATACAATGTCTACCGCGGCACGGTGAGCGGCGGGCCGTGTACGAAGATCAACTCTTCCCTCGTTGCTGACCTCAACCACACTGACGCGAGTGTGCAGAACGGCACGAGATACTATTATGTGACGCGTGGCGACAGAATTCTTTGGGAGACGGGAGCGCTCTTGAGAACTCGCTCAAGAGCGCCCGCGAACAGTCCTCAAAACTCAACGATTTAAGCCGCGAACCTGCGCAATAAGCAGAAAGCCCCAATCCCGCAACCTAGTAGCAGTAAGCTGGAAGGCTCCGGAGCGGGAGTCGTTCCGCCGCCAGTCAAGACGGTACCGACGGGTACGGTGGAGAGGGTCATGGTCACAAGCACATCGCCAGGGCTAGGCGGATCTGTGATTGTGAGGAAATTGTTACCAGCCAACAATGACTCGCAGACGCCAAGACATTCAGGAACGCTACGCTGTTCGCCAGACGGGATACAAAAGTTTGGCGCACCGACGTTACAAGCTGGAACCCCTGCCGTAACCGCGAATGAATTGCCGACACCGTTACCAAGCTGAGACAAAATATTCTGAACGCAATTCGCTGAGCCGCCGCACGATATGACAATATCCAATTCACTGGTTGCGCTAAGATTCGGCTGGAGGGCAAGAAATCCGAACACCTCGTCGCCGTTTTGGTTCGTCAATGTTATGTCGGCGGGAGACCCATTAGCAAACTGCCCGTTTGGCGAGCTGCTATCAAACGTGGTGCCGCCAAATTCGGTGCTCACGAAGTTATAAGACGTTATCGTGTTAGTTGTTACGTCGTAGACGAAAGAGCCTGACACAGTCTGGCCGTCAACGAAACTAAGATTGGCGGTGTCGGCCATCGCCGCGCCCGCTGTCATCAGAAGCGACACTGCCAGCCAAACAGTAGCTCTGGAAAGGCTACGTACCATAGTTGTCCTCCACCGTCGAGACTTAGGAAGTCTTAAGAACCCTGCTACACCTTAACTAGCACGTTAATTGCCGCAGCTCTTTGATCTGCCACCATTCTTGCCATTCTTGGCTAAGTATCTAAAGGCTATAGCTATGCGGCGCAGCTGCGCAGCCGCTGTGGTTATGTCAGCAGAAACATTTTGGGAAAGGGTTTGCACACATTTTGCTGCAAAGTTCCGGATGTCGGCCAATGCTCTTTGAGTGCAGACCACCAGCAACGCCCAGACGATTAGTCGAGAGCGCACCGGTCGTTGCCTCGGCAAGAGAAGAAAGCCTGGAATTGGGGAGAATCAGCTCACGAAGTTGGGTCTGGTTGGTAAAACAGGGGTCTGAGGAAGGTCCGAGAGGAGCGGCGAGTTGACCGATCGAAGCGGGCTACCGCGAGGAGAAATTGGTTCCCGGTGAATCGCGACAGTTGCGAGACTATTTTCTCTCTCGCGTTGTTGGTGTCATGGACCGGTCCATACGGAAGCGTGAAAGTGCCTCGCCCAGATTCTGGATAAAGGCTTCCGAGCTGAACAGATCAGCGTCGGGCCGCAAACTCTCGGGGGGGGCAACCGGCCCAACCTCATCCAATTGGAATTCACGCGCTACATCTTCAACAATCTTTGAGGAAATCGGCTGCTGGTGTTCCACATAGGCATTGATCAATGCATGCTCGCACAGTAGATTGATCACGCGGGGAACGCCCAGCGAATATAGATGCATCGTATCAACAGCCTGCGGGCTGAAAATCGGTTCTCCATTCGTCACAGCGCCAGCGATTCTCAATCTTTCGAGGACATAGGCGTGCGTCTCCTCTTTCGTGAAAGGCGCTGTTTTGCATCGAATGGTCATGCGCTGACGGAGTTGCCGCAGCTGAGGTAGCTTGAGCTTTTCTTCGAGCTCGGGTTGCCCGGAAAGCACAATTTGGAGGAGCTTTTCGGTGGACGTCTCGAGGTTCGTCAATAGGCGCACTTCCTCGAGCACCGGAAACGTCAGATTCTGAGCTTCGTCGATGATCAGGACAGCGGTTTCGCCCGCTCGGAACCGGTCCAGAAGCCATTGGTTCAGCTTCATTAGCTGCTGGCTCTTGGATGTAGAATCACACGCGATCTCGAACTCAGACAGCACAAAATCGAAGAGCTGGTTGGAATTCATGCGTGAATTGAAGAGGAACGCTGTCTTTGTCCGCTGGGTATTCAGCCACTCGAGAAGGCGGTTGACCAGCGTAGTCTTCCCGGTGCCCACTTCTCCGGTTAGTGTAAGGATCCCCTTCTTCGTTTGAATGCCATACATCAGACCAGAAAGAGCTTCCTCGATCTGTTTCGTAAGAAACATAAATCGCGGATCGGGGCTGACATTAAAAGGGTTCTCTTTTAGACCGTAAAAGCTCTTGTACATTCGCTCGTATCTCTCGTTCCGATTCCTGAATCCATTCTAGCGCCAGATCAATTGCCGGTTGGATTCGTCCGGTTACTACATCTTGAGACTACGGCAAGACAAACGGGCGCGTATGCCACTGCAGGTTCAACGCAACGGAATTATATGTCTGCATTGTACTGCAGGGCGTAAGGGTACATCCGGACTGAGTGGAATCATTGATATAAGCCGTGTAGGCCACGGCAAAATTCAAATTCCTGCCCAGAGGACGGCTGACGCCCCCGCCCGCAAACCAAGAATTGTAGTTTGGGAAGCTAGCTTGCATGGAATTCATGATTGCCGTGTTATGGGCGTAGCCAAAAGTAATGTTTGCACTCCAAATTCGACCCAGGTTCCGGGAGCCCCCGAAATTCACCTGGTCCACGGTCGAACCGGTGAAGACGCCACTACCGCCGGTGAGCCCATGAATATAGCCGGCAGAAAGGGCGCCCTTGCGAAGGCCATAGGTGAGATTGGCACTGGCGTTGGCCCCAATCCTGGACGATTGGGTGCCGAAGGGTACGCGGAATGTCGCAAAGTCTGCTCCTCCATAAAGCTGTAGGGCAAGGTGTCCAGTGATCTTTCGGCCGTAAGCTAGGTTTACGATGTGATCGCCGAATGCTTGTGGTTGGCCTGGATACTGGTAGCTGCTGAACCGGTACACGACACCGATGGTATCCTTAGAGCTAATTAGATAGTTATAGCCTAGGCTGCCCATTACAGAATTGTTATCAACGCTGCCCGCGTCCACAAAGCGTAGAATTCCATAGGAGCCGGAGGTTGTGATGGAACCTCGTGGAGAAATCAGGTAGTTGGCTTGGATAACTCCGGCATTACTGTAACGCGGACCGATGGAAGCATAGATGCTTTGATTTGGGACGAAATCGCTCCCAAGTCCTGGAATGGAAGGGCCGAGAGAACCCCCGACTCCCGGGATACCGAGATTTGTACCCCCACCAAAACCAAACGCGGATTGCGGCAAATAAGCGAACTGATCCAGGATCTGGAGTTGCCAACGATTCCAATGAAAAGTCTGCGAGAGGGCCAACTGCTGAGTATAGCTGTTTCCTTGCGTACTATTATTCGTTGAGAGAGCGCTTCCGCCCGAATAATTCACAGCCAGCTCCGAGCCACGCCAAGCTTTGAGCAAACTGATATTTCCATTCAGATAGTTGTACGCGGACCAGGCGGAGGAGTTCGGCTGATTGTACCCGTTCGATTGAATGGTGCTCGCGTATTGCAATCCTGGCACCCAGTAGCTATGGCGCATTTCGGGAGAACCTACGGTGGCGTTTTGGACGCCAGTGAGCGGGGTCGTGTCCGGTTGCAGTCCGTTGGTTGTATCCTGAACGCTGTTTTCGTCCTGCTGGTTGCCCGAATCAATGATTGGCATGGGATAAGTGCGGGCGGCGGGTTTCGGTGTTGTGTCTGTCGGTGCCTGAGGTTGCTCCTGGGCGCGCCCATTCAGCGCCCCAAGCAAAAGCGCAAGAGCGAAGAAACCGCCGCCGAGAATGGCCTTACGGAGGTTCATTTATGCACCTCACGGAACTACGATTACGTCCCCCGGTTGCAGAAGAATATTCTCCTCTTGATTCTTACCTTTGACGACTTCCTTGTAATTGAAAGGGTGCTTCGCCTGTTTTCCACCCTCGTTTCTGAGAATGTAGATGTTTTTCAGCTTTGCAAATTGCGTGAATCCACCGGCACTAGAGAGTGCCTGGAGGACGGTCATGTCTGGCAGTAGAGGTAAAGCGCCTGCCCGAGCGACTTCGCCGGTGAGGTAGACCCGGCGGCTGTTGATTGCGGTTACCGTCACGGTGACTTCGGGGCTGGTCAGGTATTTTGTGAGTCCGTCACGAATGTTCTTGCCTAGCTGGAGGGCCGTCAACCCAGAGGCTTGAATGTCATTCAGGAGTGGCAAGGAGATCTTGCCATCGGGACGGACGGGAATAGTTCTGGAAATCTCGGTTTCCTTCCAGACATCGATGCTAACAACGTCCTGTGGGCCAATGACGTATTCTGCATCGGTCGTTGTTGAAAGCGGACTAGTCGCTTTACTGGCGGAGTCGCTTTTGTGACTTGATGCACCGGTTGAGGCCTGTTTAGCGGTATCTTGCGCATAGGCCAGTAATGAGAAAGCCATCGTCGCGAGTAACAAAAATGGTCGGATGTGCATGATTGAATTTCGTCCCTTCAGCGCTCCAGTTCCCCGTTCAGCGCCCCGATCTGCTTGATCTTACATAGTAAGGACTTATAGCTAATCTGTAATTCCTGAGCGGCTCGTTTGCGGTTCCACCGCGTCCGTTCAAGAGCCTGCATAATTAACTCGCGCTCCGCTTCTTTCGAAGCGGCGCGAGCTGCTACTTTCAGAGAAGCGCCCGGCCCGTTTTTCATTGGCCTGTTGCTAACGATCCGGGCAGCCTGCAAGTCGTTCAGAACCATCTGGACATCACCGAAAAGCACGATTTTTCGGGCGAGATGTTCTAGTTCCCGAATATTGCCGGGCCAGTGGTAAGCGACCAGCGTTTGGATTGCTTTCTTACTGAGCGGGGAAACGCTCTTCTTCAAGGCGTTGAAGTGCTTATTCAGGAAGTATTCTGTCAGAATCGGGACATCCTCTCTGCGCTCGCGCAATGGAGGAAGGCGCAAACAAGCACCGTTGAGGCGAAAGTAGAGTTCGCGACGGAAGCGGCCTGCCTCGACTTCCGACTCGAGGCTTCGGGTCGTTGACGAGATGAAACGTGCGCACAACGTGTCGTTGGAGCCAGTGCGTTCTCCATCTGGCAGGTGAGAGAGCAGAACGCGCTGGCAGGGCAGATCCAGTTCTTGAATATTGTCAAGGTAAACGCTTCCAGAGACTGCGTGGTTTGAAAGCCTGCCCATGGCTTCATGGAATTGAGCGAGCAAATCGCCTGAATCAACGGCGGAGCAATTGATTTTCCAGAGGTGTGAGTCAGTTTTTTGAGAAAGGCGGTGGATCAGCCGGGCATAGGCATCCTTGCCGGTGCCGCTCTCTCCGAGAATCAGGACGGGGATATCGGTCCGGGCAATCTCAGCGGCCATGGCGTTTAGGTTGAGCACGGCCGGCCCGAGTCCATAGACGAATCCCAGCTCTGCTTGGCCTTCCGTGACGCTCGCTTCGATTTGGCCCATAGTGAGTATTCTCTGGCTCCTAAAGCCAGGCCCGACAAACTTACAGACATTGCCTAACAAAGAGGGTGCAAGTCCCCTTCCAGAAAGCGGAGGAAACAACCGAAAGCATGACCGGTGCTATCCAGCCTGTATTCTTATACTTAAGAGCAGTCTCATCGTAAAGTCGCGCCAGGGGGGGAAGAAGCCAAGTCCCGTAAAACTCCACGAAGTGGCAATTCTTTATCCCTTTCATATCAGTCTGCCGTTAGTCTCATAACATCAATTGACAGAAATGGATGGCTTGAAGACGAGCCGCAAGGGCCAGACTCCTATCTATCAATCAATCGTTGCGCAACAAACGCTTCGCCCGCGCCCCTTTTTTCGCAATGCATACTTGTCCGGAAACTGCTGTTCGGGGGCACCGGAACTCTGCCTCCGATAGCCTCGCCGTTTTGGTCCTTAATTCATGCGTCAACTCCTCCTCCGATAATTGCAAGCCAGCCGATGCATGATGTCATCGAGTGAACTCTCTGCATTTTTTAGCTCCCTAGTTCCTTAGTCGGTAGCATATGTCGAAATCGACTTTTTACGGGATAACTGCGTAGGTCTCGTTGGAATTGACACTCTCGTAACCTCGGGCATCCACTGCCCGAGTCGCATAGTAATAGGTTTTGCCGCTCTCGACCGTGCTGTCCGTGTATGTCAGTCCCTGAACAAGCGAAGTATTGATCTTCGCGTAATCGCGTCCGGGTGTCGTGCTCCGATACACGTTGTATCCGGCTACGTGCGAAGTGCTGCCTTTCCAGGTGAGCGTTACTTTGTGTTTTTCGCCCGACGCGTGCAGTTGGGATACCCCACCCGACGGAGGGACACCTATCGATAGGGAAGTTTTACCGTCGGTGTCAAACATGGTGAGATACGAATCAATGGGAGAGGCAGTGAGGGTTACGTGAGGTTTTCCGTTCTCGTAAAAGAGGTCAAGGCCGGGAATGCCGTTCTGCAGAGATAAGCCAGCACTGATTTCTTTCTCGTAGATGGCGAGGCCGACAAATTCCTTGTTGGCCCCAAGCTGCACTTGTTCAGTAGTTCCAGCCCTAGTTAGAAGTAGGAAGGGTTCATCCCCGCCGGTGAACGATGCGGCGGGGGTAGTTTGGTCACGAAAGAAGGTAAGCGCGGGTTTGTCCTTCATGTCCATGGACAGCCGTGCTCGCGTTTTCCCTGATGCATCCTGAAGCACAAACTCATTAGCCTCGATAACCTTTTTGGTCGTTGCTTGGCCCATTGCGATGACGGCACAGGCGACGATGAACGAAGCGATTCCAGCCTTCTTGAGGCGACGATTCTGCGCTTCAAGTTTTGCGACACGGCTTGCGATTGCTTCTAGACTAGATTCAGGAGTCTGCATGGGTTCCTCCAGGCTTGCGGTGGGACCGATACTCGGAGCTTGCGGAAGGAAAGAGCCACCGGGTGAATTCTCTCTCACTCTCGCGGTACTCATGCACCGCGGGTCAGATTAGCCAGTTATACTTCACGGCAATGCATTGCGGCGTCAGGAGGAACGCGTGTTGAAGTCCGTTCACGGTACCCACTCCTACAATTTGTCCTGCGACGTTAATCGCAACAGCGCCGCCGGGTAACCTACCTAAATCCGTAATGCCGTAGACCTCGGGCATCAAGCCCTCCTTTCGAAAACGACTTGCTCCACTCTTCACTAGCGCTCGGTGGCTAACAGAGCGAATCGGAATTCTTGATCTCTAAGAAAGCACCATAGTACACCCGTCTTGCCCGTCTGGTAATTACGCCGCGTGATGCTCTTCGAAACTACTACCGCCCCGGTGGGGACGCGCTCGTTGCGGGCAGCTTTCGTTTGACAAACGCTAGAGCTCCAATCATTTCGGTGCGATTTCCGCGGCAGAAAAGTTGGTCAAACCGAAATCGTTATTGCCGGCTAAGGTTCCTCTTTGATTGTAAAACCCAATACCCGGGCTGCCGGCGGAGTAGGTGCTATCCTTCGCTTGAATAATTGGAACTCCGTTGACGTAGCTGGTGAGCTTATCTCCAACCACAGTTGCCGCGATCACATCACCGCTATGGAGACCGGGACCCGTAGCGTCATCCAGGAGGGTGAAATTATTTAATGGACCGTTCCATCTGACGATTTGCGCGTGTCGTGATCCGTCCGCCGTACACTGAAAGTAAAACTCGTAGCCGGTGATGCTATGCGCGGTCACTGTGGTGCGAAGGCGTAGTTGCACTTCCTCAAAAATGGCGCTGTTCTGATTGACGGTGTGAACCGCCGCTTGGGCCATTTGGTTCGAGGCCCATGTGCCAGCAAGAACGGCCGTTGAATCGTTATAGGGTGGACCACCAGAAACGACCGTTCCAAAGGCAAGTCCGGGAACAGTTTGCACATTGCTCCAATCGAGGCCGACTATCCCGCCATTGATCCAGTTTCCCTGTTCAGAAATCGGATTCTCGGAGTGTGGGAAACTCGTGCTGTATGTCTTTTGTGTGTGCGGTGTGATCGAAGGCGTGGTGGGATTTATGTTTGGA
>WNFP01011144.1_pt1 | contig 12118 bp, 7 predicted proteins | sample 5400201 | NCBI WGS metagenome assembly WNFP01 (sample SAMN13153355, study PRJNA577476) | soil metagenome | isolation source: 115 cm saprolite under Madrone tree | place: USA:California | collected 2016-06-14
CGGCAAAATGTATGTTATGTTAAGTGCGTTTTTCCTGTCAACTCATTGTTTTCATTAGGGTTAGGGCCCCGGAGCACCGCCCTTTGACCGATAAAAAGAGCATCCTCAAATCGGCCTCGATCATCTCCCTGGTCACCGTCGTCAGCCGTGTTCTCGGCTACGTTAGGGACCAGCGCATCGCCCTCCTCTTGGGCACGACTGCATCTGCAGACGCCTATGTACTTGCCTACCGCATCCCAAACTTGTTTCGCCGTTTGGTTGCCGAGGGTTCCATGACGGCCTCGTTCATTCCAGTTTTCACGACCTACATGCGTGAGAAATCGAAAGAGGAAGTCTGGGACTTTGCGAACAAGCTTTTCTGGACCCTCGCTCTCGTCGTCGCCGTCATCACTATACTCGGAATGGTTTTCTCCCCCTCCGTCGTTCATTTGTTTGCCGGGAAGAATGTTGCCGGCCTGCAGGCGGTGGAGTTGAACAGGATCGTATTCCCCTACCTGTTTTTCATTGCCCTGGCCGCTCTCGCCATGGGGATTTTGAATTGTTTTCATCAATTCGGGCTGCCCGCCGCGACTCCCGTATTCCTGAATTTGGCCACCATTGCTTTTACATTTGCCGTAGTCCGGAACTATTTCAAGGATTCAGCTGTCGCTATCGTCGTGGGCGTGCTGGTGGGAGGAGTGTTGCAGTTCCTGATTCAAATCCCCTCCCTTGTGCGAAAGGGAATGAAGTTCAGTTTTGGGATCTCATTCTCACACCCGGCGATCCGAAACGTGGCGCGCTTGATGATCCCGCGGCTCTTCGGTATCGGCATCGGCCAGATCAATCTCTTGGTCGACACGCGGTTTGCCACCGCCACTCGCATGCCCCCTGGAAGCCTCGCCGCGCTCTACGTCGCTGACCGCGTCATGGAGCTGGTGCTGGGCGGCTACGCCATTGCCGTCGCCACGGCTATTCTGCCTATGATGTCTCACCAAGCAGCTGCCAAAGATTATGAGTCGCTCAAGAAGACCCTCTCGTTTTCCGTTCGCATCGTGGCCTTCATCACCATTCCGGCGGCTCTCGGCCTGATGATTCTGCGCGAACCGATCATCCGCGTGCTCTTCCAGCACGGCCAGTTCGTCGCGGAATCCACTCGCTTGACCGCCCGCGCTCTTCTCTATTACGCCGTCGGACTGCCGGCCCTGGCCTCCGTCAAGCTGATCGTCCCGGCGTTCTATTCCACGCGGGACACCAAGACGCCGGTCATTATCGCTTCCATCTCTCTGGTTCTGAATATCGTTCTGAACATTGTCTTTCTGCAATTCTTCTTCAAGCGCGTCCAGAACGGCGGTCCGGCGCTCGCCACGGCCCTGGCTACATTCTTTGATTTCTTCGCGCTCTTTATTATTTTCCGCCTCCGTTACGGCCCGCTTGGGACCCTGGATATCTTCCGTTCCTTTGCGAAGATTTCCTTGTGCGCCGCCGTCATGGGCGTCGCCTGCTGGTTCGGGAATTACTACACCATGTTCACCCTGCACTCGCGCTTCCTCGTGCAGCTCCTTGTTTTTGCTGCCCTGATCGTCGGAGCGACCGCCCTTTATCTGGCCCTTGCTTGGCTCTTCCGCTGCCATGAAATCGAGGAAGTCTACGGAATTGCCACGCGGCGCACCGCCGGCGCGGGGGAAGGATACTTGGAGCCCTGATGGAAATTACGGCAACCATCTCGTCGTTCTTGACCCACGTGCGGGTGGAGAAGGGGCTGTCTTCCAACACCGTATCCGCGTATCGTCGCGATCTCGTAAAGTTCGATGAATTTGCCCGCAAGCGGAAGCTCAGCCTCGAGGCCGTCAGCCGCGACGATCTCGTCGATTTCCTCGCGGGGCTCTACCGGCAGAAGTTGGAGAGCAAGACCGTGGCTCGGCACCTGGTCACCTTGCGTAACTTTTTCCGTTTCGCCCAGATTCAGGACCTGATTTCGGAAGACCCTTCCGTGAATCTCGAATCGCCGAAGGTCCGGCGTTCCTTGCCGGGCTATCTCCGCCTCGAGGAAGTCGAGCGCGTGCTCAACCAGCCCGATGTCAAGACTCCTCTCGGCTTGCGGGACCGCGCCATGCTCGAGGTTTTGTACTCGACCGGCTTGCGTGTATCGGAGCTCACTGGGCTGCGCGTCACCGATCTCGATGCCAAGGTCGGCTGCGTTCGCTGCATCGGCAAGGGCGACAAGGAACGCATTGTTCCCGTTGGCAAGAAAGCGCTCGCCATCGTCGAAAAATATCTCCGCGACGCCAGGCCGAAGTTGCTCGGCAAAGTCACGGGCAGTCCCACGTTGTTCGTGAATCGCCGCGGCGCGCAGTTGAGCCGAGTCGGCGTGTGGAAGATACTTTCGGCCTATGGACGGCAAGCGGGCATGCGCATGGGTCTTACGCCACATATGCTGCGGCACAGTTTTGCCACGCATTTGCTCGAGCGCGGCGCGGACCTCCGGTCCGTTCAACTCATGCTCGGGCATGCCGACATTTCGACCACCCAGATTTACACCCACGTCGTCGAGGAGCGGTTGAAGCAGATTTACAAAGCGCATCACCCGCGTGCATAACGCGGTAGGCCAGGGGAACTCATTGCGGGTGCCTCCGCGGCGGTCAGCGCGGACACCCTGAAGCAGAAGGAGCGCAATGCCAGACTATATGTTTTTGCTGGAAAGCCGGCTCTCGCCGGAACAACGCGCCGTGATGCTGCGCGTGCAGGAACTCTCCGCCGCACTAGGGTTCAACGTGTATTTGACGGGCGGAACCGTCCGCGACCTCGTTACCGGCGCTTCCCTCCGCGATCTCGATTTCACCGTGGAAGGGAATCCCTCGAAGATCGCTCACGAACTCGAAAAGGGTGGCGCCAAAATCCTCTCCGAGGATGAAAAACTTCGCCACGTCGAAGTGCTTTTCGCTGGCGACTGCGAAGGTAGCATCTCCGCGGCCCGCGACGATCATTACGTTCGCCCGGGAACACGCCCCGAGATTCGCTGGTCCACCATCATGGAAGACTTGCGCCGCCGCGATTTCTCCCTCAACGCCATCGCGATTTCGCTGAACCCCGCCTCGCGCGGATTGCTGCTCGATCCCACCAACGGGCTCTCCGATATTGAGCGTGCCGAAGTGCGTGCCCTGACCATTCACAGTTTCACGAATCAGCCGGTCCGTTTATTGCGCGTCTTGCGCTTCGCGGCGCGCATGGGCTTCAAAATCGAGCAGCGCACCCAGGAATGGTTTGACCTGGCTATCGAACGCAATCTGCAGCAGACCATCGCGCCGGAAGATGCCGGCGGTGAGCTTCGCGCCGTTGCCCGCGAGGAACGGCCGTCCGTTGTGCTGAAGGCGTGGGAAGAGCACGACCTCCTTGAGGCCGTCAATCCCGTGCTGACGAAAAAACATCCCGCTTACGACGCCATCGGCCGCCTGATGAAGGTGCGCGAAGACCTGTTCACCGCGGGCTTCCGCCCGCGTCTCGCCGCTCCTATGCTCCTCGCCATTTTGGGACGCTTGAAGGACCGGGAATTGGCTAACGTCCTCTCTAAGGCCGGATTCCGTTCTGCCGAATCGGAAGCCGCGCTCGGTTTTGAAGAAGAATCGTTGGAGGCTCAGAAGGAGCTCGTTGGGCGAAAGATGAATGCTCCTGTCGATGCGTTCCGGTTCCTCGAAAAGATGCCGCTCGATCAGGTCGCGTACCTGATGGCCGAGTCCAATAAGTCGGCCGCTCTTTCTAAGATTCGGGCCTTTCTGAACAAATGGCGGCCCATTCGCATCGCACTGCCGCTTGTGGCCAGCGAGCTGGAAGCGCTCGGTATGCCGCGTGGAACAAAGTTCGACCAGATCGTCGAACAAGTCTTCGCCATGCAACTCACCGGCCGGGGCAAGACGCGCGAAGAGCGCGAAAAAATTCTGCGCAAGCTCAGCGGCATCAAGGAACCGCCGAAAAAGAAAGAGAAGGAAAAGAAGCCGGTAAAGGGCGCTGACAAGGCTCACGCTGCTGCGGCGATGGGCGACGCCGCTCATAAGAAGCACGCCGCCGCAAAAATCGAGGCGACAAAGCAGGCAGCCAGGGGGAAACCTGCGCCCCCCAAGCCTCACGCGAAGCATGCCGCCCCGGCATCTCACGGCAAGAGCGTTGCCTCCGGCAAGAAGAGTCACGGGCGCAAGTAGCGCGTTGGTTGCGGATCCGGAGAAATCTCGCTTCTAACAATCGCAAGGCTCGCACCGCAAACTGAATCGCGGCTTCTAGTGTCCCGAAGCCTTTGCGCCTGACGGCAGTCTTTCAAACTCCTGGTTCAACCAGATGACGAAGGCATCCATAGTCTGGGGACGTCCCAGGAAACTCTTCACCAGATCGTTAGCAGGCATGGATCCGGTCTTTTCCAGCACCGTGGACCGGTAGCGCAGAGCTATTTCAGGTGCCAGTAGGTCGTTGCGATCGAACTTGTTGAAGAAGTCCTCGGCGATCACCTTATCCCACAAGTACGTGTAATAGGCAGACGAATAACCGACAACGTGCACGAAAGACGCGATCTCATGGTCGCCTTGGACAGGTCCGTAAGGCAGGAATCTCTTGGTGTTATCGGCAAGCGCGTTCTCCAGCTTCGCGGGATCCGGTGTCGTGTTATGCAGATCGAAAGATACATTTGTATAAACGAGTTGCCTGCGTGCCCAGAGCCCGCGCCCAAAAGCGTCGGCCCGGTTGGCACGTCGAACCAGGTCGGCGGGGATTGGCTTACCAGTCTGAAAGTGGTTGGCAAAGGTGGCGAGAACCTTTGGATCGTGCATCCACTCCTCGAGCATCTGCGATGGCGCTTCGGCAAAATCATTCTCGAGGTTGCCGCCGAATCCCGCCCACTGCTGCTGCCCTTGGAAAATCCAATGCAGCAGGTGTCCGAATTCGTGAAAGAACGTCGTGACTTCGCCGTATTCCATCAATCCAGGCTCACCCGGTTTTCCACCTGAGAAATTGCAGATCAATGTTGCCTCGGGTAGCTGCTGTCCGCGCTTTCCATCGAGTATCGGATCGGAACTAAACCACTGGTCTTTGCCAGGCCGGGGATGCATGTCGAGGTAGATCCGGCCCAGCCGATGGTCACCCTCAAAGAGGTCGAAGGAGCTCACTGAAGGATCCCAGGTTACCGCATCATTGGCAGGACGAAACTTAACTTTGAACAATCGGGATGCGACGTCAAGAATCCCCTGCTGGACGCGATCGTATGGGAAATACGGCCGTGCCGCTTCAGAATTGAAGTCAAACTCCATTCTTCGAAGCTGCTCGAAATAGTACCTCCGATCCGGCGTGGAGATTTGGGTGAGCGACGGACGCTGTTTACGCGCCAGCGCCAGCAGCATTTGGTATTCGCGATCGGCCACCGGGCGGGACGCAGCGTCAATTTGGTCGATGAAGTGGCTGATGGTTTGAGAATTGAGGGCCATCTTGTCAACGGCATTCAGATCCGACCAGTGCTTATAGCCAAGCAGGTTGGCGAGTTCTTCACGCTTCTTCAGCAGGCCGGCGAGCACAGTGACATTCTGGGGATACGCGCGGTCCTCATAAGCGAGGTACATGCGACGGCGCAGCTCGGCGCTGTGAGCAAAATCCAGCACCGGGGTTACATCCGGAGAATCACTGGTGAGAGTAATGCTGCCGTCGGCGGCAGGCTTGTGGAGGTTGATGTAATCGCCGGGCAAGCCCTCAAGTTCCGCTTGATTCTTGACAACCACCTTCAATTGGGACTCCTGGGTGTTCCGCTGAAATTGGGTGGCGAGCTTGATAATGTCGTCGTTCAGCGATTGGATGCGAGCGCGAGTTGCGTCGTCTTTATCGACGCCAGCGAGGCGGAATTCGAGGAGGGTGCGATTCACATAATGTTGCGTCGCAGGGTCCGCCTTGGAAATATCCATGCCGGACAGCGCGTGGAAAATCGCCGGGTTAAGAGAGAGGGCTGTGGCCACTGCGCTGACTTTCTGCACCATCGCTTGCGCACGGTCGCGTACGTTAGCGTCCGGATTCACGACCTGCATCAAGCCGGACTGGTTGCCAACCGTGTCAAGTTCTTCAACCGCATCGTCGTAAGGCGAAAGAGTGTTTTCGATCGTGCGTGGCCCTTTAACGGCCAGAAGTTGATTAAGAGATTTCTGAACGCCGTCCAGATGCTCATTGACCCGCTTCTCGAAGATTGCCGGATCCAGAGGCTTATCCCAAAGATGCGGACCGTACGCAGCGGTCTGGGCAAAGGCACTTTGGAAGCCTCCCGCGAAAAGCAGGATCGCAAGGTCCCGAACCACCCGAACGCGGAACGTCATAGCTGCCCTCCTCTACGAGATACATTGCGCCCTGCGCGATGCGATCGCAGTGTCAATTGAACTGCCTAGACGGTTTGGACTATCCGCGCCAGGGAGAATACATCCAAGGTGCTGTTTTCGAAAGCCTGGATCCGAATCCCGCGAAGGATGGTGAGCGGGTTACAACCACAGATTGTTCTTGCGGTTTCCTTTCTGCAGGTCTCTTAGCATCCGCAGCATATCGACTTTCTCCGTATCCTGTTAGAATCAGCTTCCATGGGCCAACCGCAGTTCGTCCATCTTCACGTTCATACGGACTACAGCCTGCTCGATGGGGCTTGCGAAACCTCCGAGCTTTTGGATGAAGCATCCCGCCAGAAGATGCCCGCCGTGGCCATCACCGACCATGGCAATCTCTTTGCCGCAGCGAATTTCTTTTACGAAGCCAGCAAGCGCGACGTCAAGCCCATCATCGGCTGCGAAGTCTACGTGGCCAAGGGCAGCCGCCACGAGCGCGGCGAAAAAACGAACGGCGGCAACGGCCAGGATCGCGGCGACGCCGAACCCGGAATGCGCGGCTCAAATCATCTGGTGCTCCTCTGCGAGTCTCTCGAGGGTTACCACAATTTAATCAAGTTGGTCTCCTCCGGTTTTCTCGAGGGTTTCTACTACCGCCCGCGCATCGACTACGACTTGCTTGCGAAGCACAGCAAGGGCTTGATCGCTCTTTCCGCTTGTCTGCGAGGTCCGGTGACGGAAGCAGTCGTGGATCAGAAGTACGATCAAGCGCGCGAGAATGCTTACCGCTTGCGAGATGTTTTCGGCAAAGGAAATTTTTTCCTCGAAATTCAGGATCAGGGATTGCCGGTCGAAAAAGATGTCAACCGCGAATTGGTCCGCCTTTGAATTGGTCCGCCTTTCGAAAGAGACCGGTATCCCGCTCGTCGCTACCAACGATTGTCATTACCTCCATCACGAAGACGCTCACGCCCAGGAAGTGCTGCTCTGCATCCAGACCGGCAAAACCATGAGCGACACGAATCGCATGAAGTTCCAGACCGACCAGTTTTACTTCAAGAGCGCTGTCGAAATGGCGCAGGTTTTCGGCGAGCTTCCCGAAGCATTGAGCCGCACCGTGGATATCGCTTCGCGCTGCAACGTCAAAATCGAGCGCATCCCCAATCCTTTCCCGGAGTTCAAAGTCCCGGAAGGGCATACTTCCGCGAGTTATTTTGAATCGGTGGCGCGCGAGGGATTTGCCGCCCGCGTTCCGCAGCTCGAGCGCCAAGCGCAGCAGGGATTCCTGCGGAATTCACTGGCCGAGTACGAGCGCCGGCTCACCTCCGAAATCGAAATGATCAAGAAGATGCGCTACGAGGGCTACTTCTTGATCGTCTGGGATTTTATTCACTACGCGCGCGCACAGGACGTTCCTGTCGGGCCGGGGCGCGGTTCGGCGGCGGGGAGCCTCGTAAGCTACGCCTTGCGCATCACCGACGTCGACCCTTTGCAGTACAACCTGCTCTTCGAACGTTTCCTGAACCCCGAGCGCGTCTCCATGCCCGATATCGACATCGATTTCTGCATGCGGCGTCGCGGCGAGCTGATCGAATACGTGACGCAAAAATATGGCCGCGAAAATGTCGCGCAGATCATCACTTTCGGCACCATGGCCGCGAAAGCCGCGGTGAAGGACGTCGGCCGCGCCATGGACATTCCCTACGGCGAAGTGGATCGCCTGGCCAAGCTCATTCCCACCACCCTCGGCATCGAGTTGAAAAACGCCTTGGAAGAAGCCCCCCAGCTCAAATCGGCCATCAATAGCGATGAGCGGCTCAAAGATTTGATGGCCGTGGCGTTGCGTCTCGAAGGTTTGTCGCGGCACGCTTCCACCCACGCGGCGGGCGTAGTGATTTCTCCCAGACCGCTCACGGACATTGTCCCGCTCTACAAGTCAAACCGCGATGAAATCACGACCCAATACGACATGAATGCGCTCGAGCGCATCGGCCTCCTGAAGATGGATTTTCTTGGCCTGACGACGCTCACCGTGCTTCACGATACCGTTCGCATGATCCAGCAGAACCGCGGGGCGAAAATCGACATCGATAATCTCGCCCTGGACGACGCCGAAACCTACAAACTCTTCGCCCGCGGCGAAACCACCGCCATTTTCCAGTTCGAATCACACGGCATGCGCGACATTCTTCGCCGTTACCAGCCGACCCGCATTGAAGATCTCACCGCTCTCAACGCGCTGTACCGTCCCGGCCCCATCCAGGGCGGCATGATCGACGATTTCATCAACCGCAAACAAGGCAAGACCAAGGTCAGTTTCGAACTCCCGCAGTTGAAAAACATTCTTGAGGAAACCTACGGCGTCATCCTGTACCAGGAACAGGTGATGCAAATCGCCAATCTCCTGGCGAGTTTTTCCCTCGGGGAAGCAGACATCCTTCGCCGCGCCATGGGAAAGAAGAAGAAGGAAGAGATGGCCGCGCAGCGCGCGAAGTTCATGACTGGATGCGCTGCCAACAAAATCCCAGAGAAAAAAGCCGAGCGCATCTTCAACCTGATGGAGGAGTTTGCCGGCTACGGCTTCAACAAGTCTCACTCCTGCGCCTACGCTTTGCTCGCGTATCAGACGGCTTATTTGAAAACGCATTATCCCGTCGAATTCATGGCCGCCCTCCTGACCTCGGAAGCCGGCAACACCGAGAAAGTCGTGAAGTACATCAATGAAGCGCGTGGCATGAGTATTTCCATTCTCCCGCCCGATGTGAATGAGAGCGATCTCTACTTCACGCCCGTCGGCGAATCGATTCGCTTCGGTCTCGCTGCGATCAAGAATGTTGGCGAGAACACCGCCAAGGCGATTCGTGAATCGCGTCTGAGTCAGGGAGAATTCACATCGCTCTATGATTTCTGCGAACGTATCGAATCGCGCTTTCTGAACAAGCGTGTGTTTGAAAGCCTCATTAAGTCGGGCGCCGTGGATTCGCTCGGTCCGCGTGAATCCATGCTGGCGTCGGTGGATGACGCCGTTGCTGCCCTGCAGCGCGCTTCGCGGACGCGCGAGTCTGGCCAACACGGATTGTTTGGAACCGCCGCTGCCCCCGCGCCGATGCCGTTCGAATTGCTTGTGGCTGCGCCCTGGAGCGAAGAAGAGCGCCTCGCCAGCGAATACGCCATGCTCGGTTTTTACGTTTCCGGCCATCCGCTGGCGAAATACGCTTCCCGTCTGATGGATCTGAAAACGGTTTCTCTCGATCAGGTCGAGGAACAGCGAAACGGAAAAGACATCACCGTTGCCGCGTTGATCGTCGGCACACGTCCCATGCGTTCGAAAAAGGGCGCTCGCTGGGCCATCTTCACAATCCAGGATATGACCGGCGTTCAGGAACTCCTCGCCTTTCCGGAAAGTTTTGCGCGCCTCGAACAGGTCCTGAAAGCAGGCAATCCGCTTCTCCTAAAAGTTCGCGTGCAGGTGGAAGAAGCAGGCACACGGCTTTCGCTGCAGGAAGCGCGGCGGCTGGAGGAAATGGCGGAGGGCGCCGCATCCAGCGAGCTTCGCGTTCGAATCGAAATGCAATCGCTGAGCGAGGATGCTCTCGACCGTTTGGAAGATTTATTTGCCGCTGCGCCCGGACCGTGCCACGTCGTGTTCGAATTGTGCTCGCCGGATGGTTCCATGGCCGTGCTGCAGGCGCAGCAGCGCGTGAAAAGCACGCCCGAATTGGTGGAAGCGGTCCGGGAGATTTGCGGCAGCCCCGCCGTTCGAATGGTGCCGGAATGAGCCCAAAAGAAAAAACCAAAACCGGCGTGCCGCCGCCGCACCGTTCGAAAGACAGCGACCGCCAAAAAGAAATCGAGCGCCAAAAAGAAATCGAACGCCTGGAAAAAGATGTTGAGGAATTACGCCACCTGGCCGGAAACGCGGACGCCGACGTGGAGTTGGGACGCATCCGCGAGCAGGTCGGGGAATTACGGCGCGAATTTTACACCCACCTGGGGCCGTGGCAGCGCGCGCAGATCGCGCGTCACCAGCAGCGTCCGTACACGCTGGATTTTATCGGTTTGCTGTTTACGGATTTTATCGAGCTGCACGGGGACCGCGGCTATGCCGACGACAAGGCGATCATCACGGGATTGGGAAAATTTCACGGGCGGCCGGTGGCCATCATCGGCCATCAAAAAGGCCGCGACATGAAGCAGCGGTTGGTGCGAAATTTCGGCCAGCCCAAGCCCGAGGGGTACCGGAAGGCTTTACGCGTGATGCAACTCGCGGCGAAGTTTGGCCGGCCGATTCTTACGCTGATCGATACGCCCGGGGCTTATCCGGGGATCGACGCGGAAGAACGCGGACAGGGCGAAGCGATCGCGCGAAATCTTCGAGAGATGGCGCGGCTGCAGGTGCCGGTGATCGTCACGGTGACGGGCGAGGGCGGCTCTGGCGGGGCGCTGGCGATTGCGGTCGGCGATCGCGTTAACATTCTCGAGAACAGTTTCTATTCGGTGATTTCGCCGGAGGGGTGCGCTTCGATCATCTGGCGCGATTCCACGAAAGCGGAAACTGCCGCCGCAGCCATGAAGATCACGGCGAAAGATTTGAAAGAGCTGGGCATCGTGGACGAGATCGTTCCGGAGCCGGAAGGCGGCGCGCACACCGACCATGAAGGAGCGGCACGGTTTCTCGATGAAGTGCTGGACCGGCAGCTGGCGGCGCTGACGAATCAGCCCATCCGCGAACTGCTTCAGGCGCGCTACCAGAAGTTCCGCAAGATGGGGCAGTTCTTCGATTTGGGGAATTAGCAGATAGTCAGCAGTGATCAGAGAATAGTGGTCCGGTCGAAAGGAGCCGATGCCGTCGTCTAGAAAATCAGCCCTGCAACTCCACTGGAGGAGCGGTGCTCTGATCGGCCGTAGAGCGTTTTCTAGGTCGGACGCGCACGAGGTAGTACCAAACAAAGGCGTAAGGGACAAATGCGAGCACGAAATACGCTAAAGGTGATTTTTCGGTGCGTAAGCATTTATACATCATCCAAAATGCTCCCAACGGCGCACCTACGAAAAGCGCAATCAACAAAGCCACGAGCATCGTGGTTTTCGGATACCAGGCGCCCAGGACGACCCATGTCATAAACGGCGTCAGGGCAGCGAGGACTGAAAACGTGAGCAGGTGAATCGCGGCGTGGACATTTTTCGGATCCGGCATGACCATCTTCTCAGTCTACGATAACTTCACACTTGCTGATTAACTGGTTGAATTTTGTCGCGTTTAACGTAATCTGGCCTCCAAATCCTGGGACGAGACTAAGGACGGGTGGCCAGGGTTCTTTCTTGTTTTTTCCGTTCGACGGTGCTCATCGACGAGAGGATACCACTGTTGCGATACACCGCGACGTACAAACGAGGGTGCCCCACGCGTCGGTTTTACGCGTGGGGGTTTTAGTTATGCCGAAAGGTTTGAAACGCTATGGACGCGGAGATCTGCACTTCCTCACGTTCAGTTGCTATCGGCGCCTGCCGCTGCTCAAAACGAGACGGGGTTAGATGTCGAGGGGGGGCTTGATGTAGGCGGCGCCGTGGCGATGGAGGCCGGCGGAGGGGATGGCTTGGGAGAAGACAATGCGGATGGGGACGAAGATGGCGCCGGTGCCGGGAGTGAAGGGCACGGCGACTTCGACGCGGGTGCCTTCGGGATATTGATTGCGGCTGCGGAAGCTGAGGCCGCCTTTGGAGAGATCTTCGCAAACGGCGATTTCTTCTTGAAAGCCGCGGTGGCGAATGCAGGCCAGGACGCGAGCTTTGATGCGCGTGCGATTGCG
>WNFP01003827.1_pt1 | contig 12117 bp, 10 predicted proteins | sample 5400201 | NCBI WGS metagenome assembly WNFP01 (sample SAMN13153355, study PRJNA577476) | soil metagenome | isolation source: 115 cm saprolite under Madrone tree | place: USA:California | collected 2016-06-14
TGTCGTAGCCGTCGTCGCGCTGGGGCGAGGGATAGAACGGCAGCAGCCAAATCGCAGTGACCCCTAACTCCCGCAGATAATCCAGCTTTTCCATTAGACCGCGGAAGTCACCCATCCCGTCACCGTCGCTGTCACAAAACGTTTTAACGTGCAGCTCGTAGATGACGGCATCCTTATACCAAAGCGGATCTAGAGATGTATTATTCGGCCCCTGTGCCATGCGATTAACTTTTGACGTACAAAACGCGGGGCGCAATCAACCCCGAACACTTTCTGGGTCAACCGATTTCGGATCCGGAAAACTGGTGGACGAATTCGCCTTCGCAGATTAAGACACGCGGTTACGATCCCGCGCTCGATCTTCTTTTGATTCTACCAATTCTTCATCTTACATGGGACAATCCAAACTAATTGCTTCCACGCGCCGCAAGCCAAAGAAACGCGTACGCCTGGCAAAATCGCGACCGCGAGCGGTCACTGTCGCGCCGCAACTGGAACCCGGAGCCCCCAGTGACTTGGACTTGATGCAAGGGATTCAGGCCGGGGATGCGGATGCGCTCTCTCAGCTATACGATCGGTACAACGGCATTTTGAAGGCGCTCATCTTGCGAGTCATCCACAATGAGGCTGAAGCCGATGATCTGTTACAAGAGATTTTCATGGAGATCTGGAACCAGTCAAAAAATTTTTCTTCTCAAAAGGGCAAACCTCTTGGCTGGATGGTGACGCTTGCCCGGCGCCGCGCGATCGATGGTCTGCGGAAGAAGCAGGCTTATGCGCGCGCGGAGGAGCGTTTGCAAAACGAGACGGAACAGCAGCCCGATGCCTGGGTGAATAATGCCACCGAAGAAGAAATCCTGCTCAGCGACACGCGCTCTCTTATCCGCAAAGTCATAGCCGGCCTGCCACCCCCACAGCAGCAGGCAATCGATCTCGCATTTTTTAAGGGTATGAGCCAGCGCGAAATCGCCGCAAAAACGAATACACCGTTAGGGACGGTAAAAACGAGGCTTGAATTGGGGCTGAAAAAAATTTATGACGGGCTCAAGGAGCTGAGAGATGAACTTTAGTGAGTTCCAGAACCAGGCGCGGCTCTATGTCATTGGCGCGCTGGAGCCGGAGGAATTGGAGGAGTTCGAGAACGCCCGGACGAAATTCGGCAAAAAAGGCGAAGACTTCATCACCAAATGCTACGCCTTGCATGAGGCATTTGCGCTAAGTTTGCGACCGGCGAAAGCGTCTTCCTCAATCAAGGACCGGCTGATGGCTATGGTAAAAGCAAAGAAGGAAGCCTAGTTGCCGGACCTGCTTTCTCTCAATCCTCCAGTTCGCGCAGGATAAATTCTTGGAGAAAACCGTAGAAGTTTACTTGGAACAAGCTCAGGTCCCGGCGCGATCCGATGGGCGAACGGAAGTGGTCGTTCAGCTCGTTTTCAGTGAAGTTATTTTTTGCAACTATGACAAGGCGTGCCTGATTAAGTGCGCTTAGCCATGCATCGGAGTGTTTGGCAGGAATGCGCAGCGTGCGGTTTGCGAAACTTTTTTCGTTGCCGTTTAATTGCTCCAAATCAGTCGCCACCGTCTCTGTGGCCGTTTGAAAAAGACGTCGCAGCTCCGGTTCGACGTAAGTCTTCCACTCCGCACAAAGCTCGGTTTCTTTGCCGTTTGTTGGAGGACTGAAAAGACGTTGTTCGGCAGTCGTCGCACCAGCCGGATTGGCGCTCCCCGGAATTTGTCGAAGCAGCTCTGCAAGAAACGGGTCCAGCTCCGAGATCTCGATCGCACCTTTGCGTCGGCAAATCTCCATATCAGCACATCTTCTCCAGCGTGGCGAGCAGGAGGTAGCCATGCAGTTGTTGCACATACAGCTCGGCCGGCTCCCGCATGCCGCTCCACAAAATCGAGCGCCCGTTGTGATGCACTTCCAACATGTGTCTCTCTGCTTTTTCGCGCGGATAGCCGAAGACCCGTTGGAAAACCATGGTCACATAGCTCATCAAGTTCACTGGATCGTTATGGACTATTATCTGCCACGGAAGATCGAGATCTTCTTCCGAACGCGTTTGTTTTTCGATCGTAGGCTCCGCGGTCGTTATGGTCCCCGCCTGCTCGTTCGAAGCATGAGTGAGCCCTTGCATTTCTTTGATCTGCGCCATGCACTTTCTGTCCCGCCATGGCCCGCAACTCATGCTGAAAAGGCTAACATACGCAGGCTTCAGTTCAAACCTGCGTCGAATTGCCAAATGCCGATTGCCAATGACAAAGTTGTCATCCTGAGCGTAGCGAAGGATCTCTGGGATGCTTCCGAGGGCGCGAGAGCGAAAATCAGAGATGTTTCGCTTCGCTCAACGTGACAGCGCGCGGCTCAGAATTCTCTCCTGCATTCTCTTCATTTTTCGCGCGCCGGCTGGCGTTCGATCATCGAATCCGTGCAGATGCAAAAGGCCATGAACGATGTAAAGCTGAAGCTCGCGCATAATCGAGTTGGCGAACACGCGGGCGTGTTGTTTGGCGGTCTCGGTGCTGATAAAAATTTCGCCGTGTTGAAACGTTAGCACATCGGTCGGTCCTGTTTGCCCGAGAAATTGCCGATGTAGCCGCGACATCCGCCGATCCCCAATCAGCCAGACGAAAACTTCGCGTAAGGTGGTTAGCTCGCTTCGTTTTGCCTTGTGCATTGATAGACAACAGCGCACTGCTTGCGCCGCGAACCTTTGGAGTTCGGCGACGTTGACCGAAATTTTTCGTTGATGATTGCGCACGGAAATTTCGGGGATTGTCATTCTGAGCGAAGCGAAGAATCTCAGTTTGTTGCGGCTGACCAGACGAAGACAACAATCAGAGATGTTTCGCTTTCCTCAACATGACATTCTTCACTATGCGGGCGGCCTTTGCTCCGACTGAAAGTTGCGTGTGATCAAACGTGCGCCTTTGTCGAAGGTTAGATACGCCCAAGCCCATTGAAAGAGGACAAGCAAGCGGTTGCGGAAGCCGACCAGAAAAACAATGTGCACAAACAACCACGCAAGCCAGGCAAGGCGACCGCTGAGATGCAAAAATCTCAAATCCGCGACCGCTTTGTTCCGCCCAATCGTCGCCATCGTTCCCTTGTCCCAATAACGGAAACGTTTGGCTTTACGCCCTTTTATCATCGCGAGTACGTTGCGCGCGGCGTGACGCCCCTGTTGCATCGCCACTGGCGAGATCCCCGGCAAAGGCTCTCCAGTCTGGTGCGTAAAATTCGCCAAATCGCCGATCACCTGCACTTCCGGGTGACCAGGAACCGTAAGGTCCTCGTTCACGATGACGCGGCCGGCCCGGTCAGCCGGTACGCCGAGAGTTTTTCCGACGAACGACGCGTTGTTGCCCGCCGCCCAAATTTTCACGCGGCAGGGAATGAACTCGTCGCCAATTTGGACGCCGGCCTCAGTGAGATTTGTTGCCCGCGAATTTGTGCGCACTTCCACGCCGAGGTCAGTCAGTTGTTTGCGCGCGCTCTCCGATAAATCCGGCGGATAAGCAGCCAGCAGGCGTGAATCACCTTCTATCAAAATGACACGCGCCTCCGAGGGATTGATGTGCCGAAAATCTCTTGCCAGCGTATGGCGGGAGATTTCTGCGATTGCTCCGGCCAATTCAACACCGGTCGGTCCACCGCCGATGATCACGAAATTCATCGCCGCCCTGCGCGCTTTTTCATCGTTGATCTTTTCCGCATATTCAAACGCCATAAGAATCCGGCGGCGCAACTCAACCGCGTCCTCGAGGCTCTTCAATCCAGGGGCCAGTTTCTCCCACTCGCCATGTCCAAAATAGGAATGTCGGGCGCCAGTCGCGAGAATCAGATAATCGTAATCGATTTGCAGATCGACGGTTTTGACTTCTTTCGCGTCGACGTCAACGGATTCCACCTCTGCAAGGATCACCTCGACGTTCCTGCATTTGCTCAGGATCGCGCGTATCGGCGCAGCAATGTCGGCCGGTGAGAGTGCGGCTGTGGCGACCTGGTAGAGTAAAGGTTGAAACAGATGGTAATTTGTGCGGTCGATTACGGTCACGCGCACATCCTTGCACGCCAATTTCTTTGCAGCCTCAAGGCCGCCAAAACCCGCGCCGATGATGACGACATGCGGTTTCGAGTTCATTTAGCGATTAAATGATTTAGTGATTTAGCGATTTAAGCCAATCGTTAATCTCTAATTCGCTAAATCGCTACTTGTGCTATCTTGCGCCCTTATGCCGAAGGCAATTGCGCGAAGCAAAACACGCAAAGCAGTGGCGAAGCGTTTTAAGATCACGGCGCGCGGCAAAGTGTTGCGCGCGCACTCGTCGCGACGTCATTTGTTGTCTTCCAAACGTGCAAAGCGCAAACGCCGTCTGGGCAAAGCAGCGCTGGTGGACAGTACCGATACAGCGCGCATCAAGGCGAATCTCCCATTCGGCTAAGAGGCGCGCCTGTTCGGAGTTCCGGGTTGCGCGTTACGGTTCTTGCAAGAAGATTTGCTTTCCGTCAGGGGCTATGGATTGAGGACTGACAAATCCCGCCAGGGCAGGAATGCAGCAACGGTAGTCTGATCCTCCTTGCCGTAGTTCTCTGGCGGACTTGTTAAGGGGCATGAGCCTCCGGCCTGCGGCGGCGGGCGAGGGAGCATGCGCTACGATGAAATTGCTCAAGGTAAAGACAGCGCGCTTTTCACAAATTGTTGAACAATGCGGTAGACCGCAGGTTTATATACTCTGGCAAAAGCCATCCGCCGACCGTCACTTTCAATCACAAATAAAAAACAATCGCGTAATGACAATCTTGAAGAGCGAGAGCGGCACAGATTTTGGCGTCGTTAACTTCAAGGCAAGCAGGGACGCCAGGTATTTGGTTTTCCCAAGATCGCTCAAGCGTCTTGCAAACCAGAGGATCATTGGAATCGACTGGACGCTCGTGCGCGAGTAACGACTTGTTGAACTCGGCGTAGACAAGCAGCGAAACGGCGACAGGATATTATTTCAGCACTTGCTGAATTGCACTCGGATCGTCGAGCACAAGCCATTCGACTACCGAAACGGGCAGGCTGCCGTTCTTGATAAGGTCATCGTGAAATTGACCGAGCCGGAAATTTTCGCCTTGTTTATCTTTGTAACGGCCGAGCAAATTCATGATCTGCCATTTGCCGATGATGTAGCTGATCTTTTGTGTCGGGCTTGAAGCTGCCCCTGCCGCTTCGCCTTCGGCTGCTTCGCGATCGAGGCCTCCGGCGTCCATGAAGTATTTCACTGCTTGTTCGAAACTCCATCGACCGGTGTGGAGATTTACGTCCACTCCGATCCGCGCGGCGCGATAGCGCGACAGACGCAGGATTTGCCCTTGCGCAGGCGAATTGTTCGGATAGAGGCCGGTGCGCATTAGCATCTCTTCGCCATACAACGCCCACCCTTCGATGAACACCGTATCTTCGTGCTGCCGCCGGATTTCGTCATTCAGATGATTCGCGATCGAGAGCTGGAGAAAATGTCCCGGAATTCCTTCGTGTCCGAGGATCGGCCGCGGGTCTTCAATCGCCGCGCGAATATAAAAATTCTTCGACTCCGGATTGTAAGTTGGGATGAAAAAGAATCCGGTTGAATCTTTGTCGTAAACGCCAGGCGGATTCATGAAACCGCCGGGACTGGTCGGCTTGAACGCGTCCGGCAGCTGTCGAATTTGAAACGGGCCGAGATAATCCGGTAACGTTACGAGATTGTGCTCTTTCAAGAAGCTGATCATTTCTGCCTCACGACTTTCGTATGCTTTTAAAAACGACTCCTGATCAGGCGGAATCTGCGCGGCGCGTTTTGGGTCGGGATCAGCCAGCTTCGGATCGGGTAGAAGCGCCTCCAGCGCGCGGTAACGCGCGAGCTCGGCGCGCCCGATCATCTCTACCTCATTGCCGTTGAGCGGCAGAAGTAGAACATGCTTGAGGTAGTAATTGTAATTGGCCTCGCCCATCGGCGAGAAATCGACCATTTTAGGCAGGCGTTTCTCGAGTTCATCCGCATAGGTGTGCAATGCAGTCAATGCAACATCGCGCGCCTTGATCAACTCGTCGTGCTCGTTAGGCGCGAGGTCCACATCGAGTGCCATCAAGCTCTTGTTCAAAAGCGGATCGATGGAGCGCGCCGATTGGATCGCGAGCTGCGCGTAAAGTTTCACCGGCTTCTGCAAATTACTCAGCCCTTGCTGCAACAGCCCCGGCATCTGCTTGAGACGCGCGGTAGCAGCGAGCGCGCGCTTTCTCGGAGTGTCGTAATCTTTCTTCAGCAACGAAAAAATCGCGTTCGTGCATTCACCCGTGTAAATCTGCGGATTTGTCTGCGCGAATTTCAGGATGCGATTGCCGAAATCGACACTCTCCAGTTCTGCGCGAAAAAGGATCCAATCGATGCGCGCGTCTTTTGGCCAGGTATCAGTCTTGATCGCGCGCACTTTGTCCAGCAGCGAACGAACGTGCTCTGCGCGCTCCGCGATTTTCGGCGGCGAATAATCGGTCAGCCGATCATCCCACGTGTGCAATCCGGCGTCGCTGCTGCTGACAGGATAATTTTCATTTCGCCACGCATAATAATCATCAGCCATTTTGTGCAGGGCGGCAGCTGTCGCTTCTGCACTCTGATTCTTGAACCTGTCGGCATTTATGGTGGGCGTTGACTTTGTGATCAGCGCCTTGTTCGACACATCGGGATTTCGTGCCGGAGGCGGTTGTGCGCGTGAACTGGTCATTGCGAGTAAGAGAAATACGATCAGGAAAAGGTTAAGTAGCTTCACTGGCCCAAGCGTAATGTGACTATCTCGAATCGAAAAGCCGCAAAGTAGATCGCGCGTTCCTACCATCATTGGTGCTCCTGTAGCCGGGATCGATGATCCCGGTTGTTCTAATCCACATCGCGGATCCCGCGTATAGCCACGTCGCTGTGCGACGTTGCATTCGGTAAGGCGCGTTACTTCTGTGCGCGCTTTCACTCATTCTCTTCCAGCTCGCTGAGCAACTGTTGTTTCAAATGCCGCCGCGCTGATTTTTTTATTGCGCGGCGTTGTGCTGCAACCGCTTCCTTCTCGGCTTGGCGTTCTCGTTGTGTTCGCGGCGCCGTCGCGTGCGGCAAATGCCTGATCTTTGGCCGATGCGCGCCCACCTTTCGCTCTTTTGGCTTTGCGTACGGATTCATGAGGAGTTGATGAGGTGTTCGACTTCGAATTGATTAGCGGCGTTCAACGGCGAACGCCGCACTCCAAAATTGGCGCTGCTTGTTCGCGATAATCAGAACAGGAATCGCAGCAACTTGAAGGATGACCGAGAACAGCGCGACGGCGAGGATCGACTTGTCATAGAGCAATCCCATGATCGCGCTGCCGAGAAACCACGCGATCCCGTATCCGGTATCAAACAGCCCAAAGGCCGTGCTTCGTTTCTCTGGTGGAATAACGTCGGTGAGCATTGCTTGAAGCAGGGAACCCTGCGCGGCCATGCCGATTCCCCAAAAGACCATCCCGACTAATGCAAAGGTGGCTGAGCCCAGAAAAACGAAAGGCGCAGCGGCCGCGGAAATAACAAAAGCGAACAGCGAAATATTCGGACCGAACCGATCAAACAGTCGTCCCAGGGGAATCGATGCGAGCGCGCTGCTCGCCATTGCAACTGCATAAAACACGGGAATTAAATTTGCGGACACAATGTTCGCCTTGTGAAAATGAAAACCGATCAAGGCGAAGTCTGCGAAGCCAGCGGCTATGAGCGACCCGGCGGCGAGATAAATCCAATAAGCGCGCCTCAGGTTCGTCGTTGCAAACGCATGCCCTGTATCTCGTTCGAGCTCGTGCGGGCGTGGATGCAGCAATCTTGCGACCAGTAAAATCGCAAGGCAAAACAAAGCCGGAATGAACAGCACACCGAATCCGGTCCGAAACCCGCCGTTAAAATAAAGAATCAGCGCCATGAGCAATGGACCGATTGTCGCGCCTGCCTGATCGAGCGCTTCGTTTAACCCGAAGACCCATCCGGCTCCGATTGACCTTCCGGCGTACGAAAGCATTGCTTCCACGGTCGGTTTACGGAGGCCTCGACCGGTGCGCTCTGCTACCACCAGAGTTGCCGCAAGCGGCCATCGCGTTGCAAGTGCGAGCGCGGGAACCGCGAGCATGTTCACGGCATAGCCCGCGAACGCGAACGCCCAATGGCGATGTGATCTGTCCGCAAAATACCCTGAGACCGAGCGCAGTCCGTAACCCATGAGTTCTCCGAGACCTGCGACAAAGCCGATGGTCGCCGCGCTCGCGCCTAGCGAGCCGAGAAACGGGCCGACAATTCCCCGCGCACCTTCATAGGTAAAATCGGCGAAGAAGTTGGCGATGCCAATGATGACAACGAACTGAAGCGCCGATCTGCTTTTCGATCTAACCACGAATGGACACGAATTAACACGAATGCACATAATGACGAAATCCGAATGGACGAATACCCAAGGAACGACGAAGTCAGAATGCTGTAATGTGCGCTGTCCTCAGCGCAGTTACCCCGAAAAGACAACACACCGCGCCCGTTGTTCGCTGAGGACTGCGGACGCTACAGCCCAGTTCGTCATTCGGGCTTCGTCATTAATTCGTCATTCGACATTCGTGCTTCGCCGCGTATAAAGCAGGCAAAACCTCGCCAGCGGGTCCGCTGGTTTACGCGGCTTCGACATTTCACAGTTCGTGTTCATTCGTGTTGATTCGTGGTTAGCAAATGAAGACTCTCGGAATCATCGGTGGTCTTGGGCCGGAAAGCACAGTCGATTATTATCAAAGGATTATAGCGCTTTATCGCGAGCGCACTGCAGACGGGAGTTATCCGGAGTTCATAATCGCGAGCGTTAATCTGACGAAGGGACTCAATTTCCTGGACGCAGGCGATCTAGCGGGCATGGCCGATTACTTGCTCGAGGCCATCGGGAAACTTGCACGCGCGGGTGCAGATTTCGGGATAATCTCAGCAAACACGCCACACATCGTGTTCGATGAGGTCGCGCCGAATTCGCCGATTCCGTTGATCAGTATCGTCGAAGCAACGTGCGCTGCTGCCAAAGCCCGCAACTTAAAGCGGCTCGCCCTGTTTGGGACGCGCTACACCATGCAGGCAACATTTTATCCGAAAGTTTTTTTGGGCGAAGGAATCGAGCTTCTCGTACCAGGACGCGACGATCAGGACTACCTGCACGAGAAATACTTCAGCGAATTGGTGCCGGGAAAGTTTCTGCCTGAGACCCGCGCCGGTTTGCTGGCAATTGTCGATCGCATGAAAGCACAGAGCGACGTCGATGGCGTGATTCTAGCCGGAACCGAACTCCCGCTGATCCTGCGCGATCCCGACCATAACGGCATTCCGTTTCTCGACACGACAAAAATTCACGTCGAAGCGGCAGTCGATGAGATGTTGTCGTAAACCTCAAAACCGAAGGTGGTGGTTACTCTGGCTGTTGCCGATATGGCTTTCCCGCGCGATAAAGGGCGAGACGCTCCGTTGCCCTGCTTCGCTCGGCGTCGGACAAATCCTTTCGTTCCAAACAGCGTTCTTCCCAACTAACGGCGTCTTGGAAGTCGCCGTTCTCAGCGGCCACTGCAGCGCGGGTGTCCCAAAACCTCGTCCCAGTTGGATCGAGTTGCAGCGCCCGATTAATATACTCGCTAGCCTTCTGCCCATTACGAACAGACGGATCGGGGCATGTGGCTAACAGCCACGCCAAATTATTGAAAACGCTAGCTGATCTCGGAGCAAGTTTGCTTGCTTCTGTCAGATCTCGAACGGCTTGATCGTAATGTTCAAGTCTTATGTGTGCAAATGCACGCTCCGAATACGCCTCAACATAGCGCAGATCGATTTGAATCGCGCGGTTGGCGTCCGCTATGCCTTGTTCATAGGCCTTGGCAAGATTGTGGAGCGTGGCGCGGACGGTGTACGCGTATGCGCTGTCGGGATGCAGTTGAACCGCTTCCGACGCCTCTGCGATGGCTTTATCAGCAGCTCCTTGTCGCCGATAAAGGTCAGCGCGTGAAACCCGGGCTAACAAGTTAGCCGGATCGGCATCGAGAACTTTTGAAATGACATTCGCCGCTTTGTCATATTGTTGCGTTTCTTTGAACAGATTGGCTAGTTCTAACCAGATCAAAGCATTGGCTGGTTCTAGCCGAGTAGCTTCACTGTAGTCTGAGATTGCGTGTTCGAGATTGCCCTGACACCTGTAGATGTCGCCACGCAGAAGCAACACTAGCAAGTCTGGCCGGTCAGAGTCGAGGACTGTTGAAATGGCGGCCATCGCCTCGTCACACTGACCTGCTTGTTTCCGTAACCTGCCCAGGCCGATCCAACACAACCGATTGTCTGGCTCCAAGCAAATCGCTTGATTGTAACAAGACATTGCCTGTTGGAAGTCACCTTGATGTTGGTAAAGATCGGCCAAATTAATCCACGACATCGCTCTCTCAGGCACAACGCAAATCGATTCGTTGTAGTCTGCGATTGCGCGTTCATGATCTCCCATTGCTTCATAAACGGTTCCTCGGCAGTCATACTCCTTCGCCAGGTCAGTCGGTTGCCGCAATGAAATCGTCCAACCCGGCGGCGGATTCACGGCTTCCGTGTCGAATTCTATAGCCGAGGTTAAATCACGAAGCGCCACATCGTGCTGGTTGAGAAAATGATTCGCCGTGGCGCGCGCAAAAAGCGCAGGCGAATAGTTGGGGGCCAGTTGCAGCGCTTTGTTTGCCTGTGTTAACGCCCGTTCGAAATCTTGTCGGCGCGCATAAAAATTCGAGCGATGCACAAAAATTTCGACATTCTGCTTTTCTAATCGAGCAGCAATGTCGTACTCGCGTTCAGCTTTATGAAAGTCGCCGCGCATCTCGTACACATCAGCAAGGCCAGCATGCGCCCACGCATCTTTTGGATTTAAACGAACAGCTTCATTCAGATCGGCGACTGCCTCGTCGTTCTCGCCGACTCCATTATGCGCAAAGCCGCGATAGCGATAGCTGTCTGCGCGATCAGGTCGATACGCGATAGCAGTTGATAAATCTGCTATGGCTGCTTGCCAGTGGCTTTGGTTTCCCCACGGCGCAGGCTCCTGAAAATTCGGCGTTTCGCGCGCGTTCATGCTGGCGTAGGCGGCGCCCCGGTTATAGTACGCTTCCTCGAATTCTGGACGCAACCGAATCGCTTCCGTGTAATCCGCGATAGCCGACTCAAAGTCCTGCATGGCCGCACGAGCGAAGCCACGACCATTGTAAAATTCAGCGTTTTTTGGATCCTGTTGGATCAGTTGAGAAAAATCCTCAACCGCTAACGAAAATCGAAATATCTTCGAGTAAGCCTCTGCTCGCTCGGCCAGCGCCGCTGTCGCGCCCGAGTCAAGTTCGAGCGTTGACGTAAAATCCGATACAGCTTTGTAAAAGGCGCCTTTCTTCGCCCGAATCAATCCGCGAATGTAGTACGCGTCGCTCATGCTCGGATCGAGTCCAATGGCTTCCGATAGGTCATGGACTGCTTCGACATATTGCTTTTTCAGAAATCGAGCAGTCCCACGGATGTGATAAGCCTCTGCATTTTCGGGGTCCAGAGTTATGGCGCGCGAGACGTCCGTCATCGCTTGGTCGGTTTGTCGTTTATCCAATTTCAGGGCGGCACGAGCGCAATAGGCATCGGCATTTCGTGACTCAAGGTGAATGACCTTTGATATGTCGCTGATTGCGTTGTCATAGTCGCGTCGGCGTTTGTAAATATCCGAACGAGCGAAATAGGCGTTGGCCGACTTCGGGTTCACACGAATTGCTTCTGTCAAATCTTTGAGGGCGTGTTCATCGTCCCCTCTTTGGACGTACGCAGTCGCGCGCGCTGAATACGCGCTGCTATTTTTCGGTTCTGCAGCTAAAACCTCTGAATAGAGATTGATTGCCTGGTCAAACCGCCCTTCGGCAACCGCACGTTCGGCTTGCTTGATTTTGTCCTGGATCTCTTCAGCACCGAAAACAGTCGCGATCAGCAGTAGCGGGAGCGCGATATTCAGCGGGCGGCCTTGTTTCACTGCAATCTGTGTAATACCTGCGAATCTGTGGATCAA